>Ga0193752_1000049_pt1 | contig 185221 bp, 142 predicted proteins | sample H1c1metaG_FD_144924 | JGI IMG/M metagenome (GOLD analysis project Ga0193752, IMG submission 144924) | Soil microbial communities from a riparian zone of the East river system, Colorado, United States - H1c1 | ecosystem: Environmental > Terrestrial > Soil > Riparian zone | place: USA: East...
ATAAAAAAGGGACCAAGATAGAAATCTAGTCCCGCTTTAAAATCCAATATCCTATGAAAAACCGAAACGAAGATAGTGTGGTTTTCACTATTATACAACATTTCAGTAAAGTATTTTCAAAGTTTTTACGAACAGGTAATGTGTAAAAAGTACAAAACAACAGAGATTTTTGCCTGATTAGATGATTGATTTCCAACCTTTTAATCTTTAAGGCTTTACTGATTTCGTGATTTTATACCCTGCCGGTGGTCGCCGAATACAGGCAATTGCTTCATTTATCAAACCCACATGTAGGGGAGTAAAACCAGCACCTGGCGGAGAATAGCTGATCTTTTATCAAAACCAGCTCTTACTCTTCGAACTCCTGCTCCTTCCGCCCAATCCCAATGCACCCAATAAAGAACGAACAATAGTATTACCTGCAGTACGGGCCATACTCTTTACAATCGTGTTATCTGCCACTTTTTCCAATGTTGATTTTTCCTCTTTCGCTGATTTTTTAGATGTGGGGGGTTCTTCCGCTTCTTGCTGTGTTGATCTTTCGGCAGCTTCTTCAAGCTTGCCGGTTAATATTTCATAAGCACTTTGGCTGTCAACGGTTTTATTGTACTTGGCCACCATTTTCGAGCTGGTATTGATGACATCGATCTCTTCTTCCGTCAGCACATCCATACGGCTGCGTGGTGTACAAAGCATGGTATGCGCCAATGGTGTGGGAATACCTTTTTCATTAAGCATGGTTATGAATGCTTCGCCAATTCCCATTTGTGTTATCAGGTCTTCGGTTTTATAAAATTCTGTTTCAGGATAATTCTCTGCTGTTTGTTTTATAACTTTCCTGTCGGCAGCAGTAAAGGCACGCAACGCATGCTGCACTTTTAAGCCAAGCTGGCTCAATACACTCGCCGGTACATCCATCGGGTTTTGTGTGCAAAAGAAAATGCCAATACCTTTTGAACGGATAAGTTTTACGATCGTTTCGATCTGTTGCAGCAATGCATCGCTGGCTTCACTAAAGATCAAATGCGCTTCATCAATAAACATCACCAGCTTGGGTTTGTCCAGATCACCTTCTTCGGGGCAACTGGCATACAGTTCTGCAAGCATTTGCAACATAAAGGTCGAAAAGAGTTTGGGTTTATCCTGCAGATCGGTAACACGTAATACACTGATCATTCCCCTGCCATCATCAGCAATACGCATGAGATCATCCACTTCAAAGCTTCTTTCTCCAAAAAAAATATCAGCGCCTTGCTGCTGTAATCCAATCACTTTTCGTAAGATAGTACCCGTGGATGAGGTGGAGATCCTTCCGTATTCTTTTTCAATGTCAGCCTTGCCTTCATCACCTATGTATTGCAGTACTTTAATAAAATCCTTTAAGTTGAGCAATGGTAGTTTTGTATCATCGCAATATTTAAATATCATGGCTACCAGGCCCTCTTGTGTATCATTCAGTTCTAAGATCTTGCTCAACAGTATCGGCCCAAATTCACTTACTGTTGCTCTCAGATGAACACCTTTCTGCCCCGTCAAAGTCATCAACTCAACCGGAAACAAAGATGGTTTATACTCTATATTCAGTTTCTGGTAACGCTCTTTTATCTTATCATTCAATGCACCCATGGCTGCAATGCCGCTTAAATCTCCTTTAATATCCATCATCATTACCGGCACACTGTTATCGCTTAAAAATTCGCTGATAACCTGCAGGGTTTTTGTTTTACCGGTACCGGTTGCGCCGGCTATCAAGCCATGGCGGTTCAACGTTTTAAGCGGTAGAAAGATGCTTGCTTCGGGCACTAATTCGCCATCCAATATAGCAGCGCCTATTTTTACTGCTTCCCCTTTAAATGTATAGCCGTTGTTTATGGCCTGTATAAATGCTTCTTTATTTGCCATTGAAATTTATTTTGATGAAAGGTACAACCAGTAATTTAAAAGTTATGAAGATTTTTAGAAGCCTAATTGTAAATTTGCAGAGATGAAAAAAACGGCATTATCTTTTCTTATGGCAGCTGCCCTGATCTTTATCATCAGCTCTTTTTTTGAAGAAGAAAATACCGATATAAAAACAAAAGCCGCTCTTGGTAAAAAATTATTCTCCGAAAAAATATTATCAAAAGATTCTTCGGTAAGCTGCGCCAGCTGCCATAAACCAGCATTCGCTTTTGCCGATACGGTTGCTTTCAGTGTTGGTATAGAAGGCAAACTTACAAAACGCAATACCCCATCGGTATTGAACATGAAGAACCGCCCATATTATTTCTGGGATGGAAGGGCAGCTTCGCTGGAAGAACAATGTTTAATGCCGATACAAAATCCCGATGAGATGGGATTGCCAATCGACGAAGCAGTTAAAAGATTGAACCAGTCGAAAGAATACAAATTGCTGTTTCAAAAAATATTCGGGCAAAAACCGGATGCAAAAAGCCTGGCTGCAGCATTTTCTGCTTTTGAAAAAACATTAGAAACGGTTGACAGTAAATTTGACGACTGGAGCAACAACCTGAAAAACTTAACCGTACAGGAAGAAAGAGGAAGACAATTATTTGTGGGCAATAAAGCAAAATGTTTTGATTGCCACCGCATGGAAGATTTCACCAACGACGAATTCAAGAACATTGGCCTGTACAATGGAAAGGAATTAAATGACGCAGGCTTATTCAATATCACCAATAAAGAAACTGACAAAGGGAAGTTTAAAACGCCCGGCCTTCGTAATATTGCCGTTACAGCCCCTTATATGCACAATGGCATTTTTAAAACGCTGGAAGAAGTTGTGGAATATTATAACAATCCGCAAAATTTTGTAACCACCCCAATCAATATTGATGATGCTTTGAAAACTCCGCTGAATCTTACTGAAAAAGAAAAGAAAGACCTTGTGGCCTTTTTGAAAACACTCACAGACAAGAAATACCTTAGAAGTCATTAGTCATTGGTCATTTAGTCATTGTTGCAGTTTTCTGGATTTAATATTATTTTGATCTTTAAAACAGTGCCCATGATCTTACTTGAAGAATTGAAAGTCTATCAGCTTGCGATGGAAATAGGTGAATTGGTTTTTAATCTTACCGTTAAATGGGACCTTTTCAATAAAAAGAGCTTAGGCGATCAGTATCTGAGAGCAGCAGATTCAATAGCATTGAATATCTCTGAAGGATATGGAAGATTTCATTACAAAGAAAATAAGAATTTTTGCTGGTATGCAAGAGGCTCTCTCTTTGAAACCAAGACTGCCAACCAAAAGGCTTTTGACCGAAAATTAATTACAGATGAGGAGTACAATAACTTACTTACTAAGCTAAAAGAATGTCATTTACTACTAAACGGCTACATTAAGAGCATCGGTAAGATCAATACAGAGAAAAATGACCAATGACCTAATGACAAATGACTTAAAATGACCTTTAACAAAAAATTAGGCACTATATTCGCTGTGTAAACTTTGAATTAATTTTATTTGCTATAAACCTAAAAAACATGGAAGCCGTAAAACCGCAAATTCTATTGTGCGAAGATGATACAAACCTTGGCATGGTATTGAAAAATTACCTGGAACTGAATGATTACAATGTAACGCTGGAAAGAGACGGAAAGCTCGGACTGGCTGCATTTCAACGTGAAAAATTTGACCTTTGCCTGCTGGATGTAATGATGCCCAATATGGACGGATTTACCCTGGCGGAAGAAATACGGGATGTAAACCCCGATGTGCCTTTGTTCTTTTTGAGTGCAAAGACCATGAAGGACGATATCATCCAGGGATATAAACTGGGCGCCGATGATTATATCACCAAGCCTTTTGACAGCGAGGTTTTGCTGCACAAGATAAAAGCCATTTTAAAGCGTAATGAAGAATTACACCGTGAAGAAGTAAATGCAGAGTATGACCTCGGCAGGTACCATTTTAATCCACGTCTGCGTGAACTGATCATTGATGGTAAAACACAAACCCTTTCTCCCAAAGAAAATGAATTGCTGAAAATGCTGAGCGAATACAAGAATGATTTGTTGAGCCGTGAAATTGCCCTGAAGAAAATCTGGGGCAGCGATACTTATTTTAATGGCCGCAGTATGGATGTGTATATTGCCAAATTGCGTAAGTATTTAAAAGAAGATCCTGCCATTGAAATTGTAAACATTCATGGTAACGGATTCAGGCTGGTAGTTACAGAATAATTTTCTTCTGCATAAAATAAAAAAAGCCGTCATGCCTAAGGCATGACGGCTTTTTTTATAAGGCTACATTCTTTACTTAGTATCTGTAAACAACAAATTCTCATTCCCTCCAAAAGAAGATTTTTTACCCAAGTGCTCATAAGCTTTTGCAGTAGCTTCTCTTCCCCTGGCTGTACGTTGTAAAAAACCTTCCTGTATCAAAAAGGGTTCGTACACTTCTTCCAGTGTACCCACTTCTTCGCCAACAGCAGTTGCAATGGTGGTAATCCCAACAGGACCTCCCTTAAATTTATCAATGATGGTATTCAGTATACGGTTGTCCATTTCATCCAGCCCATGTTTATCTACATTTAATGCCCTTAGTGCATGTTCAGTAATGCCCAGGTCGATCACACCATTGCCTATCACCTGGGCAAAATCACGTACACGCCGTAACAACCCATTTGCAATACGTGGTGTACCCCGGCTGCGGCCTGCAATTTCTGCAGCTGCATCGCTTGTAATTTTGGTACCCAGTATTTTTGAGGAACGAAGAATGATATTTTTGAGAGTTACAGCATCGTAATATTCCAGTCTCGATTTTATGCCAAACCTTGAAAGTAGCGGCGCCGTTAATAATCCGCTTCTTGTGGTAGCACCGATCAATGTGAACGGGTTCAGGTTTATCTGTACACTTCTTGCATTGGGGCCGCTGTCGATCATAATGTCAATGCGAAAATCTTCCATGGCGGCATACAAATATTCTTCTACTACGGTACTCAAACGGTGAATTTCATCAATGAACAAAACATCATTAGGTTCCAGGTTGGTCAGCAACCCTGCCAGGTCGCCTGCCTTTTCAATCACCGGTCCACTGGTTTCCCTGATGTTTACGCCCAGTTCATTTGCCACGATCCGGGACAAAGTCGTTTTACCCAATCCCGGCGGGCCATGAAAAAGGATATGGTCCAGGGCCTCGCCACGCATTTTAGCGGCTTTAATAAAAATGGTAATATTATCAATGATCTGGCCCTGGCCCGAAAAGTCATCAATCGCCGCCGGCCTGATAGTATTTTCGAATTCTTTCTCAGCAGAATTAAGAGATCCGGATTCGTTATTTAAATTGGGATTAGCCATGAACTATTTCTTTACAGAACTGTAAAACTAATCATAAATCACTAAAAAAATTTTGTATGGGTACTGGTGCTGCAAGCCTATTGTCATATTCAACTGACAATAGGAACCTCCCGTACCACCATTTAGCCATTAATACAAAACTGCCGTTAAAATCACTATATTGAGAGGTATTTTTGTAAAATGCGTAATATGAATATCAGATATTGGCTTTGCCAGGTAACAGGATGGGGAGTTTGGGGGTTGATCTTACTGTACTTTAACTTTGTTGTATTTGGCGACAGGTTTAAAGAACAGGGCGGCCAGAAGGAATATTTGATCAGCCTGGCCATCCTGCTGGTATCAGGTATTTTAGCTACTCACCTGCTGCGGTTCATTATTAAAAAAACCAACTGGCTCAAGTTTTCTTTTAACCGCATCTTTTACATGTTCATCATATCGGTTGGTGCAACAGGTACGCTGTTGTATTACGGTAGTAATTATATTGAAGCCCGTTCAGGTTATTCTTACGATACCTACACCAACAACCAAAAACTGGAGAAGGCAGTTAAGCTGGAAAAACAGTTTGGCCTGGATTCGCTTGCATACTATAAGGTAAACACATTCAGTAAGGACACTTCTGTTAAAAAAGGAATTTCGGAGATAAAAAAAGCGACCGGTTGGGCAAAGAACAAAAGAGGAGAATGGGTATATGAAAATAAATCTGACCTGGTGGGTATATACTACACCTTAATGCTGATAGCCATCTGGATGCTCATCTACATTGTTTATCATTATGTAGAAAAGAACAGGAACGACCAGCTTGACCGCCTGAAACTGGAAACAACCGTAAAAGAACTGGAATTAAAAACGATCAAATCGCATATCAACCCGCATTTTATTTTCAATTCGCTTAACAGCATACGTGCCTTGGTAGATGAGAACCCCAAGCGTGCAAGAAGGGCCATTACCGAATTAAGCAATATCCTGCGAAGCAGTATGCAGGCCGAAAAATCGGAAACGGTAACACTTGAGAAAGAATTAGACATTGTAAAAGATTACCTGGCGCTTGAGCAAATGCGCTTTGAAGAAAGATTGAAAATAGAATTTGATATTGATGAAGATACTTTACAGCAGCAGGTACCGCCCATGATGTTGCAAACACTGGTTGAGAATGCTATTAAGCATGGCATCAGCAAACAGGTATTGGGTGGTGTGGTGCGTATTGTTGCTGTTTTTAAAGATAATGTGATGCAGTTGCAGGTACAAAACACCGGTCAGTTGCTGGCCAATCCCAATGGCGAAGGCTTTGGAATAAAGAGCACGCAGGACAGGTTGAACCTGATGTACCAGGGAAAAGCCGTTTTTGAAATAAAGAACTTAGACACAGCCATGGTTGAATCAAAAGTATCGCTGCCGGTACTTGTTTAAAAATTACACAACAAAAATTTAGAGTATTATGCAGAAGGCCCTGATCATTGATGATGAACGCTTAGCCAGGAATGAATTAAAAAAACTACTGCTGGAGTTTCCGGAAATTGAAGTGGTTGGCGAAGCCGCCAATGCAGCCGAAGGTTTGGAGAAGATAGAGAACCTGAGCCCCGACCTTATTTTTTTAGACATACAGATGCCCGGCAAGACCGGTTTTGATATGCTGACCGAATTAGACAGCGCTCCCCATGTAATTTTTACCACGGCCTATGATGAATATGCATTAAAAGCTTTTGAAGTAAATGCATTGGATTATTTAATGAAACCTGTTGAGCCAAAACGCCTGGCAGATGCTATCCAGAAATTACACCTGGCCGATGAAAAAGAAATGGCGGCAACCATGGCCGGCATTAACCGTGGTATATTGACAGATAAAGACCAGGTTTTTGTTAAGGACGGCGAACGTTGCTGGTTTGTAAAACTGGGCGAAGTAAGGTTGTTTGAAAGCGTAGGCAATTATGCCAAGGTATTTTTTGGCAGCTACAAACCTTTAATTTTAAAATCGCTGAATGCGCTGGAAGAAAGGCTTGATGAAAAACTTTTCTTTCGTGCCAACCGCAAGCATATTGTAAACCTGCGCATGATAGAAAAGATAGAGCCCTACTTTAACGGCGGACTTTTGCTGGAACTGCAGGGTGGCGAAAAGATAGAAGTAAGCCGCAGGCAGGCGGTGAAGTTTAAAGAGATGATGAGCCTTTAAGAAGTTTGGAGTTTATGGTTTGTGGCTTTGTGTTTTTCCGGGTTGTTACCTTCTATATTTATTTTAAGCATTTCAAAATTAATTTTATGGGGACTTATAAACTGTTGTTTTCATCAGCATTATTGCTGTGTTTTTTTTCTGCTTCATCGCAGAATATTGATAAGATCATCAATGCTGCCGAAGTGGAGCGTATTGAAAAAATACTCTCGGCTGATGATATGCAGGGCCGTAAAACCTTTACACCAGGCATAGAGAAAGCTGCAGATTTTATAGCAGACGAATTTGCCAAAAGCAAACTGAAGTTTTTGGGTGATCAAAAAGATTATTTTCAGAAGATACGAATGGTAAAAGCCAAACCCATTGAATTGAACGGTATGCTTGGCATTGATACTTTAAGTACAAAAAATGTAGCAGCAAATTCAACGGCTGCAGAAATAAATATCAATTCGTTAAAGGATTATGAAATAAAGGTTGTTAACGCATCAGACGATTTTAGCAAGACCGTTTTTCCTTTGTTTGATCTTGAGAAAAATATCATTGTACTGGTAGATACAGCCCACACCCGACGCTTTAAAAGTATGCAACGCTTTACAGGCAATGCAAAATTCAGTTCTGATGTTTCGCAAATATTTATTCTAACAACTAATTTAAATCCGGCCTCTATACAACTCCATATCAAAAACGAACTAACATCACAATATCTAAAAAATGTAGTGGGTGTTTTACCCGGCAAAAGCAAAAAAGATGAGTACGTGGTTTTTGCGGGGCATTACGATCACCTGGGCATTGGGAAACCCGATGCAAAAGGCGACAGTATTTATAACGGTGCCAATGATGACGCAGCAGGCACTACAGCAGTGATGATGCTGGCAAAATACTTCAGCGAAGTAAAAAACAATGAACGCACATTGATCTTTGTTGCCTTTACTGCAGAAGAGATCGGTGGCTTTGGCAGCCGTTACTTCAGCAAGCAACTGAACCCCGATAAAGTAATGGCCATGTTCAATATTGAAATGATAGGCACTACCAGTAAATGGGGCACCAACAGTGCCTATATAACCGGTTACGAAAAAAGCGATATGGGCAAGATATTGCAGGCCAACCTTACCGGCTCTAAATTTAAATTTGAGCCAGACCCTTATCCCAAACAAAATTTATTTTACCGCAGCGATAATGCAACGCTTGCAGAGTTGGGCGTGCCTGCGCATACCATCTCCACTTCTAAGATGGAAGAAGCTCCCAACAACGAACCCAATTACCACAAACAAAGCGATGATATCTCAACACTGGATATGAACAATATGGCTGAGATCATTAAAGCCATTGCCATCAGCAGTAAAACAATTGTGAGTGGCAAGGATACGCCAACAAGAGTAGAGAAAGACAATTAAATGCTACCGCTTTAGTGCTCATACAAATAGCATTTTATCGTACTAAGATAATGATTTGTGGCCTTTTGTTTTGTGGCCATATTAAAAGGCCACAAATTAAATGGCCACAATTTTTGCTTGCCGGGAACTGGGATTGGCGCTGAAGTAAAATTTATCTTTTATCCTATGCTTTAAGTTTATACCTTCAGATTTACCAAACCAGATTAATCCAACTGACCTGCATGAAAGTATTGCTACCTGCTAAAGTTATTTGTTGCATTGTGGTATTATCTGCCGCACTTACTGCATGTAATAATAGTGGTTCAGGTACAAATTCACTTTACCAACCTGTATTTTCTGATACTTTAGAAAAAAATACGCTCATTTTCGGCTTCCCCAGTTTTTCATACAGCGAAACTGCTGAACCACTTATAAGGTACCTGAATTCGCATTTGCCCGGCTTACGCATTAAAATGAAGGCTTGTGTTTCATTTGATGAATATCTCGATCATTTAAATAGTAACAAGTTCGATCTTACTTTAATTAATGGGATCCAGGCGCAGGATGCAGTCAATAAAGGTTATTCCATCTTTGGAAAAGTCATCGATGATGACAAATATTCCGGTGTGATCTTTACCCGTAATGATGCAGGCATTGAAAAGGCTGTTGACCTGAAGGGAAAAAGAGTTTCACTGGTTCCTTCCAAAACAATTCCCGGAACCATGATGCCCATGTATTACTTATATCAAAATGGCCTGGATGTGAACCATGATATGGTGCAGGTAAATGTGTCTTCTTTTGAATCTGCTATTATAGCTACTTACGTTGGTAAAAGCGAAGCCGGGCTGTGCCTGAAGCGGAGCTGGGATGTGTATATAAAAAATCATCCTGAGATACTATCAAAGGTTAATATTGAATGGGAAAGTGCACCACTTATTAATAATGCTTTAATGGCTAAAAACACAATGGACTGTGCCATAAAATATCGATTGATGAACCTGTTTTTTTCGATGCAAAGCTCCGGGGAAGGAAAAGAAGTTTTAAACCGCCTTGAATTTAGCGGTTTTAAGGAAGCGGATAATGATACTTACAAACCAATGATGGATTTTAAGAAAAAATACGATGCGGTTATTCATTAATATTAAAACCAGGACGTGACGCTATCAAATTTATTTAAAAAATTAAGGCCCCGGAAACTACGGTCGCAATTGATACTGGGCATAGCTTCCATACTGGTAGTATTGATCTCTCTATTGGTAATGGAATTGATGACCCGCCAGAAGAACTTCTTTTTGAAGCTGAACCATGAAAGAGGATTTGCCCTTTCAACCACACTTGCAAGCACTGCCAACGCTTATGTGATCTCCTACGAATTGGCCGGCCTGCAAAAGCTGGTATCAACCTATAAAAATAACCCGGGCCTCCAATATGCAATAGTAACATCAGACGATGGCATTGTATTGGCTCATACAAATGAAAAATATCTTGGTCAAAAAGCCACAGACAGTGTAAGCGCTACATTAAAACAAATAAATGCCACGCAAACATTGATAGAGAACAGTTCGACATTAGATATAGCTACGCCCATCATTAATCATGACCAGATCGTTGGATGGGCAAGAATCGGCCTTTCGCAGGAATATATAGCGCCAAACTTAAAAGCGATCAGGAAAAGTGGATTACTGTTCATATTGATAAGCCTTATTGTGGGATCCCTGTTTGCAATAATTGTTGCCGGCAGGTTGAGTAAGGGTTTGCAGAAATTAGTTACAGCAGCCGAAAAGATCAAAGACGGAAACAGGGACCTTAGGGTCGGGGCATCAAAGAGTGTTGAGATATCTCAATTAGGAACAGCCTTTAATCAAATGCTGGACGATATCAGTTCAAATGAAAAACTCCTCAGCATGGTTCTTGAAAATATGCCTGTTGGAATTTGGATATTGGATGAAAAAGGGAAAATTAAATCTGCTAACGCTGCCAGCAAGGAATTGTGGAAAGAAATAAAATACGTAGGAGCGGATGAATATGATGTTTATAAAGGTTGGTTCACCGAAACAGGCAAGGTGGTGCAATCTCATGAATGGGCAGCAGCCATTGTACTTAAGGAAGGAAAACCTGTTTTAGACCAGGAAATAGAAATTGAGTGTTTCGATAAAACACATAAGATCATCCTCAACTCTGCTATCCCACTCCGGGATGCAAATGAAAAAACGATCGGGGTGATCGTAATTAATGTTGACATTACCGACCTGAAAAAAGCAGAAAATACACGTAATAAGGTCAATCGTGAAAAAGCTGAACGGGTTAAGGAACTAAATTGCCTGTACAGGATGTCTGAACTATCTAATGACCCGCTGAAAAAAATAGAGGATATCATGCAGGTATGTGTTGATATTATCCCTCCTGCTTATCAACATCCTGAGATCGCCTGCGCCCGTATCGTATTTGGCCAACAGGTATTTGAATCTGTCAATTTTATCGAAACAAGCTGGAAACTGGAAGCAGATATCATAAGCAAAGATGTGGCCATTGGCAGGGTGGAAGTTTTTTATAAAGAGCAGGTGAAGGATGAGTATGAAGGCCCTTTTCTTAAGGAAGAACGCTTTCTTATCAATTCAATTGCCGATATATTAGGAAGTTCTGCCGAAAGAAAAATGGCAGAACTGGTTATTAAAGAACAAGCAGAAACTTTTTCGGCGATCATTGAAAATGCCAATGAATCTATTTGGCTGCTTTCTCCCGATCTGAAGGTTTTACAATTCAATAAAACAGCTAAGGAAAAACTTAAATTAAACCGTGGAAAAGAAATTAATATTGGGGCAGACTTCAAAGATTTTCTGTATCCCGGTTCGGAAAATATCTTTATGTCAATGTTTAATGCTGCAAGAGCAGGTGAATATACTGAACAGGAATCATGCCAGGCAAATATTAAAGGTGAGATGTTTTGGCTAAGAACAAAAATGTACCCGATCTATGGGATCCAGAAAAAATTGATCGGCATAACTATTCTTACCGAAAACATTACCGACCGTAAAAAAGCAGAAGAAAGTATCAAACAATCTGAAGCCAACTACCGCCAGCTCTTTGATAACAGCCCTGCTCCTATGTGGGTTATTGATGAAAACACATCTGCTATTATACAGGTAAACCAGGCCTGTATAAAGAATTATGGATACAGCCATGAAGAATTCCTCAGTATGACTATCAATGATATCAGCCCCAATGAACAGGCCGATACATCCAGGAAAAATATGAATGCCCTGTTTTTTGGAGCATCGCAAAGGCATGTAAAAAAATCGGGAGAGTTGATAGATGTTGTTACCTCGAGCATTCCTGTAAAACTGAATGATGAAAAGAGCATACTAATGACAGCGATAGATGTAACAGAAAAAAATATTTACGAACAAAAACTAACAAAGGCTGCGATCAAAGTACAGGAAGATGAAAGATATGAGATAGGCGGAGAATTGCATGATAATGTTTGCCAGCTATTGGCCACTTCGCTTATGTTTTTGGGGCTGGTAAAAAGATCATTACCCGAAAAAGCCACTGAAATGTACGATCAAACCCATAAATGCATAACCATGGCAACAGATGAGATACGCAACCTTTCTCATCGCCTGGCCCCTGCTTTTTTTGATGATGAAATATTGGAAGATGCATTAAAAAGGCTGTTGAAAACCTTTAATGCAGAAAATAAATATACCATCACTTTAGAGGTGGACAAGGAATTAAAGTTTTACCCAATGAGCCGCGACCTGCAAATGAATTTGTACCGGATATTACAGGAGCAATTACGAAATATCATGAAGCATGCGAAAGCCACAAATATCCGGGTTGGTATAGTAATGACGGATGATGGCCTGCAAATGAAAATAACAGATGACGGGATCGGCTTTGACGCGGCAAAAAGTAAAGGCGGCATTGGATTGGCTAATATGAACAGGAGGGTTCAGTTATTTTCCGGGGTCTTTACCATAAACTCCAGCGTAGGCAATGGCTGCGAAGTGCTGGTTGATATTCCACTTGCAGGAGCAGATTAGTCAATTATTTTGTATAAGTTTGGCTTACTGCATTCATCACTAAAACCTAATAATACATCGGCATGAAAAATTTCCTGCTTATAGATGACCACGAAATTGTGAGGACCGGTTTAAAGACCTTTTTGAAAAATTTGTTGGGAGAGGTTTCTGTTGATGATGCATACGATGGCGAATCGGCTATGAAAAAGGTCAATAAGTCAGCATACGATCTCGTGATAATGGATGTTAATATTCCCGGCACGGATTCGCCCCGGATGATTAGCAATATATTAGCAGTGAGGCCTGCAACAAATATCCTGATGTTTAGTATGAATGCCGAAGAAGTGTATGCCAAAAACTATTTAAAACTCGGGGTAAAAGGCTACGTAAGCAAAACGGCTCCTGAAAACCAACTGGCGCTTGCCATCATCACTGTATTGCAGAACAAACGTTATATCAGCCCTGAATTAAGCGAATCACTTTTAAACGATATAATAGATCACAGATCCGGCAAAAACCCCTTTAAAGAACTTTCGGGCCGTGAATTTGAGATACTTCAACACATCATACGGGGTAATACCAATACCCAAATAGCAAGAGACCTGAATGTACAACCAGCAACCATCAGTAGCCACAAAACAAAAATATTTGAGAAACTAAACTGCAAGAATATCATTGACCTTACAAGGCTTGCAAAGCTTCACAAGTTGCTGCCAGGATAGTTTTGATGATAATATCTGCAAGAATAAACAGTAACCGATCAACCCAACTTAAAAATAAAGACCATGGGCTTTTTTAAAAAACTATTTGGCTCACAAAAGAAAGAAGAAATTGCTGACAAAGAATTTACCGAAGAGGAACACGAAAAAGATTATGAGCTTAAAAAGCAAGGTCTTGAAAATGTTTTAGGTAAAATGCACGGTATGGTCGGGCATGCCATAATTCCTTTTTCAATAGGTGGTGCGGTTGATATGTATTATTTTCCCAACCATATTACAGGCACCGGTTTTGCTACTATGGAATTACTGGACCCCGATGGTAACGGCCCAATGCCAAACCGGCTCGGAACCTATGAACTGGTGGCATTTACAAAGGAAGCATATCATGAAGACAAAGAAGAACAAACACCGTTCAGTTTAATTGAAAGGCGTATTTGCGGAATTTTTACAACCATTGGTAATTATTCTTCCCAGACTGTTTTAAATCCAAATGAAACCTGCGAAGTGCCCAATGAAGGAGACGAAAATCATTGCCTGGTATTTGATAATTATCAACCGGGCAATACAGCATTTAAAATTGGCGACAGGAAACATCACTTACTTTTATGCATGGAAATTTTCAGAAGCGAAATGGAATTTGCAAGAGCAAACGGCAGTGAAAAGTTATTTCAAAAATTAAAAGAAGCCGGGCACTATCCTTACAGCGACCTGGACAGGGAACCGGTTGTTTAATCCTGTGCCGCCACTGGTAACGGGACTGTGGCAAAAATCTTAATGAGAATCATCTTCATAATACCATTTATTCTTTTTGCCTGTAATGCCGGCAAGGATAAAAAGCCCTTTATTGCTGATAATCCTTACTTTGATTCCATAAGCCGAAATGATATTAAATTAGAAGACCCGATATTGGGCGAATGGCGTTTTTATCACAATGAAGATCTTCAAAGTTTTGATGACTATAAAAAGCTGAACCCTAAAAAAGCAGTAATTGGTAAAACAAAACTATACTTACTGCCGCTGGGTAACTTTTCCGGCATGCAACAGGAGATACTGCAATTAACGAGGGAATACCTGGAGATCTTCTTTCAACTTAAAACCGAAGTTTTAGATCCTGTTCCTGATCATATAATTCCTGACAGCGCCAAAAGGCTCAACAGGGAAAATAATCTTCAGCTATACACGCCTTATATATTTGAGCATTTACTTAAAAATAAAATACCTGCTGATGGATACGCCTTAATGGCTGTCAGCGAAAAAGATCTTTATCCGGACCGCACCTGGAATTTTGTATTTGGAATTGCATCTTATAAAGACAGGATTGGTGTAAGTTCGATAGCCAGGTATTATGGCAGTAAACTTGACATTGGTAATTTCTTACTCTGCCTCAAAAGGCTTACAGGAACAGCTGCCCATGAGATCGGGCATATGTTCTCCATACACCATTGCGTTTTTGCAAAATGTGTAATGAATGGTTCAAATAGTTTACCGGAATCTGATAAACACCCACTCAGGTTATGCTCAGAATGCCAAAAGAAATTGCATTGGAATATCGGGTACAGCAATGCTAAACGGTTACAGGGACTTATTAATTTTTTAAAGCGTAATAAACTGCAGGAAGATCTGTCGGGCCATGAGAAAGATTTTTTCAGTAAGTCAAATTAAACCATCATTAGATGTGCACGATGAAGATGCCATCACTAGAAAAAAGATAACTCTTTAACGAATGAACAGTACTTATATTAAATTTACTGACCCTGATACCAGGATAAAACGTGTAAAAGAGCGATGGTGGAAGAGGGCTATAAAAATGTTATTGATATCTGTTTTCCCTACCGGTAATCCAACTTTTGACGATGAAATTGAAAATGTAAAACAATGGCTTATCGAGTTTAAAGACGGAAATCAATATCCTAACAGGGAAGTCGGGCTTGATATCTTACAGCAACCGGTCATGATAATGCCATGGCGCAGGAATTATGGATATTGGATAGACAATCATTTGTTACTGAAAGATTTCAAATCTGTTTTTAATGCTGTTGAAATTACCAAAGAAGAATTTGAAAAATACTGGGATCAATTTGAGCAACAAAATGAAAATACCTGATACAATTAATGAATTCAATGATTAATAAGATCTTATTAATACTGATAAGCATGGTTACATTATCTGTTTTTTTGCTTCCATTCTGCACAGTATTCTTTCCAGAAGATGAAGGGCATTGGGGATTGCTGTTCCTGGTAGAGGATTGGTTAACACTCCTCTTCTACCTGCCATTTACCGCATTGTGGTGTATTTATTTAGTGAGAAAGCGGGTAATGAATTTTTTCATCTTTAAATTCCTGCTTGGCATATCAGCCTTTATCAGTTTTATAATATCCTTTTCATCTGTTACCATGCTTGCACAGGATTATACACCGCATATTGGTGTCATTTTATCTGTATTGATATTCCCGCTTTTTGTAATTTTCATTATTAACCATGGTATTTTAAACAAAGTAAAACAGGGAGCAGGTTCTTCATAACAGCCCATAAACTTCTTATGATATTCGTTTACATCTTCATCATCGGCATGCCTGCTTTTCTTATCTTCCTCATTATTAAAAAAATGAGGATGGTAAAAGCCATTTATAAATCTGGCATAGCAACCGATGCTTTTATAACGCATGTCAGCACCAGGCGTATTGGTAAAACCACCATGGATATTTTAACGTTGGAATATACAGATACAGCAGGCAGGCGCCACCCTGCCAAAGCAACTGTAAGCGTGGGTAAATACAGGCCAGGTCAGCGGATGCCGGTCAAATACCTGCACCAAAAACCCGCCCGCTATGCATTTGACAATGGCAAAGGTTATTGGGCCATATTGATCTTTTGCATTCTCCTCTTGATGTTCACCATTTTTGCATCTTATAAAATAAATGAAATGTTGCAGTCAGGAAATTACTACTGATCATGTGTTTCTGACTTAAGATTACTGTACCTTTCAAGTAGTTTATAAAACACCAGCCGGCAGACTTTTTCTGCAATTACCAAACTAACAACCAATATGAAAAGTCTGTTGCTGTTTACAAGCCTGCTTGTCTTTCAAACTACTTTATGCCAGCGTTATGCTCTCAGGGCAGATAAACTTATCGATTGCAAACAGAACAAAGTAATAGAACGCCCCGTTGTTATTGTAGAGAACGGTAAAATTACAGATGTGTTAACCGGCAATGCTGATATTGGCAATGCTACCCTGGTTAACCTTACCGGGTTTACACTCATGCCAGGCCTCATGGACATGCACACACACCTGCTTTCTAATGGTGGTGATTTTGCCGATGACCTGTACGAGAATACTTCTGCCTTTCGCTCTTTGAGAGCGGTCAATCATCTGAATATTGCTTTGCAGAATGGCTTTACTACTATCAGGGACCTTTGCACAGAAGGTGCCGGTTTTTCGGATGTTGATATCAGCCGTGCTATTGACTCGGGATTTATTACCGGGCCAAGAGTATTTGCATCAGGAAGAGGAATAGCTGCAACCGGTAGTTATGTGCCACGTATGCGAAAACAAAACTGGGAGCTGAACCTGCCGGCCGCTACGCAGTATGTATCCGGCGTGGCGGAATGTTTAAAGGCTGTGAGGGAACAGGAGAACCGGGGCGTAAAATGGATCAAGTTATTTAGTGACTGGGGCTTTGATGAAACATTCTCGAAAGAAGAGATACAAGCCATCATCGAAGATGCAAAGCGCTGGCCGGTGCCGGTTGCTGCACATGCCAAATCAAAACCGGGCATCCGCAACAGCATCATCTACGGTGCAAGATCCATTGAGCATGGAGACCAGTTTGATGACTCACTTGTTCAACTTGCAATAAAGCACAACGTTTATTGGTGCCCTACACTTAGCTGGGAAATATTTTATAACAGGATCGCTCCGGGAAAATATGAAGTGCTGAACCGTGCCTATAAACAGGGGCTTAAAATTGTTTGCGGTACCGATATAGGTGGTTACCCGTGGGCAGTTAAGCAAACAAATGAACTGGAGTATTATGTGAAAAAAGTTGGGATGACAAACATGGATGCCATTAAAACCGCTACAGTAAATGCCGCAGAATTGCTCGGCCTGTCGCAACAACTGGGTTCTGTTGAAAAAGGTTATACTGCCGATATCATAGCAGTTAAAGGTGACCCGACGGTTAATATTGAAGCCTTGCAGCAGGTAGTATTTGTGATGAAACAAGGCATTATATATAAAACGCCTGTCTCCAAATAATTTGTAAATTTATATGGCATGATTTTTAGAAAGTAAAACCGGAGCAGCTACCAATAAAAACGGGCGGAACCGAAAAGCCATACGAGTAGGAAACTAAAAAATATTATTATGCCAGGCACAGTTTCATTACACCGGGTGCTTAAAGCAACCCCTGAAAAAGTTTATCGTGCATTTACCGATGCCAATGCTATGGCATCGTGGATACCGCCTTACGGATTTTTATGTGTGGTGCACAGCATGGAAGTTAAAGTAGGTGGCGGCTATAAAATGTCCTTCATTAATTTCTCCACAGGCAATGCGCATTCCTTTGGCGGTAAATATGTAGAGATCGAACCCAACAGTTTTTTAAAATATACAGACCAGTTTGATGACCCTAATCTGCCGGGAGAAATGATCACTTCCGTGTGGCTCAAAAAAGTTATGGGTGGCACCGAGCTGAAAGTTACGCAGGAAGGTATTCCTGATGTTATACCGGTTGATATGTGTTATTTAGGCTGGCAGGATTCGCTGGATAAGTTGACGAAACTGGTTGAACCGGAAATTCCGGATGCGTAATGAATGGATTAATTCAAAATTAAACAGCTGTCAGGTTAATTAAGCCTGACAGCTGTTTTTATAGAGGATTTCTAACTGAATTATCTTGCCCCGAGATAAACCAGGGTAACATTAAATGTAGCTCTATGGCCGGCCACAGCCGTTTCATCCATAAAAAATTTCACACGGATATTTTTCGTTACCGGATCAACATCATTAAACCCGGACGGGTCAAGAACCGCTGAACGCCCACTGGGCCCTGCACCCTGGCCATAATAGTTGGTGACGGCTGTTACCTTGTTAGTAGCAGCATTAAAAGTCATTATCAATCCAAAATTACCGTAGAAGGTTTGATTGGTAATACCGCCGCCCGTATTTCCAATCACGATACCCGGCATATTTAGCGCCTTGCAAACAAGACTGTCGGTATTGGCACCACTGGTGTGTAATGAGTACTCATACGTATTATTCATCCAGTGATTTGCCGGGTTGGTATGATCTGTCATGGTGCCTTCCATACGATACCGGCCATCCCATTGATTAAGTGTGCTTGCAGGAGTTGTTTTGCTTTTTTTACATGCATTGAGCATGAGCATTGCCGCCAGGACAAAAAGTATGGAACGAATTTTCATAACTAAACTGTTTAAATGAACGGATGGGATAACAGTTTAAAAGTCTGAAAAAAAGATAATGTGTGAAATAATCCATTTGGATAATACCAGTATAGGGTATATCAGTTGATCACTATTTTTTTAGTGGTCTTTTTGCCCTCATTTATTACCTGCACAAAATAAATCCCGGCCGCCAGTTTTCTCATATCTATAGGGATATTGTGATTGCTGCCGCTAAAATGATATTCCTGTGCATAAACCGTTTGCCCTAGTTTATCCTGTATCAATACAGTTAGTTTGCCGGTAAGGTTTGTTTGCAGTATAAAACTACCATGGCTGGGATTTGGATAAGTACGCAAACTGCTGGTAACAGCAAGCTGTGGTAAGGTATCAGGAGGGGGTTGCGTTTTGCAGTTTTTTGTTTCATCACCATAAATAGCAATACCATGAATATTAATTCCCTGCAGAGGGCTTGCTAAAAATGAATCCACCATATTACCGCTGGCAATATCATACTTATGCATAGGCCCGTAAAAAGCCAGGCCTCCAACCCAAAAACTTTTTTCATCGGGTGTAACCGCCAATCCAAAATAAGCATTGGTATTTGTTGGCCCATAGGTTTTAATTACGGTACCGGAACTGTCCAGTCTTTTTACCAAATGATCGGCAGCCACCACCAGCATTGAGTTGTCGCCAAGCAACCGCATGGCAAACAACCACGAAACAGAACCTGTGAGATTTGCATGATCCGGCAGTTGCTGGCGTGTAACCACATTATACCGTTTTACCGTTTCCTTTAAATGTGTGTAATAAATAATGCTGTCATTGCAATCCATCTCAACCCATTCCGCTCCCCAGATAAAATTATTTGTAGATATTGTATAATGATCTATCACAGCCGTTCCGGCCGCATTTATTTTTACGATCTCTTTACTCCACAGGTCGCCCACATAAGCATTTCCCTGGTTATCGAATGTTATTGATGTAGGCGATCCCTGGTAAGGTGAAACATTGATGGTGTTGCCAACTGTACCATCTGTATTAATTATCCTGATGCCATTGGTGCTGCCCGGCGTGAGGTTTGAGTTAGTAACCCACAGCTGCCCTGTTATAGGATGAATGCGCAAACCGGTTCCATTGCCATTGCCGCCACCATCGCCGGTGTTGATGGTTTTTATCAATACATGATTGGAATCTCGCCATTGTATAAGTCCGCCGCCCTGCCCTAAAAAAATATCGCCTTTTTGAAAATGGGTATGCTGTGCCTGTAAAGAAAAACAGGAGGAAAATAAAATGAAAATAAGAAAGGAGTTTTGTATAAGTTTTGTCATTCAGTTAGGTTAGACAGATTATAACTTTAAAATGCTGCAATGAAAGTAGATAAAGAAACAGACAAATGCAAGTGATTGGACATAACCAGTAGTTGGCGGATGCCCTTTTTGAAGTTGAACGAGAGGTGTTTGAAGTTGGCGGACGCTTATTTGAACCTGGCGGACGCTTGTTTGAACTTGGTGGATGTTTGTTTGAACCTGGCGGATGCTTGCTTGAACTCGACGGATGCTTGTTTGAACCTGGCGGATGCTTGTTTGAACTTGGCGGACGCTTGTTTGAACTTAGGGGATGTCTTTTTGAATTTGGCGGATACTTTTTTTTGAAGGTTGAACTTGGTATTAAAAAAGCAATTTTTCCTGAAGTGTGGGTGGCGGATCTTTCGGGCAGGATTTGGAAGGCTTTTTAAAGAACCAGGGAAGAATCCCCGGTTCGTTGTGTACATATTTTTTAATCTTTAAATCCGATAACAAAATAAAAAATGGAAATGAGAAAAAAAATACCTCAAAGTGGTAATAGGAAGGCTAAACATAGGGTTACGTATATTTAGCTTTATATGCAAAACTAAAACACTTGGAAAAATGAAAATTCGTGAAGAAATTAAATCGAAGCTATTTTATTTCTATCCAGATTTTTTTTCTGATTTAGAAAGGTCATTAAACAACCTGGGAGAATTAGATTTTTATTTATGGATGAACAGCACCCAATCAATAATAAATGAATCATTGCACGATGATAAGAAATCAGCAAAATCGTCACAAAATTTAGAGTTTAATGGCCTGCTCTTAACACAAGAAATTTTTGATGATTTTGGAGCTGCATTAACATGTTTTACAGTTGGATATTTTAAACAGACCCAATCGTTACTAAGAAATTCTGTGGAATTAACATTTCAACTTTGGAAAAATAAATCCGAGAGCGAATTCGGTATAAAGCCTTCCAATCCTTGGATAGAAGGAAATAGAGGAATAGAAAAAATTGATGATACTTCTAAACAAATTGAAATGTTAGATAATACTATTCCCGGTATAAAATTAAAAATTAGGCGGCTAAGAAAATTATATGGAATCCTGTGCATGTCAACACATTCTCATAAAAAAAGAATGAACTCTATAAATGTTCCTCATCATCATTCAACCTTAAATGCTCTATGTTTCGAACCTCTTGAATTCTTGTATACTAAGCGGATATACGTTTATACTCTTTATCAAGTTTTAGAATTGCTAATTTGTTATTTTGCCAATCAAATAGAGACCGATTGGAAATTACCAATTGTCGAAACTTTTGAAGATGAAATTAAAAATCTAAGAAAGTCTTATCACCTCCAAATTTTTAATTTTGAAAAAGGATTTTTAATTTACAGAGAAAGCTTGAAAATAACAGAAGAGAAAATCGCTCATGTTTATTCAATAGATTTAAATAAAAATTTAAAGGAATTAACTAAAAAGAAAATTCGGCTGAATGAAATTGAACGAAAATTATTTAATAAAGCAATAATTGAAAGAATACAAAACGGCAAATAGACTGTGTCTTCACAAAGATTAGTGTTCTCACGCCCCTACGCTTAAATAAAAGCCCAATAAAGATTTCCTGTACAAGAGTGCGACGCCACCGCAGCCAAATAAATAATCAAACGCCAGGCCCAAAAGAAAAAAATATGTTTCGGTCGGTGAGACACCTACCAGGAGATTAAAGGCACCCGCCATGACGTTACACTTTCACCGCCACGCTATGTACCGCAGCAGCCATTTCTTTTATAAGACATTGGGATCTTTTTCCTCCTTGGTCGGTGTCCCACCGACCGAAACACAATCTATTTACGCTTAGATAAAGTTCAATAAGGATATATTGTACAAGAGTGCGACGCCAATGAAGTTGAGTTGATAACAAATGCCGGGCTCAAAAAAAATATTCCGGTCGGTGGGACACCGACCAGGGAGACTGGGTTTGTAAATAAAATGAGTTACACCTTCACCGCCACACTATGCACAGCAGCGGCCATTTCTTTTATAAGATTGGGATCTTTTTCAATGGCATTGCCCACCACAATTACATCGGCACCGGCCTTGCAGTTGAGGTATGCTTTTTCGGGTTCAATAATACCACCACCAATAATGAGGGGCGCTTCAATAACCGAAGCAACTTTGGCGATCATGTCTTCGCTGATGGCACGTTTGGCTCCGCTGCCGGCATCCATATAAATGAGTTTCATGCCCAGCATTTCGCCGGCCATGGCCGTACACATAGCGATCTCGCTTTTATCGGCAGGTAAAGGAGATGCATTGGAGATATAAGAAACCGTTGTGGGTGCACCGCCATCCACCACCATATAACCGGTTGATAGAATTTCGAGGCCGCTTTGTTTTACCAATGGTGCAGATATTACGTGCTGTCCTATCAGCATATCGGCATTGCGGCCACTGATGAGGGAGAGGTACAATAAAGCATCGGCATATTTGCTAACCTGGTTGGGGCTGCCGGGAAAAAGTATCACCGGGATATTGCAGCTGCGTTTGATGAGTTGTACGCATTCGTCCAGGTAATTAGAGATGACCAGGCTGCCGCCTACTAAAAAATAATCAACCTTTGCAGCTACTGCCATATCGATCAACGGCAGCAGGTTGCTGTCGTTCACCTTGTCGGGATCGATCAATACGGCAAATGATTTTTTATGCTGTTGCTTTCGCTCCGCCAATGAATGGTAAATCCCTTTGATCATCTCTTCCCGGTTGGTTTCATGCAAAAATGTATAAAAAATAGTTATTATCGAAAAATAAGACGCTTTAAAAACGCTTATGGCTGCAAATTCGTACTTTTTCTGCTTAATTTTGGTAAGATGTTGAATATTAACGACGAGATACGGTTTAAAACGGCCCGGAGCGGTGGCAAAGGCGGCCAGAACGTAAACAAAGTGGAGACGATGGTGGAAGGCTATTGGCATATTGAGTCATCCTCATTGGTTGGAGATGAAGAGAAAAAAATATTGCAGGAAAAACTGGTTAAAAAGATAAATGCTGAGGGTTTTTTGCTGGTAAAAAGCCAGGCCGGCCGCACCCAACTGGGTAATAAGCAGGATGTGGTAAAAAAGATGAACGACCTGGTAAACAAAGCCCTTATCAAACCCAAGCCACGAAAAGCGACAAAACCATCAAAAGCTGCCAAAGAGAAACGTATTGAGGTAAAAAAGAGAGTAGGCACACTAAAAGATTTCAGAAAAAAGATCGGGAGGGATATTTGGTAAACATACCTGACTATGAAAAGTTTATTTCTTTTGATCCCTGTTGCATTGCTATCCTTCTTTACCAAACAAAGCAGTACAAAAATTTTAACTCCTGCAAACACCGGCACAGTAAAAATTACTTTTGTAAATACGGTTAAAGGCAAGCCGCTTGAATTACATACCGGCAGCTACATTAACCCTTTTGGTGAACCATATTCCGTAACCAAGTTCAAATATTATATCAGCCATGTTTCATTGGTAACCGGTAAAGCTGTTTTTTTTGAGCAGGAAAGTTATCACCTGGTTGATGAAAGCAAACCCGGTGACCTGCATTTCAGTTTTGCAGTAAAAGCAGGTGAGTATCAGTCGTTGAATTTTATGCTCGGCGTAGACAGCCTGCACAATGTTAGTGGCGCACAAACCGGCGCACTCGATCCGCTGAATGATATGTTCTGGACATGGAACACCGGTTATGTGATGGCAAAGCTGGAAGGGAAGTCGCCGCAATCAAAACTGGTAAATAATAAACTGGAGTTTCATATTGGCGGGTTTATGGGAGAAAATAATGTGGTGAAAAATATTACACTGCAATTGCCTCCCGGTAAAATGTTGAACATACAGGAAGGTAAGATCAGTGAGATCATTATTGAAGCAGATATTGATGACTGGTGGCAGCAACCCAACGATATTAAAATAACTGAGCATGCCGTTTGCAGTACACCGGGAGCTTTGGCTAAAAAAATTGCCGACAACTATAGTAAAATGTTCAGCATAAAAGATGTAATAAACCAATAATGCAAAAGCTGTCAGGTTGAGCTTGTCGAAACCGGGACTACACAAGACAACCCGTCTTCGACAAGCTCAGACTGACAGAACAATTTATCCATAGAATTGAAATTAAAAATTATCATAGGACTTTTTATTTGCACTTTGCTTGCGGCATTGTTGATTGGTGCTGCAGATAAAGGATCCGTTGCTTTTGCCGATGGCCAGTTACCCGATTACCTGGAATTTAAAATACCCGCCGGCTGGCCCAAACCTTCTACCAATATTTTTGCAAAGAACAAATTAAGCGAACAGGGTTTTCAACTCGGTAAAAAATTATTTTATGATTCCAGGCTGAGCAAGGATGGTAATATTTCCTGCGCAAACTGCCACCAGCAGTTTGCAGCATTTTCCACTTTCGATCATGATTTCAGCCATGGCCTGGATGATCAGCACACCACACGCAATGCACCTGCTTTATTTAACCTTGCGTGGATGACGAATTACCATTGGGATGGCGGTATCAATCATATTGAAGTGCAGCCGCTCTCTCCCATCACATCGCCAATGGAAATGGGAGAAACACTGGAGAATGTTTTGATCAAATTAAAAACTGATACAGCTTACTCCAAACTCTTTAAAGCTGCTTTTGGAACTGAAGAAATAAACAGCCAGCGTATGTTAAAAGCATTGGCACAGTTTACCGGTTCCATAGTATCAGCCAATTCAAAATACGATAAGGTATTAAGAGGCGAAGCAAAATTCACTTACGCTGAAGAGAGCGGTTATAATTTATTTAAAGCAAAATGCGCTTCCTGCCATAAAGAACCATTGTTTACCGATAATAGTTTTAGAAACAACGGCCTTGAAATAAATACTTTATTAAATGACCAGGGAAGAATGAAGATAACCAACGACCCAAAAGATTCGCTTAAATTTAAAGTGCCCAGCCTGCGTAATGTAGCGCTAAGTCTTCCTTATATGCATGATGGCAGGTTTCAATCTCTTGGCCAGGTAATAGAGCATTACCGGAATGGTGTCGTTACTTCGCAACCAACTTTAGATCCGCAACTGACAAACAAAATATCAATTACCAATGCACAGAAATATGAGCTGATCTATTTTTTAAATACGCTTACCGATACCAGCATGACAAAAGATCCAAGATTTGCAAAATAATAGTTTTATCTTTTTCCTAATAGGCTGTCAGCCTGAGCTTGTCGAAGGCGGGTTTACAAATAAGATAGATCCTTTTCAAATAGCCCCGTCTTCGACAAGCTCAGACTGACAACTTTTGGGGTTGAAGCATGAAACTGTAAATACTTTATCATCTTTTAGAAAAATAAAACCTGCAACTGTATTTAAAAATTATAAAGGTAAATTTGAACCTAAATCTGAAACATAGTTGAGCGGCATTAAAAAATTAGCAGGACAAACATTATGGTATGGCGTGCCTACTATTGCCAGCCGTTTCCTGGGGTATTTAATGAATATGGCATTGCCTTTTTTTGTGGCCATGCCCGAAAAAACCGCCGACCTGGTACAGGTGTACACCATCATCCCGTTCTTAAATGTATTGTATGCCTATGGTTTGGAAACGGCTTATTTCCGTTTTTCCCAAACGCACGACAAACAAAAACTCTACAACACACTTTCACTTTCGCTTTTATTCAGCAGCATATTTTTTACAATCCTTTTATTGCTTTGTAAAGATTCATTAGTAAGTGCTACGGACCTTAATAATCATCCTGATTATATTTTGTGGATGATCGCCATCATCGCCGTTGACAATTTAAACACATTACCCTTTGCTAAACTGAGGCAGGAGAACAGGCCAAGGCGCTATGCATTTGCAAGAGTGGCCGGTATTGTGTTGAATGTTTGTGTTGTTATTCTCTTCCTGGGTGTTATTCCTAAAATACTGGAATCAAATCCGGATAGTTTTTTAAAGCATATTTACAATAAAGATATTGGCCTGGGTTATTACCTGCTGGGCAATCTTTGCGGCAGCCTTTTTACTTTGCTTGTGCTTTCCAAAGAAATAAGGCAGATAAAGATCCGCTTTGATCTTTCGTTGTGGAAAGAAGTGATGCGTTACAGTGCACCGCTTATTATTGTGGGATTGGGCGGCATGGTAAATGATGTACTCAGCCGTTTAATTTATCGTCATGTAGTTGACCTGCCCCAGCAACAGGCCGATCATGAACTGGGTATTTTTGCAAACATATTCCGCATTGCATTGCTCATCACCATCATGATACAGGCTTTTCGTATGGCAGCCGAACCTTTTTTCTTTAATACAAGCAAAGATGAGAATGCACAAAGGACTTACGCAAGGGTGATGAAATTTTTTGTAATAGCCTGTTGCTTTATGTTTTTATTCATCGGTTTATTCTTAGATGCCTTCCGCTGGATATTTATAACTTTTGCAAACCCACGTTGGACGGAAGGATTGGAAATTGTGCCTTTACTGGCATTGGGCAATATCTTCCTGGGTATTTATTATAACCTGAGCGTTTGGTATAAACTCACCAACAAGAATATGTATGGTGCCGGTATTACTATTTGTGGCGCCGCTATTACCATTGTTTTAAATATTGTACTTATTCCCATCTGGCATTATACCGGCGCAGCGCTGGCAACATTTTGTTGTTATTTGTTTATGATGGTGAGCAGTTATGTGCTGGGGCAAAAATATTATCCCATTCCTTATGCAGTAAAAAAACTCATCGCTTATATAGTGCTGGTGGTACTTATTTATTTTATACATTTTGGATTGGTAAAACTCTTACCCAATAATTATCTTTTTTCTTTAGGCACTGGTTTTGTGTTGTTTGTTTTCTTCACCTGGTTTGTTTCAAAAGTTGAAGCAAGGGAGCTGGCGAAGATGCCCGTTATTGGCAAGTATTTCAGTAAATAGATCTTTATGCAAAAAGCACAATTTGGAATGATCGGCCTTGGTACCATGGGAAGAAACCTGGTATTGAATATTGCTGATCATGGTTTTTCTGTTTGTGGTTATGATCGTGATGTAGCCCAGCAACAACGTTTAACAGGCGAAGGAACGGGTAAACCGGTTCTTGCTGTTGCCAGCATGCAACAACTTGTTGACAGCCTGGAGAAACCGGCAAAGATCATGTTACTGGTACCTGCCGGAAAAATTGTGGATGCTGTGCTTGCAGAATTAGTTCCGCTTTTACAAAAAAGTGATATTGTTATTGATGGGGGTAATTCTCATTTTACAGATACCGACAAAAGATACACACAACTGCAGCAAAGCGGTGTTCATTTTATGGGCATGGGGGTAAGTGGGGGTGAAGAAGGCGCCAGGTTGGGTCCCAGCATGATGCCCGGCAGTAACGAGCAAAGTTTTAATGCAGTAAAAAATATCCTGGAAAGCATTGCGGCTAAAACCGAAGATGGCCCATGTGTCACTTTCATCGGTAATGGTGCTGCAGGCCATTACACAAAAATGGTACACAATGGTATTGAGTATGCCATGATGCAACTGATCAGCGAAGTGTATGGGTTTTTAAAAAGTGTTGGAGGTTTAAGCAATGCAGCATTGCAACAAACATTTGCAGATTGGAACAATACAGGACTGCGGGGGTTTTTAATAGAGATCACTGCTGATGTATTTTTAAAGAAAGATGACAAGAGTGATTCGTTCATTATTGATATGATACTGGATAAAGCCAAGCAAAAAGGTACCGGTATGTGGACCAGTCAGAGTGCTATGGACCTGAATATTCCTATACCTGTGATAGATGCCGCTGTAAGCATGCGTTACCTTTCTGCCATGAAAGAAGACAGGGTAGCGACTGCTGCAAAATATTACCCAGTAGAAAATATTGTTACGATTAATAAAGAACACTTGGTAAATGATTGTAAAAATGCTTTGCAATTTGCTTTCATACTTGCTTATGCACAGGGATTACATTTGTTATCTGCAGCATCAAAAGCATACAGCTATGATGTGAACATTGCAGAAGTGGTGAGGATCTGGAAGGGAGGTTGCATCATTCGTTCTTCCTTATTAAATGAAATCCGCAAAGCCTATCTCGAAGACAGTACGCTTACCAATATCATTCAATCGACTGTATTTATTGATGTGCTGAAGAATTCAAGGACAGCTGTGGCAAATATCTGCAGTATAAGTATGCAACACAGTATGCCTGCAACTGCATTTGCTGCTTCGTTGAATTATTTTGATGCTTATTGCACACAAAGACTGCCTGCCAATTTAATACAGGCACAGCGTGATCTTTTTGGTGCACATACTTACGAACGAACTGATGCTACCGGAAGCTTTCATACAGACTGGAAATAAAATGACCATGGCAAAAAATAATACTTCACACCAATCCATTATCATCTTTGGCGCAAATGGAGACCTGTGCTGGCGCAAGCTGATACCTGCACTGTACAATCTTTACCTCACCGACAATCTTCCTGAAAAGTTTTTTATAACGGCCATTGATCATGGAGAAATAACTGCTGAAGCATACAAAAAGCGCCTGCTGGAAGGTGTCAATAAATTCAGCCGTTCAGGCAAGGCAGATAAAAATGCGTGGAAACAATTCAACGATCGTATTCATTACCTGCAGGGCGATTTTACCAATGCGGACCTGTATATATCGTTGTACAAATCATTGAAAGAGCAAGATCAAAAGATTGGCCAGCGGCTCAACCGGTTATTTTATTTTTCTGTATCACCCCGTTTTATTGAAACCATTGCCCAAGAGTTATATAAAAATAAGATCGCTACTCAAAAAGAAACAGACCGCATCATTATAGAAAAGCCTTTTGGCAGCAGCCTGCAAACAGCAAAAAAACTCAATGCATTTTTATTGAAACGATTTTCTGAAAAGCAGTTGTATCGCATTGATCATTACCTGGGCAAGGAAACCGTTCAGAATATGATGGCTTTTCGTTTTGCCAATTATATATTTGAACCGCTGTGGAATAAAAATTTTATTGACCATGTGCAGATAACAGTGGCAGAAACAGTGGCCGTTGGCAGCCGTGCAGGCTATTACGAACAAGCCGGAGCCATCAGGGATATGATACAGAATCATTTGCTGCAGCTGCTTTGTGTAGTGGCAATGGAAGCGCCGAAAAAAATGGAAGCTGGCGAAATAAGGAACAAAAAGCTGGCAGTATTAAAAGCTATCAGGCCGTTTACAAAATCTTCGGCAACAAAAGATATTATCAGGGCACAATACACAAAGGGGATTGTGAAAGATATAAAGCAGGTTGGTTATCGTGAAGAAGAAAATGTAACTCCGGCATCAGTAACCGAAACTTATTTTGCAGGCAAATTCTTTATTGATAACCAGCGTTGGCAGGGAGTTCCTTTTTACATACGCACCGGCAAATGTCTATCCAAACAAACATCTGTAATTGTTGTGCAATTTAAAAATACACCGCACAAGATATTTAAAGAAGATAATAGCCCAAACAGGATCATCATTTCTATTCAACCCGATAACGAGATCAGTCTTTGGTTTGAAAGTAAAGTACCGGGCCTGGAAATGAAACTGCAAAATGTGGAAATGGATTTCACCTACCGGGAGAGTTATACAGAACAGTTGCCCGAAGCCTATGAAGCTTTACTACTGGATGCCATGCAAGGAGACCCTTCTTTATTCATGCGTAACGACCAGGTGGAAACAGCCTGGAAGATCGTAATGCCCATCATTAATAGCTGGCAAAAACAAACAAAGCCAAACCTGGAGTTTTATGCAGCCGGCACAAATGGCCCGAAAGCTGCAGATGACCTGCTGAAAAAAAATGGCAGAAAATGGTATTTATAAGATTGAGTGGCATAAAAAATATACAGCATCGCAGATGCGAAATATCAGTAGAAATGAAGAACAAAAAATACAAATAGCTCCATAGGAGCGGCATGTAAAACATATCGCTCCTATGGAGTTAAAAAAACCTGTTTAAATTTAATTCAACTAACATAACGCCTCTATGAGGCTCAAATAAATTAAGATGCTTCTTTACAATTCATACGAATCGCTGAGCAATGCAGCTGCACATTTTTTCACCATTGCATACAGTCGCAGCATTGATGCGCATGATCAATTTACCGTAGCACTAAGCGGTGGCAACACACCCAAAAGACTTTACGAGTTACTGGCTATGCCTGAATTCAGCAAGAATATCAACTGGAAAAAAGTATTTGTTTTCTTTAGTGATGAAAGATATGTGCCGCACAATGACAAGGAAAGTAATTTCAATATGGCAGCAAAAGCATTGCTTGATCATATCCCCATTCCACGAAAAAATGTTTTTTCTATACCTGTATCTTCAACTCCAGAAAAAGATGCTACAACCTATGAAGCTTCAGTAAAAAAAATAACCGGCACTGAAAAATTTTCTTTCGATCTCATACTATTGGGTATGGGTGCTGATGGACATACTGCATCTCTTTTCCCTGGCAATGAAATATTAAACGAAAAGAAACGGTTGGTTAAAGAAGTGTTTATAAAAGAGAAAAATACTTACCGTATCAGCTTTACCTTCTCACTAATAAATAAAGCAAAGCAAATATTATTACTGGTAAATGGTAAAGAAAAAGAACCGGCATTAAAAAAAATATCAGTCAACCGCAAAACCAATAACCCTTTACCCGTTCAATTATTAAAAGGAGATATTACCTGGATGATAGCCTGATGTTTATTAAGGATCAATATTTCCTATACAGGTCATAAATGATCTTCCTGTCGGCATCGGTAAGTTTGGGTTCAGCATCCTGTTGCACAAAGTGCAGTTTAAAAGCCCTGATAGCTGCAATAGAATCCCTGGTATCATAACCTATGATACGTAACCCCTGCATTGCATCAAAATTTTCGGGCAGTTTTACACGTGCGGTATCATACCAGTAGCCATAACCATTGGCCGCCAGTTGCTGCCAGGGAAAATATTTATTGGGATCTACTTTTCTTTTGGGAGCAATATCGGCATGGCCAATAAAATTAGCCACCGGTATATTATTATCTTTCTTTAATTTTTTAAGCACCTGCAAAAGGCTGTTTATCTGTGCTTCCGTAAACGCTTCAAAACCATTGTTGTCTAATTCAATACCAATACTCACACTGTTTATATCCGTAACATTTCCCCATTTACTATTACCAGCATGCCATGCCCGCAGGTAATCGTTCAGCATGTGATTGATGGTTCCATCTTTACAAATAACATAATGCGCACTAACCTGTGTTTGGGGCAATGTAAAAGTTTTGAGTGTGCTGTCGCAGGCTTTTTGCGCTGTATGGTGTATGATGACAAAGTTTGGTTTACGCATTCCAAAATTGGTGGTGCCTACCCATTGCCCGGCCATCATGGCGCTGTCAATACCGGCAGGTTGTCTTTTTAGCTCATTGGCAAAAGTTTTTACCTGTTGTTTATAGCTGCGGTTTGCTTCTTTATATAAGTTTGGGGAGCAGCCCAAAAAGGCTATTAAAGAAGTGAGGAGTAATGCTTTATATTTCATGATACGTGAAATTACGTAAATAAATGGTCTTCTTTTTTACGCATTTTTACTACTGTTTTGCTACACGAAAACGTATAAATACAAGAAAAATTCCTACTCTCACATACTTTGTAGAACAAATTCGACGTTCTTGTAGCGTAATATCCAAACAATCATGAAAAATCAACTTCAAACCCTAGTGAAGTATGTCTTTCTGCCTTGTATCATAATCAGCCTTAACAGCTTTTTATATTCATCCGCTAATGCACAATGTGCAATAACACTTACTCCATCTGTTACTCATGTTACCTGTTATAATGGTACTAATGGAGCAATTACTGTTACTGCTTCGGGTGGTACAGCCCCTTATTTATACCAACTTGCAGAAGCAGGTGCCGGGGCATGGAGCAGCATCAATACTTTTAATGGATTAGCCGGGATGACATACCCTGTTTCAGTAAGAGACAATACAGGCTGCACCAGAACGATCTATGTTTCCGTCAATCAGCCTGCAGCATTTGCAGTTACTTATACCGCTACCGATGTAACCTGTTCGGGTGGCAGTAATGGCAACATCAGCATCAATGCTGCCGGTGGTACATCACCATATAGCTATGCCTGGACAAAGAACGGATCAGCTTATGCTACAACTGCAAATCTTACAAACCTTACTCCGGGCAATTACAGCCTTATAGTAACCGACGCCAACGGATGTACAACTACACCCATTGTATCTCAACAAATAAGATCAATTGGCCTTACAGGATTTAATGAAGATGTGGTAGCTAATGGAACCAATATAGCTCCAGCTTCTGTTACCTCGCAGGCTTATGACGATGGTAATGGCAATATATTTTATGCAGATGGTTATACCAATGCTTCGAATGTGGCAGAAACGCCCGGAGGACTACCAACAACAGGAAATTTTGCAAGCACACAAAGTGCAACCCGTTTATACCAGTTAGCTTCATACAGTGCAAGCAATGCGTTATTACTACGTTCATCAACTGCCACCAGTTATGGTGGTGCAACTTCAGGAACTTTATCTTTTCAAAATCAATATCAAGGTACCTATAACACATTATATGTGCTGGGTTCAACTGGTTCAGGAACAGGTACGGTAAATTATACCATCAATTTTGCCGATGCTACCACTGCAACCGGGTCGCTTACTTTCGCTGACTGGTATTTGGTTGGAGCTAATTCACAATCGGCTATCAAACTAAAAAGAATTGCCCGCAGTACCGGTGTATATGATACCCGTTATGATTTTAATTTGTTTGAATTACCAATAACCATTGCAGGCAGCAACCAGGGCAAGGTTATCAATTCAATCGGTTTTACCTGGGCAAATGCCGGGGCCGCCAGGATCAATATCATGGCTGTTACAGGATATACTTCTACCACCGCAGGCATCAGGATAAATGACGGAACAACTTCAACAGTAACGCCGTCTGTAAGCATTACATCCAATGCAGCTTCCAATACATTTTGCACTGGCCAGTCGGTAACATTTACTGCCACGGCAACAAACGGAGGTGCAACGCCATCATATCAATGGAAAAGGAACGGAACGAATATTGGCAGCAATTCACCAACCTGTACATACAGTTCACTTAATAATAATGATGTTATTACTGTTGTGATGACGAGCAACCTTTCCTGTGTAAGCACAAGTACTGCAACCAGTAATGCACTTACCATGATCAATGGAACTGCAATAGCTTCGGTAAGTATGTCTGCATCTTCAAGCAGCGTATGCGGTGGCAATATTGTAAGTTTTACTGCCACGCCTGTTAATGGAGGAAGTTCTCCCGCTTATCAATGGAAATTGAATAACGTAAATATTGGAACCAACTCTCCAACTTTTACCAGCAGCAGTTTAAGCAATGGTGACCAGGTAAGAGTTGTTATGACGAGTAGCATCGGATGTGCTACACCAAATCCTGCAACCAGCAATACGATCACTTTAATTGTATCGCCTCCGTTAACGCCAGATATAACAATCGCTTCGGTTCCTGCCCATCCAACGGGCAATGGTAGTCCCGCTATTTTTACTGCCACAGCAGTCAACGGAGGACTTTTACCTTCTTATCAATGGCTTAAAAACGGAACGCCGATCAGCGGAGCTATTTTACCTGTGTTAGCTGCCTCAAATGTTTACATGACTGAAACTTATTCATGCAGGCTTACATCAAGCTATGCTTGTGCCACAGTTCCAAATGCTATGAGTAATTACATTGTAGTAAACGGTCCGGGCTTGCCGGTAACACTTGAATGGTATAATGCACGGCCCGAAAATGGTAAGGCTGTACTGCAATGGAAAACTGCTATGGAATTAAACAACAAACAATTTATCATAGAAAGAGCACTCAGTACAAGTTCGACATCGTACACAAAGGTTGGTAATGTTGCTGCCACAAATTTATCAAACGGGGCGATATATAATTTTACAAATGACCCGGGTACAAAAGGGGTTTTCCTGTACAGGCTTACACAGGAAGATATAGATGGCAACAAAAAAATGCTTGGTATCAGGAGTGTGAACCTGAGCGGAAAGAACAGCTGGATGGTACAGGACCTGGGCAATTACTGGCAACTGAGCTGTTCACAGGCATTTAGTTATCGCCTGGTTGATATGCAGGGCCGCACTTTAAAACGTTTTGCCGGAACAGGAACTGTATCGATCGATAAACCCAACAGCGCCGGTGTATATTTATTGCAACTGGAAACCGGCGGAGAATTATTTACCCAAAAATTATTAAAATAAATTTTAGAAACTACTGCTTTATTATCCAATATCCATAGTTGTGCCTGCTTGTACTAATCGAAGAAGCTGCTGATAAAGGCAGCTTCTTTATTATTTCTATATCCGCTAAGATTACTTCATTACCAGTACCTTCATTTTCTACTTTAGTATCTTTACACAGTTTTTACATCACTGATTAAATAAGTTTTATGAAGAAGTATTTGCTTTTTGTTTTTGTGCTGGTAAACTCAATTACCATTTTTGCCCAGCAAAAACCTGCATATATCCTATATGATTCCGAAGGGAAAAAAGTATCTTATAACAAGATGATCAAACAACTGGCCAAAAAAGATATCGTGTTGTTTGGCGAATTTCATAACAATGCCATTTCCCATTGGCTTGAATTAGCTGTTGCAAAAGACCTGAGCGAAAAAAGAACACTCACCTTTGGCGCCGAGATGTTTGAAGCAGATAATCAACAGCCATTGAATGATTACCTGGCCGGTAAAATATCAGCTAAAGGGCTTGACTCCGCAGCCCGGCTATGGAAGAATTACAATACGGATTATGCTCCCATTGTAAATTTTGCCAAAGAAAAAAAATATGTTTTTATAGCTACCAATATTCCGAGGCGCTATGCTTCGCTTGTTTCAAAAAAAGGTTTTGAAGCGCTGGATACTTTATCTGCTTTGGAAAAAACATGGATGGCACCTTTGCCAATGGACTATGATGCCCAATTACCTGGCTATGTAAAAATGATCGAGATGATGGGTGGGCATGGCGGCCCCAATATGCCAAAAGCACAGGCCACCAAAGATGCAACCATGGCTTATTTTATCTTACAGAATTTTAAGCCGGGCAATCTTTTTATACATTATAACGGGGCTTTTCATTCTGAAAATTATGATGGCATTAACTGGTACCTTAAAAGAAAGCAGCCTGGCCTGAAGTATGCAACCATCACCACCGTTTCTCAAAAAAATATAAAAGAACTGCTGGCTGAAAATAAGGGCAAGGCAGATTATATTATTTGTGTGGATGAGGATATGACCAATACATATTGATCCGTGATAGAAATCTGTTAATCCTTTCGTAAAAAGTATATCCTTGTTTTTATTTTTACAATAAAATAAGCAGCTTGCGGTAAAATAACCGTTCCCCAGGCAGATGAAATATTTTTTTAGTTTTCTTTTATTCTTTACTTCTTTAGGGTTGTTTGCTCAAACCGGCAATATAACCACCAGCACTGTTTCTCCATTAGCCCAATACAGCAATGAATGGAATAATATTAAATACAGCAAATGCAATACAGCAGCTAATGCATCATACATGAGTAACTCCGAAAAAGAGATCATTTATATTTTAAACCTCATCCGGACCTATCCTGCATTGTTCGCTAAAACTGTACTTAAAAAATACCCGGCTTTATCTGGCAATGATCACCTGGCTGACGATACTTATTATTTTAAATCGCTGCTTGATGAATTACTTACAATGGAAGCAAAGCAAATGCTCTATCCCGATAATGCCTGTTTCCTCAGCGCCAGGTCGCATGCCTTGCAATCCGGCATTACGGGTTATGTAGGCCATGAACGTAAATCACAGGAATCTAAATTAAAAAAGTATTACCGTGGCGAATGTTGCGATTATGGCCGTAAAGACCCGCTCGATATCGTTTTATCGCTCCTTATTGATGAAGGAATCCCTTCGCTTGGCCATCGTATCGTTTGCCTGAGTGATTATGCAAAGATCGGTGTATCCATACAGCCTCACAAAAGATATGGCACCAATGCAGTGCTGGATTTTTACTATTAATACCATCTTTATACTTATTTAGGGCAGGAAATCTTATCTTAAAAAATATTTAATGCACTTTAAAATATTTTTAATGCCCGATCGTCTTTTATAACATAGAAAGACGAAGCGATGACATTAGCCATAGAAATGACTGCAGAGCGTAATAAAAATATTACCAACACCATAAAATCAATAAGCAACCGTTTGTTTGGATTTATCAAACAAAGGGTGGCCAGCACCGAGGATGCGGAGGATATACTGCAGGAGGTTTTTTACCAGTTTGCCGGCAATACCGAGCCGATTGAACAGGCTACCGGCTGGCTATACAAAGTTGCCCGCAATAAAATAACCGACAATTACCGCAAACATAAATTACCGCTTGCTGATGATGTCTTCAGCAGTGCAGAAGGCGATGAAGATAATTTCAACTGGAAAGAGATGTTGTTGCCATCAGACTCAACACCTGAAACGGAATACCTGCGTAATATTTTCTGGGAAGAATTAAAAGCTGCACTGGATGAATTACCTGCTGCACAAAGAGATGTATTTATACTGAATGAAATTGAAGGAGTACCTTTTAAAGATATAGCAGAACAAACAGGTGAAAGCGTGGCCACGCTTATCAGCCGTAAACGTTATGCAGTGCTGCATTTGAGAAGCCGCCTGTCAGTTTTAAAAGATGAATTATTAAATTATTAAAATAAATTTTTATGAAGAAGATGGAACACAGGATAAAAAAAGGGGTATTGTTTGTACCTATTTTTATTGGCGGTGTATTTTTATTCACCTGGGTGGTGATGCTGTTGTGGAATTGCATTCTACCGGAAGTAACAGGTGTAAAAACAATCAGTTATTTCCAGGCCATGGGTATTTTAGCTTTAAGTAAGATATTGTTTGGCGGGTTTGGAAAGAGCCACAGCGGAGGCTGGCGCAACAAAGAAAAGTGGATAGAGATGAAAGAGAAGTTTTCCGGGATGACACCGGAAGAAAGAGAAAAATTTAAGGCAGAATGGAAAGACAAGTGCGGCGGACGTTGGGGTATGAGGCCTGCAAAAACAGAGCCGCCTACGGATATAACCGCTGAGTAAATTGAAAAAATATCTCTTACAACCAACTGCAATATGGAAATTCTTGTTTTTAAAACCAATCTTACCAATACCAGGCACATTAAAAATGTAAGGCCCGCTTTAAACCAGCATCCCTACATTAAAGAATGGAATGTGGACCTGCATGATTGTGACAAGATCCTTAGGGTGATCGCCGAAAATATCCCTGCTACTGAAGTGGAAAGCATTGTTTCATCTGCGGGATATATATGTGAAGAGCTGAAATGAGCCAGCAGAAAGACTTTTATTTGGTTTCCCTGCCTTTTGAAATAGGTTTTCATATATCTTTGCGCTTTCAAAACAAAAAAATTACATATGAAAACTTTATTTACCCTTTTAACTTTATTACTGGTTACCAGTGCAGCTTTTGCGCAAGGCGGAGACTATGATGAATTACTGCGTAAATCCCGTAGGGCAAGAACCACCAGCACCATTTTGGTATCTACCGGGCCGGTTATTGCAGCAGGCGGTATTGGTACATTGATCTATGGATTATTACAAAATGAAATAGATGAACCAGTGGAACTTTATGATAACCAGGGGAACTTTGTAGGTTATGGCGATCCTAAAAAACATACTACAGAGATCGTTGTAGGTGCAGCAGGAACTGTGATCGGTTTGGGCCTGGCATTAACCAGCATACATTTTTCAAACAAGGCCAGCGAGTTAAAACGTGAAGCCAGGAAAGCAAAATTAAAAACATCCACTGAACGTATTTCCATTCCGGGATTTGCAAGTAATAACAGCACAAAGCAATTTAAAATTTCCCTGATGATCCCGTTAGGCAGATAATAAAAGCAGGAATATAATAAAAAAAGCAGGAACAATTGTTCCTGCTTTTTTTATGAACACACGATCAGTTATTACATATTTCTCCTGTACTGCCCCCCAACAGCATACAATGCATTGGTAATTTGACCAAGCGAACAATACTTTACTGTTTCCATCAACTCCGCAAAAAGGTTTTCGTTGTTAACAGCAGCCTGTTGCAAACGCTTAAGCATTGCTGTGCTTTTGTCTTCATGCCGCTTGTGAAAAGCCTGCAGGGTTCTTATCTGGAATTCTTTTTCCTCTGTGGTAGAGCGTATCACTTCGGTTGGCAAAATAGTAGGGCTTCCTTTTTTGTTTAAGAAAGTGTTTACGCCAACAATGGGATATTCTCCGGTATGTTTTAAAGTTTCGTAGTACAAACTTTCTTCCTGTATTTTATTGCGCTGGTACATGCGTTCCATAGCGCCCAATACGCCGCCTCTTTCTGTTAATCGTTGAAACTCGGCCATCACAGCTTCTTCCACGATATCCGTCAGCTCTTCAATTAAAAAGGCGCCTTGATTAGGATTCTCATTTTTTGCCGTACCCAGTTCCCGGTTAATAATTAACTGGATAGCCATCGCCCTCCTTACACTTTCTTCAGTAGGAGTTGTAATGGCCTCATCATATGCGTTAGTGTGTAAAGAATTGCAGTTATCATAGATGGCATATAATGCCTGTAGTGTAGTACGAATATCATTAAAATCAATTTCCTGTGCATGCAAACTGCGGCCGGAAGTTTGAATATGATATTTTAGTTTTTGAGAACGGCTGTTGGCTTTGTATTTATTTTTCATGGCCTTTGCCCAGATGCGACGAGCCACACGTCCGATCACACTGTATTCCGGATCCATACCATTGCTGAAGAAGAAAGAAAGATTTGGTGCAAAATCATCAATGTTCATGCCGCGGCTTAAATAATACTCTACATAAGTAAATCCGTTTGATAAAGTAAATGCCAACTGCGTAATTGGATTTGCCCCGGCCTCTGCAATATGATAACCACTGATACTTACACTGTAAAAATTCTGCACTGCATTTTCAATGAAATATTCCTGCACATCTCCCATCAGTTTTAATGCAAACTCGGTAGAAAAAATGCAGGTATTTTGTGCCTGGTCTTCTTTTAAAATATCGGCCTGCACTGTACCACGTACAGTTGCCAAAGCTTTTGCTTTTATCTCTTCATAAATTGCTACCGGCAAAACATCTTGTCCACTAAGCCCCAAAAGGCGTAATCCCAAACCATCATTGCCGCCGGGTAAAGCTCCAACCAATTCGCCTTTTGCCGGAACAATTTCTTTACCATCCACACCTACATATTTGGGAAGAGAGCCAACACTATATAATGCTTCAATTTTTTTATTTACTTCTTCCTTTAAATTATTCTCTTGTATATATTTTTCGCATTGCTGATCAATAGCAGCATTCATAAAAAAAGCAAGCAGTATGGGTGCTGGACCATTGATGGTCATGCTCACAGAAGTTTTTGGATCGCAAAGATCAAAACCGCTGTATAATTTTTTTGCATCGTCAACTGAAGCAATGCTTACACCACTATTACCAACTTTGCCATAAATATCAGGGCGATGATCAGGATCCTCTCCATACAGCGTTACACTGTCAAATGCTGTACTGAGGCGCTTTGCAGGCTGGCCAAGACTTACGTAATGAAAGCGCCTGTTCGTTCTTTCGGGCCCGCCTTCTCCGGCAAACATACGTGTAGGATCCTCACCTTCACGCTTTAGTGGAAACACTCCGGCAGTAAAAGGAAATTCACCCGGCACATTTTCCTGCAGCTGCCATTTTAAAATATCGCCCCAGTCTTTATATTTTGGTAAGATGACTTTTGAAAGCACAGTGCCCGATAAACTTTTGTAAGTAAGCGGCTGCTTAATTACTTTATCCCTTACTTTAAATTCGTAAAATTCTTTTTTGTAGCGTTCAACAACTTCGGGCCAGGACTGGATCAGTTTTTTACATTCAGGATGCAATTGCTCTTCAAGGTTATTTTTAATTTTTTGTAACTCATCTTTTGCAACTGTTGAAAGAGTTGAAGCCGTCGCCAGGGTTCCATCAAGCTGGTATAATTGTGTTGCAATGGTTGATTGCTCAGCAGCCCAGCTATCATAAGCCGAAATAGTTTCAGCGATCTCTGCCAGGTATCTTACTCTTTTGGGCGGGATGATCGTTGACTGGCTGAATGTATCTTTTGTGTGTGCATGATGTTCAATGTCCCCGGAAAATTTCACATTGCATTTTGATGCTACTTTTTCCATCAACCTTTCAAACAATTCATTTACACCGGTATCATTGAACTGTGCGGCAATGGTGCCGATGATCGGTAATTCTTCATCAGTTGCAGTCCACAACTGTTGATTACGTTTGTATTGTTTGCGTACATCATGCAATGCATCCAATGCACCGGCCTTGTCAAATTTATTTACACAAACCAAATCTGCATAATCAAGCATATTTATTTTTTCCAGTTGCGATGCAGCACCGTATTCCGGTGTCATCACATACATACTTACATCTACATAATCAAGGATAGAAGCATCGCTTTGCCCCACGCCTGCACTTTCTAAAATAATGAAATCGTAGTTTGCTGTTTTGCAAATGTCAATGGCTTCCTGCACATATTCACTCAATGCCTTATCGCTTTCTCGTGTTGCAAGGCTACGCATATAAGCTCGTGGAGAAGATATGGAATTCATTCTTATCCTATCTCCCAATAAAGCGCCGCCTGTTTTTTTCTTGGATGGATCAACAGAAATTACTGCGATCGTTTTATCGGCATAAGTATTTAAAAAGCGGCGTACAATTTCATCGGTCACAGAAGATTTTCCTGCTCCACCGGTTCCGGTAATCCCTAAAACTGGAATTTTCTTTTCCGTTGTCCGTTGTCCATTGTCTGTCGTCACCACACCATTCTCTACATTCGTGATCTGCCTGGCAATTTTTCTTACATCATTTACTTCACCTAATGTCATGGCTGTTTTGTAATCGCCTGTTCCATTTAAAACAAAATCACATGTTTTAACCACATCTTCGATCATTCCTTCAAGCCCCATATGCCTGCCATCATCCGGGCTGTAAATTCTTGTGATCCCGTAATTATGTAATTCTTCAATTTCACTTGGCAAGATCGTCCCTCCTCCACCGCCAAATATTTTTATATGTCCACATTCATTTTCATTCAGCAGGTCTTTCATGTATTTGAAAAACTCCACATGGCCGCCCTGGTAACTGGTAATGGCAATGCCCTGCACATCTTCTTCAATGGCACATTCTACAATTTCGGCTACACTGCGGTTATGTCCCAGGTGAATGATCTCTGCACCTTTTGACTGCATAATGCGGCGCATGATGTTAATGGCAGCATCGTGCCCGTCAAACAATGCAGCTGCTGTTACTATCCGTACTTTATTCTGAAGTGTGAATGCCATAAGATTCAGCAATTATTTTTTTCGCTACCCACATGGGTTCCAGCAATACAATCGATTTGTAAAATTACTGATTAAAGACTGGAAAAAATAATAACTGAACTGAAAGCTTAAGGCTTGTTTTTCCTGAATAATGCACCCATATCTATCCAGGAACCAATTGAGAAATTGAATTTGCGGTAATCAACATAGTTCTTTGCCATTAAAAAAGACAACCCACCCTGTACTTCAAAACGCAGGCCAGGCAAACCTTTAAAACCAAAACTACTTACAGTGGCGGGCTCAAAGAACCATTTTGCCCTGCCGTTCAGGTTCTCCAGGTGATAATCATCTAACTGTGCGGCAGAATAGTTGGTTTTTATTTTACTGTAACTGATACCGCTGAACCTCATCGAAACGGAGGTGGTGAAACTTCCTTTACTTTTAAAAAGAATGGCTGGCTGCAGGTAAATTTTTGTAATGTTTGCCTGGTGATAATAGGATCCGGTTTTATCAACATCGGTAAAACTGAACCGCCCCAAACCGGCACCGGCAAAAACCTGGAAAAAAGTATTCTTTTTATCATTGATGGGCATGTAATACCCCAGGCCGATCTCGGTAAGGTTTCTTTTATATTTTAAATTGGTACTGTCGGGGCCGCCTTCTGTTTTTTCCCAGCGGTAAGCATGACTTGCCTGTATGGCAAAATTATTGGTAATGGCAACAGCTCCCTGAAGATCGTACCCACGGCTGCGGTTATCGATCTCTACGCCATCTTTCGTTTCCTGGCCAACAGCATTGGTGGAATAAACAGCGCCGATCTTACTGTCGCCTTTTTGAGTAAGCACGGGCACATTTTGTGCTACAGGGCTATAAATATGCCTGGGCGTATTGCAGGAAGCTAAAATGAGAAGTACGATCACAAGCAATAAAAGATCAAGTATATTTTTTTTCATAAAGGGTATTTAATTACGTCGTAATTACAGATTTCATTTGGGGCTAAACCGCTGCATCTGTGTAAATAAAAATTGACCTCACCCCCAACCCCTCTCCAAAGGAGAGGGGCTTAGAACCTCCTAACAGCAGAATTCATTTATTACTGCATCCTGAAGGTTAATGCAGCAAAGTCTTCCACACTCAGGGCTTCGGCACGTTTTAAAAATATCTCGTCCTGCAACACATCTGCAGGGAACAAACTTTTAACAGCATTACGCATGGTTTTGCGGCGCTGGTTAAAAGCAGTTTTTACCAATACCCAAAATGCACGGTCACTTTTATAGTTGAGAGCCGTTGTTTTTCTTTTCATGCGTATAACACCGCTCTGTACTTTTGGCGGCGGATCGAAACATTCATTGCTTACGTCAAATAAATATTCTATTTCGTAATAAGCCTGCATCAGCACACTCAGTACACCATATACTTTGCTTCCTTCTTTGGATGCAGCCCTTTCGGCCACTTCTTTTTGAAACATGCCGATGATACATGGCACATCATCTTTCCATTCGAGTACCTTAAATAAAATTTGCGTGGAGATGTTATAGGGGAAATTACCGATCACGGTAAAAGGTTCATCAAACGGTTTTTCCATATCCAAAAAACTCTGGTGAATTATCTTGTCTTCGAGCGATGGGTATTTTTTTGAGAGATAAACCACTTTTTCTTCATCCAGTTCTACTGCTTTAAAATTGATGCCAGGCAGGTTCATCAGGTGTTTGGTTAAAGCACCGGCGCCGGGGCCAACTTCCAGCAGGTTGGTAAACCTTTCTTCTTTTAAAACATCAATGATCCTGTTAATAACATTGTCATCTTTTAAAAAATGCTGGCCCAGGGATTTTTTATGTGTGTACATGGGTGCAAAAGTAGCGTAAAAAAAGGGAGGGTATGGAACACGTCAAATACATGTATCTACTTTGCTATGTTAGTACATCATTTCCAGCTGACTAATACTCTTATTCGTTGTAAACCAGGCATGATTAATTGCTGCACATACACTGAATCATTTTCCCATATAGATTTTGCAGCTTTTACATCAGTTTCTGGAATTTCTTGTGGAGTAAAATGAAAATAGTTTGTAATTATTTCTTTGTTTTGATTCACAATCTTATAATATACTGAATCAAAAGATTCGTCAATTATGTCCCATTGGTATTCGATTAGCCTTATTACGGAGTCAATCTTTGAAAAATAAAAAGAATTTTCAGTTACAAAATCCTTTTGTATGGTTTTATAGATTATTGGCTCTGCTAATTTAAATTTTGTGGCATTAGGAAAATAATCTTGTGAAACACCAATAGTATAGTCGTAGGTAATAAAATTCCCGTTATTTTTTTGCCGTAGTGAATCAATCGCCACAGCCTTAATTTGAACAAAATTGAAAGATTGGGCACTTGTTACCGCTGAAATAAGAAAAAATAAAACAGTACTATAGATTTTCATAAAATGTTTCTGCAAATGCCCGGGGCTTGCCGCAGTTTGGGTATTTGATACTGTGTTGCCCGGTGATGATATACTAAAGAAACGAAAATCCGATGAGAATGAAAAGACAATTGCTGAACAGTCATATCCATGGCCGATGTGGTAGCGATCAAAACTACTTCTATTAGGATCGAAACGTTGTGTTAAAAAACAAAAAACACTGCAGGGGAAAAAGCCCTTTCGTTTAAAAAGAGGCTGATCTTAACAGGGGCTATACTATTATCAATTTTTTATAATGATCTTTTTTGCAGTTGTATTTCCATCCGCTTCTATCTTAAGTATGTACAAACCATTGCTATACCTGTTCAGTTGGTTCAGCTGAACATTGTTGAAACCCCTGGACAGTTTTTGTTTCTCTCTTAAAATAGTTTTACCGGCATTGTCAATTAATGTGATCAATATGTCACCGGCTTTATCTGCATGGATCTTTATTACGAGATAGTGATTGGCGGGATTGGGAAGAACACTGACCTCTGCTTTAGAAATATTTTTTCTGATGCTGATGGTATTGCTGTATTTTATTTCTCCTGCTTTACCAATTACTTTTAGCCGGTAATAAATGATATCGCTGTTTATATTGGTAATATCATCGGTGGCTGAAAAGTTTTGCTGCACCAGTAATACAACAGGCCCGTTCACAGTTGTGGCTTTGCTGAAATTTATCCCGTTGATGCTTCGTTCTATTTCAAACCGCTCAACTTCTTTTTCGGCAATGATGGCCCAGTTCAGTAAAACATTGTTGTTGTTTTGTGTGCCGCTAAAATGCAGGAACTGAACCGGCAGTACCATGCCAACAAAGCGCCAATCCCTGTCTGTTTGGGACAAGGAAGATCTTTGAACCGTAGTTCTTGAACCTGGAGTTGGATCGCCTGTAAACGAGCCGCCATTACCCATCCTGTAAGATGTGCCTTTTATATTGGTAACAGAATTCAATGAATCAAAACGGTTATCCAGGCCATCGCCATCAGTATCAATGCCTGTTAAGGTTACATTATCATCTGCTATTTCATTCAGGTTAAAATCATTTCCTTCCACAATATCCGGCAGGCCATCAGCATCAGTATCCGTATCCCTGTAATCGGGTGTTCCGTCAAAGTCATGGTCGTAAACAAATATGCCCGAACCGCCGAAACCCACAACATTATCGTAGGTATTTACCAGGCCATCGCCATCGGTATCAGTTGTAACTGGCAGTAAATAACCTGCTGTCGACATTCCTTCAATATTATCCGGTATGCCATCATCATCTGCATCAATATCCAGGTAATCAGGATTTCCTGAACCATCTGTATTGGGCAGGTTTATAACCGGCATAGCAACTATGGTTGCTGACCATCCATTGGTACCGATGGTCCCATCTGCCAACCCATTATAATTAGCATCAAGCAAAGCGGCTTCAATCACATCAGCAATACCATCACCATCACTATCCAGGTCGTATGCATTGGGCCTTAAGTCACGGTCTTTATTTTTATATGGAAAATCATCTGCCCTTCCATTCACCGGGGAAACATCAACACCTGTAAATAATAATCCGTTTACCAACTCATAACTATCATGTAACCCGTTACCATTGTTATCAACAAAGCCATCCGGTTTGCCATCGTTATTTATATCCGGTGCAGTTACTTCAACTGCATCGGGAATGCCATCATTATCGCTATCCAGGTCAAGATAATTTGCAATGCCATCGCCATCAAGATCGGGTGCTCCCAAACCAACGCCTGAACTGTTCACACCGGTATTATTGGCATCCACATTTTGCGAAAAGCCATCGTAATCTGTTTCAGTAAAATTGTCGATGATACCATCACCATTCGTATCAACACCATACGATTCCACCACATCAGGTATCCCATCGTTATCACTATCCCTGTCGTATTGATTGGGTAAACCATCCAGGTCTTTATCAGATGCATCATGTACACCATCATTATTTGCATCAAGCCATGCTATCCAGAAACCGGTATCCTGGAAATTAGGAATGCCATCATTATCCGAATCGGCGCCCCAATCAAAATTATCATTAAACGCATCGCTGTTATGATCCACAAACGCGGGATAGTCAGCATCATTCCAGTTTGGGGTTCCGTTGCTGTTAAGATCCTGCAACGACAAGGGGTTATTAAACTCCACATAATCAGGTATGCCATCATCATCGTCATCAATATCAGGGCAGAGTGTAATGATAACCTGTATCCTTGCTGTATCTGAACAACCTGAGCCGCTGTTAAAATACGCCCAGTAAATGCCTGATACAGTAACAGCAACAGACGGATTGTACATATTTGCCGGTATAAAAGGCATGGCAGCATAAAATGTATAGCCACCAAATGCTGATACCGGGAGCATAATAGTTGCTACCGGGCAATGTACAACCAGCAAAGTATCTCTTGGGTTATAGCAGGAACCTGATATTGGTGTAATTACCGGTCCTTTTATGATACAGCCGCTTGTGCTTACACCACTGGAGTCATATAAAACACTTCCCGACAGTTTACCATTATAACTTATCCTGGCTTCGTTACTTAATGATCCGGAGCAGGATAAAACATTGCAGGAGGAAGCAGTAACAACATCAAACTGGATATTACCAGCCTGGCCGGGGCCTACATTACCACCGGCAGATCCATTGGCTCCCAAACCTAAACGTAAAACTACCCGGTTATTGGTAAGATCATATTCTGCCTGGTCATCGCCTGCTGCATCTGTTTTTGTTACACCATTGATCTTTAATGAGCCCGGTAAAAAGGTTGATCCCAACGGAATATTATCATAAATGATGGTATTGGTGCTTGAGTCGTTACCAGTATTATCGTAATTGACCTGGTACCGGAGAATGTCTCCGGGTACCAGCGAACCCCCGTTTATATCCGTTGCTGTTTTATCAAAACTAAATGTGGGATTATATTGTGATATGGATGTGGTTAAAACCTGTGTAATATACAATTCGCTTGGTGAAAATATTCTTACAGTTGCCGAGGTTTTACTGTTACCCAATTGTGCATTACCCGCATTGGGCAAATTGATAATACTGGCATCAAAACCCATTGTATTATTAAATGCCGGGTTACGGGTTGTAACTATTGTACCCTTATATGAAATAGTGCTGTTCCACATATCATTCAAATTTGCAGTAGCATTGGGTGTAAGGTTATAAAAAGTAGCAGCGCCATTTTGTTTAAACAAAAAGGAATCTGCCTGGGCCCTGTCTCCATCATAGGTAACGGCGCCTAATTCGCAGCTAACCGGCCCGGTAGGTGGCGTTAAAAATCCATTGATACCAACATCTACCGGCGTATTACCCGCTTTAACTATCGCACAGCCATCAAATACAGTTAAGTTACGGGATGGTTCAGTTGGGTTGCCATACACTATTACAATGGTCCAGCCTCCGTAGGCATTCGTTTTACCTAAAGGAGAAACCACATTGGCAACAGTATAAGTGCCGTTTGGGCTGGCAGCATTTACCAGCGATGTGATATTTGCATAACATTGATAGCCCGTATGAATGTATCCCACAGTATTTGTTGCGTTGTAACGATCGGTTATGGACGAAGTGATATTTGTAAAGGTGCTTGCCCCGGGCAATTTTAATTTACAAACCGTTTCGCCTGTTATCCAGGAAGAGTCTCTTACATCTGTTCCTTCGCCCGTTCCCCAGTATAAACCTGCAAACAACACATTAGAACAGGGGTCGAGATTGAGATCAGCAGTTGATGAATTATAACTATCATCAGTAATGCCCGATACCTGCATATCAAAAGACATATCTGCAGAACTTAGTGCCCTTAAATGCACTTCAACTGCAATGGTATTTGTGCCACTGGTAAAAAATGCGTTGCTTAAATTTACAGAAACTGCTTCCGCAGCACCGGGCGTAATACCCGAAGATGCCAGTGATGCATAGGTGATCGTACCTCCCGGCATATTATTTCTTACCCTTTCTACACCATTTATGTAAACGACTATACCATCATTTCTTAACAGGTCAAGTTTAATACTGCTATATGTTGTTGAAAGTTCAAGCGCAGTAAACGACACCGTTTTTCTAAAATAATATGCTGTGTATTTATCACCGGCCGAAGGCGTGCAAATTGGGGTGCGGCCACTTGGCATACAGGTTGTTTGCCCGGAACTGTAGCCATATTTTCCTGCACCTGCAACGGGAGATGCTCCTGTATTCCATGTAGCAGGCATTGTATAGGCCGATTGCTTCCAATCTACACCAACAGGACTATTTGCCGGTGCGGTGCTTCGTCCATAATAATTCCAAACACTTCCAAATGGTATCTTTATGATTGGGGCAGGGTTATCAACGTCAATGTAAATTCCATTTCCCGAATTATTCCTTGAAGTACCTGTTGGAGAAACTTCACCTGTACCCGGCACTCCGGCTCCCATACCAGATGTAGCAACTATACTGTTTGATACATAAACGATATTGCCTTTTACCGAAGTATTACTATACCTGGCAGCAAATGGCCTTAATATCTGCGCCTCTGCTCCAAAAGCAAATAACAGCAATACAATAAGTATGCGTAAAGGTGTCTTCATTGTTAGGGATCGTCGGACTTATCAACAAAAAAAATAAAAGCGGCAACTAAAAATTTTTTGACTTTTTTATAAAAAAATTTTTGATACCATGCATTTTGTAATACGAATTCTACACAACAGCTCAAACTCTTACTACAAGCGGCTTACAGCGTATATATAAAATAAAGATTTTAACACGACGATGCACTGCATCCAATAGTAACGTAGTATGTAAGAAAATTATTACAGGAAATATCAGGCCTTGATCTGGCATGACCCTGCAGAAATAAAAAAGCCCCTTCTATTTCAGAAGGGGCAATTATTGAAGGGGGTAATTTTTTTGCGCTATTAATGCATCAGCACAAGTTTTTGTGTCATCACTTCATCATTCACAAAAACCTGCAAAGAATAAACACCGTTGTTGTATTGTCTTAACCCGGTAAGTTGCAAAGTATTGCTGCCTTTACCTGCTTTTTGATCTTTGCGTAATACTATTTTACCCTCATTATTTACCAGGCGTATGGTTACTTCCGATTCTTTTTGAGCAAAGAATGCAATGGAAACATAATCATTTGCCGGGTTAGGCATAATGCTCAACGGGGTTTTGGTTTGCTGCCTGCGTATAACAAGGATATTACTGTATTGTATTTCGCCAGCCTTACCAATAACTTTTATACGGTAGTAGATAACATCTTTGTTTACATTCGTAACGTCATCTGTAAATGAAATGCTTTGTTGCTCATTTAATTTTACCAATTGTGTAACTGTTCCTGTTCTTATATAATTCCTGTTATCTGTACTTCGTTCCACTTCAAAATGATCAATTTCAGCTGAAGCAATAATTATCCAGTTAAGCGATACATTGTTTGATTGTAACAGCCCTGCAAGTTTTACGAACTGAACAGGTAAAACATATCCTGCAAAACGCCAGTCCCTGTCAACCTGGAATGGCGGGACCATCGTTCTTTGTACAGTTGTTCTTGCACCGGGAGTTAGATCGCCGATAAATGCACCTGCATTACCCATCTGGTAAGATGTTCCTTTCACATTGGTAACTGAGTTTAATGAATCATAGCGGTTATCAAGGCCATCACCATCTGTATCAATGCCGGTAGGGGTTACCAGGTCATCGGGCAGCCCATTCTGATTAAAATCGTTTCCTTCTATACGGTCAGGGAGAGCATCGGCATCTGTGTCCAGATCGCGGTAATCAGGTGTTCCATCTGCATCATGATCGTAAGGTGTTATACCCGTGCCGCCAAAGGCTGCAGGCTGGTTATCGTATGGAAGCATTAAACCATCTCCATCAGCATCTGTTAAGGTAGGCATTGCATAGGCTGCCGTTGATATCCCTTCTATATTATCCGGTATACCGTCTTCATCCGAATCAATATCCAGGTAATTATGATTACCAACACCATCTGTATTTATTAAATTCAATGCCGGCAAAGCCGATACCGTAGTTGACCAGCCATTGGCCCCAATAAAACCATCAACAATGCCATTCAGGTTTGCATCGGGTAAGCCGGCTTCAATTACATCCACAATTCCGTCACCATCACTATCCATGTCATAAGCATTGGGACGAAAATCCATATCCAGGTTTTTATTAGGATAACTGTCTGCCCTTCCATCAGCAGTAACATCTGCGCCTGTCATTAATAATGCAGTTAAGTTGATATAACCATCATGCAGCCCGTCAGTATTTGCATCAACAAAACCATCCACCTTACCATTGTTATTAGCATCAGGTGCACCTACTTCTACTACATCCGGTACACCGTCATTATCACTGTCCAGGTCTAAGAAATTGGGCATAACATCTCCATCCATGTTAGGTACTCCTAATCCAATACCTGAATTATTAGCTCCTGTAGTATTGGGATCAACGTTTTGCGATAATCCATCTCCATCCGTATCGGTAAAATTATCGATCCTTCCATCGCCATTTGCATCCACGCCGTATGCTTCCACCACATCCGGAATTCCATCATTATCACTATCCAGGTCAAACATATTTACCCTTCCATCCAGGTCAGTATCAAACCTGTCATCAATACCATCGGGCACTCCCAAAGGCCCGCCCAGATCAATCCTTCCGGGATAAGTAGCATCCAGGTAGTTCAATATTCCATCGTTATCCGAATCTCCATCTGCCTGGAAATTATCATTGATGAAGTCATTATTGTAATCTACATAACCAGCGTAACCGGTATTAAAACCATTGGCCACGGCTGCTGCAATATTGCTCTCAATATAATCCGGTATCCCATCTTTATCTTTATCTATATCACAACTTATATTTACGGTAATCGGTTGTGCAGGAGTTGTATTACAGGTACCCTCGGCCCTTACATAATACGTGGTATTTACAGCAGGTGTTACCGTAAGCGTATCGCCCGATCCTACAAATGTGCCGCCGGGGCTGCCTGTGTACCACCTCCAACTGGCGCCTACTCCCAATGTTCCCCCTGTTCGGTAAACTTTTACAGAAATACCCGGGCAAATATTATTTTTATTTCGCCCTGCCGCTGTTGCAGCAAAAGATATTGTTTGGCCATTTAGTTTTACGCCCGGCGAAACAGAACGGCAAATTGGAATAGCAATACTTCCCTGTGCCGCAACAATTAACCTGTAAAACTTGCCGGTATCCGCAGCCAAAATCGGATAGATAAGATAAGTGGATGAAGTTGCCCCGGGGATATCGGCCCAGGGGCCGCCTACTGCATTTGCTACCTGCCATTGATGATCTTTAGGGCCAGGTAAAACAGTAGAGTCAGCTAAGGTTCCAACAAACCGCACACTGTCTCCCAAACATCCGGTTAAAGAGTTTGTATTTACAACCGGCAATGCATCGCAACTTCCGTAAACGATATCATCAAGTACAAAATCATTTCCACAACCTCCCGATGCATAGTTTATAATTTCCATGATCAAATTAGAATAGCCCTGCGGCATGGTCCAGCGGTATCCGAATTGTGTCCAGGTTGAATTGGTTGTAATAAGCGTTGTTGTATCTTCTACAGCAGTTAAGCCTGTAGTAATATCCCTGAATTGAATTTTGAATTTAGGATACCTGAACCCGCCCAATGCATCACATGTATTTTCATAAATGGTGTTATAAGGAAACGCCGTCCAAAACGAGAACGAATATTGCCTTCCGGGGCATGAGGTTGGTAGCGTATCCCTGAATATGATCCTTGGTGGTGCATCTCCATTCACTATCAGCATTCTTCCCCCGCCTGTATGATCGGTTAAGGAAGTGAAATTAGCCAGGTTTGCATTGATGGCATTATTGGTTATAGCAAATGTATTATTTGCAATGGGCTGCGTGGTAGTTCCGGTATAAGTGTTACTGGATGTATTGGGTGATGATGGCAAGGTTGCCAAAAGCCCCGAACCACCAATTGCACCTGTACCAAAATTTTCTGTATACAAAACTGAGGTAAGTGTAGCGCATGCATTGTTTGTTGGATCAACCGCAATTAAGAATGGGGTTGGTGTTGCTTCGCCCAGATCATCGGGTTTATCATTCTGGTTCAGGTCGGGCACACTGCCATTGGTTGAAGAATCTCTTAAAGGAACATTTTTGTAGCCACTGGCAAATCCTACTGCACTGTTATAATATACAATACCCTCTACAACACTTGCGATCCTGCAATTAACCCGTATGGTAAAACTGCTGCTATCAACCGGGTAGTTAGGTAAATTCTGACCGGTAAATTGTAATAGCCGGGCATCCGTTGTTCCGTTAAATGATGTATTTAAAGCAATACCCGGCGGAGGCGGTATGGTAAGCATCGTGGTACTTACATTGGATACATTAAGTACACCATTGATCTTGCTCAAACTATCATATACCTGCAAATTGGTGAGCCTGGTAGTTCCATAATTTTTAATAACGATATCGTAAGCAACATTGTACACCCCGGCTGAGCCGGCATAGCTAATAGAAACCAATCTTTTAGCAAGGCCCAACCCGGATGATATTTGCGACATATCAGTTGATTGCACTCCTTTATTTAACAGGTAGGTATAGTTTACAAAGTTTGTATCGCCATTTACAGGATCGATCCTCCGGTAAATACATCCGGGCGAAAATGATGAGATCAGGTCTCCGTTTCCGTATGCCAATCCAACCAGGCTTGTGGCACCTGCTGGCCTTTGTACTGTATCAATAAAAGTAGAGCTGATATGATGGCCCGGAGCTCCATAGCTTCCATAATCCGGTGTAAAAAGTTTATTATCGAACACGTAATACATCTGCCCGTTCGGCATTAATGTAATATCCCCGCTTCCCACATTATACATGGTATCGCCTACGCCGCCGGCTCCGGCAACCAGGTCAAGTGTATCTGGTATGGGATCAATAACTTTTGTAACAAAATCAAGCCTGCGCAACCTGGATTTATATGGTGCCGGTGGATTACTGAATTCCAACTGCCATGCATTACCAAGGTTATCAAAACTTATACCCCCGATATCAAAAACAAAACTTGCCAAAGTATCCAATAAATTAACAGCTGCCGGATTATTATAGGAGACTGTAGAAAATGTTGTATCAGGGTTCCATCTCCAGACATAGGTTTTTAATGTAGGAGATATGGCTCCATTATAATCTGTCCATAAATAATATAATTTCCCATCTTTAGGATTAAAAGAGACACTGGCGGCAAAAATAGAGAAACGATCCCGGGCAGTCATGCTGGGGCTGCTGCTGGTGTAAGTTCCATTTCCAACTCTTAACCTGGGAACGTAAGCATTTTTTAAAGTACTTCTTGATAAGTTAGGTGATACATAAGAGAAAAAATAAAGAGAATCGTAGCTGCGGGCAGAAACACCGGGAAAACTATAGCGTATAACAGAACTGGTTGTACTTCCGCATCGTTCCCTGCCAATACTAAACGGCAATGCGTAAGTTGCAGGTTGTGCCATCACATCGGCATAAAGACAGAGAACTAATGAAAAAAATAGTAAAAATTTTTTCATAGGAGTTTCGGTTTGGTATATTATCCGGATAATACTTTTACATTAAAAGGATAATACTTGTGGAATATTGAATCTGCCACTTAAAGTAACGCTGGTTTTTCACGGGTTAGTATATTGTTTTCAAACCCTCATTTCAAATTTTACAAACTATGGTGCAACTTTTATTTTTCTATCATACGCAATAGCTTGTCTTATAATTGAATGCTTGGAATTGAATCATTATTTTTTTTAAAAAAAATAATGATAATTTTTATGCACAACTTTTATCGCATCGGCGGATACGTAGTTTCACTGCGGCTTTTGCATGACTGCAGTTGCTTTTCTTACGTAGAAAACACTGTTAAAATACCATTTATAAAAAACAAACAATATCACAATTACTTAGGGCGTTAGTTATTAACAACACACAAAGAAATTAAATCCATCTATGAAAAAACTTTACACTTTACTGGCAGCGGTTTGCCTTTTCAATCTTTGTTCAGCACAACTTACTGTCACCGGGTTTGCAAATAATTCAACTGTATGTTCGGGTAATTCCACAACCATTACTGCATCTGCAACACCTGTAACTTATGGTGTAACAGCTATACCCAATTCGCTGATCCCTGATTACGGAATTAATATACTGGCAGATGCCGGTACAGCAGTTACTTCTTTTACAGTAGGTAATTTAAATGATTGCAGGTGGGATAATATTCCCATCCCTTTCACCTTCACGTATTATGGCAATCCTTACAGCACGGTTAATATCAGTTCAAATGGCTGGGTAGGTTTGGGCAATACCAACTCTACAACCACGGGTGTAGGTTTTGTATTACCAAGTGCAGGCGCACCTAATAATGTTGTACATGGTGTAACGACTAATCTTACTTTAGCAGCCGCCGGCACTTTAGAATATTTTACAGATGGCTTTGCACCAAACAGAACATTTGTTATCAGTTACCAGGCTGTTCCTTTTTTCAGCGGAGGAGGAACAACAACTTTTCAAATTCATTTAATAGAAGGCAGCAATATAGTTGAGATACATACTACCACCTGCAGCAATATTACTTTAGCAAAGGCACAGGGTGTTGAAAATGCAACCGGCACAGTTGCTGCTGTTGTCACCGGCAGAAACAATACTACCGATTGGACGGCTACCGGTTTTACAAACGGTTACCGCTTTACACCAGATGCAATAAATTTTACCTGGTCGCCAAGCAGTACTTTAAGCAGCTCTACCGGATCTGTTGTAACTGCTACACCAATCGTAACTACAACGTATACCATCAATGCAGTTAATCCTTCAAACGGCCATACAGGCAGCAACACGGTTACCATAACAGTTGATCCGGCTTCTTTTACATTGGCAGGTGCACCAGGCGGTGCTTCTGTTTGTCAAAACATCAGTGTGGGGGGATCAGGTACAAATTACCGCGATGGTAATTGTAATTTAATAACAAACATTACGCCTTCAGGCGGGAGCCCGGTTTCAAGCTCAATAAACAGCTGCGTCAAAGTTGATGTGAATGCAACAAAAAGAGGAACATCAGATCTGTATGCTGCCAGGAAATATGATATAGAACCACTTGTAAGCCCTGCAACAGCTACTGCAACTATTAAACTCTATTTTTTACAAACTGAGTTCGATGATTTTAATACGAGGGCAACAGATAGTGGTCATAAATTTTTACCGATCGGCCCTGCTGATGCAACAGGTATCAGCAATCTTGTATTAAGACAGTTTCATGGCACAGGTACCAACCCAACAAACTATACAGGATCTTATGTTGATCTTACAATAGCAACTGCCGGCTTTACCGTGGTGTGGAATGCAACGCAAAGCTGGTGGGAAGTAACCGTTCCGGTAAATGGTTTTTCAGGCTTTTATATAACAAGTAGTAAAATAGGCCTATTAAGTATAAAGCTTAGTTATTTTAAAGGAACACAAACGGATAAAAAACACTTCCTGAGCTGGAAGGTTGTTTGTACATCGGCAGAAGCTAAGTTTGAACTGCAACGCAGTAGCGACGGATCCAACTATACATCGATATATTCATTTGCTGCCAGTAAAGAAAGATGTGAGAACCCTTTTGATTATACAGATGCAGACCCTGCTGATGGAAAAAATTATTACAGGCTTAAGATGATAGATGTGGATGCAAAAGTTAGTTACAGCCACACTGTATTGCTGATACAAAAAGGCGGCCGTTTCGATTTGATGTTCATCAATCCAAATGTGGTTAGAAACGAAACTGCTGTTTTAAAAATAGATGCATTTGAAAAAGAAAACATCACCATTGTATTAAGCGATTTTACCGGCAGGGTAATTCAGCAACAAACTGCATCATTACAAACAGGTTTAAATCAAATTAATTTACAAACAAGCGGCCTGCCTGCAGGTATATATAATGTAACGGCTTATTCTAGTAATGCTAAGCCAAGAACGCTTAAGTTGATTAAGCAGTAAGAAATACCCCCTCCGCCCCCTAAAGGGGGAACCTGGGAGCCTGATATTTGGCAGTGCCTACTAAAAGAAAGCCGCCTCATTTATGTCATTTTGAAGATGGGAGAATGTAATTCAGCTATCGTAATAATGACAAAATAGTACATGTTTCTTTGTAACACTTAAGCGATATTTAATTCGGCTTAAACATTTCTATGTTTGGAGAAAGCAATTGTTTGTTCTTAATAAGCAGATATTAATTCCGTTTAAGCAAATCTTAATTCCGCTTGAACAGATGTTGATTCTGCTTAAACAAATATTGATTCCATTTAAACCAAACTTAATGCTGCTTGAGCAAAATTTAATTCTGTTTAAATGGATGTTTTTTGCCTTTCAGAATAAGATATTTTTTAAGATTGGATTGTCCTAACGACAATTGGAAATGTATAGTACTAAAACATTGGGTTTCAAGATCAATGTTTTTAAAGGAATAGCAGATTATACCATAAATTTACGTGTTATGGGCAAGTGTAAGGCTACACCCTAATTGTTCAATATGCATTCTGACTTCTAAGTTTTTTTTAAATTTATGGATGACAAATTTCAATATAGATTGTCAAAAGATAGGAAGAGCGAAATAGCTCAAAATTTGATTGACATTTTGCAGAAAGATGCGACTATAAGTAAACATACAAGCATATTTATCGGTAACTGGCTTCGAACTGACCACACCGGTAAAAGGAAAGCGTTTTACGATGTATGGATATCGTTTTAAAGAACTATCTACCAACCACAAGACCAGTTTTATTTAGGACGTGCGATAGAATCAGCAAAATCGGAAAAATAGCAAGTTTTACAGGTCGGTTAGGATGCGCTAGTAGAATTAGTGATGGCAAAGGCTCTTTAATAATTTGTGATACAAAGGATACTCTCAGGTTCGAAGAGGATCTGTATAAGCCTGGTGAATATGAACATACTTTTTTTCCGCTTGTTAATGTCTTAATAAAAGCCAGAGATTCTGGAGGAAGTGAATTTCACAAAAGCATTTTTGATTTTATAGGCGAAGACGAATATATTATGAGAATTAACTCGGGAAACATGTATGGCTTTAAATGGATCAAAATTGACAACTGAAAACAAAAGGAAACGCCTGCCCATAACATTGCGGTAATTTAAAGACAGACACAATCCAATCAAATAATAGAATAAAATGCGAACAATTTTCCTGGCAATGGCTTTTATTTTTTCTCTAACCAATATTTTTGGACAGGCAGAAAAAGCAAAACTTAAAATCTCACGCCTAACAGGCGACTTTTATATTTATACAACATACAATTTTTATGAAGGAAATCATATACCAGCACACGGCATGTATCTTTTAACTAATAATGGGGCTGTACTGTTTGACACGCCCTGGGACACAACCCAATTTCAGCCATTACTTGACAGTATAAAATTGAAACATGGCAAAAGCGTGACAATATGTATTGCAACCCACTGGCACAGCGACAGAACAGAAGGACTTGAATATTACAAGAAGCGGGGAATTAAAACATATACAACTACCTTGACAGACAAATTGAGCAGAGAGAATAATAAAAAAAGAGCTGATTTTTTAATGACTAAGGACACAATTTTCAATACCGGACAATATACATTTGAAATTTATTATCCAGGAGAGGGGCATACTACTGACAACATCATTGCATGGTTTGAGAAAGAAAAAGTGCTGTATGGCGGCTGTTTAATTAAAGGTGCTGAAGCTGAAAATTTAGGATACCTGGGAGATGCGAATGTTAATGAATATGAATCAACGTTAAGAAAAGTGCAAAAAAAATGTTCTGATCCAAGATATATTATTGTTTCACATCACGACTGGACTAATATAAATTCATTGAGACGTTCAATCAAATTGGCTAAAAAACTAAAAAAGAAAAACTACCGCTAACACCAGGTTTGTTGGACAGACAACAAATTATTAAGCAAAGAATATGGGAACAAATATTTACGAACCATGTACTAACCCGATCTCAAATGAAACCTTTAAAACGATCTCGTTTGACGAGCAAGCTTATCTCATGCAATGGACAGTTCAACCAAAAGGTTATGTGCCTTTTGAACACATTCATCATAACCAGGATGAAATATTTATCATTGAAAAAGGAGAGGTTCGTATCGTAATTAATGGCAAAGACCATATTGTAAAAGCAGGTGAAAAAATTACTGTGCCTAGGGGACAATCTCATATTGCATACAATACACAGCCCCTTATTTTTTCTGCCTGTAATTCCACTCAAACGAAACCCCTGCATAAAAATTCCTGTTGGGTGCAGCATTATAATAACGGCCACCGGCAGCATTGATATCATTGCCCAGGCTATAGGTTTCATCTAAAAGATTTTCTACACCTGCATACAAATTTATTTTGAGCTTTGTTTTGATGACCGGCTTCCAGCCTATCCTGCAGCCTAATACGTTATAAGCATTTGTTTCAACGGTATTGGCATCATCTAAAAACAAACGGGTTGCATAATACCAGGTGCTGTTAAAATAAATGCCGTGTTTAAACTCTACATCTGCCAATGCAGCCACCGTATGTTCAGGCACGCCGGGTATTTTTTTACCCGAAAAATCAGCAGTGCCTTTTTTAAAATCGCCGTAGCTGAAACCGCTGTATGTGTATGCTGTTCTTATATTAATATTACTGAGCACAGCGCTCTTTACAAAAGAAGTAGAATAATCAGTGCTTATTTCAACGCCTTTTTGTTTTGTATTGCCTGCATTCACAAAATAATCTGCATTGCTGTTGTCTTTACGGCTCACCAAAGCATTCTTCAGGTTAAAATAATAACCGGTTGCTTCCAGCCGCAGTTTGCCTTTAAGAAAAGAAACCTTTCCTCCCAGTTCATAATTGATGCCTTCTTCTGCTTCCAGGAAAGTACTGATATTTCCGGTTGATGGCAGTAGTTCAGCAATCGTTGGCGGAGAAAAACCTCTTGAGATACTTGCAAAAACCGCATCGTTCTTCCTGAATTTTTTCTGCAGGGCTAACCGTGGCGATATTTCATTTTTATAGGTACGGCCCTGGTGCAAAACCGGGTAATTATTCAGCCTTGCAAAATCTACTTTCGATTTATTGATGCTGGCGCCTGCAGTAATGATCCAGCTATCTTTAATGCTGATATCGGCCTGCGCAAAAATACTGGTGGTAAGATATTCTATATCGTCATTTGTTTGCAGTGTATCAGCATTGCCATTCTTATTTTTTGAAACCTGTGTATTAAAAAATCCTTTCTGCAGTTCTGCACCTGCTACCACCTGTAATTTTGCCTGGCTTATTTTGGTTTCATATACAAAAGAAGTTCTTCCTCCAAAGCCCGGTTCATTACGCCTTTCATAATTACGAAATGTAGGATTTTGTATTTGTGCAAATGTGCCGAAAACTGTTGTTGAATTTGTAAAGCCGCCAAAAAAATTGTACTTGTGACCAATACCAACTGTAAAGTTCTTCTGGTAGATGGCAGCTTTGGCACCATCTGCACTGGGGAAGCCTCCTGCTGCAGGCCTTGCCTGTTTTGGATTTGCCAGGAATTCTGCTTTAGTCAATCCGCCGGGAGTTTCATAAAATAAATTGTTGTACAAAATACTACCGGTAAGTTGTTGCCTGTCGGAGAATTTTAGCTGCGAAGTAAAACTTATATTATCTCTTTTGCTTTTTGTATGGTTGCGGTAGCCATCACTCTCCGCATGATTATAAGTTAATTGGTTACGCCTGTTATTATCTCCAAAGCCAACCGATGCAAAAATATTTTGCAGTCCGTAGCTGCCGGTAACATACCCAAAGTTCAAAGCAGGTTGCCAGTTATTATCAAAACTATGCATCAACAATAAGCCTCCCGTGCCGGCGCCATACATACTGCCTGCAGGGCCCTTAACCATTTCAACAGAAGAAAAATTATTGTAAGCAAACTGGTTGAAGTAAGTATTACCGCCTGCATCTGTTACCGGAATATCGTTCCAGTAAACTTTTACATTACGAACGCCAAACGGCGAACGCAATGAACTGCCACGTATATTGATGCGGTAACTTCCGGGAGAACGTTCTTCCATCCTGGCGCCGGCAATTGAATTGAAAGCATTCACCAGGGATGTTTTATTATACCGGTCGGCATTGGAACTATTGATAACTTTTACAATTGTTCCAAAACTGACAGCCCTGTTCTGTTCAAAGGCGGTTATCACAACTTCATTCATTGTTTTGGAAGAATCTGCAGCCGGGGTTTCCTGTGCAGATATATCATGCTGTAGTAACAGGCATATGATAAGGCAGTATGTAATCTTTTTCATGTAAGTAAGTCACTTAAATAGTAAATCGTTGTTTAAAAAAACCAGATCCTTTGAGAGGTTAGGGCCTCTCAAAAGATCTTTATATTATTATTTTAATTCTGGTCACTTATCACCAACGTCTTCGTTGTTCTTATATTATCCGATGTTATTTCCAACAGGTAAATTCCATTGGCTAATTCATTGCCCAGTACAATTGTTTGTGTTGCATTGCTACCATTGTGCTTTAAAGATTGGGTATGTACAACCTGGCCGGCTGTATTGATCAACCGTAACTGGTAATTACCTTTTTCCATATCATTTAACTGTACAAATACTATACGGTTTTTTACCGGGTTAGGGTATACAACAATTGAAGGTTCGCCTTTGCCAAACGTTACTTTTACTATTTCGCTGTAACGTTTATTGCCGGCCTTATCAATACCTTTTACACGGTAGAAATTTGAACCCATATTGGGGTTGGCATCAAACCAGTTATAACTAACCGGCGTTGTGCTGTTGCCAATAGCAGGCGTTGTATTTACTTTTGCAAAGTAAGTACCATTGGTTGACTTTTCAACTTCATAACTTGCCATATCAATTTCTGTTTTTGAAGTCCAGTCTACCTGTACGCCGTTATTTTTTTCACGGGCTTTAATGGTGATCGCATCAACCGCAAGCGTGCCGCCGAATGCGCCGAATACCACTTTAAAACGATCTGTTGCTTTTGAAGCCGGGTCTGCAGTTACTATAAAAGGTACCACCGATGTAGCCGTAACACTTAACAATGTCCGGGTATTCAGGAAATTGTCTATCAACTCTGCTTTCAGGTTTGGATTGCTGAACATGGCCGGGGTAAACTCAAACTCATAGGCCTGCTCCTTCATATTGTTCATAAACAATGGAAGCGTATCTTTTGTAAGGATCACGGGCCTGCCTTCAATGGCTAAATGGTCTCCGTTACGGTTTATAGCGATATTCTCATCCCAGTTGTTGATCTCTTTAGCGTCATTATTATCTACTGCAGCGCTATAACTGTTGTTGAACAGGGCTACTGCACCATCTACAACACGGCGGTAAGAATCGGGTTCGGTAAAGTATAATTCTGCTCTGAATCCTTCTACCGGAGGTGGTGGGGTTAAGAATACTTCGTTATTATTACCTGCTGTTTTATGTGATTCCTGTATGCTTACTGAAGGAATACCTGCTCCATTTGATTCCACAAAGAAGGCCTGGCCTGATTGTATAACTTGTGTGGCAAGGCCCGAACTGGCTATACCGGCACTGCTTACCGTTACAAAACCACCACGGGTACCAAAATTAGGATCCCAGAAGGTATAGAAATCGGTGATATTACTGCTGGCAGCTTTTACCTGGCTCCAGTTTATTGGCGATGGGTAAGGATTGGTTACTAAATTTAATGCCCCTCCACCAATAAAACCGTTTGTGAACGAAGTTTGCGTTCCCTGTAACACCGTACCAGTTGTACGTAAGGTTGTACTACTGGTTGGCATACCTGGCGCAAGTGGTATCTGCATATTCATACTGCGGTCGCCACGGATGTACATAAAGTAACCGGTTAAGGCATTCAATGTAACACCTGTATTGGCAATAGTTGTATAGGTTGGTACAACAGCATTGGTAGTAGTATAAGCAGACGACTGGTTGGTTTGTGATATATCAAAGCCATTGGCATTGCCGCCTGGCCCGGTTATCTGTGTACCAAATAAAGGTACCGGGTTTACATTGGTACCGATGGTTGTATTCATGCCATCTTCCATCCAGTTGTCTTTCATGGTAGGCCTTGTAGCGTGTCCGGCTGTATTAACTGTTGGGGCCAGTAAACGATAGGCCCTGCCTGTACCTCCTGCACGTACTTTTATCCAGCGTTCCATGGTTACATTAGTGCCTCCGGTTAAAGTACTGCCGGTAAGATTTGCTATACGTGCTGTATTGGCTGCATTTGATTTTAAGGTCAGGCTCTGTGCATTCAGGTTCAAAGAAGCCGTTGTTAATGCAATAGTGCCATATACATCAAGTGCTGTAGCTAAATTAGCGCTGCCGGCATTATTTACTGTAAGATTATTTAATGAACGTGTACTTTCAGAGGTTTGAGTAAAACGCAAGGCCTGGTTTAATGCAGTTCCGCCAATAACAATGTTAGATGTTGGTGAGCCGGTAATTGTTCCGGTACCTGCATTTACAGGACCTGTTAAGGTTAATGTATTACCGCCCAGGCTAAGTGTGGTACCGTTGCTTAATGTTAAGCCACCGGCGTTGGCATTTCCTACAGATGCATGTGTTGTGCCACCTGTTGCAGATAATACAATATTATTTCCCGCAGCACCGGTTACAATTCTATAAAAGCGTGCTACATTATTATTTCCTGTTATTGTTTGTGTACCACCTGATGTTGAATTCAGCACATAAGTGTTGATATCATTAGGATTGATTACCGAACCCAGATAGGTAAGGTCTCCGCCAAGGTTGATCGTGGTTGCCTGCGCCGTGGCTGCTGATAAAGTGAGCGTGCCACTGCTACCATCATAAACCAGGTTGCCGGTTACAGTTGTACTATTGCTTTTAAATGTTTTTGTACCCAGGCCGCTCAGCTTTAAGTTGCTGTAAGTAACGGCATCAGCGCTGGAATTCAGAATATTTACAGTAGTTGCCTGGGCATACTCCACTGTAGAGTTTGCTGCAAGCGTGCCAAGTGTTGGCAATACAGTATTAGCAAGAGTAAGTTCTCCTCCGGCAGCTACATCTATTGTACCTGTAACTGTAAAACCAGCAGGAACTGTAAAATCGGAGCCGTTGCCAACAATTATTTTAGATGAAATCCCTGAAACGGTCCAGTTTGCTGTGATGGTAGCCGCAGGCCTGTTCCTGATCTCAAAAATTTGGTTATTAGTAGTAAACACCGTAGGTGCAAAGCCCGATCCATCGGTTGCAATGCCCCAGGTAGCCATACTGTTTAGCGCACCAGAGGCTTTTGAATAATAGTAAGCCGAAGCATTTCCTGATAAAGCTACATTACTTGCCGGTGATACTCCTGCACCCGTATGGGTGATATTGCCTGTGTGTGCTCCGGCTGAAGTAGGATTATATCGTACATAAATCGTCCTCGGTTCTCCTACAATTTTACCCCCTGCATCAGAACTTAATGTTACTGTATTTCCGGGTGTGCCGGTAAAGCTTCCACTGGTTAATGAAACCTCGTAATTAGCAGGTGCTGTAACGCTGATACCAGCGGAAACACTCGGCGCAAGGTTATAGCCCCTGATGGTATATGATTGCTGGACTGATGGTGTGCCTAAAGCTGTTGAGAAGCTGCTTACGGGAGTGCCAGAGAATACAAACACCGGAGCTATAGGCACACTGGTTGCGTTGGCAAAGTAAAAAGTAGCTATAGAATCAATACTTGTTGTAAGTACATAATCGCTGCCAAAAGATGCCCTGGCAGTTGGAGTTATATTAACAGGCAGTGAAGTAAGTGCAGCTCCATTTGCATCGGCATTTCTAAAAATATTTACCTGGTTTATGTTTGTAACGCCATTTCCAGATGCCGCCACTTCAGCTGCAGTTAAGTATAGCCGTACTTTTACAGGGCTACCAACCAAAGGCTGGAACTGTGGGCTAATGGTAATGCTACGGTCAAGGTAAGGGGTATTGTTTGGGGTCCTTCTTATAGCTCCTGCATTTTCCCAAAAAGTGGATGTTACCGTACCAAGGTTTTGGCCCATTGCATTTATTTCGGCAAGGATATTACCATCCGGCCCGGTAATGGGTACCCAAAGAAAATTATTAGTTCCATCAATAGTGACCGTGGTACCTGTATTAAGTGCATTATCCGAACAGTTGGTTACATTAACGGAACTGGGTATTGTACTTGCTCCTGCAACATCTGCATAGCCCAGGAAAGAATATTTTATTACACAGCCAGGACATGCGGGCACAACAGGGTTACCAACACCCGGGCCTGAAGTGGCCGAATTATTATCCATCACCAAAAAAATATCTTTTCCATTGGGACCAAATGCCAGGTCCCTGTAGCGGTTAATACTTTGAAAATAAGTGACCGTATCGCCTGTATTGGCAGAATCGAGGTTACTGGGAAGCGTTCTTCTACCTGTTGAACTGAGTTTTAGCCTGATCAACCGCCCCCACTTTAATCCTGATGCGACCAGTGATTTATGCCAACCCGGAATTAATTTATTCTGATAAAGATCTAAACCAGACCACCCTTCGGAGTACCAGCCGGCATTGGGAGGATTGGTAAGCCAGGTGCTTGCGATCGTTGCCCTGGGTGTTGCATAGGCAGAAAAAAGTGGCCCTTTATAAGCCCCTGTTGTAGCTGCTGCAGCATTCATGGTATTCATCCTGGTTACTTCATTACCAATTGGAGGGCAACTTGAAGCACCATTGTTATCATTACGTGGCGCTCCGGCAGAAATACTGGTATCAGTATTTGGTGCTGTAGTACCATTGTAATTTCCATCGGCATAACCGATCACCAGGGGATGGCCATAATTTCTGAATGAATCAATGATATTTATTTCATCGTCGCTATAGGCTCCGTGTGAACTGCCATATAAAATATTCAAACTGGAATCATAAACAAGGCCCTGGTTATTCCGCATTCCAATACTCCATACTGCGGGGTTAGCTGAATACGGATTGACAGGTATCCAGGGAGTTGCATTAACAGTATCAAGATTATATCTTAATATTTTACCTTCAACACTTGATGCATTTTGTGCATTTTGTGTCCTCATTCTGTTGCCAAACTGGCCAGCCCCCATATCTCCTGAAGCATAGAAAAGAAATTTTTTGCCACCAGGAACTACAGGTGCAATTGCAATACGTTGGGAATTATGATCGCTGCTGCCAGGTAATGTTGCTATTAATGCAGGCAATTCCAAAATGTTTGAGCCAACATTATACGTGAACCTTACCAGCCGGTTGGTGAAGGTTATACCGTCTCCACTGGAACTGTATATATAGGATATATAAACAAAGTTTTTTTCATTAGCAGTACCATCCATAAAATTTGGATGAAGTGCCAAACCTGCAAGCCCTCCCTGGGCACCACTACCATTGGAAAACTGGCACTTAAATGAAGCTGGAGTAAAAGAACTGCCCTGTGACAGATCAAGCACTGTTGTTTTTACACCTGTATTGGGGTCCATTCTGGAAACCTTATATCCCTTAGATTCGGTGATCCATAAATAATTATCCCGGCCATAAGTGATCTCCCAGGGGTAATTAAGTACACCTGATCCCGAAAGCACTGTTTGTGAAAACACTTCGTTCATACGCCCGCCTCTCTCCCATGGATCGGTAATACAAATATCGAAAGTATGGGTGGTTGTAATAGCTGCTGCATCGTTTTTATGAATCCTGATATAATAAGTTACACCCGGTGTTAGCGGACTTGTTAAGGACGGTGTAAGTGTTGGCCCAACACCACATGCTACCTGTGTAAATGATGTAGCGCAGGTTCCCGTCAACACTTGAATACGCACATTCCCTATTCCTCCCCAATTACTGTGCTGGTTGCTAATAGTAATGGTAGGGTTCTTTGTTTTGGCAACAAATCTATACCATACATCCCTTGCAGTTTGTAATTGCGAACATCCCGGAGAGGCAATTGTATAAGCCTGGTTGGTGGCATTTGTAAGTGTTTGGCCGGTAAAGCGGCTGGTTCCGGTAACGCATGTTGAATCTGAATTGATCAGTGTGGCATTTGCACAATCATTGTTACCTGGAATTTGTGCCAATAATGTTGTTGAAGAAATAAGCAGTAAAAAAACGATAAAGGTTTTGTACCAGTGTTTCATAACGTTGGTTTTTCGGTAGTAATGATTAGGATATTGGTTGGACATATGTTTACGGCTTGTAGTAAACATATGACCTGGAAATCAAACTACTTAACACCGAAAAAGAGAAAATATTGTTTCACCACAAAAAAATTATGATGCAAAACTACCTCGTAGAACTACTATTTTTACCCGTTCGCCTATATAAATACCCCATTTAGGGGGTAGATGAATGTCTATCTACAATAAAATACCTGAACTAACGTTTTGTAGAAAATAATCTACGCTTAAGCGGGTTTACACTACACTGCATTAGAATAGTTTATTTTTTATTGTTCCAATATATCCAGATAAAACCAATAATCTAATCGTCCACATGAAAAAAATTTTATTCAACCTGTTGATGTACAGAAAAACTATGCTGTTTTTTTCTGTATTATTTTTTTCGTTAACTGCTTTTGCACAACCTTCAAATGACAATTGCAATAATTCTATAAGCAGAACATCAAGCACAACCTGTAATAATAATGGATATACCCTTAATGGTGCAACTGCCAGTGGTGGCATTCCCGGTACTCCCTGTGTAGTTGGTACCCATTATGATGTTTGGTTCAGGTTTTCAGCAAGCACCACATCACATACCGCAACCATAAGCAGCCTGGGTTCTAATTTTACAAACCCTGAAGTGGCTATATTCAGCGGTACCTGTGGGTCTTTAACACAGATCGCATGCGGAACTACTTCAGCTACTGCATCCGGATTAGCAATTGGAACTACTTATTATATACGTGTATCCAAAGTAGGTGGAGGGGTAATTGCTTCCAACGGCGGCTTTAATATTTGCGTTACCCATTTGGGTACGCCTCCTACAAATAATGAATGTGCTACTGCTACTTCACTTACATCAAATACTTCCTGTAATAATACTGCATATACCGTTGTTTGGGCAACAGCCAGCACCCCACCTCCGGGAGTTCCCTGTGTAGTAGGTACTCATTATGATGTTTGGTTCAGATTTACAGCAGTCAGCAATACCCATACCGCAACCATCAGTAACCGGGGCTCTGGTTTTACAAATCCTGAGGTGGCTATTTTCGGCGGCCCATGTGGAACCCTGGCGCAATTAGCATGTGGTACCACTACAGCTACATCAAGTGGATTAACTGTTGGCAGTACTTATTATGTCCGTGTATCCCATGTGGGCACAATGGTTACCAGTAATGGCGGTTTTGATATTTGTGTAACACATCCACCAGCCCCGGCAAATGATAATTGCAGCGGCGCTACTACATTAACATCAACGCCTACGCCAACCTGTACAAGTGTTACAGGTACACTTTATAACGCAAACAATAGCGGACTTGCAGGAGCTTGTACCGGGGTGAATCCAACTTATGATGTGTGGTACAGGTTTACAGCTACTTCCACTACACATGCAGTAACTGTTAGCGGTTTAGGCAGCAACCTTCCTGCTGCTACAACTTATATGCAACTATTTAGTGGTAGTTGTGGTACACCGGTAAGTATGGCATGTCAAACAGTTGCTACAACCGGTGGCAGGATAACCAGCACAACATTAACAGTTGGAAATACTTATTATGTAAGGATATACAGAACGGTGGTCCCCAATACCGGGGCTTCCGCCACCTGGAATTTTAGCATCTGTCTTCAAAATCCCCCGGTAAATGATCTATGTGCAAATGTGACAACAATTACCGCTGGCGCAACCTGCGTTACTACCGCAGGAACACTGGATCTGACCGTAGTAGCTGCTTCGGGCAATTCGGGATGTATGGTAGCCGGAAACTATTATGATGTCTGGTACCGGTTCCAGGCAGGAGCAGCTACCCAAACAATAGCCCTCAGCGGTGTTGGTTCGGGGATCACAGCGCCAAGAATACAGGTTTTTACAGCCTGCGCAGCTGCCTCTCCTATGGGATGTGCATCCGCGACAACTTTAACACTGGGAGGATTTACTATTGGCACATTTTATTTTGTACGTATAGCAAACTTTAACGCAAACCCCTCCGGTACAGGTGGCGTTGCCAATTTCAATATTTGTGTTACAAACGTAGTAACTCCGCCGAGTAATGATAATTGCAGCGGTGCTATTTTGCTAACCAGCACTACAGGCTGTTCAAACGTTGCCGGCACATTAATAAATGCTACTGCAAGCTCACCGGTAGTCCCTGGTTCATGTGGCAATGCAGCGGCGCCGGATGTCTGGTTCAGGTTTGTTGCTCAATCTGCTTTTCCTACAATTAATTTAAGTGCTATAGGCGCAAATTTACAAACAAACGGAAGGGTACAAATATTAACGGGTGCTTGTGGAACTTTTACACAGGTTGGTACTTGTTTCAGCATTCCTACGGCAGTAACTGCAACAATAAATACAATAAACAATCCAGGAGGTGCCGGTCTTACTATTGGCCAGACTTATTTTATCAGGATTACGCATAGTACCCTGGGAGCACCGGTAGGTGCAGGAACCTACACTTTTAGTATTTGTGTTACAGATCCTGCTCCGCATCCGATAACAACTATCGATTATGCCAAAAGCTATGTAAATATTACGTCGGGTACTGTAGGTGGCACTATTAACCCCGGCGATGTACTTGAAATAAGAGCCACCCTGGTAATCAGAACGGCTATTACAATTGACAGTATTGCTTATTTCGATACACTAAGGGCCGGTGGGGGTTTAAGACTTGTGAACAGTACAATAACTACCAGAACCAATGAAGGAAAGATCTTTCAATCATTTACAGATCTAAGTACCGATGCAGATGCAGGCTATTACACAACTGCAGGAGTTGGTACAGATACGGCTATACGGATGAACCTGGGCCCTACTGCCACCAGGGCAGCCAAGGGCGCCTTATCAAATACTTCGCTTCCATCGTTATTTGGCAGCACCTGTGTTACGATGGCAACATACCGCGTAACAGTAAATGGCGGATACGGAACAAAAATAGAATTTGGGGGCGGTGCTTTTACCTACAGGATACCGGGCACAGGTGCCGGCATTAAAATATCTTTTCCCAATGATAGCCTGATGGTTTATCAGAATGTTGGCATTTGCCCCAACAATACCAGTACCACCAATATACTGGGCGATGAATTTAATGGAACATTTGGAACCCCGGCAGCCAGTGCCGGTTCGCAAAACAGGAGTACCACTTCGCCCAATACAACTTATCAATACCAGGCCTTTAATCCAAGTGGCCCCGGCGATTATTTTTATGGTGTAGCTAATAATACAAGTGCCAATTTTACAACTGTTCAAACATTAGCCAAACCTGCAGCTGCCGGCCCAAGGGTATTTAATGTTTGGGATATTTCCGGCGATCATACCGGGGCTGTAGATATGGGTAATGTTTCAAGAGGAAACAGGCCATGTAATCCGCTCCTGCCTATCAGCACTACCAATCCATGTGGATATATGCTGGTGGTAAATGCGGCTTACCGTACCGATGTGGCATTTAGTTTTGGTGTTGAGGGTGCGTGCCCCAATACTTATTACGAGATATCTGCCTGGGTAAAAAATATTTGTTACAAATGTGGTGATGATGTAAATGGCATAAACTCAAGCAGTGGAAATCCACTTTATATACCTACTGTTCCGGGCGCTCCGGGATCCTCGGATTCTTCTGGTGTAAGGCCAAATCTTGCATTTGAAATAGATGGTGTTGACTATTATACAACGGGCGATATCCCTTACCAGGGCATTCCCGGTACAAATACCGGTTCCGATACACTTAACAGGTGGTTACGCAAGTCCTTTGTTTACAGAACCGGGGCCGCTCAAACAAGTTTTGAGCTTACCATCCGGAACAATGCACCCGGTGGAGGTGGCAACGACTGGGCTTTGGATGATATCACGTTGAGAACCTGTTATCCCAACATGTCATACTCGCCATCTGTTTCACCAACAATTTGTGCAAACAGCACTATAATCATACGTGATACGGTAAGGTGTTATTATGATACCTATGTACACTACAAATGGCAGCGAAGCCTCGATGGCGGCACCAGCTGGCTTGATATTGCAGGCACAGCAGCTGTGGCTGCGCCTTCATTGGTTAGCGGCATGTACCAGTTTGTAGCTGTTTACTCAATTCCTCCGGCCTGGACAACCATGGCCAATAATGGTAACCTGTACAGGGTGGTGGTAGCTACAACAGTAGCCAATCTTGCCGGTACCTGTAATTATTCTGATGCTGTACCTGTTACAATAGATATTGACTATTGCCTGGATATTGATGATGACAATGACGGTATTCCCGATTATGTTGAATTTAATAATCCAACGGCTTTACTTGATGGTAACGGTAATGGCATACCTAACTGGAAAGACCCGCTGTATGTACCTTTTATAGATAATGACGTTGATGGCGTAAATGATTATTTTGATTGGGCAGGCGATGTTGATAATGATGGTGTGCCTAATTTCAGGGATATTAATTTTACACCCTGGGTAGATACCAACGCAGATGGCGTGAATGATAATTCAGACAGGGACCTGGATGGCATACCAAACCAGCTTGACAGGGACAGCGATAACGATGGCATATTTGATGTAGCAGAATCATATGGCGTTGATACAAACGGCGATGGTATTATTGATAACTATACTGATACAGATGCCGATGGTTTCTCTCAGAATGTTGATGGAAATAATACAGGCGTGCAGGGATCGGGCAATGGACTGGGTACACCCGATTTTGATGGCGATGGCATTCCTAATTATTTAGATACAGATAGTGATAATGATGGTATCCCCGACCTGGTAGAAGCCGGTGGTGCAGATACCAACAACAATGGCAGAATTGATGTTAGTACAGATATTGATTATGATGGCATTGGAGATAATTATATAAATGTTGCAGCATTACTGTTAACCGGCGCTGATCTAATTGCACCTTTTGGCCGTGCAGATACCTGGCCTAATAAAAACCTTGACAGGGACCTGAGGCCCAATGCCTATGATGTAGATAGTGATGGCGATGGTATTGTAGATGTAATTGAATCCGGGTTACCCGATGCAAACCTGAATGGAATTGTGGATGGTGTATTTGGTACCAATGGATGGTCAACTACAGTATCAATAATGCCTGCACTGAATTTAAGAAATACTGATGGTTCGGGAAATCCCGATTACCTGGATATTGATTCGGATAATGACGGCATCCCCGATAATATTGAAGGGCAAACAACAGCTGGTTACAGGCTGCCAACTACATCTGACCCCGATGGTGATGGGTTGATGAACCCTTATGATAATGTTCCTGCCGGCTTTAGCGGCACTGGCATCGCTGTATATGATCATGATGGCGATAATACACCTGATTACAGGGACCTTGATACCGATGCTGACGGGCTTATAGACAGGGTGGAAGGAAATGATTTTAACCTGAACGAAATACCTGATGATAATGTAACCCTTACCGGGCTGGATACAGATGGTGATGGGCTTGATAACCGCTTTGATTCTCTAAACTCAACGATCGATATAAGAGGAACTTCATACCGCATGGGTAACCTGGGTACTTTCACAGGTGATGCTACACCTGGTTCCAGATCACCTGTTCAAAGGTCGCAGCTTTCGCAACCAGACAGAGACTGGCGTTATTCAAGTTTTGTATTGCCAGTACAATTTTTAAACTTTACGGGATCACAGAACAATAACAATGTGTTGCTGAAATGGTCAATCATAGCCGACAAAGAAGTAGATCGTTTTGAAATTGAGCGAAGCACTACCAACGGCAATTTTGCAAAAATAAAAACTGTAACAGACCCGGTAATGCTGCAGGTACAACAAAACTTTTCTACCACCGATGATATTACCAATATAAACAGCGATATCATTTATTACCGCTTAAAAGTAATTGGTAAAGATGGCGCTGTTAAATACAGCAACGTGATATTTGTTCGTAAAAAACAAACCGGGGCTTATGTAAGCATCATGCCTAACCCGGCAACCAGTTATGTAAACATCAGTATAGATGTGGATGCAAATAAGGCTGCTACCATTATGTTAATTGATAAGATCGGCAAAAGGGTACTGGTTCAAAATGAAAAACTGGTTAAAGGTTTTAATAAATTCACTTTAACGCTTGATCAATACAGCGCAGGTGTTTATGCTATCGTAATTGAAACTGCCCAGGAAAAAATTACAAAACAACTGATCATTATCAGGTAATTTAATAAGAGATACAAGAACAGGCTACCCCGGTAAGAGGTAGCCTTTTTTTATATCGTTTACAAAAAGCACGCCTTCTTATTATTATCGCCGCCCATAGGGGGAGGCTTCCAGGCTTTCCCGGAAGGTTGCCGCCCGAAGGAGGAGGCTTGCGGACATTCCCGAAAGGCCGCCGCAGGGGTGCAGGAAGCTTCCGGGGGTTCCCGGAAGGCCGCCGCAGGGGTGCAGGAAGCTTTCGGGTGTTCCCGGAAGGCCACCGCAGGGGTGCAGGAAGCTTTCGGGGGTTCCCGGAAGGCCGCCGTAGGGGTGCAGGAAGCTTTCGGATGTTCCCGGAAGGCAGCCGCAGGGGTGCGACAAGCTTTCCGGAACGCAGGGAAGGCTGTCGCAGGGTGCAGGAAAGGAATATAGTATTCACGGGAGGTCGCTGCAGCCTGCAGCAGTAAGAGAAAGCCGCCCTTTTGAGGTAACTCTCCCTACTTACCATCAGGAATTTGTATTTTTACCGCCTAATTATAATAAACATGAGCTCCGGCATAGATAATAAACCCGTAATTGGCTTTTCCTGCGGTGATGTAAACGGCATTGGTATTGAACTGTTGATAAAAACCCTGGGCGATAACAGGATACTGGACCTTTGTGTGCCGGTAGTTTTTGCCAGCAACAAGGCAATGAATTTTTACAGGAAAAGTGTAGCTGATAGCAATATAAATTACGCTGCCACCAGGGAGTTGAACCGGTTAAACCCAAAGCAGGTTAATTTGTATAATTGCTGGGAGGAAGAAATAGTAATTACGCCAGGCATATTGAATGATATTGGAGGTAAGTATGCAGTTAAAAGCCTCACTGCTGCCGGCAAGGCTTTAAAAGATGGTATGATCGACGGATTGGTTACTGCACCCATTCATAAAAATAATACCCAGGGCAACGAATTCAATTTTACCGGCCACACCCCTTATCTTAAAAATCTATACGGTGCGGCTGATGTGGTGATGTTTATGGTGGCTGAGAATATGAGGGTTGCATTGGTAACAGAACATGTACCTGTGCAGGATGTTGCCAAACATATTACCAGGGAAGGCATCATCAGTAAACTCCAACTCATCAACAATTCTTTAAAAAGAGATTTTAATATTAACAAACCCCGCATTGCTGTGCTGGGTTTAAATCCGCATGCAGGTGATGAAGGATTGATCGGTAAAGAAGAAGAAGAAATTATCAAACCAGCCATTAAAGAAGCGAAGCAGCATGATATTTTTTGTTTTGGGCCCTACCCTGCCGATGCATTCTTTGCACGTGGGCATTACGAAAAATTTGATGCGGTGCTGGCCATGTACCACGACCAGGGATTGATTCCTTTTAAATCTTTAGCCCTTGGCGAAGGTGTAAATTACACCGCCGGTTTACAAGGCGTACGCACATCACCCGACCACGGTGTGGCATTTGATATTGCCGGGCAGGGCAAAGCAGATGAAGCATCTTTCAGGGAAGCCATTTTTAAATGCATTGATATTATTAACGGCCGAAAGGAATATGATGAGCAACATCAAAACCCATTGAGAAAAATGAGTTCCAGGATGATCGCCAATGCGGTTGATCAGAAGATTACTGATATACCGGAGTAAGAATAAAAATAATCAATTGAATAATACTATCTTAATGCTTAATTAATAGCTTGTTTTATTTTGTATGCCAACTACAATATTTGAGCGTAATATTCTTGATTTAAACTTCTCCTTCTTGTCCAAATCGGAGGAAGGGGGTGTATTATTGACCAAAAACTACGAAAACCTTAAAAAGAAGATTGCTACTCCAAACATACTTTTTGCATTAGAAAAAGCAAATAAATTTGAGGCTGATGCTGTTTATTTTCGTTACTTCCAAGATGGCCGAGCTGCAGTTCCTCAATTATACTTCTTTGATTACACTAATAAATTACTTTCAACTGAAGACAAAAATCAGATACACATTCGAATGTGGAATGGGTACCAAGTTCCGGCATATGTAATTATTGAAAAATCGGTTGTAAACTTTTTCGATTCCCGTGAAAAACCCGAAAAAGACAAAAGTAACTATGCTAATGAGATTATAAGTTTAACAGGGAATGCAATCAAGTTGTTTAATGCACAAGGATTCGATGATGGAATATTTTGGGAAGAACAAGATGAGAAGAAGCATTTTAAATTTGAACAATCTGCTACAAAGGATTTAATTCGGGGGTTGAAAGCAGTGTACAAAAATTTTCAGGAAAAATCAAATCTTGACAAGCATGTAGCCCTTAAACTCCTTGTTCAAAGCTTATTAATAAAGTATCTGGAAGAACGGGATGAAGATAGTGCCAGCGGCTATTTTGCCGGTACTTATTTTAAAAAGAACTTCCAATGTAATGACTTTTGTGACACCATCAGAAATGGTAAGTTATTGGATTTGTTGGACAAACTGGCCATTGATTTTAACGGAAAAATTTTTAAATGGGATAAAAAAACAGAGCGAACAGAAAGGGCTGCAATTCAAAATACAAAAGTGAATCAGTTGGCCGATTACCTGGATGGGAATATTCAGGACAGTCAATATGTAATGTGGCGGTTATATTCATTTTCACATTTACCAGTAGAGGTAATTAGTTCAGTATATGAAGAACTGCTTACAGATAGTAAGGACATTGTATATACTCCTGAAATGATTGTAAGCACATTGGTAGATGAATGTATGCCATTAAAAATACCGCAGCAGAATTTTAAGTTAATTGATGTGAGTTGCGGCTCAGGTATATTTCTTGTGAAAGCCTATAAACGAATTGTACAATGGTGGCGTTATGAACAATGGCTTGAAACAGGAACATTACGTAAACCCCCTTTGGCTGTATTAAGGGACTTGCTTTTAAAAAGCATTCATGGTGTAGATATTCAACAAGATGCTATACGGCTATCTATATTTAGCCTGGCATTGGCTATATTGGATGAGGTTAACCTCGACCCACCTACGTGGGGGAAACTTAAATTTCCTGATTTAAGCGAAAATATAGTTACTGAAAATTTTTTTAGATTTATAAACACAGCACCTGTAAAAGACTTCGACCTTGTAATAGGGAATCCGCCGTTTAACCTACAAGCTGTTAATGGCAAAGAACCAAGTAGAAAAAATTATTTTAGGCAACTCAAAAATGATACAGGATATCAAAGTAGTATTAATATACCCGATGAAAATCCTGCATTACATTTTCTAGTTCAATCAGTAAAATTGCTTAGGCCAGGTGGCTTACTTTGTATGATACAACCATCGGGACCTTTGTTTTATCAAAAAGACAAGGCCTTCAAGCAAGAATTATTTTCCCAACACAACCTGTTACAGGTAATTGATTTTACCAAACTTTCAGATAAACTTTGGGGTAAAACAAATGTATCAACAGCAGCAATTTTTTTGCAAAATATAAAGCCTGATCACAACGAAGTATTACATTTAGTTGCCAATAGAATATTTTCCAATACCAACAGACTATTTTTAGAATTTGATCATTATGACTTTCATTATATATCTAAAGAAAGCATATTGAATGACTCATATGTATGGAAAGCAAATTTATTAGGGGGAGGCAGAATAATTCAGTTAATCGAGCACCTTTCTAACCTACCTACGCTTGGTGATTATCTTAAAATAAAAAGAAATAAAAAAGGGTGGAAATTTGGCGATGGGTTTATTAAGGCAAAAAATGATGACGAATTGACTCAATCTGATTTAGAAAATAAAAAAGGAGGTTATAAAGAGTTTGCTTATTTAGATAATAGTAATTACGTAGATACAAAAAAATTTACAGAAGATGGGATTGGTGATACTTCTATACTAAGAGGTAAATTTTACCAATGGGGGCGAATTAAGGAGTTATTTGAGCCTCCGATGCTTTTAATAAAAAAAGGAATTGGTAAAAAAACAATACCAACTTTCTTATCTGAAAAACCGCTTTCGTATAGAAATAGAATAATAGGAATTCATGCACCTGACTCAGACAAACAGGAATTAGTATTAATTGATAAATATTTCAAAAATTATGCTGATTTGATTCGCTTTTATATAATTGTTACCAGCGCTGAGATATTAGTAAATAGAGCAACGGCTATTTTCAGTGAAGACATTTTAAATATCCCATACTTACCTGAAGTAAATCAAAGTCCAATTCCCGAAGCAGATCAAATTATTTTAAAAGATACCTTATCATATTTTTTAAACATTTTTGAAGAATCAACATTTAAAATCATAAAAGAAAAAGAGATTAAGTCATTTTCAAAAATATTTTGTAAAACTCTAAATTCAATATATCAGTTTAATCGCAAGTCTTTTCAGCTTTTTAAAATTATAGATGCTGGGAAATATTATGCTTTGCATTTTGAATACACGGATAAAAAAATTGAATCAATTACTGAAAGCAATGACAATTTAGAAAGCTATATCCAAAAAATTATTCCCTTAAATAAACAACAGCAAAAGACACATGTACAGAGGATAATGAAAGCTTATGGCCAGGACGCTATTATATTGGTTAAGCCCAAACAGTTGCGATATTGGCTGCCTTCAATTGCATTACGAGATGCTGACGAATCATTTGCTGACTATGTAAAAGCCCGTTATCCGAATGCTTAAAGACAGTCAGCCTAATAATTCCCTACCCTTGCCTAATTCACTTAGTGTTTCTCCTACCGTTGAATTAGATAAAGTGCTTGAATTTGTTGATCAAAATATAGCTGACTTTTGTACTTATTATCAAACAATAAAAGACTCTGATCGGGAAAATAGGATAAGCGATTTTCTTGTGCATCATTTTCAACTTTGCAAGAGCGAGCAATCTGGAGGATTTTTTCCTTATGATTTTAGGAAAAACCCAACTCAGGAACATTCAGGTAAAGAAACTGATATAGGTGTTTTTGTATTAACTCGTGGAAACAAGCCGGTGCCTATCATAGAATTTGAAGCCAAACGTTTTTCAGAATCCTCTAATAATAAAGAGTACGTTTGTGGCGAAAGAGGCGGCATAGAACGTTTTAAAAGATCACATCACTCATCACACCTCTCAGTTTGTGGTATGTTTGGGTATGTACAAAGTAGAACGGCTTCGGAATGGAACACGAAAGTAAATGAATGGATAAGAGAGTTGGGTACAGATAACGCAGACCCAACTATAGACTGGACAGCAAAGGAAGAAATGCTAATTCCAATAAAGTCTTTTAACAAGCTAGAAATATATTCCTCTCAAAACCTACGAAAACAAAACAATAATAAAATATTGCTTTGGCATTATTTTATTGAATTAAATTAGCCGTTGGATTCTCAAATAGTCTGAGATTAATTAAACACGCTATCTGCAATGCCTTTGTTTATAGCATAACCGCTTATAGATATCTCTATTTTCCCTTTTTGATTTTTCATCTTTTCTTCAGGTGTTTTCTTTTTGGTACCATCATCAAAATCAAAAGTTACACCCTTGGGCATTTTATAATCTTTGGTGTTGAAGGAGAAGATGATCTTATCCGGCAGGCCATAAGCCATGAATTTTCCATAACCCATTTCAAGTTCGTATGTACCGTTATCTCTTGTAGTGGTCTTTGTTTTAAGTATCACCTGGTTTACCGGGTCAATGTATAATGTTGACAAGACTACTTCTGCATTATCATCCTCTGGCAATAGCTTTACAACTTTTACTGCGGTGTTTCCTACCTTATCGTTACCGGCATCCAGCACACTGTATTTGCCGCTGCCGAAAACGTTGGCTGTATTCATATTGATCGCTCCCTTGGGAATAAAAGAAATGCCTTTTTCATTTATTATCTTAAGACGGTTGGGTTTTTTATAAAGCATTTTTACGGAAGCAACGGGTACTTTTAAAAACACCACATTGGTTTTCATTCGGCCGTTTGCCTGGTAGTCGTTCACCAGGCCTAATTTATCTTTTACTTTTTGCACCAGCACATTTACATCCTGTGCCTGTGTAACCAGTGAAAGCTGAAAAAGAAAAAGAAAAAAGAAAATACGTTTCATAGAATGTCTTTATGATAAAATATCTTTTTTACGGAAAATAAAAACCGATGCGGAAACCAATGCTACAATATATAACAGCAATGCAACAATACTTTTTAAAATGCCCGGCATATATTGAATAGACCCTTTGATCGTTTCACCATCTTCTGTTGAACCGATATAAAAAAATCCCTTCCAACCCAACATATAAGTAGTGAATAAATACGGCTTGATGTATTTCTGGTAAATGGGTATTTCCATTTCGCTTATCAAAGTGCACACAATGATAATGCCTACCGTGGCTACTATGGGGCCTATCGAGTTTTCTGACAACACAGACAACAGCAACGAAATAGCAGCCACCACCATCATGGCAATAAAGGCAAAACCAAAGGCACAAAAATACCGCCACAATACATCGTTCGATTCTATCAGTTGCAAACCATTCTCTTTGGCTACTATCAGGTCGTTCTGGCCAAACACAGCAATGCTTATTACCAGCGACACCACAGCGATCCACAAAAGCAATGCAAATACATACACTGCTGTTGCAAAATATTTGGCAAGAATTATTTGTGTACGGCTTACCGGTTTGGCTGCCAGTAACCTTAATGTGCCCATACTTGCTTCACCAGACACCACATCACCCGCAACCAATGCCACTAAAATAGGAACATGTACCAGCAACAGGTTCAACACAAAAAAACAAACAGCATACCCATTTATCAGTTTGTTGTAATCAATGTTCATGGTCTCGTCCAAAGAGCCCAGCATGAATTTCATCCAGTCTTTACCATTTACCAGCAAACCCAATTGTATCAGAAAAATAAACGCCGCAATGATGGCAAAAGCCAGGTATGTTCTTGGTTTCCTGAAAATTTTATACAATTCAATTTGCAAAAGATTCCACATGGCCGGCTTGGGTTGTAAGTGAAAGAAAATAATCTTCCAATGAATGCATTGGATCTACCGATATAACCTGCACCTGCATTGTTACCAGTTCGGCAATTAACTGCGGCACATCTTCTTTATTCATTTTAAGCTGAAGCTTTCCTGCCTTATTCTCTAAAAAAGTTGCCCATTTTGTCTGCTGCAGTTTTTCTCTTGCAGCTGTATTGTTGCCTGTCTCGATCTGCACCAATGATCTTGAAGGATCCAGCAATTCTGCTACCTTACCTTCTACAATTTTTTTTCCTTTGTGAATGATGATCATCCTGTTTGCAACCAGCTCGATCTCACTAAGCAGATGAGAAGAAACCACGATAGTTTTTCCTTGCTCCCTGCTTAAATGCAAAATAAGGTTACGCATATCAGCGATCCCCTGCGGGTCAAGCCCGTTGGTTGGTTCATCCAAAATGATCAGTTGCGGATCATGCACCAATGCTACTGCAATGCCAAGCCTTTGCTTCATTCCCTGGCTAAAGGTTTTTACTTTGCTGGTGGCCCTTTCTTCTAGTCCCACCATTTTCAATTGCTGCATCAGCAGTTTTTTTTCAGCTTTGATACCGCTCATTTTTGCGAAAATGGCGAGGTTATCATAAGCTGATAAATATTTGTACAGGTCGGGTTTTTCAATTACAGCGCCAACCTGTTTTAAAATATCAGAACGATGTGTAGAAAGGTTTTTATCAAATATGCTGATCTCGCCGGCAGAAGGTTTTATCAGCGTAAGCAGCATGCGAATGGTAGTGGATTTACCAGCTCCGTTTTGTCCCAGGAAACCGTATACATCGCCCTGCTCAACAGTAAATGAAAGATCATCAACTGCATTGATCTCTTTAAATTGCTTGGAAAGATTATTGACTTTTATAATTGCCGGCATGAAAATTTATATCCCCAAAGGTAAAACGGATAAGCATCTAAAAAGTTTAAAATAAAACTTTAATTCCGGTCGGTGAGGACGCCGACCGGGGCCACTCGCCGTGGTTGGTGAGACACGGACCGGGGCGGCCCGCCATGGCCGGTGTCTCACCGGCCATTCGCACAAATTATTCTGTACCGGGATTCATGTAAGACTGCAGGGCGTTTACATAAGCTTCAAAAGACTCAATTCCTTTTTTGGTGATCTTGCAGATGGTTTGAGGATAATTATTGCTGAACTGCTTGGTCACTTCGATATAACCGGCATCTTTCAGTTTATTGATCTGTACACTCAGGTTACCAGCCGTGGCGTTTGTTTTTTCTTTTAAAAAAGTAAACTCAGCCTCACGCACACTAATGAGCAGGCTTACCACGGCAAGCCTGAGTTGAGAGTGCAATATGGGATCGAGTTCTTTAAATTCCATGGGTTAACAAAGGGTAGTTGATGAGGATTGATGTTTTTGTGTTTTGTATTGACTCCACATGATAATGCCCGGAATGATGTACCCGGTAAAAATAGCGATAGCCATGATCAGCATATCGTACCTGAAATCTTTATTTACGAACATGGCTATAGCGCCGGCCCAGTTAACCGCAGCGCCGATCATTAATACTTTAGATCTTGCTGCACCGCCTTTTACCAACATAAAAAAAGAGAACACCATTAATAAAAATCCAAAACCACTGTTAGGGCTCACGGCAGCATTCATAGCAAAGATCACCGTGAAGATGCTCACCACAAAACCAATATCAACCAGTTTCATCAGATCGCCAACGTAAGTTTTAACTACCTTTTTACGGGGTTTAAAAATGCCGTATACAAGCAGTATGATTGTAACCAGCCCAAAAATGTTCCAGCCTAAAAAAATGTTTTTGGCCCCGATACTAATGAAACAAAAAGTAGCAAGTGAAGTTAAAAAAAGCATGCTGCCCCAAAGCAGCCAGCTAAGGCCGTTATCGGTGATATTTGTTTTGGCCTGGGTTATCATCTGGTGGATGATCTCCATGCTTTTTTCGTTTGAAAGTGGTTGATCGTTTTCCATATCAGTTTTGATTTTTAAATTTTTCCCTGAGCATGTATCCGGGAATTATCCAGGCAATAAGTACAGCCAATGCTAAAAGGATTAAATAATAAACCGGGGCAACGAATGTAGATGCAATTGCCAGAAGCCAGCAGGCTACACCTCCTAATTTTAACGGTGTAAACCGCATAACAAAGCCCGATAAAAATGTTGGTATTCCATAGAACAACAACACCAGTGAATTCATGTATATCCACAAATTAAAACGCCCTACAACAATAGCGAGGACCAACATACATATCCCAAAACAGATCCAGATGGCATCAATAATGCCATCACTGTACGTTTTTACTTTTTCTTTTCTCTTTGCTTTTACCAGGTAAATGATCTGAAAAATTACTACTCCCCAGGTAATTGTCCATACCCATTCGGGATGTTCAAATAGGTTTAGTTTAACCGCTGCAAAATGAAAAATTGCACAGGCAAATACTGCCCAACCCCACAATAAATATAAAAACCCGTTTTCGCTAATACGGTTTTTTGCTTTGTTGATCATGCTGTCAATTAACAGCAGGCTGTCTTTGGGAGAAAAATTTTCTGGTTGCATACTAAAGGGTTTTGAGTTTGGTGTTTTTTGTTTTGGGTTATCGAAGCGGATAACCCAAAACAAAAACTGTTATTTACATTCTCCTATCAGCATTTCTACTCTCGGCTTTCCCCAGTTAGGATGAATTTCACTTGCGGGTTTAAATTTATTATACTTATCCAGCGATGATTGCAGAACCGGTTTTGCAGTAGCACACCCACCACCAAATTGTTCAGGCGTATATTTTAAACCCTGGCCTCTTAAATATTCCGGCCTTGGATTTGTTGGGTCCTGTTGCATAGCTGCGTCAATAAAAGAGGCTGCTTCGGGTCCGTACTCCTGGAATCTTTGCATCGGGTTTACCATCATGTGTGCGCTTGCGATCATGCTTTTTACACAACTTATTTCTGAGTTATTGGGCTGAAGGGCATCAGCCTTATCGATCAGCTCGGTTGCTTTATCTGCAATGGCATCAACCTTTGTTTTGTCCTTTTCCATGTAGGTATAATTTACCTGGCACAGCGCAGCATAATAATAAGCCAGCCACTGTGTGTTTTCGGCTATGGCAATGCGTTCAAATTTATTTGCCAGGTCCAAAAGATTCTGTGGATTTTTAAAACTGGTATCCATGGCAACAATATTGCTTTTCATGCTGGCCACATATTTTTCACTTTGGGCAAAAGCGGCGCTGGTTAAAAAAGCAATCGCTGCAAGAAGAAATAATTTTTTCATTGTTTTTATTTTTGACCTCACCCCAACCCCTCTCCTGAAGGAGAGGGAACTGGAAGATTTTGGCGGTGATGATATTTATTTTTTTTGTTGGTTTTTTAATTTTTCATACTCGTTCTCAACCGAATTTGATCTTGGGAAAATATATGCCCCTGCAAAATGAAATGCAAGGCCAATACCCCAACCGATCATGGGCCATACCGGCCATGGAAAATGGTTCCAGGTAAAAACATCAAAGTTCCTTTCGTGGCGGTTTGCTGTAAAAAACCAGACTGCCCAGAAAAAGGTATTCATAATAACATAGGTTACGGCATGGGTTTTAAAGCCTGCCCTTTTTTGTGCTATTTCCCAAAGTAAAGGGTCTTTTCCTTCGGGAGCTGGTTGATAGTTTGACATGATTGTTAAGTTTAGCCTCACCCCAACCCCTCTCCAAAGGAGAGGAAACTGGAAGATATTAGCGGTGATTGAATTTATTTGTTTATAAAAAGAACTTTTTATTTTAATGACCCTATTCGCCCTCCTTCCCCTTGGGGGAAGGGTTGGGATGGGGCCGTCTAAAGATTATTGTTGATCGCATCCTGTGTTCTGTCAATTCCAAAACTCATGAAGCAACCGATAAATATAAAGCGTTTTGATGGCGGTGTAACGGATTCTTTTCGGCTTCCATTGTTATTATAGTTGTAATTGAAAACCTGGTTCTGACCCAACACATTGTTTACCCCCAATACCCAAACCACAAATGCCTTAGGGTTCTTTTTACCAATGCCGGGCAAATAATTCACACTAAAGCTCATGCTGTTGTAATTGATGGTTTTTCCGGCATCGCCTATTACATATTTATTCTGCACGTTATCATATTTAAAATAGTAATAAGGCCGTCCTGTTGCAAAATTGTAACTAAGATTAAAACCGGTCTTCCATTTTGTTACAAATTTCTTTACCACTAAAGCTGCAGTATGATTGGCAGCAAAAGAAGGTGTAATGGCTTTTGGATAATTCAGGAAATCCCTTTTTGTATCCAGGTAAGAATAGGAAACCCAGTAATCAACATTCTTAAAGGTTTTTTTATCCCTGAAGAAAAGCTCAAGCCCGGTTGCATGGCCAAAACCATTGTTATTGCTTGCTACTTCCCTGCCTGTGGGTGATACAGCGGTCTTATACAGATCGGTGTATTTTTTATAGAACGCCTCCACCCTGAAAGTGCGGCTATTGGTCAGCTTTTGATACTGCAGTATATAATGCGCTGCTCTTGAATAATCAAGACTGGCAATAGCTGGCAGATATTTTCTTTCCGGATTTTGATAAAATAAACCATAGGCAAAAGAAGCCTGGCTGTCATCCTTAAATTTATAAGCAACAGAAACCCTTGGTGCAATATTCCATTTGCTCAATACCTGTGAATGCTCCACCCTGCTGCCGATCTTTGCTGCCAGGCTGTTGGTAATAAAAATATCAGCTTCGCCAAAAACAGATACCAGGTTATCGGTTACCGATTCCGTAAATTTCGTTCCATCATATAAAGTGTAGGTTGACTTTTCTTTGCTGTAAAAATAATCAGCTCCAAACCTTATCACATTTAAACCGTTTAATTTTTTATCGAACACAACCCTTGCCTGTGCATATTGTGCCCTGTTATTCAATTTAAAATTCTTGAATGCATAAAATGAAGGATTAGTGATTACTTGCTTTTGATTACCGGCATCCTGCAATTCATTATTAATATCATCTTTGTTGGTGCTATAACTGATACCGGTTGTTATTTTCCAGCCCATACCAAAATTTTCACGCCAATTGATATTTTGATAAGTATTCAAATTCTCTATTGCAAATGCATTCTTTAAAACTGAAGAATCTATATCCGAGCTCCTGAAACCGGTTTTATTGGCACTGATATAGCCGTAGTATTTAATAAAGCCGCCGTTCTTTGTTTTTATCCTGAAGTTGGCATCGCCCTGGTGGTAAACCGGTACCTGGAAAAAATCCTGCTTTTGTTTGTTGATGGCGAAGCCAAGCCAAAGATTTGCATAGTTGTAAGAAATACCCCATGATGATCTTTTATTTTTTGCCAGCTGTTGTATGCCACCGCCAATACCGATAACCGATACACCGAGGTCAGCCTGTGTTCTTTCCGGCAGATCTTTGCTTTCTAAAATTAAAGCCGAAGAAAGCGCCTGGCCATACAAAGCTGAGTAGCCTCCCGAACTGAAAATGGTTCCCTTAAATAAAAACGGGTTAAAGCGGCCACGGGTTGCAATGCCCGGTGTACTGCTGTAGAAAAAGTTATTTACCAGGTTTCCGTCCATATATATCTTGCTTTCAGTTGCCGAGCCGCCTCTTACAAACAAACCTTCGCTTTCACCCACCTGCTGGGTGCCTGGCAGCGATTTAAAGGCGCTGGTGACATCCCCATTAGCACTTGGGGTAGTTACAATGTCAAGGGCCGATAATACTGCTCCCTTGTTTTTATCGCTGGCAACAAATGAACCGGCAGATATTACAACTGCTTTTAATTCGGTAACCAGCTCTTTCATAGGAATATTAAGGGTGATGGAGGCCGATTCCAGGTTAATTTCCTGCTCAAATGGTTTGTAACCTATTATTGATGCTTCTAATACCTTCTTACCCTTTTCTGTAGTTGTAAAAGAGAAATTGCCCAGCGAATCAGTGGTTGCCCCATCGTATGTATCCCTTAATGTAATACTTACCCCACTTACCGGTTTGCCCTTTGTATCGGTTATTTTGCCTCCTACTTTAACCTGTGCCCCTGCCGATAAACCAAGTATTAAAATAAGTAATGTAAGTGCAATTCTCATTGTTGCTAATTTTACACAAACGTAAAGTAGTTTATTTTATAAACCAAATATTTTTTAAACTTAATTTTAAATTAATCTTAAAAATTTACAGAAATTGAGGTTTAAAAATTAGCATAAAATATTGATATTCAGTTAATTGATTGAGTTTTGTATAGTACTTATCTATTGCCGTTGAGCGCCATTAACTTATTAACATCTCAGAAAATTTATTTTTTTATGTGGGCTGAATTTGTAATTTAGCAATAGAATTTAATGGGTTAGTAAGTACAAAGGGTCAGCAGAAATGTTGACCCTTTTACTTTTTAGCAAGCCCAAAATGAAATTCGGCATAAGTTTTCAGGCATAATTTTTCCAGCTGCAAATTTTCCTTTTCAGCGTTATTGATTTTAAAAACAGTGGTGGTGTTTTCATTTTAATTGATTTTTCTTTCTTCTTTTTCCATTTTACATTTACGCCATGAGTAAAACTAGATCCGCATTTTTTTGTCAGAGTTGTGGTTACGAAAGTGCTAAATGGTTAGGCAAGTGCCCCGGTTGTAACAACTGGAATACTTTTGTTGAAGAAGTAATTGTTAAAGGCAGCGATAAAAAAGAAAAAGATGAGTGGCGGGATTACTCAGGATTGGGAAAACAAAAAACCATTTCGATAAATGATGTAAGCAGTGCCGAGGAAAAAAGGATCTTAACAACCGATGCAGAATTAAACCGGGTACTTGGTGGCGGCATTGTTTTGGGTAGCATTGTTTTGGTTGCAGGTGAACCAGGTATTGGTAAATCAACTTTGTTTTTACAGATAGGTTTGCAACTGAAGGATGTTGTAACATTATATATAAGTGGAGAAGAAAGTGAGCAACAAATAAAAATGCGTGCAGATCGTATCGGTATTGGCAGTGAAAATTTTTATATCCTCACCGAAACCAATACGCAAACCATTTTCCAGGAGATAAAAAAACTGAAGCCGCAACTGGTGATCGTTGATTCTATTCAAACACTGCAATCTCCGTTTGTTGAAAGCGGTGCAGGCAGCATCAGCCAGATAAGAGAGACCGCTGGTGAAATGCAACGCTTCGCCAAAGAATCGAACACACCTGTTTTTTTAATTGGCCATATTACCAAAGACGGAACCATTGCCGGGCCAAAGATTTTAGAGCATATGGTTGATACGGTTTTACAATTTGAAGGCGACCAACATTATGCTTATCGCATTTTACGAACGCTGAAGAACCGCTTTGGGTCTACATCTGAGCTGGGTATATATGAAATGACGGGTACCGGTATGAGGGCTGTAAACAATCCTTCTGAATTATTAATTACACAAAAAGAAGAACAGCTCAGCGGTATTGCCATTGCTGCAACCATGGAAGGCATGCGTCCTTTATTAATTGAAGGGCAAGCATTGGTTACGCAAAGTGTTTATGGTACACCGCAAAGAACGGTGAGTGGTTTTGATCTGCGGCGCTTACAATTATTATTGGCCGTGCTGGAGAAAAGAGGAGGCTTTCATTTTGGTGTTAAAGATGTTTTTATAAATATTGCCGGAGGTATAAAAGTAGAGGACCCATCGATCGACCTTGCTATTGTTTGTGCTTTATTAAGCAGTTACGAAGACACGGTCATCAACCAGCGTTATTGTTTTGCCGGTGAAGTTGGCCTTAGTGGAGAGATAAGGGCTGTTAACAGAATTGAACAACGCATTGCTGAAGCTGAGAAACTCGGTTTTGAAAAGATCATAGTCAGTAAGTACAATTCCAAATCGCTGGGCAAACAAAAATTTAATATTGAAGTGGTTCCTTTGGGTAAAGTTGAAGAACTGTATCAATATTTATTTTAACTTGTAGGAGTAATTATTTTAAAGATGATTGCTCAACTAAAAAATATTGTCAGCAGTACCCTGCATCTTTTTTATCCGCACATTTGTACCGGTTGCGGATCTGATCTGTTGGAAAAAGATAGCCTGCTCTGCCTGAAATGCATTCACAATTTACCACACACCGGTTTTGCTGATCTGCCAAACAACCCTGTTGAAAAATATTTTTGGGGGAGGATTCCAATTACTGCTGCTTACAGCCAGTTTTATTTTTCGAAAGAGTTTTTAATTCAACATTTAATTCATCAGCTTAAATATAAAGATGATACTGAAATTGGTTTTTACCTGGGTGAGATAATGGGAAAAACATTACTGGAAAGTAGCCGTTTTTCTTCAGTTGATGCATTAGTTCCATTACCACTTTATGCCGATAAAGAACATAAACGTGGTTACAACCAGGCAGCGGTGATCTGTAACGGCATGTCTGTTACTATGAATGTGCCGGTTTTAAACGGGGCAGTCATTCGGCAGCATGCCACCGAAACGCAGACCCGTAAGCACCGTACCGAGCGATGGGAAAATGTGAAACAGAGTTTTAAAGTAGTAAAAGAAAAGGAATTGGCTGGTAAGCATTTGTTATTGGTAGATGATGTAGTAACCACCGGCGCCACTTTGGAAGCATGCGCCAATGTAATATTGAATGCAACCGATGCTAAGTTGAGCATTGCAACTTTAGCGTATGCTGCCAAATAATACTGAGCGGAGTCGAAGTGCCCAAATATGTATAAATTTGAAAAATGAAGAGAATTGCCCCCATTTTTTGTCTTTTTACTTTTGCCTTTTGCCTTTTCCTTAGTTCCTGTAAAAAAGACTCCTTTATTACCAGCGAATTTGCCCAGGTAAACATTAGTGCCGATACTTTAAAATACGATACCGTCTTTACCACAACCGGTTCCATTACCAAAACATTCAAGATCATCAATGAGAACAATCAAAAGCTTAAGCTGAGTAAAGTAAAGTTGATGGGCGGTACAGCATCAGCTTATAAAATGAATGTTGATGGTGTTGCGACCAACGAAGTAACCAACCTGGATATTGAAGCCAATGATAGTATTTATGTTTTCGTTTCGGTAACCATCAACCCCAATGCAGCAAACCTCCCTTTTATTGTAAGTGATAGTATTTTGATAAACTACAACGGTAATAATCGCTATGTTCAATTACAGGCTTACGGACAAAATGCAAACTTCTTGCGCAACAGAATAATTACCGGTAATGTGGTTTGGACAAACAACTTGCCTTATGTTATTCTTGGCAGCATACGTATTGATACTACTGCCACATTAACTATACAACCCGGTTGCAGGATCTATTCTCATGCCGATGCTCCGTTTATTGTAGATGGAACTTTAATTGTTAATGGAACAAAAGCCGACAATGTAACTTTTACCGGCGACAGGCTGGATGAAGGTTATAAAGATCTGCCGGCAAGCTGGCCCGGAATTTATTTTCGTGGCAGCAGTAAAAACAATATACTTACTTATGCAGTTGTAAAAAATGCTTACCGGGCAATTGTTACCGAAAAGCCATCCGTTAATGCCAACCCAAAAGTCATACTACACCAATGCATCATTGACAATGCATATGATGCAGGCATCCTCTCTGTGAACAGCAGCCTGCAGGCCGATAATAGTTTGATCAGCAATTGCGGTAGCAATATCATTTTAAATTATGGTGGTATTTACAATTTCACCCATTGTACCATTGCGGCGTATTCAACAAACTTTATCATACATAAAAATCCGATGCTTAGCGTAGATAATTTTACGCAGTTGGCAAGTGGTACGCTCACTGCAGATTTGAATGCTGTCTTTCGCAATAATATTTTTTGGGGTGATGAAGGAATTGTAACTAATGAGTTGGAAGTTACAAAACAGGGAGCAAATTCTTTTGTTGTTTTATTTGAAAAGAACATTTATCGTTCTGCTGCCGATCCTGTTAATAGCACTTTAACCGGCAATATCAGGAATGCCGACCCAGCCTTCGACAGTATCAATGTAACTAAAAACATTTTTGATCTCAGGATCACAAAAAATGCAGCTTCACCCGCCATAAATGCAGGAACTTTAACCGGTTTTCCAAAAGACCTGGATGATAAGAGCCGGAATGTTGGATTGCCGGACCTGGGTTGTTATGAAAAGCAATAACATGGTAATTTGAACAAAACAGTTCTACCTTCGTTAAACATAAAAAACCATCATGAAAAAGTTAATTGTTATATCCACAATCTTTCTTTTGGGTCTCTTACAAACAAATAATGCAACAGCGCAGGTATCAGCCGGTTCAGCACCTGCGGCTTCTATTGTAAGATCTATTTATGATTTTAAAGTTCCCGGGCTGGCAGGAGGTCAAATTGATTTTTCCCAATTCAAAGGAAAAAAAATATTGATTGTAAATACCGCTTCTAAATGCGGCAATACACCTCAATATGATGAGCTTGAAAAACTATACGAAAAATATAAAGATAAATTGGTGATCGTGGGTTTTCCAGCTAACAATTTTGGCCAGCAGGAGCCGGGTACCAATGTTGAAATAGCTGAGTTCTGTAAAAAAAACTATGGCGTGTCCTTTCCTATGGCAGAAAAAGTATCTGTAAAAGGTGATGATATTGATCCGCTATACAAATGGCTGGTGGATCAATCGAAAGAACTTTCGAAAAGCGTGCCTTCTAATAATTCAAAAGACCTGGCATGGAAAGACTATTTAAGAAATCCCGTTACCTGGAATTTCACCAAATTCCTGTTGGATGAAAACGGGAAACTTATCACCGTTTTTCATAACAAGGTGGCTCCAATGAGCGAAGAGGTCACCAGCAAACTGTAATGATGATAAAACTGGTAATATTTTCTTTTGCATTTTTTTGCAGCAGTTTTATTTCCAAGCCAGAAGCAACTGTTCAAACCCAAACCATTTATGATTTTAAAGTAGCATCGTTAAATGGCGGCATCATAGACTTCGCTGATTTTAAAGGAAAGAAAATTTTAATTGTTAACACAGCCAGCAAATGCGGCTTTACTCCGCAATACGAAGGATTACAGGCTTTGTACGAAAAGTATAAAGATCGTTTAGTGATCATTGGCTTCCCTGCCAATAACTTCTTCTCACAGGAGCCCGGCAGCAACGAAAATATTGAAGCCTTCTGCAAAAAGAATTACGGTGTCACTTTTCTTATGGCTGCCAAAATTTCGGTAAAAGGAAAAGATATGGCCCCGATTTATAAATGGCTTTGCAATAAAACCGAGAATGGGGTAATGAATGCAAAAGTATCCTGGAACTTCAATAAATTTTTACTGGATGAGAACGGGAAACTGATCGCTCACTTTAAAAGCAAGGTAAAACCAATGAGTGAGGAGATTATTTCTAAATTTCGAGAAATATTATGATTGAAAACAGGAAGCAATATAATATTACCAAAACAAAGATTCGGGAGGTTGAAGCTATCCTCTTGGAGAAAAAAGATCAAGACATTACCGATCTGAAAATAGAAGCTGCTATTGTTTCTTTAATACAGATTAAAAATCAAATGGAGAGTGAAATAGAAGAATACGAAAAATCTCTTTTTTCTCGTCCTCGTTTCTGATTTACAGTCTGCTCGTAATAATGGTCCATTAATTTAATAAGGTTGCTTTTACCAATTCAAGCCATGATTTTCCGTAATTGGAAGTTCTGCACCCCAACTAGCCCCCCCGCTAAAATTTTTTCTAACTTCGGCAGCAGCATATTTGATTATCTTATTACCATTGCTGTCCATCTTTTTCAACTCAAAGTTAAAATATGGAATATTTTTATGAACTACTATATTTAAAGGGCGATTAAAGGTAAAACCATCATAAGAAGAACTATAATCAAATTCAGTATACCATTTTACCACTGATCTATATGTTGGTATCTTGTATTGCACTGTTGTATCAAACAGATTATTTTGAATTGCAAGAATACCGTGTTTTAAAGCAAATCCATTATCAATTACTTGCCACTTATTATTTTCTTTACTAATTATTGCATAGTAATACTTATGTGTTTGTCCATTTGGGTAAAAAATGTCGTAAAATTCATTTTTGTGTAAATTAATAGTGTAATTAACGTAAAATATGTTTTTTTCACCTTCTTTTTTCAGTATAACATTGCTAATTGTATCGAAAGTTATTTCTCCAAGTAGGAACGTCCATTTCTTTGAATTATATGAATCTAAAAGATATGATTTCCCTTTTTCTGTTGGGATAAGGTTTTTATAATATTCTGTTCTTCCGGTAAAAAGATCTCCCGGCGTTGCGACAAATTCGGATGTATTTTCAATAACAAACAATCCTTTAGCGTTACAAGCGTTGAGTAAGTTTTCTTGTTTTTGAGATTCTTCAGTTGGAACTGAAATTGTTAATGTCCCTCCCTCGCTATAAGAAAATATTTTTCTTGGCAAGGTTTCAAAAACTGTATCATTAAGATTTGATTGACGCATTAATTCCATTACTTCAGTTATACTAGGTTTATCAATTTTATCAAGTGAATTATTACAACTTGTAAAAAAAATAATGGCTAAAAATAAAAATGATTGATTTTTCATAAATTTTATTTATTTATCAAATGCTTTAGCAAGAAATAAGTTATTATTAAATATACCAAATTTTATCAATGTTAAACAATTTTCTCTATTAAACTCTGCTTCAGGATTTTCAACTCAACCCACTTCAACTATCTTTGCACCCATGCAATTCCAATCCATCACCGGGCAAAAAGAAACTAAAGAGCAACTGGTACAAATGATACAGCACAACCGGCTGAGTCACGCCCTGTTGTTTTTAGGCAAGGAAGGCAGCGGCGCTTTGCAACTAGCCCTGGCATTTGCACAATATATTGTATGCAAACCTCTCCCAAAAGAAATTGATCTGTTTGCAACTGCTGAGTCCACAAACGAGGAACAAGAAACAGAACAACAAGAAACAAGAAACGATTCTTGTGGAATTTGCCCCGCCTGCAAAAAAGCAAACGAACTCATTCATCCAGATATACATTTTTCTTACCCGGTCATAACCAAAAAGCCCGGCGAAAAACCCATCAGCACCGATTTTATAAAAGAGTGGCGGGAGTTTATTGTACAAAACCCTTATGGCAATGTGTACGACTGGCTGCAGTTCATAGGTGCCGAAAACAAACAAGGTAATATTACCGCACACGAGTGTAACGATATCATCCGCAAGCTTAACCTCAAAAGTTTTGAAAGCGAATACAAGATATTCATCATGTGGATGCCCGAATTCCTGGGTAAGGAAGGGAACAAGCTCCTGAAATTGATTGAAGAACCACCAGCAAATACATTATTTATTTTGGTAGCAGAGAATGAAGACCAGATCCTGCCAACTATATTATCCCGTACCCAACTGGTAAAAATTCCATTGCTTACCAATTTAGAGGTAGAAGCCGCCCTTGAACTGAACGCCGGCGTAAAAATTGAAAAAGCTCAGCAAATTGCCATTCTTGCCGAAGGTAATTACCGGGAGGCCCTGCAATTATTACAGCACGCCGACGACGATTGGGAAATAATGCTGCGGGAATGGCTCAATGCTATCATACGCACCGGACCGGTTGCCCAGGTAAAATGGATCGACGAAACTGCCAAACTGGGCCGGGAAAAGCAAAAGCAGTTCCTCAAATACTTCATCCACCTGCTTGAAGAAGCGGTTAGATTGAGAGTAATGGACCAATCGAGCAACGGTCAACCAACAACGGTCAACGATTTCGCCAGCCGCCTCAACAAACTCTGCGACCTGGGCCAGCAGGAAGCAATCATCAACGAATTAGATAAAGCCAGCTACTATATTGAGCGTAATGCCAACGCCAAAATGCTGTTTCATGCACTTTCCATCAGGTTATACCACATTATTAACAACAAATCGCTAATTTTGGTGAACTGAGGAATTTGAACCGGGGCTTAGGTTTTACTAAGAAGGATTATTTTGTAGTCAACATATAATCAATATTCAACATCGTTGTGTCACTCACTTGTACGGCAAACCATACTTCGACTTCGCTCAGTACGGAACTTTACCTGCCGAATATAGAACTACAGTAAAAGAGTGATTATTTTCAGTTTTTATTAAAAACTAAAAATAACAAAAGCAACTTTGCCACTGAAGCTAAATAGTAATTCTCCTGCCGGGTTCCCAAAATTTTTCATTTTTTAATTATTAATTCTTAATTACCAATTATATGGGATGTGGAAGCGGAGGTTGTGGAACCTCAAAAGACGGAGCACCAGGCGGATGCCAGAGCCATGGCAGCTGCTCAACAGGCGGTTGCAACCGTATGAATGTGCATGACTGGCTTGCCAACCTGCCCTTCAGCGACCCCGAAAGTAGCTGCAGGATCATAGAAGTGAGTTTTAATAATGGCAGCCGTAAAGATTTTTACAGGAACATAACTTTGCATCATTACGAAAAAGGCGACATGATAGCCGTGGAAGGCGTGAGCGGTTTTGATGTGGGTATGGTAAATATGACCGGTGAACTGGTTCGCCTGCAAATGAAAAAGCGCAAGGTTGACGAAAAGAGCCCCGATATAAGAAAGGTTTTACGCCGTGCCACCGAAGCAGATATTTCTAAGATGCTTGAATCGAAAGCCCGTGAAGCACAAGTTTTGATACGCAGCCGTGCCATGGCACGCCAGCTTAAGTTGGAATTAAAAATGGCCGAAGTAGAAGTACAGGCCGATAGCCGCAAAGCAACTTTCTTTTACATTGCCGATGATCGTGTTGACTTTAGAGAACTGATAAAATTATACGCTGCCGAATTTAAAGTAAAGGTGGAAATGCGCCAGATAGGCGCCCGCCAGGAAGCCGGAAAAGTAGGTGGAATAGGCAGTTGCGGCCGTGAGCTTTGCTGCAGCAGCTGGCTCACCGATTTTAAAAGCGTAAATACCAATGCAGCCCGTTACCAGAATTTAAGTATCAATCAAACCAAGTTAAGCGGCCAGTGCGGCAGGCTTAAATGTTGTTTGAATTATGAGCTGGATACTTATATGGATGCGCTGCAGTTTTTCCCTGATGATGCTGATATGATAGAAATGGAAAAAAGCCGTGCCTTTTTGGTGAAGAAAGATATTTTTCGCAACCTGATGTGGTACACCATGCCCGACAGCAACAAGCAATACCCATTAACCATTGAGCGTGTTAAAAAAATAAAAGAGTTAAATAAACAAGGTATTCGTCCGGCTGATTTGGAACCGGTTGAAGTGGTTAGCAGCAAACCAAAAGAAATAGAACCTACTTATGCTGATGTGGTTGGACAGATAAGTTTAAAGGCGCTGGAAAAAACAAGTCGTAAAAGAAGAGACCAGGAAAGAGGTGGCAGCCAGCAGGGAAGAAACAGGTCTGCAGGATCCGGTGGACAAGGTGGTGGTAATCAACAAGGACAAAACCGCAATCAGCAAAATAAGGGTGGCGGTAACCAACAGCAAGGTGGCAACCAGGCTAACCGTAACCAGGCTCAACAAGGCGGACAGCAATCCGCAGGATCCGGTGGACAAAAGCGCTCTGGCGGACAAAATCAGGGTGGTAATCAAAGAAACAATCCAAACAGGCAAGGTGGTGGAAACCAGTCCGCAGGATCCGGTGGACAAGGACAAAACCGCAACAGGCCAAATAGAGGAGGAGGTCAACAAAGACAAAATCAAAATCCCGGCAATACCGGTGGTGAAAAAAATAACTAAGTTTTAAAAAGAACGTCGGGTTTTACACCCGGCGTTTTTTTAATTTAGCAGCGCAAAAGCATCCATGTCAATAACAGTCAACAACCTTACAAAGAATTACGGCGCACAAAAAGCTGTTGATGATATTTCTTTTACAGTAAACAAAGGAGAGATCGTTGGTTTCCTGGGGCCAAATGGTGCAGGTAAATCAACCACCATGAAGATCATCACCGGTTATTTATCCGCAAGTGAAGGCTTCACAACGGTTTGCGGCATTCCCGTTATTGAGAACAGCAACGAAACAAAAAAGAAGATCGGTTATTTGCCCGAGGCTAATCCCTTGTACTACGATATGTATGTTCGGGAATATTTAGATTTCATTACCAATATTCACACAGTAAAAAACAAGAAAGAAAAGATAGAAGAAGTGATAAAAACAGTTGGCTTAACTGTTGAAGCCAATAAAAAAATAGGCCAGTTAAGCAAGGGCTATAAACAACGGGTTGGTTTGGCCGCGGCATTGATACACGATCCTGAAGTGTTGATCTTAGATGAGCCTACCACCGGCCTTGATCCCAACCAGATAATAGAAATAAGGGAACTGATAAAAAAACTGGGGGCTGATAAAACGGTTTTGTTCTCCTCTCATATTTTGCAGGAAGTGCAAGCCATTTGCGACCGTGTGATCATCATCAACAAAGGAAAAATTGTGGCAGATGACATACTGAGCAACCTCGCCGGCAAAAAACATTTTAATGAATTAAGGCTGGAAATAAAAGAAGTGGTGCAGTCAGCTATTTTTGAAGGCATTGAGAATATTAAACAACTCAATGCAAACACGTGGCTCTTTAAAACAGAAGATGCCGATGCTTTAAAAAGAAAACTGATAGAGATCACACTGAATAAAAATCTCAACATCATTTCATTACAAAGCGAAACTGTTGGAAGTTTAGAAGATATTTTCAGAACTTTGACCACCAATTAACTATTAACAATTAACCAATAACTAAACATGAGCTACATCGCCTCCCTTCATGCCCGCCAGATATTAGACAGTCGCGGTAACCCAACAATAGAAGTAGATATTTTAACCGAGAACGAACATTTAGGCCGTGCCGCTGTGCCAAGTGGCGCCAGTACAGGCATTCATGAGGCTGTTGAGTTGCGTGACGGCAATAAAAAAATATATGGAGGTAAAGGTGTACTCAAAGCAGTAAAAAATGTAAACACCATTCTTGCCGATAATTTACTGGGATGGGATGTAGCCGATCAAACCGGTATTGATGCGATGATGATAGCTTTAGATGCAACACCCAATAAAGGAAAACTGGGAGCCAATGCAATTCTTGCTGTGAGTATGGCTGTTGCCAAAGCTGCTGCGCTCGAAGCCAACCTTCCTTTGTATCGTTATATTGGTGGCACCAATGCAAAGATCCTTCCTATACCGATGATGAATATTTTAAACGGCGGTGCTCATGCCGATAATAAAATAGACTTCCAGGAATTTATGGTAATGCCTGTTGGAGCCTCATCTTTCAGTGAAGGCTTGCGTTGGGGTGTTGATATTTTTCATGCATTGAAAACCGTGTTGAAGAAAAAAGGATACAGCACCAATGTGGGCGATGAAGGCGGTTTTGCACCAAACATCCAAAGCAATGAAGAAGCTATTGAAACAGTATTAACTGCTATTGAAAGCGCTGGTTACAAAACCGGCAGCCAGGTACAAATTGCTATGGATGCGGCCAACAGCGAATTATGGAATGCAAAAGAGAAAAAATATATTTTCCATAAAAGTGACGGTAAAAAAATGACCAGCGAACAATTGGTGAATTATTGGGCAAGCTGGGTTAAGCAATATCCTATTTGCTCTATTGAAGATGGTATGGCGGAAGACGATTGGAAAGGATGGAAAATGCTTACCGAAGCTGTCGGCAGTAAATGCCAGTTGGTAGGTGATGATCTTTTTGTAACCAATGTTACCCGTTTGGAAAGAGGTATCAATGAAGGTATTGGAAATGCATTGCTGGTAAAAGTAAACCAGATAGGTACTATTACTGAAACCATCAATGCAGTAAGCATGGCCCAAAACAACGGCTTTAATACCATTATGAGCCATAGAAGTGGCGAAACGGAAGATACAACCATTGCCGACCTTGCCGTTGCATTGAATTGCGGCCAGATAAAGACCGGATCGGCCTCCCGTACAGATCGTATGGCAAAATACAACCAGCTTATCCGTATTGAAGAAATACTGGCCGAAAGTGCTATATATCCAAAAGGAAAGATTAAATTTGGTAAGTAAAAAGCAGGATGCTCGCTACTGGATACTTGATAAATACCACACATCTAGTATCAAGCATCCAGTATCAAGGTTCTATCATGAAACTTCTAACCCATATTCCATCCTGGCTTAAGAACAAGTACCTGCTTACAGGCGTTTTTTTCGCAGTATGGATGCTTTTCTTCGATCAAAAAGATATTTTATCGCTTTTTGAACTGAAAAGCAAGCAAAATGGCCTTGAAAACAGCCAGGCTCATTTAAAACAGCTTATCACCGATGTAAGTAAAGAGCAGTACTTGTTGAAAACCAACGCACAAGGCATTGAGAAATATGCCCGTGAAAAGTTCCTGATGAAAAAAGACAATGAAGATCTTTTCGTAATTAAGCCCTCCCCCTGAAAACAAAAAAATTTAGTAAGAAAGCAATATTCCTGTGTAACAGCCGTTTAATAACCGGATAATGGATATTTAATTTCTTAACACAAGCAACTTAACCTTAACATGCACAATTTTACCCCGGAAGATCTGTTACAGTATTTGTACAAAGAAACTTCCCCAGCACAAACAGCCGAAATTAAGGCTGCTTTGGAAACAGACTGGAGCTTGCGTGAAAAATTTGAAGTGATAACCTCGGCCCATAGCAGGCTGGAAGCACTGAAAATGTCACCGAGCCAGCAAACCATTGATAATATTTTGAGTTATGCAGAAAAAGCGGTGGCCGAACTTACCCCACAGGCTTAATGCAGTCCTCTTTTAATGTAATTTTAATCTCCCCTCCAAAAGCGGGGAGATTTTTTTTATGACCCAAAAAGAACGGTACCGGTTTTTTATAGAATATTTTTTAGAACATGCCCCCGATGCCGAAACAGAATTGTTGTACGATGATCCGTTTCAGCTACTGGTAGCAGTCATTTTATCGGCCCAATGCACCGATAAACGGGTTAATTTAACTACGCCCAAAATCTTTGAACAATATCCTGATGCTGCTTCTATGAGCAAAGCCACAATTGGAGAGTTGTTTCCCCTGATCAGGAGTATCTCTTATCCCAATAACAAGACCAAACATTTGATAGGCATGGCCAACATGTTATTGGATAAATTCAATGGCAAGGTTCCAATGACTGTTGATGAATTGATGCAGTTGCCCGGTGTAGGACGAAAAACAGCCAACGTAATAACGTCTGTAGTAGATAACCAGCCCAATATGGCCGTGGATACACACGTTTTCAGGGTAAGTGCAAGAATTGGATTGACCGTAAACGCAAAAACTCCATTGGAAGCAGAAAAGCAATTAACTAAAAATATACCGGCCCAATATATTCATATTGCACATCATTGGTTAATATTGCATGGAAGATATATTTGCATTGCCAGGAAACCACGGTGCAGCGAATGCGGGTTAAACAGTATCTGTAAATTTGTAAAGAAAAAAACTCAAAGTTGATTTAAAATTGCAGAATAATCGTTTTATTTGCATGATATAGCTGATCCTTTTAAAACCCCAGCCAATATATTTTAAAAAAGGATATACTTACATGAAAAAAATCACTATTGTTCTCAGCGTTATTTTAATGCTTTCCGTATCAGTAGAAAAAGCCTCGGCTCAATATTATTTTTACGATAATAAGTACTACGACAATCCCCTTACATTTGAACTTGGAGGTTCAATAGGCATCATGAATTGCCTGACCGACCTTGGCGGAAATAAGGGTGTGGGCAAAAAATTTGTAAAAGACCTTAACCTGGGTAAAACAAATTTTGCCGGCAGCATTTCCCTTACAGCCATGTATGAGTATATGCTTGCTGTCAGGCTGGAAGCTACCTTTGGAACCGTAGAAGCAGATGATAAAGTACTTGCAAAAGTAGCCCCTTCTACTTATGGCAGGTACGAAAGAAATTTAAATTTCAGATCCAAGATAACAGACTTTATGCTTGGCGTTGAAATTCATCCTTTATACATTATTGGCAGAAACGATGAGGAAAAAGAACCTCCGCTGATCTCTCCTTACCTGCTTACAGGTGTAGGATTTTTCTCTTTTAAGCCACAAACCAGGTTAGGCAACAAATGGGTTGACCTGCAACCTTTAAGTACAGAAGGACAGGGATTTGCTGAATACCCTGACAGGAAAAGATATAGCCTGAACCAAATAAATATTCCGCTGGGTATCGGTGCTAAATACGATATAGGTGCTGCCTTAAGCCTGAGAGCCGAATTTGTTTACAGGAAATTAAATACCGATTACCTGGATGATGTGAGCAAAGAATATATTGACCCTACTTTATACGCCAATTATTTTACCGGTGCTAAATTAACCAACGCACTTTTACTAAATGATCGCCAGTATGAACTGAATCCCGGCCATACAACTGTTGTGGGCGGAGAGCGTGGCCATTCCAAAAACAAAGACGCTTACTTTACTTTCAACGTTAAAATTGGTTACACTTTCGGAAGAGAAAGGATAAGAAGATAAAAACACAATTGATTTAAAATATAAATCCCGTTCAGCGTTAAACCGAACGGGATTTTTTATTGTTGGATATATCTTTTAAAGCAGGTTCTTAATTTCAGTGATCAGCTCACCTTTTGTAATGGGTATACCCATGATCTTATTGTAAGGTTTTGCATCAACAAAATACACATCCCGTATAATTTTTACCAGTTGCCCGTTATTGATCTCAGGAACCAAAACCGTGTCAAAGCTCTTTAGGATGTCTCCCAGGTTTTTAGGAAATGGCCTTATGTAGCGAAGATGTGCATGTGATACAGAATGGCCTTCTTTCTGCAATTCAGAGCAGGCACTTTTTATGGCACCGTAGGTACTGCCCCATCCTAAAACCAAAACTTTGCCCCTTTCTTCACCGCTGTCCAGTTTCTGGTCGGGAATATAATTAGCGATCATATCAACCTTGGCCTGCCTGGTTTTAACCATGTGTTGGTGGTTCTCGGGCTCGTAACTGATATTACCGGTTACATCCGCTTTTTCCAAACCTCCTACACGGTGTTCTAATCCCGGAGTGCCGGGTATGGCCCATGGGCGAACTAATTTATCATCTCTTTTATAAGGTTGAAATTTACCGTCCTTATCCATCACATCAGCAAAGTTTTGAGATGCGAACTGCGTTTTTATTTCAGGAAGATCGGCAGCTACCGGAAACTTCCAGGGCTCAGCTCCGTTGGCAATATAACCATCGCTTAAGAACATCACCGGTGTCATATGTTGTACCGAAATTCTTACCGCTTCATACACAGCGCTAAAACAATCGCTGGGTGTAGATGCAGAAACGATGGGCATCGGGCATTCGCCGTTTCGGCCATAATAAGCCTGCATCAGGTCACTTTGTTCTGTCTTGGTTGGTAAGCCCGTTGATGGGCCTCCACGTTGAATATTGATGATGATCAAAGGTATCTCCAGCATTACTGCCAAACCCATCGCCTCTCCTTTTAAAGCTATACCAGGGCCGCTGCTGGTTGTTACCGCCAGGTTACCTCCATAACTGGCGCCAATGGCGGATGTAATGGCAGCGATCTCATCTTCGGCCTGGAAAGTTTTAATGCCAAAGTTTTTGTACTTACTTAGCTCATGTAAAATATCGCTGGCGGGTGTAATGGGGTAACTGCCTAAAAATAAAGGCAGCCCACTTTTTTGCGAAGCTGCGATCAGGCCATAAGACACAGCCTGGTTACCCATGATGGAACGGTAAGTTCCCGGGTCCATCTTGGCTTTCTCTACCTTATACCTGGTGGTAAAAGTTTCGGTAGTATCGCCATAATTGTAACCGGCTTGGAGTGCCTTTACGTTACTTTCATATATCTCTGGTTTCTTACCAAATTTATCCCTGATAAATCCGATCGTGTTATCCAATTCACGGTTGTACATCCAGTACAAAAAGCCCAATACAAACATATTCTTTGCACGGTCTTTTTCCTTTACACCCATGGTGATATCTTTCAAAGCCTCCCTGGTCATCTTGGTCACATCCATCCGTATCACTTCATAATTACTCAGGCTTTCATCTTCCAGCGGGTTAACACCTTCGGGATAGTTAGCCAAACGCAGATTCTTTGCATCAAAACCATCTTCATTGGCAATGATGCGGCCACCCGGTTTTAAACCATGCAGGTTTGTTTTTAATGCGGCTGCATTCATAGCCACCAATACATCGCAGGCATCGCCTGGTGTAAATACTCTGTCGCTTGAAAAGCGCAGCTGGTAACCACTCACGCCTGGTAAGGTTCCTATCGGGGCCCGTATCTCGGCCGGAAAATCGGGGAAGGTTGCCAGGTCGATGCCCAGCATGGCTGTGTTATTGGTAAACTGGCTTCCGGTCAATTGCATACCATCACCGCTGTCTCCTGCAAACTTAATTACTACATCATTTAATACTTCCTGCTTAGTGCTCATCGTTAAAAATTATTGTAATAGCGAAGTTAACAATTTAGCGATACGAAAAAACATAACCAAATCATATTTATATACCTGGTAAATCTCCTATTTGAAATTAATAAATTAGGTTTGCGCAAACATTTCCAGATGTACGACCTGCACGACTTTCTAACTGCTATTCCTGTTCATGAACTGAATGATGATAAAGGATATACTGATGGCCAGCTGGCCAGGCATATTGCCATTTACGAAAACGAACTACCTGATATAACTGAAGCAGATATTGTTTTGGTGGGCGTGAATGAAACAAGAGGCAGCGGCATTTTTGATAACGCAGGTAATGCAGCCGATAGCATCCGCAAACATTTATACCAGTTGCATTACTGGCATACTGATGTGATCATTGCCGACATTGGCAACATAAAAACAGGCGCTACTTTAAATGACAGTTATGCTGCTGTAAAAACGGTTTTGGCAGAATTGTTCCGCATGAAAAAAACGGTAGTGATACTGGGCGGATCGCATGATATTACACTGGCACAATATTTTGCTTATAAAGAAATACAACAGGTGGTGGAGGCTACCTGTATTGATGCAACCATCAACCTGAAAAGCGAAAACCCTTTACGCAGTGAGAATTTTTTACTGGAAATGCTTACCGGCGAACCCAATCTGGTAAAGCATTACAACCATATTGGCTTTCAAAGTTATTTTGTGCACCCTCGCATGTTGCAAACCATGGATAAGCTGCGTTTTGATTGTTACCGTGTTGGAGCGGCCAGGGAAAATTTAGAGGAGATGGAACCGGTTATCAGGAACACACATTTACTCAGTTTCGATATCAGCGCCATTAAATACAGCGACTCACCAGCCAGCACTGAAAGTCCCAATGGTTTTAGCGGGGAAGAAGCCTGCATACTGGCAAGATTTGCCGGGCTCAGTAACAAACTGAACAGTTTTGGCATTTATGGTTACCTGCCGCAGCACGACCTGCATGAACTGAGCGCCAAACAGATATCTCAAATGCTTTGGTATTTTATTGATGGTAAAAGCCGTAGCAAGCAGGAAGCATCTGTTGAGGACAGGGATTACTTTAATGAATATCATACCAGCTTTAATGAAGTGGAATCTGTTTTTCTGCAAAGCAAAAGAACGGGGCGCTGGTGGATGCAGTTGCCAAATAAAAAAATAATTCCCTGCAGCTATACCGATTATGTACAGGCCAGCCGTAACGAGATACCGGAAAGATGGCTGAGGGCGCAGGAAAGGGATTAAATTCAAAAGTCAAAATTAAAAAATCAAAAATGGCAGTTATACAATTTAGCAGTATGCGCTTGCTTGGTTTTTTACTTTTGACTTTTTACTTTTTACTTTCTTCCTGTACAGTAACAAAACAAATAAGCAAACAAGCTGAGAGTATTCTATTAAAAGACTCTGCCATCCGCACGGGCCATATCGGCATCAGCATTTACGAACCTGCAACAAATAAATACTGGTATAATTATAACGCAACAAATTATTTTATACCGGCAAGTAATACCAAACTGTTTACGTTGTATGCAGGCATGAAATATTTGGGGGATAGTTTGGTGGGATTGAGGTATCAAATTTATAACGATAGGGCAATAAATATTTTTCCAACAGGTGATCCAACTTTTCTACATCCTGATTTTAAATATCAGCCGGTATTAAATTTTATAACTTTAAACAAAGCAAAGGAGTTTTGCTTTTCATATAATGTAGATAAAAAGCCAAATCTTTTACCACTCGGTAACGGCTGGGCATGGAATGACTACACTGAAAATTACATGGTTGAGAGAAATGAATTCCCGATATATGGGAACATTATTAAGATAGCTTATGCCAGTTTAGAATACTCAAAGCATACATTAAAGATTAGTTGGAAAACGGTTCCCGAATATTTTTCCCGATATATTGACACAATTAATAGTATTCCCATATTTGAAAGAAACTTTGATTCCGTAACTCTAAGTAAGAAACTATTAAACTTTAATGTTCAAAGAGGTTTAGGAAACAATAATGTAACTCTCATACCTGATAGTCGTAATTTTCTAAAGAATGAAATTCCTTTTTATACAGAACAAAATAATAATACTATAAATATCCTGAAAAATGATTTTGGAATTAATATAGGATTTTGTCAAGTTCTCAATGGTCAAATTCCACTTTATTCCATACCAATCGTCCCTGTAAATAAATTATCTGTCATCTACTCCCAGCCCTCCGACTCCCTCTTTAAACCCATGATGCACCGCAGTGATAATTTTTTTGCAGAGCAAACTTTATTAATGGCCAGCAATGAGCATTTGGGTTATATGAGTGATGAAAAAATTATTGATACGATTTTAAAATCCGACCTGAAAGACATTCCTCAAAAACCAAGGTGGGTGGATGGCAGTGGACTTAGCCGGTATAATTTATTTACACCGCAATCTTTTGTTTACATCCTCAACAAAACAAAAAATGAATTTGGCTGGGAGCGGCTGAAAAATATTTTACCTACCGGCGGCACCGGTACTTTGTCTTCTTACTATAAAAAAGACAGCAGTTTTATTTACGCAAAAACCGGTACACTCAGTAACAACTGTGCTTTAAGCGGTTATTTAATTACTAAAAAAGGTAAGCTGCTCATTTTTTCCATTTTAGCCAATAATTATATTACAGGCGCCACTCCTGTACGCAAAGCAGTAGAGAAGTTTTTACTTGCAGTCCGGGAAAATTATTGATATTTTTATCCATTCAGGCAACAAAACCAAAAACTACGGTATCTACCTTTAGCTTAAAATCCCTATTTATCCTTTAACCTGTAAACAGTTTTTATGAAAAAGATCTTTACGCTGCTGTGGGTTACCCTTGCCGCCTTTACCTTTAAAGCAACAGCACAAACCACTCCCAACTGTAATGCTGAATTTGGGGTTCAGTACATCACCAATTTCACAGTAAAATTTAACCCGGTAATTGCCAACGATTCTCCGTATGTGCGCCATTTCTGGAACTTTGGTGATGGCGCCACAGGAAGCCAGTTAATATCGCCGGTACATACTTTTGCATTACCGGGCAATTATGCAGTAGTGCATACCATTGTAAGGTTAAACCCAAATAATGTTCCGGTATGTACGCAAACGTTTACTAAAGTTGTAACTATTGCAGAACCCTGCAACCTGGTCGCTAATTTCAGCTGGACCGCTGTTGCAGCCAATCCTTTAACCTTAGCTTTTCAAAATTTATCAGTACCACTTGCAGCAACCGATTCCATCAGGTGGACCTTTGGCGACGGCACCAGTTCATTTGCTGTAAACCCGGTACATACATACACAGCACCCGGTACCTATACTGTTTGTTTAAGGGTGAAGAAAAACAACAACGTAAGCAACACCACACCATGTGTAAGAGAGATATGCAAAACAGTTGTTGTTCAGGCACCACCTTGTAATATGGCTGTTGATTTTAACTGGACAGTTACACCAACCAATCCATTAAGATTAGAATTCCATAGTTTAATTACACCCGCAGCTGCCAATGATTCTATTAAGTGGACATTTGGTGATGGCACTTCATCAAATGCACTGAATCCTGTACATACCTATACTGCACCGGGTACCTATAATGTTTGTTTACGTGTTATCAGGTACAATGGAAGCAACATACCATGCATCAGGGAGATATGTAAGACCGTTGTGGTAACTGCACCTTGTAATATGGTGCCCAATTTTACCTGGACGGCTGCGGCAACAAATCCTTTAATAATTCAATTTAATAACACCAGCACCAATACTGCTGTTACCGATTCTATACGCTGGACATTTGGCGATGGCACTTCATCAAATGCGCTGAATCCCGTACATACTTATACTGCACCCGGCACCTATACTGTTTGCCTGAAAATAATAAGATATTATTCAAACACTACAACACCTTGCGTAAGAGAAATATGCAAAACAGTTGTTGTGCAGGCACCTTGTAATATCGTTCCCAATTTTACCTGGACAGCTACAGCAACCAATCCTCTAGCAATTCATTTTAATAACACCAGTATCAATACTGTTGCTACCGATTCTATACGCTGGACATTTGGCGATGGTACTACTTCAAATCAATTTAGCCCGGTACATACTTATACAACACCCGGCACCTATACTGTTTGTCTGAAAATAACAAGGTATTATTCAAACACCACAACACCTTGTGTAAGGGAGATCTGTAAAACAATTATTGTGCAAGGCCCGCCACCTTGTAACCTGGTGGTTAATTTTACTTCACAACCAGACTCAAACAATCTTTTACGTATCAAGTTTATCAATACAAGTGTACCGGTTATTGCAACAGACTCTTTGTTCTGGACATTTGGCGATGGCACTTCATTGAGCGGTGTACAGGGCAATCCAAATGTTGCCAATCCAACACATACTTATGCCAATGCAGGAAACTACAATGTTTGCCTGACCGTAAAAAAACACCCATATACAGTTGCTGCACCTTGCATAAGAACAATTTGCAAAACAGTTACAATTCAACAGCCTTGTAACCTCGTAGTTAATTTTACTTCGCAACCCGATCCAAACAATCCATTGCGGATTAAATTCACCAATACCAGCGTGCCTGTCAGCCCTACTGACTCGCTGCGCTGGACATTTGGTGATGGCACATCACTCAGTGGTGTACAAAGTGATCCGAATGTTGCCAGCCCGATACACAATTACACAAGCGCCGGTGTGTATATCGTTTGCCTGAGAGTGAAGAAAAATAACAGTTTGAATACCCCTCCAACACAGGTTTCATGTGTTCGTGAAAAATGTAATACTATTCTGATAACAGCACCTTGTACACTGGTAGTTAATTTTACATCGCAGCCAGATCCTGCACATCCATTACGGATCAAGTTCACCAATACCAGTACACCGATCAACGCAACAGATTCTGTAAGGTGGACATTTGGTGATGGCTCATCTGTAAGCGGTTTACAAAGCGATCCGAATGTTGCCAACCCTACGCATATTTATGCAACTGCCGGAACCTATACTGTTTGCCTGAGAGTGAAGAAAAACAACAGTGCTAATACGCCAACAACGCCTCCGTGCGTTCGTGAAAAATGCAACACGATTGTGGTAACGCCGCCTTGTAATTTCCCTATAAACTTTAGTTGGAGGCTGGATTCTTTAAACCTGAGAAAAGTTCATTTTATTAACTTAAGTGTACCACCAACAGCCGGGGCAATAGCTGTATGGAGTTTTGGCGATGGAAGTTCTGCTACTTCATGGAATGCTGTTCACGAATATGCACAGCCAGGTAGTTATGTTGTTTGCCTGAAGGTTTACCTGGGACAAAACTCAAACTGCTTCCGTGAAATATGTGACACCGTATACATTCCGGTTCCTGTGCCGCCATGTACACAGCTTTCAAAGTATCACTTCCAGGTTTTCCCGAATGATCTGCAGAAATATAAATTCACACCGGATTATATCAATACAACCTTCCAATACACCTGGACATTTGGAGATGGTACCGGAAGCCATGACCCGGTTGCTGTACACCGCTATGCACAACCAGGTACTTACACTGCATGCTTAACAGTATGGCGCAGCAATACCTGTGCATCTACAACCTGCCACACAATAAATGTGCTGCCGCAGATCAATTGTGATACAGCACATGTTGGTTATACTTATGTAAGAAGTACCACTATGGCTAACAAGATCCAGTTCTTTGCCAATGCAACATTGCCGATACTGGACCAGGTATGGTATATAACAAAAATAGGTGACAGCACCCCTGTTATCCTGCATCAGAATAATCCGCTTTATACATTCCAGGATACCGGCCATTACAGGGTTTGCTTAAAAGCGACTTTACAGGGCGGATGTGTAAAAGAATATTGTAGCTACATCTATATTGGGCAGCTTTCAAATATTTGCGAATTACAGGCATTCCCTAACCCGGCAACTGCCGTGGTTAATGTAAACCTGGCTTTAGCACAGCCGGAAATGATCCATATTTCCGTGTTCAACAATTTGAATGTTGTAGTGATGCAGCAAACGCAGCAGGGTACTACAGGGAACAACCTGGTTACATTAAATATCAGCAATCTTATTGCCGGACAATATACGATCAAATTGATCTATGGAAACAGGGTCTGCATTGCCAGGTTCCAAAAATTGTAATGATAGGGTTATTTAAAGCAAAGGCCTGTAACACAAATGTTGCAGGCTTTTTTATTATAGGATGGAGTTCGAATCTCACCGAAAGGGGGTTGAGCCTTACCGAAGGAAGTTTGAACCTTACCGAAGGAAGTTTGAACCTTAACGAAGGGAGTTTGAACCTTACCGAAGGAAGTTTGAACCTTAACGAAGGGAGTTTGAACCTTACCGAAGGGAGTTTGAACCTTACCGAAGGGAGTTTGAATCTTGCCGAAGGGAGTTTGAATCTTGCCGAAGGGAGTTTGAATCTTGCCGAAGGGAGTTTGAATCTTACAGGAGGGAATTCTAAATAAATTATCTTCCAAAAATCTTATCCAGCCCATCTTTTTTAAACTCCATATAAGTAGGTTTACCATTGGCAGTGCTGTTGGGTACAGCACAATTGAAGAGATCTTCGATCAAAACCTTCATTTCTTTTTCAGTTAAAGAAACACCAGCTTTAACAGCTTGCTGCAATGCAAGCGAACGTAGTAATTTTTCACGTTTGCTGTATTTCAGATCGTTACTGAAGTGTTTGTATTGTTCCAGCATTTTTTCGATGGCTGTTTTTTCGTTACCCTGGCTTATATCGGCCGGTGTGCCTTGTATCACAAAAGTATTGTTGCCAAAGGGTTCAAGTTGGTAACCCAGGTGATTCATGTCGGGTAACAATTCTTTCAGCAAAACTGCATCAGCAGCATGTAATTCAATGGTTGCCGGGAACAGGCTTTGCTGGGTAGCAATGGGTTTACCCTCAACAGCTAACGCAAAACGTTCGTATAAAATACGCTCATGTGCATTTTGCTGGTGCACTAAATAGTAGCCACGGTTTGTTTGTGCAACGATAAAGCTGTTGTGTAATTGTAAGAGATTTTGTGTTTCGGGTTTTGTGTTTTGGGTTATTAATGCAGGGGCTTCAGTCTGCGGCTTAAAGCTATCTGGTTGTGGCTGGTCTTTCTCGTAAAAATCTCTCCAGTGTTTTAGTTCACTTTTACTTTCAATAAAATGCGATTGGTTCTTTTTGGTAAACGTATTGTATAACGATGAAGAAGAAGCAGATGATTTTTTTTCTTCTGTAAATGGCTTACTTACCGCATCCAGGCTTTGTATAGATGCATCCAGTTCAAAATCCAACGTAGGTGAAATGCTGAACTGTGCCAGCGCATGTTTAATGGCACTCTGCACAAAAGCATACACAATTTTTTCATCCTCGAATTTTATTTCCTGTTTGGTGGGATGCACATTGATATCTAGCTGCGATGGATCAAGATCAATGAACAAAGTGTACATAGGGAAACTATCCTTAGCGATCATTTCATTGAAGGCATTCATTACCGCATGATTCAGGTAAGCGCTTTTTATAAAACGGTTGTTCACGAAAAAGTATTGATCGCCACGGGTCTTCTTGGCGGTTTCTGGTTTGCCAACAAAACCATAAATATTCATGTAATCCGTCTGTTCCTGAACAGGAACCAGTTTAGATGCATAACTATTTCCTAAGATCTGTACAATACGTTGCTTCATGCTACCTTTCTCCAGGTGAAAAACTTCCTGGCCATTACTGGTAAATGAAAAGAAAATATCCGGGAAAGACATCGCTACCCTGATAAATTCATCCACAATATGCCTCAACTCGGCCGCATTGCTTTTTAAAAAATTCCTGCGTGCAGGCACATTAAAAAAAAGATTCTTCATCGCAATACTTGTTCCGGTTTGCATAGCAATGGGTTCCTGTTTTATAACCTGGCTGTTTTCAATTTCAATAAAAACGCCGGTCTCATCTTCGGGCCTTTTCGACTTTAATTCAACCTGGGCAACGGCGGCAATACTGGCTAAAGCTTCGCCCCGAAAACCCATGGTCTTTATTTTAAACAGGTCTTCTATATTTTTTATTTTGGAAGTGGCGTGACGTTCAAAAGCCATCCTTGCATCAGTCTCACTCATGCCTTTGCCATTATCAATAACCTGTATCAACGCCTTGCCTGCATCATTCACAATGAGGTTGATCTCAGTTGCCCCGGCATCTACGGCATTTTCCAGCAGTTCCTTTACAGCACTGGCTGGCCGCTGAATAACTTCGCCGGCTGCTATCTGGTTGGCAATGTTATCGGGCAATAATTGAATGATATCGGGCAAAATCCTGTAATTTAGAACAGCAAAAATAACACATCCTGTCCACTATAAAATTTTTACACCTATATGCGGAAGATCCTATTGGTTTTATTTCTTTTTTTAACGGTTAATGGCTTTGCCCAGCAAAACAAAGCAGGCAAGTGGGTAGACAGTGTTTTTAAAACGCTTACACCTGATGAACAGATCGCACAACTGATGGTGGTTCGTTTATCAACCATTAATGCAAACAGGAGTGTTACTTTTTTCGACAGCCTGGTAACTGAACTGATCAAACAATATAATATCGGGAGCCTTTGTGTTTTCCAGGGAAGCCCGGTGAAACAGGCAAATATTTTAAACAGGTTACAAGCGCTGGCTAAAACGCCATTGCTGGTAACCATTGATGCCGAGTGGGGCGTTGGTATGCGTATGACAGACAGCGTACTTCCTTTACCCAAACAAATGATGTTGGGCGCTGTGCAGGATTCCAGCATTGCATATCAATATGGAAGAATTGTAGCCGATCAATGCAAGCGCATTGGCATACAGGTAAATTTTGCGCCGGTGGTTGATGTAAATAATAATCCCGATAACCCTGTAATTAACGACCGTAGTTTTGGAGAAGATAAATACAAAGTGGCGTCCTTTGGTGTTCAATACATGAAAGGCATGCAGGACAATGGTGTGATGGCATGCGCCAAACATTTTCCGGGGCATGGTGATGTTGCTGTAGATTCGCATTACGATCTGCCCGTTATAAATAAAACCAGGCCGCAACTGGAAGCGTTGGAACTGTTTCCTTTCCGTGAAATTTTTAAAGCCGGTGTAGGCAGTGTAATGATCGCCCATTTATATATTCCTTCTATTGATACCAGCGCCAACAGGGCCACATCACTCTCAAAAAATAATGTTACCAACCTGTTGCGGAATGAATTGGGTTACCAGGGATTAACATTTACCGATGCATTGGAAATGCAGGGCGTACGAAAATTCTTCCCGGACGGAGCCGCTTCTGTAGAATCTATTATTGCCGGTAATGATATGCTTTGTTTACCCGGTGATGTGCCGCTTGCCATTGCAAAACTAAAAGAAGCCATTGCAGCCGGAAAGTTAAGCTGGGCCGATATTGAAATGCATTGCAGAAAAGTGTTGAAGGCAAAATACGATTACGGCCTTGCTGCTCTGAAGCCCATCAATACCACCAACCTTACCAACGACCTGAACAGGGAAGTAAACAGCATGCGTAAAGTAATTGCAGAGAATGCCCTCACAGTTTTAAAAAAGACCGATGCCGAATATTTTCCTTTTCCTGCAAAAAAAGACTCAGTTAAAAAAGATGTCCTGTATATAAGTGTTGGTACAAATAGTGACAATGCATTTGCCAATCGCATGCGTTCCGATTATAATGCTGATGTGATCTGGTTTGATTATAAAAAAGATGCAAGCGGTATTGCATCTATTGTAGCAAGGGCAAAAAAGGATTACAAAAAGGTGGTTATTGGTGTGCATAGTTTTGGGCGTGCGCCGGCAAATAATTTTGGTATCAGTAAAAATGCCATTGACCTGGTAACACAGTTACAGCAAAAAACAAAAGCTATCACATTCGTTTTTGGTAATGCGTATGCAATAAAGAACTGGTGTAGTGCAAAGAACCTGGTGGCCTGTTATGAAGATGACAGCATTATTCAAAACACAGCTATTGACCTGTTGCAGGGAAAGATCGGCGCTAAGGGAAAGTTGCCTGTTACAGTCTGCTCCCAGTTTAAATTTGGCAGCGGAATCAGTTTTGCAGCTGCAAACCCTATTGATGCCGGCAAGCGTGTGCTTGATGTGGCCCGGTTAGTAGTTATAGATTCAATTGCCAATGATGCTATTGCCAAAGGCGCTACTCCCGGCGCTGTTGTATTGGTTGCCAAAGATGGCAAGATCGTTTATCACAAAGCTTATGGCAATTACACGTATGATAAAACAGAAGTTGTAAATACCGAATCTATTTTTGATATGGCATCGGTTACAAAAGTTTGTGCCACTACTATTTCGGTAATGCGCCTGTATGATGAAGGTAAACTCGACCTAAAAAAAAAGCTCGGTGATTACCTGCCCTGGGTTAAAGGAACCAACAAAGAAAGCCTGACCATTGAAAATATCTTACTGCACCAGGCCGGGTTAGTTGCATACATTCCTTTTTTCAAAGAAACCATTGATTCAGCCGGTGTACCAAAGCCGCTGTTTTATTCAACTGTAAAAAATGATTCGTTCGGCATACGTGTTGCAAATAATATGTACATGCGTAACGACTGGAGGGATACTATTTACAAGCGCATTTTAGAAAGTCAGCTTGGCCGCACAGGAAGATATATTTATAGTGATAATGATTTTATTTTCCTGGGGAAAATTGTTGAAGCCATCAGCGGCCTGGCGTTAAATGATTATGTTGAGGCAACATTTTACAGGCCGATGGGTTTGACCACGACCGGTTTTAAACCAAGAGAACAATACCCTTTGCAAAGAATAATACCAACCGAGCAGGAAAAACAATTCCGTTTGCAGTTATTGCGGGGTGATGTACACGATCCCGGAGCTGCCATGTTTGGTGGAGTTGCCGGCCACGCAGGTTTGTTCAGCAATGCATACGATCTTGCCATTATTATGCAGATGTTATTGAACGGCGGAACCATCAATGGAAAAAGATTTTTGCTGGAAGAAACAGTAAAGCTTTTTACGGCTTACCAGAGTGATATCAGCAGGCGTGGTTATGGTTTTGATAAGCCGGAAAAAAATAACCGGACACGTCCTGATCCTTATCCAACCCTCTCGGCATCGCCGCAAACCTTTGGCCACACAGGCTATACGGGTACCTGTGTATGGGCCGATCCAAAATATGATGTACTGCTTGTTTTTTTAAGCAACCGTGTAAATCCTGATGGAGGTGAAAATACAAAGCTGCTCAGGATGAATGTGCGTACCAATATACAGGAAGCGATCTATAAGGCGATGGGGCTTTAATCCAGTAATTTTTTTAAAGAACATTGTTTTGTATCAAGGCCTTTCCTGTTCTTTAGTGAAGCTGAAAGGTGTTGCCTTTTGTCTTTATTAATTACTCCTTCTTCATCCAACCATATAAATGTTCCTCCTTCAAATGCGATGTCTTTTATTTCGATATAGGTAATAAATGATTTTATTTTTACCGGCAATATAATGTACATAGGCATATGTAAGGCACGGGATGATATGTTACTTATCTTCCAGATAATAATTTTTTCCCAGGCAAAAACCTGGTTACCATAATGAAATTTATAAAAGGGATAAGCTGTTTCATAATTATCAATATATCTTCCGCAGGTAATATCTTTTTCTGTAAGTTTTTTAAAATCAATGGTTGATCTGTCGTTGGTGAAATAACCATTTCTTGCTGATCCGTTAACAGGTTCACATATTTTCATTTCAATTTTAAAATGTACAGAGCCGGTTTCTATAGAATCCATTGTAAGGTCTACAATTAAACCCGGTGATTGTGCAAATGCGCCATGACAATAAAAAAATACAAGTGCAAATAAAAATTTCTTCATTGTATATAATTAAAAATGAAAGCTACTTTTAAAAATGAGTAGGTGCAATACCCTGCAGCAGGTATTTTAATAGAGATTGAGCAGGATCTTTTTAAATTCCTCTGGTCTTTCCCATGGTATGTTGTGGCCGGCTCCAAACAAAGTATCTGCAGTAACCGACTTTGCATGCACCATCATCTTTTCTCCATAAACTATATTACTAATGGGCACCCAGGTATCTTCATCGCCATGAACAAATAAAACCTTGCAGGTAATATTTTTAAAATCATTTTGCAGGGGAACCAGGTCTTTTTTAAGATACAGTATCTCTGTATTGCTGGGGCCAAATGCACCGGGCAGGCACCAATACAACGGGCGATGAGCCATGACCTTGCGCCAGGTCTCAATTTTTTCCTGGTTAACATCAATGGAGCCGGCAACAATTACAACCATTTCAAACAAGGAAGGATCATCGGCCGCCAGCTTTACCAATACCGGCCCGCCCATACTATGCCCAACCAAAAACATCGGTTGTTTTGTTTTTAGTTTTTGCAGGACTGGTAGTATCACTTCGCATTGTTCCTGCAAATGAACTGCTTTGCCAAAATCGCTGTACCCAAAGCCTGGCCTGTCGATGGCAACGATCCTGAATTTTTTCCGCATGGATGAGTCCCACATGAACTTCATATAATTCATCCAGCTTCCCGGGCTGCCATGAATAAAAACAAGCGTTGGTAAAGAATCGCCATTGCCACAAACTGCATAATGCAAATGCCGCTGCTTAATTATCGTATCATAAATTGTGAGAGGAACATCTTTGGCTTTAAAAACACGTTGGGCTTTGTTATCGCTCCAACGGTTTCTCATCACAAAGCACTGGGCAAGTATCACCCACAAAGAAATTAAATAGAGGCTGTAAATAATAGTGCGGCGCATAATTTTTCTAAAACGCATGAAGTGTATTTTTGTTACAGGCTATTTGTTAACTCCATCAGGGTCTAAAGAACAGCAATTTTTGCCATTATTGGAAACCGCACTGATCTTAATATCTCATTTCCCCCCCAAATTTTTTGCAACGCCGGAAACATCTCTGTTAATGGATCTTTCTGGTTAGCTTTTTTATAATGGCCAAGAGCGCTCCAGGTATTAAGGTATCCCACTAATTGCGGCAGGTTCCATTCACAATTAATCTGAAGAGATGGTGCAGTAATTTCTTTATAGGGAAAGGGCAGGCTGCGGTAATGGTCATCTATAAATTTTCTTTCTTTATCCCAATACGTACCAAGAATATCTGTATACAAAGCCTTTATTAATTTATCTATATTCCCATTTATCTCAATTAAGCCATAACCTACTAAAGCCAGCACCCCGTTGGGTTTTAAAATACGTTCTGCTTCCCTGTAAAAAATTTCAAGATCAAACCAATGAGCGGCCTGGGTTGCACAAAGCATATCAAAGAAATTATCCGGAAAAACTGTTTTTTCTGCCGGGCTTATGCTGTAATAAATATTAGGCATTGCTACCGCATGTTGCAGTTGTGCTGTGCTAATATCTGTTGCATACACTTCTTTGTAATGCCTGGTTAGCTGCTTTGCAGCTTGCCCGTTACCAGTCCCACAATCCAGTGCTTTGTCGTGTTGAGCAGAAAGAGATGCCAGGTATATAAAAAGTTCTTCCGGGTATTCGGGGCGCCATGCTGCATAATTGCCGGCAATTTCAGAGAAGTTATCTTTTATATTCAAGCGCTAATCTTATAAAACTTAATTTATTTCTTCTGAACTTTCCGGCAGCTTATCGTACTCTCCCTTCAATGCATAATAACCAAATATCATCAGGCCAATAGCAATGGGTGTAAAAATGGTAATGATGATGATCCATGGAACCGGTTGATTGATATCTTTTGTGCCGCCGCTGCTGATATTATGCACAGCACTCTTTACCAAAAAAAAGATGATAACAGGGGCCAGCAACATCCAGATAAGGCCCATTATTTTTTTTACAGTATTCATAATTTAGTCATTAACTTCTTTATCAATTTTATTGGCCAGGTATAAGGCGCCGATAATGAAACACAATGCAGCCACACCAATAGGGTACCAAAGCCCCACCAACGGATCCTTTATAAATGTGGTTGATAACAGTGTTGCAATAAAAGGAACCAGCCCGCCAAAAACACCATTGCCGATATGATAAGGCAGGCTCATAGATGTGTAGCGTATCTTGGTTGGGAAAAGCTCTACCAAAAATGCTGCAATGGGGCCATAGGCCATGGTTACAAAGATTATCATTACCCAAACCAGCGCAATAAATTTCCATTTGAGTTGTGTTGACAATACAATATTTGAGTAGACCGGTTTTGTATCAACTTTAATAAAAGATTTAAATTGGTACATAGGAACTGTATCAGCACTGGTTATAGAAAATTTTCTTCCGTCTATTAACTGCCAATCTGTTTTACTGTGTTGAACAGTATAGTTTAAAAGTTGATCAGCATTTTTAACTGTATCGATCCTGATAGTTGTTGAATGTACATTTGGGTTAGCCATTCTTACTGCTTCAGTTTTCCATTTTTTAGCATTAGCCTCTTTTAAGAATGTTCCAAATATCGGCCTGTAAAAAACAACCCCAAGCAACATACCTATAAGCATGATCCATTTACGGCCTATTTTATCACTTAGCCAGCCAAAAAATAAAAAGAAAGGAGTGGCTAAACCAATTGCCCATAACAATATCTCCCGGTTCTGCATAAATTCTATCTTCACTACATTCTCTAAAAAACTTTGTGCATAAAACTGGCCGGTATACCAGATAACACCTTGTCCCATTACTGCACCAAATAAAGCCAGTAACACCATTTTAAAATTTGCCCTGTGCCCAAAACTTTCTTTTAAGGGATTAACCGATGTTTTGCCTTCTTTTTTTAATGCTGAATATAAAGGTGATTCACTCATCTTTAACCGGATATAAATAGAAACGCCAACCAGTAAAATAGATATCCAGAACGGATATCGCCAACCGCCCCACTCTGCAGTAAAAGCTGCATCGCTCATATTTGTTTTTACCAGCAGGATAATGCCAAGTGCTACAAATAAACCAAGCGTGGCCGTGGTTTGGATCCATGCAGTAAAATATCCCCGGCGGTTTGCCGGTGCATGCTCAGCAACATAGGTGGCTGCTCCGCCGTACTCACCGCCTAATGCAAGTCCCTGTATCAATCTTAATAGTAAAACCAATAAAGGTGCGGCAATACCAATACTTTTATAGCCAGGCACCATGCCAATTAAAAAAGTGGATCCACCCATTAAAACCAGGGTCAACAGGAAAGTATATTTTCTACCAACCAAATCTCCCAGCCGGCCAAAGACCAATGCACCAAAAGGGCGTACTAAAAATCCTGCAGCAAAAATGGCAAGTGTGCTTAATAAAGCAGCGGTGGAATTTCCTTCGGGAAAGAATTGAACGGAAATGGTTTTGGCAAGCATGCCGAAAATGTAAAAATCGTACCACTCAATTAAAGTGCCCAGCGATGATGAAAAAATAATTTTACCAATTCCTTTTTCAGATGCAGCCATAATTATTTTTTATTGTTTTTTGAAGAGACCTAATTATAAATATATTAAATTGAGTTTGAAGTAAAACACGATCATGTCATATCCTTATCAAATAACATCGCTGGCTCAATACCACGAAGATTACAAAAAAAGTGTAGAAGACCCCGAAAAATTTTTCGGTAACGTTGCCGGAAATTTTTTGTGGCGCAAAAAATGGGATAAAGTGCTGGATTGGAATTTTACAGAGCCAAAAATAGAATGGTTTGCCGGTGCAAAACTCAACATTACCGAAAACTGTATTGACCGCCACCTGGCAACAATGGCTGACAAACCTGCCATCATCTGGGAGCCCAACAACCCCGAAGAAAGAACAAGGACTGTTACTTATGCACGCCTGCACAAAAGGGTTTGCCAGTTTGCACAGGTATTAAAAAACAATGGTGTTAAAAAAGGAGATCGTGTTTGTATTTATATGGGTATGGTGCCCGAACTGGCTTATGCCGTTTTGGGTTGCGCAAGAATTGGTGCCATACACAGTGTGATCTTCGGCGGCTTTAGTGCTCAAAGTATTGCCGACAGGCTTGAAGATGCCAATGTTGAATTTATTGTAACCTGCGATGGCGCTTACCGCGGCGGAAAAGATATTCCCTTAAAAAATATCATTGATGATGCTCTGATCGGTAATAAAACTGTAAAGCGTGTTATAGTTTATACAAGAACCCGTACGCCGGTTTCGATGATAAAAGGAAGGGATGTATGGTGGGAAGATGAAATGGAGATTGCTGAAGAGCAGGTTGAAAAAAATGGTGTGGTTTCTTTTCCGGCTGAAGAAATGGATGGAGAAGACCCTTTGTTTATTTTATACACCAGCGGCAGCACCGGCAAGCCAAAAGGAGTAGTGCACAGCAGCGCCGGTTATATGGTTTGGACCAACTACACTTTTGTAAATGTTTTTCAATACAAGCCAGGCGATGTATTTTTTTGCACGGCTGATGTTGGCTGGATAACCGGCCATAGTTATATAGTGTACGGCCCTTTAAGTGCAGGCGCTACTTCTTTAATGTTTGAAGGCATACCAACCTGGCCCGATGCCGGCAGGTTTTGGGACATCGTTGATAAATACAAAGTAAATACCCTTTACACTGCACCAACTGCTATAAGGAGTTTAATGAGTTATGGTTTAGATCCGCTGAAAGGGAAAGATCTTTCTTCATTAAAAGTATTGGGTACTGTTGGCGAACCTATCAATGAAGAAGCCTGGCATTGGTATGATGAAAATATCGGTAAGAATAAATGCCCGATTGTAGATACCTGGTGGCAGACAGAAACCGGCGGTATTTTAATTTCAAACATGGCAGGCATTACTCCTGCAAAACCTGGCTGGGCAACACTTCCCATGCCGGGAGTGCAACCGGTTTTGGTTGATGAAAGAGGAACAGAAATAACTGAAGCAGATGAAAACGGAATGCTGAAGGGTAATTTATGTATCAAAGCGCCGTGGCCCGCCATCATCAGAACAACATGGGGCGATCATGAAAGATGCCGCACCAATTATTTTGCCACTTACGAAAATTTATATTTTACCGGTGATGGGGCATTAAAGGATGTTGATGGCAACTTCAGGATAACAGGCCGTGTGGATGATGTATTGAATGTAAGCGGCCACCGTATAGGTACCGCTGAAGTAGAGAATGCAATTAACATGCATGCCAGTGTCATTGAAAGCGCTGTAGTTGGTTATCCGCATGACGTAAAAGGGCAGGGCATTTATGCCTATGTTATCTGCAGCCACCTGCATGGTGATGAAGAACAAACAAAAAAAGATATTCTGCAAACCGTTACAAGAATAATTGGCGCTATTGCCAAGCCAGATAAAATTCAATTTGTAAATGGCTTACCAAAAACACGCAGCGGAAAAATTATGCGGCGCATTTTAAGAAAGATCGCTGAAGGAGAAATGCAAAACCTGGGCGATACTACAACATTGCTTGACCCGGGTGTTGTGGAAGAAATCAAGAACGGTAAATTATGATCAGTCATTTTTTATTTCTTTAAAAATATTGATGCATGCCATTAATTTTATTTCGCCTTCCCTGATCGTTTTTTTTTCGTCTTCTTCATCTTCTGTTTCGTACTTAATTTTATAGATGCCCGCTTTTAACTCGTAAATAGTTTCCTGGTTCTTAGGTAAGATCTTTAAAGATATCACACCAGCTTCATACAAATTGCCATTTCGCCTGTAAACACTTACCAGCAAGGGTTTTCCGGTTGAGTTCTTAATGGAAATATCGCCGATACTTTTAACCGCACAACTATCCTTTTTCTCAACGAGCGGAAGTGGTGGCTGAACAAATGCAGATTTTGGTGTTCTAAAAACACGAACCAGCTCTGCTAATACTTTGCCACCTTCAATAATATTGGATGCTGTATTATTTTGTGCCGCTGCGTTAATAGTAATAATGGCAACAGCCGAGAGGATCAACTTTCTCATAAGGGTATATTTTATGTAACTGTTAACATGATGCTAATTACGGCCGATTTACATAAAACAGATTTATGAGCATTAAAAAAGAGCCACGTAAACGTGGCTCTTTTTTTAAAATTTTCAGAAGATCAATACCCAAAAATTTCTTCTAAACTCAGTTTTTTTACTTCGCCATATTTGCCCATATCTTCAGCAGTTAATTTTTTCTCTGAAGCTACAACACAATAGGTGTAAGGCTTGTTGGCAATATATTCAGTATGGAATTGTTTCAATTCGTTGTACCCGATATTATCAACAGCAGCATAAGTTTTCTTACGAATATCATCTGTAAGCCCCTTACGCTGTGCTGTAAGGTAATTGTAGATGATATCATCCTGTGTGATACGTCCGGTTTCAATATCTTTCTTAATTCCCTGGCGGGCGAACTTAATATTCTCTGCAACATTCGGTAAGTCGTTCAACAATTCATTCATCGCAATAATAGACTCGTTGAATTTATCGGCCTGGCAACCTACATAAGCCAGTGTATAGAAAGGATCTTCTTTTTTATCTGGTTTTGCATAAAATGCAAAGGTTGAATAAGCAAGCGCTTTACTTTCCCTGATGGTTTGAAAAACCAATGCACCCATACCTCCACCAAAATAATTGTTGAATATATCTATCACCGGTTCTTTGTCTGCGCTATAAGAAGTTGTATTACGTACCCAGCGTATCTCACTTTGTACCATAGTATAATCGGCAAACAAAACCTGGTTCTTTGTTTGCGTAGCAAGGGTAAATTTAACAGGTGACGGCGCTACAGTAAATGAAGCAGGAATAGTATGTACTGTTTTTAAACCTGCTGTAAGTTGCGCCAATGGCTGAGGACCATAGTATAGTATCTTATGTGAATAGTTGTTTAAGTTATGCAGGATAGCAACCAGTTCATCTGCTGTTGTATTGTTCAATTCATCATTACTCAAGGTATAATTATATGGGTTCTTTTGACCATACCTGCCATAACTTACCAGGGCGTTCATGATCTGGCCCTTATTGGCCTTTGCATCTGTACGTGATTTGGTGATCCTTGCTTTTAAGGATTTTAGCGCCCCTTCATCAGCCTTGCAATTCTTTAAAACATCTTCAAACAATTTTACCGCTTCATTAAAATTGTCCTGCAAACCTTCAATAGTAACAGTTGTAAATTCTGCTGATGCGCTCACCGTAAAACTGCAGGCGATTTTATAAAATGCCTTGGTAATGTCTTCTGCACTCATTTTATCGGTGCTTAAAAACTGCAGGTATTGTGCAGCCAGGCTTAACTTTTTATCGTTCCAGGTACCTACTTCAAAACGATAACGCAGGCGGAAAATGCTGTTATCCTTATTCTGCACATATAACACTTCTGCAGGGCCGATCATTGCTTTTTGCAGGTCTTTATTATAATCCAGCCAAACAGGTTTTACCGGTGTAGCAGGCATATCATTTACTTTTTTTACAAAAGCAGATTGAGCATCACGGTTGGTTTCTACCGGTGTAATGGCCGGTTTATCAACCTTGATGATATTTTTATCTTCGCCTTTACGTTTTAGAATAACCACATAATTATCCTTGAAATATTTATTGGCAAAAGCAACAATATCCTTTTTTGTAAGCTTTGACAACATATCAGTATAAGCAACCTGTTCTTTCCAGTCAAGTTCAGCAGTAAAAGCATTCATAAGTTCGTCAGCACGGTCGCTGTATTTTTCTGTTGCCAGTATTTTACTTTTCTTTTGGTTGTTGATAATGGAAGTAATGAGGTTATCATCAAAATTTCCTTTTTTCAGGTTTTCGATTTCTCCCAGCATCAATGCTTTTACATCTTCCAGGGTTTGTCCCTGTGTTGCATTGCCCTGCATATATAAAATGCCGTAATCAATTAAAGTAAATGCAGAAGCTGATGCTCTTAATAATTTTTGTTTCTTCACCAGGTTCAGGTCCATTAAACCAGCTTTACCATTGGTTAATATCTGCCCTACCAGGTCTGCCAACAACACATCTTTATCTTTATTACCCGGCAGCCTGAAACCAATGGTCACGCTTTCTGCATCGGGGCCAACCACTTCGGCTGCTATAGGTGCTGTGATCGGTTGCTCTGGTTGGAAAGTATATTTGGGAACAGGTTTATTCTGCATATAAGCAAATGAAGCTTCCACTTTTTTTATCATCACATCCGGGTTAAAATCACCACTCATGATCACCGCCATATTATTTGGCACATAATACGTGTTGAAATATTTTCTGATCTCGATCAGCGATGGATTTTTTAAATGCTCAATAGTGCCAATAGTTGTTTGTAAACCGTAGTTGTGGTTCTTAAACAATTCAGCAAACAGTTTTTCAAAAACTCTTCTGCCATCATTATCCAGTCCACGGTTTTTTTCTTCATACACAGCTTCCAGCTCGGTATGAAAAATACGAAGGATGGGATTGCGGAAACGTTCCGCCTGCACTGCCAGGTATTTATCTATAGCACTGGCAGGAACATCATCTGTATAAACAGTTTGTTCAAAGGAAGTGAAAGCATTGGTGCCCTGTGCACCCATGGAGCTCATCATTTTATCATACTCATTGGCAATGGCATATTTTGATGCGACACCCGAAACAGAATCTATGCGATGATAAATTGCTTTACGCTTTTCAGGATCTGTAGTTTTGTTGTACTCTTCGTACAATGCATCAATTTTATCAAGCTCAGGTTTTTCTTTAGCCCAATCCAATGAACCATATTTATCGGTTCCCTTAAACACCATATGCTCCAGGTAATGAGCAAGGCCGGTATTGGTTGCCGGGTCGGTTTTGCTACCGGCTTTGGTAGCAATAAAACATTGAATACGAGGGTCCTTACTGGTAGGACTTAAAATAACGGTGAGCCCGTTCTTTAATGTATAGAACCTGGCTTTTGCCGGATCGTTGGTAACATACTTATAAGTATATCCACCCGAAGTTGCTTCTTTCCATTCGTATTTGCCTGTTTGTGCAAATGCTGTTACTGTACTTGCCAGCAGCAATACAAGAAGGAGCTGTTTAAAAATTCGCATATAAGATTTATTTGGTAATTAAAATGAGGCGCTAAAGTACTGATTCTGCGACTTAAAATTATACCGCTCACAATATTATTAACTTTACATTTGAAAAAAATACAGCCTGTATGAAGCGACTGCTTAAAATACTGCTCCGGAGCATAGTTATAATTTTTGTCTTACTCAATGTAATTGTAGCTTTTCATGCATATAAATTCACTCATTTTTACAATAATGGCGAAATATCTGTAAAAAGGCCGGAAGAGAAGACCAAATGGGATAAAACCAAAGAAATATTGTTTGGCATCAATGCGGTAAAGAAGCAGAACGACGTTACCACAGACTCAACCTTTAAAACCGTTTATTTAAAAACAAAAGACAGCCTTAAGCTGGAAGCCTGGTATATTGAGACTGACAGCAGCAAAGGAACAGTCGTACTTTTTCATGGGCATGGCGGCAATAAATCGGGTGTGATCAAAGAAGCTGAATCTTTCAACAAAATGGGCTATAATACTTTGCTGGTCGACTTCAGGGCGCATGGCGGCAGCGAAGGAAATACCTGTACTATTGGTTATGATGAAAGCGAAGATGTAAAACTGGCTTACGATCATATTAAAAGTAAGGGTGAAAAAAATATAGTGCTTTGGGGAATATCCATGGGTGCTTCCACCATAACCAAGGCTTTTAAAGATTACCAACTGGAGCCGCAGAAAGTAATTTTAGAAATGCCGTTTGGCACCATTAAAGATGCTGTAAAAGGCCGTTTAAAGATCATGGGGCTTCCGGCAGAACCAATTGGAACGCTGCTCACATTCTGGGGCGGTACAGAACGTGGTTTTTGGGCCTTTGGTATGAAACCGCAGGAATTTGTATCGAGCATCAAATGCCCGGTTCTACTGCAATGGGGCAAAGATGATCCGAGGGTTTCTAAATCTGAAGAAGAAATTTTATTTAAGAATATTCCCAATGCCAATAAAAAATTTGTGGTGTATGAAAATACCGGCCACGAAAGTATCTGTAAAAAAGAGACAGCCAAATGGGAGGCTGAGGTAGCTGCATTCTTAAAATGACCGATCCCAAAAAAATATCTATCCTTGATTATACTTATGACCTTCCGGCTGAAAGGATTGCCCTGCACCCTTTAGCTGAAAGGGATTCGTCTAAATTACTGGTATATAAAAATGGTATTATAAAGGAAGGCGTCTATAAAAATATTTCTGATCATTTACCTGCTGAAAGCCTGCTCATCTTCAATAATACCAGGGTGATAAAGGCCCGTATACGTTTTCAAAAAAGCAGTGGGGGCATCATTGAAATTTTTTGCCTGGAACCTTTTGAAGCCATCAATGAGTACAGCCATGTGATGAATAAAAAAGGATCAGTAACCTGGAAATGCATGATCGGTGGTGTAAGCAAATGGAAGGAAGATGAATTGAGTTTTGGGTTTGGTGTTTTGGGTTTTGAGTTAAGGGCCAGGTTAATTGAGAAGCTTACGGATGCTTATGTAGTTGAATTTTCGTGGATGCCCGGGAATTTAAGTTTTGCAGAAGTTTTGGAACGAGCCGGTGATATTCCATTGCCGCCATACATAAAAAGAAAAACAGAGGATACAGATACAGAACGCTACCAAACCATTTATGCAAAAGATGAAGGATCGGTGGCTGCACCAACAGCAGGATTACATTTTACACCGAAGATATTTACAAAGCTTTCCTCAAAAAATATTCAGGCCGATTTTGTAACACTACACGTGGGCGCAGGTACTTTTAAACCCGTAAAAGCTGCAACCATGCAGGATCACGAGATGCATGCCGAATGGATAGATGTGAGCGCAACAATGATCGAAAACCTGGTTGAGCAGATAGATAAAAATATTGTTGCAGTTGGCACTACTTCTTTAAGAACACTGGAAAGTTTATACTGGATGGGCGTAAAAGCACATCTGAACCCGGCAATCGGGCAATTGCAGATCAATCAATGGGAGGTTTACGAAACCCCACTGGTTGATACAGACCTGTCAGCTAAAGAAGCATTGGCATCTTTATTAAAATGTATGAAAGTAAACAACCGGGATCGCTTATTTACGCAATCGCAGATCTTAATTGCACCGGGCTATACTTTTAAAATAGTAAAAGCGATCGTTACCAATTTTCATCAGCCACAATCAACATTGCTTTTGCTGGTTGCAGCAGCTACAGGAAATAATTGGAAAACGATCTATAAACATGCGCTGGAAAACGATTTCAGATTTTTAAGTTATGGCGATGGTAGTTTAATTTTTATAAACAATGCATAACTTTTACTGGCGTATGGTTACCGGCGTACCCACAGGTATATAACTGTACAGGTCTTTCATCTCGGTATATTTTACAGAAACACAACCATCTGTCCAGTTGTAAAAATTATCAACAGTCCATTCTTCTCCCGGGCGGGTGGCGTGAATGGCAATTCCATTACCAATTTTGGCGGTCTTGGGTATCATGCCTTTTGCTTTTCTTTCATTAAATCTTTGAACGCTGGTCTGGTTGGGATAATCCAGTAATAATTCAGGGCCCCATTTCTGGTGAATTTTTTTGAGGATAACTTTAAAGCTTCCATCCGGTGTACGTTTGTCCCCTTCCCTCATTTTATCACTCAGGTCTTTACTACCAAAAACAATGGGGTAGGTTGCATACCAGCCTTCGTCATCATACACATACAATTCGTATTCACTTTTGTCTACAATAATATAATAGGGATTCCGGACACTGTCTGTAGCAATAACTTTTACCTGTTGCTTTCCAGTCTTTTTCGCAACGGGTTTTTCCTTAGGCCCGGGAATAAATGATACCAATAAAACTGCTGAAGCAAATATGCCGATCTGTAAGAACCTCCTGGATTTCATCTGGTAAAAATAATTTTCTTTAATAAACAAACGACATGCCGCATATAAAAATTATTCCCCTGTGGAAAAGATTAACAAAAAATAAAGAAGGCAGAAACAAAAAAGCTCCCGGTATTACCGGAAGCTTATATATAAAACTCGCCCCCTCACCCACTTTGGTAAACCGCCATGGGTAAAGGATTGAGTGAGAGAGTTTTTTATGCCGACTATATCCCTAATAATTCAATCAGATTCCTGTCGGCATAATACCATCTAATATTTCATCGCAGCCCTTCGGGCTGCGATGAAATAAAGATGCTATTACCAATACCCGAGCCTGAACCCAATATTGAAAGGTTTTATATCGAGGCTTCTTTCATACATAGATTTTGGGCTATAGGAACCATACAACGTTATCGGCCCCAGGGTCAATTCGCCTACATAAGAAAATTTAAAGCGCTCCAGGCCGTAATCTCCCTTGTTCGTTAATTTACCCCTTTCATTACTTACCTGTTTATTACGCTGGCTGTATAAATAGCCTGCACTTACACCCACACTCAATCCAAACCTGTTCTTTCTTTCATCAGCATTGGTTACAAAATTCAGCATCACTGGTACAGTAACATAATCTGCTGCCAGTTTATTTTTTGAGAAAACGATCGAATCCCTGAATATGAACGGGGCATTGGTTTGTGTATTGGCTGTATATGGCACCAACCCTCCTTCATTATAATTGATGCTGCTTGTGGTTTTATACCGGTAATTATTCAACTCAATACCCAAACCATATTTAAGATGTACATGGTGCTTTACCAAATTGAGTCTTTGCATAAAAAACCAGATGTTTACATTTATACTTTTGCCGGCCCTTAGTTTAAACGCATCTTTATCCAAAGCTGCAGAACCAGGACCAGGATTATTTACAAGATAACTTCCTGCGTTAGCATAATTGGTATTGTCGTTATAGTTTGAAAAACCAAGATCAACGACACCCCAGTTGGTACTTATATTCCGATGTTTTCTTTTTACCTTATCACCGCTCGTTATAGATACGCCGCCGTCTTTTTTTCCTTTTTTAACTATGATCATACCGCCCACCCTGATGGTATCACCTTCTTTTTTTTCCGGCTCGTCCTGTGCCGATAAGTTTAAGCATATAGCTGCTGTGGCTAAAAGTAGAATTAGCTTTTTCATTTCTTTCAATTTTTAAGTGATTATTTTAATGCAATTTCAAACCCGGCAATTTTTACCCCGTCGCCGGTTTTTACGTTGGTGTTACGTTCAAGCACTCTCTTTGCCTTACGTAAAAAACCCCCAAGTGCTGATCTTTTTTGTTTATCGTCATCTACATCCAGGTAACGATTGTTGTTTTCTCCATCGGCAGCTTTATTGGTATTTACCACAGCTATGGCTGTAATATTCGGATCCGTTTTATTGGTACTTACATTCTCAACAATAGTTCTGTTTTCTTTTGATGTTAGTTTTACAACAGCATCATTGTTTCCGGAAACCCTGTTGCTGTTGGTGTTTGAAGGTAATACGTTCTGCACGGTTGTTTCGTTACTGCCGCTGTTGTTAATATTTTGCAAAGCCGGTTTTCCCGACCGGTTGCGTTCGGGCAGGGGTAAATTATTATCCGGTTTTTTATTGTTGTTATTTTGAACAGTGGTATTTTCTTTTGGAGAAACTATGCTTTGGTTATTATTTTTTTCAACAGCAGTTTTTATGTTTTGTGCAGGCTGTCCTTCATTATTTTTTTGAGTAGTTGTTGAAACTGTATTTTCTACTGCAGATCTTTCATCAGGTTGTTGTCTTACAGCCTGATTGCCCTGATCAGGATCGGCTGTTTTTTGATCCGTAGATGTTTTTTTATTGTCCACATATTCTCCTTTCCCAATCTTTGTTGTATTGGAATTTTTGTATACCGAAACTCCCGTCCAAATACCAAAACCCAGTAGTACAGCGGCTGCAGCAACACGCCACCATTTGAATGGCACAACCCTTCCCGGCTCTTTTCTGTACAATGATTGTTTATCAGCAAAAACAACATCCATATCCGGTTGTAGTTTTGTCTGTTGTAAAACAGCCCATTCTTTTTGTGCAGATATATTTGTTGCTAAAACAGATTCAACAGTTTTTTTATCAGCTTCTTTCAATTCACCATCGACATACAATAAGAGATCTTCCTGCAGGGCAGAAATATCTTCCTCCATGTACAGCCAGTCTTTTTTATCCAATACAATATCATCTGCTTTTACTAAAGTTTCCTGTAATAAAATAAGTTCTATCTGTAGATCCGGGTTTTCCTGCACAAATACATCAACAGCTTTCCTCTCCGTTGCAGACAGTTCATTATCTACATACAGTAAAAAAAACTCTTCGTAATTATGGCGATTAATGGTCATTTCTTTTTTATTACACTAATTAGAACGAATTACACGAATTAAAAACAATTCGTGTAATTCGTGTAATTGGTTTAATTCGTGTCATAGTCATATCACGTTTTCCGGGCTCACAATATACTCCCTCAACTGCAACCTTGCCCGGTGTAAATAAACTTTTACCTGGCTTTCGTTAAGCCCGGTTATCTGCCCTATCTCATCATAACTGTAACCCTCATAATCTTTCAACAAGACCAGGCTGCGTTGTTTTTCATTCAGCTTATACAATGCTTCATTCAGTATCCTTTTAGCATCATGCTTTTGCGAAGTTTCTCCTTTGGCATTCTCAGAAAAATCCTCACTCAGCACGATCCGCTTGCTTTTCCTTATGTGATCTATCATCTGGTTGTAAGCAATGGTAAACAGGTAGCTCTTGCTACGGCCGTTCTCTACCTTATCCCTGTTGATCCAGAGTTTTTCAAATGCTCCCTGCACCACATCCTTTGCGTCCTCATTATGCCTCAGGTTCTTGAGGATAAATCGGTACACATTATCTGCATACAGGTTTACGCATTCATTATATTCTCTCTCCGTCATACAGGTTTGGGTAGTTAAAGTTACCTCAATAAGGCTGTTTTGTTTGTAATACGAAGGTGGAGATTAAAATGTTACAGTAGAAGGGAAAAAAGTTAAAATTATGAGCCCGGCTTCAAATCTGTGTTCAGCTTTATTGGCGTCGCACTCTTGTACGGCATACCTTTATTGAGCTTTTTTACCTCACCTCCCTGCCTCCTCTCCTTCAGAGAGGAGGCGGTGCACCAAACATACCCGATCTTCATATCTTCCATAGCATCATTGAATAACTATGATCAATAATGCTGTCGATCTTCTCCTTTAGCTCCCAGTTCCCTCTCCTTTGGAGAGGGGTTGGGGTGAGGTTATTTTACCTAAATTTGCCTTATAACCATCACTATATGAATGAGAAATTTGTCAGCCGCATTGCCACCGAACTTACAGAAATTGAAAGTGCAGGCTTATCCAAAAAAGAACGCATTATCAGCAGCGAACAGGGAGCCGAGATCATTGTAAACGGCAAGACCGTACTTAACTTTTGCGCCAATAATTACCTCGGGCTTTCATCTCACCCAAAAGTAGTGGCAGCAGCCAAAAAATATATCGACCTGCGTGGTTATGGTATGAGCAGTGTTCGCTTTATCTGTGGTACACAGGATATACATAAAGAACTGGAACAAAAGCTGGCCGGTTTCCTGGGCACAGAAGATACCATTTTATACGCCGCCGCTTTTGATGCCAATGGCGGTGTGTTTGAGCCTCTGTTTGGAGAAGAAGATGCCATCATTTCTGATACATTAAACCATGCTTCTATTATTGATGGCGTTCGTTTGTGCAAGGCACAGCGTTACCGCTATGTACATAATGATATGGCCGACCTGGAAGCCAAACTTATCGAAACAAAAGATCTGCGTAGCCGTATTATTGTAACCGATGGCAGTTTTAGCATGGACGGCACTATTGCACAATTAGATAAGATATGCGACCTGGCAGATAAATACGATGCCATTGTAATGATCGACGAATGCCACAGCAGCGGCTTTTTAGGAAAGACCGGGAGAGGCACACATGAATACCGAAATGTAATGGGCAGGATCGATATAATAACCGGTACTTTGGGTAAAGCGCTTGGTGGCGCCAGCGGCGGTTTTACCAGCGGCAGAAAAGAGATCATTGAAATGCTGAGGCAAAGAAGCCGCCCTTATTTGTTCAGCAATACTGTGGCGCCAAGTATTGTAGGCGCAAGCATTGCAGTATTAGATATGCTGAGCGAAACAACAGAACTGAGAGACAAACTGGAAAACAACACAAAATATTTCCGCAGTAAAATGACTGAAGCCGGCTTTGATATCAAACCGGGTGATCATCCCATTGTTCCCATCATGTTATACGATGCAGTGCTGGCTCAAAACTTTGCCGCCAAATTGTTAGATGAAGGCATTTATGTGATCGGTTTCTTCTTCCCTGTGGTGGCAAAAGGCCAGGCGAGGATAAGGGTGCAATTAAGTGCAGGGCATGAGCAAAGGCATCTTGATAAAGCCATTGAAGCATTTATAAAGATCGGGAAAGAACTGGGAGTGCTGAAATGATCATAAACTGTTTTAAATAAAAACCCCGCAATACCAGCAGGGTTTTTTATTTCTCATATTTGCGTAATTATCTATCTTATCTCTTTCAAAACAATACTCCAGCCCAGGTCCATTTTAATGATCAACGAATTGGCAGATAGATCATTGATCCAAATGGTTTTGTTGCCCTTTCCATCTTCGGCGTTGTTTATTTTGAAACCTGTAACTGTTTTATCCTCGCCTTTTATTTTTACAACTGTCTCTACATCATCTTCTTTGGGAAGGTAAAATGTTTCGGGTGCATTATTATCTAATTGCATGATCGTTTTTCTTTCGGACAAATCCCTGAAATTTTTACCGGATAGCCAAACGGTGCAGGCATCGGTCAGGTTAAGTTCGCCACCACGGAAATAGTTTACATATTTAGTTGCATTACCTTGTGCTTCCGGGCTAATGGTTACATGGCCCCTGGTATTATTAGCATTGGTCATTTCGTAATTAAAATCCATAGCCTTTTTGCTGTTGTAGCCATTAATAGTAATTATAAACTCATATTGACTACCGCCTGCATTTACCTGGTACACTAATTTATCGCCTTTTTTAATGTCGAAGAAAGATGAGCTGCCATCATCGTTCTTAATGCCGATTGGCAATTGAAATTCGGTAGTTTGAGCAATGCTGCTAAATACAAATGCCATTAACGAAACAAAAAGTATGAATTGCTTTTTCATGATAATAATTTTGTTTGAGGTATAAATGTAGAAAATTACCGGGAGCTGGTATATACCCTACAGACGGTATTTTCTTCGAGATTGGAATGGACTTAGAATGAAAGATGAAATTATTCATTTGACAACAACTCTATCGGCTTTTCCTTCCATGTTTTATTGATATCAATATCCTTCATTTTGGAATCGCTTATTGAATCAGTGCATAAATAATTAATTTTATACCACAATGCTTTACTGTAATATTGGATGATAAAATAGCGTCCGACTGATTTTTGTTCACCACAGCAAAAATTGCCAACTATTATAATGAATAACGGCACTAAGACGCCTCCTATAATAGCGTTAAGTTTTTTTTGTTCGTCAACAGGAGCTAGTTGCTGCTCATCATTCATCGGCTTAGTGTAGGTTATAGGACAGGCCTTATTTTTTTAGTTTTCCAAACCGCCTTTTGTGTAAGAAACACTCATATCAGGGTCATATAACTTTCTGCCCCTTTTCATAAATTTTTTATCCTTGTAAAAGAAATAGAACTCCGGGATAAAGTCAATGTCGACAGAAATTTTAAGTGTATTATTATTTCCGGTAAGTTCTACAGGATGCCAGGCAGATGTAGTATTACCCACCAGCCTTATCTTAATACTTTTAAGATCCTCTTTTTTGATCTTACAATTGCTACCAACATTAGCCAGGCAAGATTTTGCTGAATCATTATTATTGATAAGTATTTCTATATCCTTGAATAAAAAATTGGTGCTGTTCTTGATATCGTCGATCTGAACATAAGGGGAATTGCTATTGCTCCGGCTTTGGGTTATCGTGATCGGAATCTCCTTTTTCTGAACATTGCTGGTTACAAGAATCGTTCTTCCTCTCTTTGACCAGGTGCCTTTTGAATAGTAATCATAATGATCGCCATGCACAGAAAGCTTGTACGTTTTATTTTTGTAGAAATATACCAGTAATGTATCTGCCTGCGCTGCATTAATAAAATGATATGTAGCATAAATGCTGTCTTTTTTTGCATCTGCCTTTGCTGCATTAAAAGCACTGCTCGAAAAGAAAAAAACAACACAAGGAATTATTATTAACCGCTTCATATATTTTAAGTTTAGCCAGTTCGATTTTTAATGTATGTTTCCTGCTTCGGACTTATTTTCCGGTCTACAGCATATCATTCGTTGAAATTAATCAAATATCAATCCAATAATAATATTTCTCATAAATTAGATTCTATCTTTGCTTAGATAAAAGATGATAAGAATTACCACTGTTGAATGGAGCGTCGCCATCTGCCGATGCTTTGGGCACTAAAGCTGGTAACAAAAAATATACATGTCGCAACAATCAGAAACCTTTATAGCCAAGAGCACTGTTAAAGCTGCCGACCTGGAGCACAGGCGCAAAATCAATTTCAATATTGGCAAATACAATGCCGTAGTACCAAAAGGCAAAGAACAATTTGCTGATGTACACCTGGCAAGGGAAAGGGCCAAGAACCTGAAATGGCGTGCTATTGAAACGCTGGACCAGCAACTGGAAGAATTTGAACTGAACTTTACAAAGCGTGGCGGTAAAGTGATCTGGGCCGAAAACAGTGACCAGGCCATTGAAGAGATCCTGAAGATCTGCAAAGAAAAGAATTGCAAGTCGATTGTGAAAAGTAAGAGTATGGTTACCGAAGAGATCCACCTGAACAAAGCATTGGAGGCAAATGGTATTGAAAGTGTGGAGACCGACCTGGGCGAATATATTCAGCAGCTGGATGGCGAGGCACCTTATCATATTGTAACACCGGCTATGCACAAAAGCAAGGAAGATGTTGCCAAACTCTTCAACGAAAAACTGGGTACCAACATTAATTTAACCCCGGCAGAATTAACACAGGTTGCACGGGTAATTCTTCGTGAAAAATATGTGCAGGCCGAGGTTGGTGTTACCGGTGCAAATTTTATCATCAGCGATATTGGCGGCATTGCCGTTACTGAAAATGAAGGTAACGCAAGGTTGAGTTGTGCTTTTCCTAAAACGCATATTGTGATTGTCGGTATCGAAAAAATGATCCCCTCATTAACTGACCTTGGATTATTTTGGCCGCTGCTGGCAACTTTTGGAACCGGGCAAAAAATCACGGTTTATAATACCATCGTAACCGGCCCAAAACAGGAGAACGAAACCGACGGGCCTGAAGAAATGTATGTGATATTGCTTGATAATGGCCGTACTAATATTTTACAAAATCCCAAACAAAGGGAGAGCTTGTACTGTATCCGTTGCGGCGCCTGCCTGAATGCATGCCCTATTTATAAAAATATTGGCGGCCATGCTTATGGCGCTACCTACAGCGGACCAATAGGTAGTGTTATTACACCACACCTGCAGGGTATGAATGAATTCAAGCATTTGAGTTATGCATCATCGCTGTGCGGCAATTGTACCGAAGTGTGTGCAGTAAAAATAAATTTACATGAATTGCTTTTGGAAAACAGGCACGAATCGGTGGAAGAAGGGCATACTGGCTTTACCGAACGCATGGCCTGGAAAGCCTGGCGGCTGGCGAGTTTGAAAAGGGGCTTTATGAATTTAGGAAGCGGTAGCTTAAAGAACAAAGTAGTTAATGGTATGTTTAAGGGCTGGAACAGGAACAGAAGTGACCTGGATTTCAGCAAGAAAACATTTAACCAGATGTGGAAGGAGCGGTACAAGAATTAATCCCGCCCGAGGCGGGACAAAAGTAAAAATTCAAAAATAGTCCTGCTCTGTGGCGGGACTTATTTATTTTGTGTTGAAATGTTACTTATCTACTCACATACCAGTTCGGCAAGGTTACAGTATATCTGTTCTTTTATTTTTAAGGAGATGATGGGGATTGATCATGAATTGACGATCGATTCGGATGCATTTAGGAATTATAGCGGCGCTAAGATCAATTACAGCGATACTAAAATTGCTGATAATGAATTTTATATTCAGAACCATACTTTGCTTTTTGAACCCGGTATTAAAGAACAGGAAACAGGCTCTTTTACTGTTAATGCTAATAAGGCTTTTTTTAAAATAGCCGATTGCGATCTTCCTTTTGATATTTTTGCTGCATCGTTTTACCTCATCAGCCGTTACGAAGAATACCTGCCACATGAAAAAGATATGTATGGCAGGTTTGCGCATGAAAACTCGTTGGCTTATAAGGAAGAATTTTTGGATCTGCCGTTGATCAATATTTGGCTAATCGACTTTGCAGAAAGTTTAAAAAGTAAATTCCCTCCCGGATCACTACGGACAATTTTAAATTTCCAGGCACGTACTTTCAACTTTCTGCCTACTTACGATATTGATATTGCTTACTCTTATAAACACAAAGGTTTATTGAGAAATACCGGCGGTTTTTTCAGATCGCCTTCTTTAGAAAGGATTAAAGTTTTAACCCGTGCCAGCAAAGACCCTTTTGATTGTTATGACTGGCTGAACGACCTGCATAAACAATACCATTTAGACCCTATTTACTTTTTCTTGGTAGCAGAAAAAAATGGCCAGTATGATAAAAACATTTTACCACACACAGATGCTATGTGGAAATTGGTAAAAAAACATGCCGCACATTATAAGATCGGTATCCACCCAAGCTGGCAAAGTAATGCAAAAACATCTGTGTTGGAAAGTGAAATGGAATGGCTTGCAGAAATGTCGGGTATAAAACACATAACCATATCACGCCAGCATTACATCAAATTTTCTTTGCCACATACTTATCATGTTTTGGCTAATGCCGGTATAGAAAATGAGTACAGCATGGGATATGGCAGTATCAATGGCTTCAGGGCATCTATAGCTTCCTCGTTTTTTTGGTACGACCTGGAAAATGAAGTTCAGACATCTTTGCGCATTCATCCTTTCTGTTTTATGGACACTAATTCTTATTACGAACAAAAACAAAATGCTGAACAGGCATATAAAGAGCTGATGCATTATTTTGATGTTTGTAAAAATGTGAATGGAACTTTAATTACCATCTGGCACAATAATTTTTTAGGGTCCGCAGCTGCATTTAAAGGGTGGGGAGAGGTGTATGAAAAATTTATAGCTCAGGTTCAGCCATGATCTTTTCCCGGCTGCGCTTGAGGCTGTAATTTACCAGGAACACGCCTGCAAGTGTTACAATAGCTCCCCACAAAATATACATGGTAAGTTTTTCATTTAAAACAATGGCGGCTGTAACCATGGCCACCAGCGGGTTTATATAAGCATACAGCGAGGAAATAGCCGGTGGCAATTTCTTCATGGAATAAATAAAAGCAATGAATGCCAATAAAGAGCCTGCTAAAACCAGGTAAGTGATAGCTCCCCATGCCGTTGCAGAAATACTTTTGAATGGAATGGTCGGCTGCGTAGTTTCTGCAATAATGCATAAGATAAAAGCACCGATCAGCATTTGCCAGCCGGTGGCGTAATAAGGATTCAGAGTCGTTTTATTTCTTACAATAATGATCGTGCCCACACTCCAGCTTAACATGGCAATGACTGATAATGCCACGCCAAAAATAAATCCTTCGGGATGATGCTGAAATGCATTCTCGTAAAACACAATGCCAATGCCTGTTATACCCAACAACAGGCCAACAAAAGTAAGTACGGTCATATTCTTACTTTTATAAAATACCCTTTCAATGATCACAACGCTCAATGGATATAAGGCGCCAACCAATGCACTTAAGCCGGTAGGAATGTATTGCAGGCTCCAGGTGCTAAAACCATTTGCCACCACAAACATCAACAGTGCCATTATCAGCAGCCATACAAATTCTTTACGGGTAGGTAATGCTAATTTTCGATACAGCATGAAAAAAAGTACAAAACAAATACCGCCAAAAAATTGCCGTATATAGGCCATTTGCAGCGCCGGGATATCAGCAACACCGATCTTGCTGGCTACCCAGGTGGTACCCCAGACAATACTGGTGATCGCCAAAGCCAGGTATCCTCCCGCTTTTCCTTTTGGCAAATTTTTGCTGCTTATCATTTATGCAGAGGATCATTAATGTTTAAAATGCCTGAGACCGGTAATTACCATGGCCAGGTTATTTGCCTTGCAATATTCAATTGAATCTTTATCACGAATAGAACCGCCTGGCTGTATAAATGATGCAATGCCTGCTGCATGTGCGATCTTAACACAATCATCAAAAGGAAAGAATGCATCACTTGCCAGTACTGCATTGCTGAGGTCAAAATTAAACTGCTTGGCTTTTTCTATGGATTGACGCAAAGAATCAATACGGGAGGTTTGACCACAGCCCTTACCAACGAGTTGTCTATTCTTCACCAATGCAATGGCATTGCTCTTTAAATGTTTGCAAACGATATTGGCAAAGGCCATGTCTTCTTTTTCTGCTGCTGTGGTTTCCCTGCCGCCTTCTTCTTTCCAGTCTGTATAATTACCGTTATCATTTTGCTGTGTCAGTATCCCGTTTAAAACAGACTTATATTGATGCGTAACAGCCAGTTTTATTTTTTGTTGCAAAAGGATACGGTTCTTTTTTGTTTTTAAAATTTCCAGGGCAGTTGCATCATAAGATGGCGCCACCAGCACTTCAAAAAATATTTCGTTGATGGCGTTGGCAGTAGCAACATCAATAGCTGCATTGCAAACCAATACACCCCCGAAAGCACTTTCCGGATCGCCTGCCAATGCAGCATCCCAGCTTTCTTTTACAGTTGGCCTTGATGCAATACCACAAACATTGGTATGCTTGATGATGGCAAAAGTAGTGCTGTCAAACTCACTTATGATCTGCACTGCTGCATCCACATCAACCAGGTTATTATAAGATAATTCTTTGCCATTCAGTTTTTCAAATATCTCATCTGTGTTGCCATAAAACACGCCCTGCTGGTGTGGATTTTCGCCGTAACGTAAAACAGTTTTCTTCTTATTAAATGGATTAATGAAATCTGACTGGTTGAAATAATTGGAGATAGCCATATCGTAACCGGTGCAAACATCAAATGCTTTTATGGCAAACATCCGGCGTTGTTCCAGGGTTGTTTCTCCTTTTTGCGTTTCTAAAATCTCCTCAAACAAAGCATAATCCTGTTTGGCAGCAACCACAACAACCGAAGTATGGTTTTTTGCAGCAGCACGTATCATGGATGGGCCCCCAATATCAATCTTTTCAATGATGAGTTTTTCATCGGTTGTTGATGCTACTGTTTCTTCAAAAGGATACAGGTCAACGATTACCAGGTCAATTTCAGGGATACTGTATTGCTGCATTTCGGCAACATGTTCTGCATCTTCCCTTTTACCCAAAATTCCTCCAAATACAGACGGGTGCAAGGTTTTAACCCTTCCTCCCAAAATAGAAGGATAAGTTGTCAGAGATTCAACAGGTGTGCAGGGAATGTTCAATTCTTCGATAAATTTTTGTGTGCCGCCGGTAGAATAGATGGTAATGCCCAGCTGGTGTAATTGCTTCACAATGTTTTCCAATCCATCTTTATAAAAAACTGAAATAAGGGCGGCCTGAATTTTTTTCTGCATTTGTTTTGCTTAAGTTGGCTGCAATAAGAAATGGCAGCCGGTAAGTATATAATTTCGCCGCAAAATTACAGATTAAAACTGTAGCAAATTGTATGGGTGCATTAAATTACCGCATTGGTAAATGCTAAATAGTAATACTACCGGTAAAAGGATTGATTATTAAATTCATTTCCACTGGAAATAAATTTAATAACAGAACAAGTTCGCAACGATGATGCCATGAAAAACTGAAGCTGGTATCCAACAGATTATTTAATAAAAGGCATTTCGGGCTTTTCCCCTGCAGCAGGTTTACGGTAGCCGTTCAACCGTATTTCGGCCCTGGCATTTTTTAGTATCTGCTGCGGATTCTTTGCTGCATTGGCTGGCCGGGATATACCATAGCTGTTCACTTCCAGTATCCTTACCCTATTAACCTGGCGTGAGAACAGGTAATTTTTAACGATCTCGGCCCGTTCCGCAGCCAGCTTCATACACAATGCATAAGACCCTTCAGCGAGATTTGCATGGCCATCAATGGAGATAGTAAGTTCAGGATTGTCTTTTAATATTTTAATGACGCTATCCAGCACATGATATGTTGGAGGCGTTAACCCCCAATCTGCAATTGCAAATGGCACTACAATGGCTCCAGAATCCGGGCAGCCTTCAAAATCGCTCAGCCCAAAAACATCGGGGCATTTATCTTCATCATCGGGAATACCGTCTTCGTCCTTATCAAGAAAATTTTTCTTTTTCGGTGGAGGGGGGTAGACCAATCTCAGTTCGGCACGGCAATTTACCCAAAGCCCGTTAGCATCTTTGTTTTTATATTTTTGCCGGGTTCTGCCCCAGGCCTTTATCTGGTTTATCCTCGTCAGGGCAACACCTCTGCCCAAAACATAGGTCTCAATAAATAAAGCCCGGTTTAAGGAGAGATAATAACAAACTGTATCAGATCCTTCGTCTTTATAAGCATATCCGTCTATAGAAAGGGAGATATTGGTATCAAGCAGTAAGATGCGTATAACACTGTCTAAAGTTTCGAGTGTGTATTTATGAAACAGGGCAGATTGCTTGTAATCGAACCTGATCACAATGGTATCGATCCGTTGCTTAGGTGGTTTGGGGGATTGAGCAGTTGCAGTACCGCCAAAAACGGAAAAAACTGTGCTTAGGAATAACAGTAAAACAAGGAGACGGAACCTGGTCATCCCTGCAAATTTAAAGGTATTGTAAATCTAATCACTGCTGACAAAAATAGATAATATAAAAACAACGAAAATTTCAGCCATAAAACGCAAGTTATATGCCAATATTGTAGATGAAAGCGCCGGTTTCAGGTATTGAATAAAACTCCAGATTTAGCGATCGGCATTCCTTTTTCCATTTTTCTATTTTCCAGGGTGGGTTGGAAGCGTCAAAAATGATCTGCCTGCAGTTAAAGATTTTTGCAAGTTGTGCAATATTCAGTTTGGGATTTTTGGAGATGATGAGCAGGTCAAGGTCGATCTTCTGTGCAACCGCATCAAAAACCATTGCTTTATCGGCTATCAGTATTTTTTTATTGTTGAACTGGTAAAACATACCAGCATTAAAAATTCCATCCAGAGGATCTGTCCTTTTATTAAGTTGCTGTGCAATTCTGCCGGGTTTTAAATGAAAGTTCTGCAGCAAGGCATCCTCCAGGAGGATACTGTCGCCAACAAATTGGTAACGATTGCCATTTATAAAATCAATGGCTTTGTGTTGCGGCACATTATAAACAATTATTTTTTGCTGTTTGCTGCTCTGCCAGTTGTTGTACGCACCCTGCAATGCAAAAGCCATAGTTGTAAACAATGCTATGCGGAAATATTTTTTATTTTTAAGCAGCAACCAGGCACTTAAGGAAATTACTGTTGCATACAGTAACCAGGTAGATAAAACTGTAGCCGGAATTTTATCCCATACAGCAAAGGGCAGATCATTAATCCAAAGTATTATTTTATTCATGATCCAGACCAGACCTGTTACCAGTTTGCCCAGCCAGGTTCCCACAAAAGGTATCCATGAAAAAGCTATCAGAACAATTTCGGCATATAAGATGATGGCTGATAATGGCACGGCAATAAGGTTGGATACTAAAAACAAATTGGGAAACTGGTGAAAGTAATAGATACAAACCGGGAAAGTGAGCAGTTGCGCCGCTGTTGATACCGAGATCAATTGCCAGGTTTTATCGAACCATTTGTTTTTTATATAGAAGCAATTATAGATTGGTTTTTGAAAGATCACAATACCCAACACAGCAAGATATGATAACTGAAACCCCACTGCCCATAAATAATAGGGATTGTAACAAAGCAATACAAATGCCGATGCTGCCAGTGAATTATAAATGGAGGCTTGTTTGAACCAGGTTTTTCCTATTGCTATAAATGAGAACATAACAGCGGCACGTAATACAGATGGCGATGCGCCAGTGAGAATAGAAAATAACCAAAGACAAGTCAGAATTAAAATCAGCTGCAACAATTTTGACTTATTGATCAACGGGATCTTTGCAAACAGCCAAACCAGTAAAACATATATCAATGCCAGGTGCATGCCGGATATGGCAATGATGTGCACCACGCCTGTATTGCTGTATGCCTGCACCAGGTCTTTATCCAGGTCGTTGGTATAGCCGATCAGTAATGCTTCTGCAATACCCAGCTCATCTTTACCTGTAGTGACAGATCTTCGTAAGACACCTAAAACATATTCCCTTGCAGAAAAAATAAGCTGCCAAAAACTGCTCCTTGAATTTGTGTTTAACGCTTTCCAGTCTTTCTCTTTTAAAAATACATTGTGAAATATTCCCTGGAATGCAGCATACCGCTGGTAATTAAAAGCGCCCGGGTTACCGGAGTTTTTTATGGGCTGAAGATTTTTGTGAATGATTATTTTATCGCCATATGCCAGGTTGGTTTTAAAACTGTCTTTGGAGAAATACAATAACAATTTTCCCTCAGCAGGAATTGCTTTACCATCCTGCACAACAGTTTCTACATATCCATCTGCTTTAAATGATTTATTTTTTTCAACCAGTGGTTCAGTAATACGCACAACCAGGTAATTGCCTTCTTTATAATAATTACCATACCAGTTGTCATGATGACGAATATCTTTTTGCCAGGTAAGCCATGCACCAAGGGCAACCAAGAGCAGTTGGATGATCAGTCCCTGCAAAGCCTGCATCTTAAACCTCAAAGCAATGGGCAAGAGTAAAAACAAAAGAAACGCTACACCAAAAGAAATGAATGCCGCTGCAATAGCAACGATCGAAATTTGTAAATACCATTGCAATATGATACCTACGATCAATGGCAGTAGCAGCCTGATGAAGGGAGCTTTTTTCCAGATGGGTATGATGTATTTATGATTCATCTGACCGAAAAATAATTTTAACTATATCTTCAACGTCACAAATTGTGACCTTGAAGATCGAAGGCTTATTTTTTAAATCCAATCCTTTCCCTTTCATCCCACTTACGTTGTGCAGCTTTTTCATCTAACAGGTTTTCCATGGCATCGTAAATTTGATTTAATTGTACATCATGCTCACCAATGCGTTCCTTAATTTCTTTTAACTGTTCTTTAGTATCATTTTGCTTGAGTAAAACTGCCTTACTGCTACAAAAGCCCTCATAATGGCAATATTCATGCTGATAGCTTTATCGGAATTGATGACACCGCTGTGCATGGCAACGCCTTGTTCCGTAAATGCATAGGGTAATGCTGTTGCCGGACGTCTATCCGGGTATGTCATCACAAATTGTGATGACATACTAGATTGTTCCTTCATTGAATCAATTTGAAATTTTACAATTTCAAATTCTACTTTTGTTAGCCGAAACATAAAATCTTCAGGAAATCGCTTGATATTACGCTTTACAGACTGGTTTAAAACCCTGGTTTCTATTTCATACAGGCTGGCCAGGTCCCGGTCGAGCATTACTCTTTCGCCTCTTATTTCATATATCCTGTTTTGGACACTTTGTATTATTTGCATAAGGTAGTTTTAAGAACGTACAACAATATATTAATAAAACTTGTCTTTTAAAAGCTCTGGTCAAATATTTTTATATATGATCTGCTCTGTAGACAAAAAAATGAGGTCACAATTTGTGACCTCAAAGAATTTAATAAAATAACCTGGAGTTTATTTACTCAAATGCATACTCCGTTCTTTATACAGCTGCCTGAAATAAGGATCTTTCAAATCTTTAATAAATCGTATCGCTTCACCGGTACTTTTCATTTCAGGGCCAAGCTCTTTGTTTACACCGGGGAATTTATTGAAAGAGAATACGGGTTCTTTAATGGCAAAGCCGGTTAGCTTTTTCTCAAAGGTGAAATCTTTAAGTGTGTTCACACCCATCATTACTTTGGTAGCAATATTCAAATAAGGAATTTGATATGCTTTGGCAATGAATGGAGTAGTGCGGCTGGCACGTGGGTTTGCTTCTATCACATACACATTACCATCTTTAATGGCAAATTGTATATTGATAAGCCCTTTAATTTTTAATGCCCTTGCAATTTTTTCTGCATACTCTTCCATCGTATGTACGATCAACGGGGAGAGGTTGAACTGTGGTAACACGGCATTGCTATCGCCGCTGTGGATACCGGCCGGTTCAATATGTTCCATCACGCCCATCACATGAAAATTTTCGCCGTCGAAGATCGCATCTATCTCAGCTTCCTGGCAACGGTCTAAAAAATGATCGATCAGAATTTTATTGCCCGGCAAATGTTTTATCAGACTCAACACACCTTTTTCAAGATCCTCGTCGTTGATAACGATACGCATTCTTTGTCCGCCCAACACATAACTTGGCCTGATCAACACGGGATAACCAACCTGCCTGGCAACTTCAATCGCTTCATCAGTATTGTACGCCGTACCGTAGTTTGGATAAGGAATCTCCAGTTGCTTCAGCATATCGCTGAATCTGCCCCGGTCTTCAGCAATATCCATACTGTCGAATGAAGAGCCGATTATTTTTATTCCTTTTTCATGCAGGCGCTTGGCAAGTTTCAGGGCTGTTTGTCCGCCCAACTGTACAATTACACCATAAGGTTTTTCGTATTCAATGATCTCCCAAAGATGCTCCCAGAATACCGGTTCAAAATAAAGTTTGTCGGCAATATCAAAATCAGTTGATACGGTTTCAGGGTTACAATTCACCATGATGGCTTCGTAACCAGCTTCTTTAACAGCCAGCAAACCATGCACACAACAATAATCAAACTCAATGCCCTGGCCGATCCTGTTGGGGCCACTACCGAGTACTATTATTTTCTTTTTATCTGTAACCAAACTTTCGTTGCTAACAAGTTTACTTTCGTTTGCCGGCCTGTTCTCAAAGGTTGAGTAGAAGTATGGCGTCTTTGCCTCAAACTCTGCGCTGCAGGTATCTACCATTTTAAACACACGGGTGAGGCCCATGGTTTTTCTTCTTTCATAAATAGCTTCAGCATCTTCTTCTTTCATAATACGAACGATCTGTTCATCACTAAAACCCAACAATTTTGCTTCTTTCAACAGATCATCCGGTAATGTTTTCAGGTCGTATTGAGCGATCTGTTTTTCGCAATCGCATATCTTCTGTATCTGGTAAATGAACCAGCGGTCAATTTTTGTGCTTTCGCAAATACGCTTTACACTTGCTCCGGCCATCAGCGCATCTTTAATGCGGAATATCCTGTCCCATTTGGGTATCTTGATATATTCGATCAGTTCATCAGCATGCATTAAACTTTTGCCATAATAACCTAAGCCAACGGCTTCATTCTCCAAACTCTGACAGGCTTTTTGCACTGCCTCAGCAAAGCTTCTGCCGATGCCCATCACTTCACCCACACTTTTCATCTGGAAACCGAGTGTATCTTTTGCACCTTTGAATTTATCAAAATTCCAGCGTGGAATTTTTACGATCACGTAATCAAGCGCCGGTTCAAAATAAGCCGATGTTGATTGGGTAATTTGATTTTTTAATTCATCTAAATTATAACCGATAGCAAGTTTGGCCGCAATTTTTGCAATGGGATAACCGGTTGCTTTACTTGCCAGTGCAGATGAACGGCTAACCCGTGGATTGATCTCCACCACAATAATTTCTTCGGTTTGTGGATTGAGCGCAAACTGCACATTACAACCTCCGGCAAAATTGCCCAGGTTACGCATCATGCTGATGGCCGTGTTGCGCATGAGCTGGTAAGCGGTATCGCTCAAAGTCATTACCGGTGCTACTGTTATTGAATCGCCGGTATGCACACCCATGGGGTCAAAATTCTCAACGCCGCAAATGATCACTACATTATCTGCATTATCACGCAATAATTCCAGTTCAAATTCTTTCCAGCCAAGTACGGCTTTTTCAACCAGTACTTCATGAATGGGGCTGGCTGTTAAACCGGTATTCAATGCTTCGTCCAGTTCATCTTTACTGAAAACAATACTACCGCCGCTACCGCCTAAAGTAAATGACGGACGCAGCACCAGCGGAAAACCGATCTGCTGTGCAAATTCCTTTCCTTCTAAAAATGAGTTGGCAATTTTGGCCGGGCAAACCGGTATGCCCATCTCGATCATCCACTGGCGGAATTTTTCCCTGTCCTCTGCCTTGTCAATGGCTTTTATATCCACACCGATCAACCTTACATTATGTTGTTCCCAAATGCCCAGTTCATCTACTTCTTTACAAAGATTGAGCGCTGTTTGTCCGCCCATAGTTGGCAGCACCGCATCTATCTTATTTTCTTCCAGTATCTGTTCAATGCTTTCAACCGTAAGTGGTAAAAGGTAAACCCTGTCGGCCATCATAGGGTCAGTCATGATGGTGGCCGGGTTGCTGTTTATAAGAATAACTTTTACCCCTTCTTCCCTTAATGAACGGGCTGCCTGCGTACCTGAATAATCAAATTCACAAGCCTGGCCTATAACAATAGGGCCCGAACCGATAATTAATACTGATTGAATGGATTTGTCCTGTGGCATAGTAACATTGCCTGTGTTGTGGCGTGCAAAAGTAATTGTAAATGCTGTAAATAAAAAACCTGTATGAAAACATACAGGTTTTTCCAGGATCGTTCTTATAAAATTATTGCTATTACTTATTTATTGGCACCTGCACATCCCATGCACCTGCATCAAAAAATTCTATCTCAACAATAGAATTTCCAAAAGTAAATGTGGCACGGAATGGAAATATAACCCCCCTGAATGTAGTAATTTCTTTACTCCCTAAAACATTGTTGAATTTACTTACAAATGACCCTCTTGTTACCTGGTTATTTGTCATTACAGTGGAGGTTTGCCCTGCCGCTGAGCCTACTCTAAATGCATTATTCCGAAGATCATTTACCGTGATGGTTATAGATCTTTCATTACTACTCATTTTTTCAACTTCCACCCTTCCTATATCACTGGTTGTATTGGTAATTACATAGGGGTTTTCATATTCGCCCCTGTAATTGTCTTTTTTCCAGTAACCGGTAGTAAGCCTCTCTACACCGTTTTCAAAGTGGTGCAATTCTCCCTTGCCATCTTTCTGTCCTTTTTTCCAGCTGCCATAATAGTAATCGCCATTACCCCAGGTATATTTTCCTTTTCCTTCGGGAAGGCCATTTTTAAACTCGCCGTCATAGGTGTTTATACCAACAGCTTTACCTGTGCCATTTGCTTTACCGTTCTTACATTCCCCGGTATATGTTCCTTTTAAAGAATCGACCAGCACTTTACAATCTGCTTCCTGTGCATGAATATGGTTAACAGCAATTACAAACAATAAAATAAACAAAGACTGTTTCATAAAAAATATTTTAGTGATTAAGGGTTTGGTTGAATAGATGTAATTTTATAAAAAATACATAACGCTGATATATCTTTCGTAAATATAATGCTCAAATTAAAGCCTTTTATTTTTATTGCAATATTCTTTAACACAAATATATCCTTTGCCCAGTTTTTTCCTGCTAAAAATTACCCTGCAGATTATTTTGAATACCCCGTTGTTGCAGTAAAGGCCTATGTAGCCAATTTTGGTGAATTAAGGCCCAATCATTACCATATGGGATATGATTGCCGTACAGACCAGGTGCAGAATAAAAAGATAGTAGCAGCAGCAGATGGCTATATTGCCAAAGTAAAGATTGAACCCTGGGGTTTTGGCAGGGCTATCTATATCAATCATCCCAACGGTTTAACCACATTATATGCCCACCTGAATGATTTTAATACTGAACTTGAAAAATATGTAAAGCAACAGCAATATTCCTTAAAAAGCTGGGCTGTTTTTTTGGATATCCCATCCGGGCTGTTTCCTGTAAAAAAAGGAGATACCATTGCATTAAGTGGTAATACAGGAGGCTCCCAGGGGCCGCACCTGCATTTTGAAATAAGAGATACAAAAACAGATAAGGTTTTAAATCCATCGCTGTTCAATTTTCAAATACCTGATACGATCGCACCTGAGGTTTTCAGGCTGGCTGTTTACGACAGGCGCTTTAGTACATATGAGCAAACACCAAAAATTCTTCCGCTTAAAAAAGTAAAGGGTGTTTATGTTACCAGGCCGCCCCTCATCATTACCAACACCGATAAAGTAAGCTTTGGCATTACTGCTTTCGACAGGTATACTGGCTCTTCCAACAGGAATGGTATTTACGAAACCGTATTGTATGAAAATGATAATCCCATTGTGGGTTTTCAGTTAGACAGTATAAGCTATAGCGAAACCCGCTATTTAAATGCCCATATAGATTATAAATTAAGAAGCAGCGGCGGAGGATTTATAGAGCATGTTTCAAAATTACCGGGGTACAATAACAGTGTTTATAAAACCACAGCCAATGGCGACGGTGTAATTGCCATTAATGATACCGGTATCCATAAAATTAAAATGGAAGTAAAAGATGCAAATGGAAACACATCCTTAGTTCAGTTCGATATACAGCGAAATGTAAATTTTGCTGAATCGGAAAAAATATATCCATCAGGTAATTCACCCGTTTTTCATCCGGGTTTTATAAATGTTTTTGAGAATGACGGTATTCATTTTTACCTGCCTCCAAATTGTTTATACGATTCCATCCATTTTCAATACAGCGAAACTACCCCTAAGCAGGGTTTTACTATTTACCAGCTGCATAACACCACTGTTCCTGTACAAAGCTATTTTCCTGTTACCATAAAAGCTGCAACGCCCTTGCCGGATAAAATGGTCATGCACCGTTTTTCAAATGGCAGGCACGATTATGCCAAAGCGGAACCGGTCATGAATGGAAAAGAAACAGGCTGGTACAGGGCCAGTTTCAGGGAGTTTGGCAGTTTTCAATTGATGATCGATACAATAGCTCCAGCCATTACACCTATTGGTTTTAAAGATGGTATGAACAGCAGTAAACAAAGCCGTATTGTTTTTGTTGTGAGGGATAATACAGAAGACGTAAAATTTACTGCACTCCTTGATGGCAACTGGCTTCGTTTCAGTAATGATAAGGGCAGCCGGTTTATTTATGAGTTTGATGAAATGTGCCCGGCGGGCGAACATGAGTTAAAGATAATTGCAGAAGACCAGGTGGGGAATGTGGCGGAGAAAACATACAAGTTTATCCGTTAATCCGTTTAAACGTTAATTGGTGGGAGTTTACGAATTTAAAGGGATCAATAACATGCATACTGCATTACGAATTAACTAATTAACGGATTAACGGGTTAACTTTTTTATGGATAACAATTAACGATTAACATTTCGACATGACACATCTTATTGAAGGCACCAAAGCCCCGGTATTTAAAGGAAAAGATCAGAACGGCAAGGCTGTTTCTTTATCCGATTACAAAGGCAAAAAAGTAGTTTTGTTTTTTTATCCCGAAGATGATACACCTACCTGTACAATACAAGCCTGTAACCTGCGGGATAATTTTGAGCTTTTGAAAAAGAATGGCTTTGTGGTGTTGGGCGTTAGCCCTGATGAAGAAAAAAAGCACAAAAAATTTGAAGCAAAATATGACCTTCCTTTTACATTGATCCCTGATACAGATCATAGCATTATTGACAAATATGGGGTTTGGGGAGAAAAACAGTTGTATGGCAGAAACTATATGGGCCTGCACCGAACCACTTTTTTAGTTGATGAGAAAGGTGTGATCCGAAAAATATTCACCAGGCCAAAAAATAAACAGCACGCCGAAGAAATCATAAAGAGTTGGTCAGAAATTGAACAATAAAAATTTCATAATCAAAGAAAATTCCTGGTTGGCAAAGATAGCGGCCATCAAATTAGGCACTGAAGCTGTAGCCATGGTCCTGGGCAAAACCATTCATCTTTACAATACCACAGAAGCCGAATTTTTACAGGATGAAAAATGGGTAAAGCATGAGCTGTGCCATATCAGGCAATTTAAAGAACACGGCTATTTTTTATTTCTTGTAAAATACATTTGGGAAAGCATCCGAAAGGGTTATTACAACAACCGTTTTGAAGTGGAAGCAAGAAAGGCAGAAGAATTATAGTACCCATTCCACTTCTCCAAAATCAAATTCACGCTCAATAGCATCAACTGTTACCAGTTTGCCTTGTGCCGATACTTCTTTTATTACCGTATCAAATTTTACCCCGGCTTTTCTAAACGTTACCAGTTGATTTATTTTGTACAGATGCTCATTATATTGCTGCAACATCTCTTCCGGGGTTTTTCCGGCAGACAGATTTTTAATGAGTAACGCATGCAGTTCTTTGGCCAGGTCAATAGCGTCAAAAATTTTACCGGTAATTTGTTTTAAAGAAACAGGGTTGATCAGTTCTTTACTAAACTCAGTTTGGTTAACATTGATCCCTATCCCCACCACAGCCCATTTCCATGCTTTGCCCTGGAATTTGTTTTCGATCAGGATTCCCCCTGCCTTTCTGTCACGCCAATACAGGTCATTGGGCCATTTTATTTTAATTTCATCGCCTGCGTACTTTTTTAACAACTCAAAAGCGCTAAGTGCAATGGCCGCACTTAAATGAAACTGGCTGATGATCTTTCTACCGGGTGCTGCGGATAACTGCCCGGGCTCTAAAACAAGGCTCATAGCTATATTCTTTCCTTTTTCAGATGCCCAGTTCTTACCTCTTTGCCCTTTACCGGCAGTTTGCTCTGTTGCAAACCAGGCCTGGCCATGTTTTGCCAATCCATCATGCACCTGTTGCATGGCATAGTTATTGGTGCTGCCCACGGTATCTAAAATGGTAAAAAAACCGTCTTCAGTCATAATAATTCAAATGGCAAAGAAGTGTTACTTTTGCCAATATTTGCAAGCTACGGGCTGGTTAATAAAAAACAATAACAAATCCTGTATTGGCAATAATTTGCACCGCAAGTATATAAATCAAAAATTACAGTAGAATTGAATAATTTAAACGCATTAAATACCCGGAAGAAAAACAGTATTGTAAGGGTAACCAGGAACAGCAAAATTTTCAAAACAATCATTCATGCCATCCAGGAAAAAAAGGGCGAACACATTGTAAGTCTTGACCTGCGGAAAATTCCGGAAGCAGTTGCCGATTTTTTTATAATTTGTCAGGCAAGTAATACAACCCAACTAAGGGCCATTGCCGATTTTATTGAAACCGATGTAAAAGAAAAATGCCTGGAAACACCTTATAAACATGAAGGCCGCCAGGGACAGCAATGGATATTGATAGATTACGTTAATGTAGTTGTTCATGTAATGCTGCCTGAACCAAGGAAATTTTACCAGTTGGAAGAGATGTGGCACGATGCACCCGGAATGGAACATCAGGGATAATATCTCCCGATAGCTTTCGGGATTAAAATAATAATCAAACATAAACGTCTATTGTTATTTAGTACCTAAAACAATAGCACAAAAAAATATGAATCAACAAGACAGCAAAAGGAAATTCAATCCTGATAACATACCTCCGAAAGGAGACGATAAGAAAAAGCCAAAGTTCAATATCTATTGGGTATATGGCATCATTTTTCTTACCATCATTGCCTGGAATTTTTTTCGTACAGTAAGCAGTGCAGGTATTGAGACGGACCAGCAAAAATTCTATTCCATGGTTTTGCAGGGCGATGTGGTGAAAATGAAAACCATCCGCAACAAAAAAATTGTAAGGGTTTATGTTAGTCCCGACAGTTTAAAAAACAAAGCGGCTTTTTACAAGAAGGCGCTGAATGTAAAACCCGATGATAAAAATTATGATGCAGCAGTAGCTGTAAAGGCAGATCAGCCCCAGTTATTTTTTAGTATTGTAGATGATAAAACATTTGCCACGCAAATGGCGGAGCTTTATAAAAACAATCCAACCGTACAGCAAATACCTGATCAACCCGATGAAGAAGGAGAAATTTTCGGGCAGATCATCACATCCTTATTACCCATTTTACTGATCGTTTTACTGTTTGTGATGATGATGCGTAAGGTAGGCGGACCGGGCGGCGGTGGCGGCGGTGGAGGTATTTTCAGTATCGGAAAATCTAAAGCAACGCTGTTTGAAAAAGGTACAAGGGTAAACATAAACTTTGGTGATGTAGCAGGATTGGATGAAGCCAAAGTGGAAGTGATGGAAATTGTTGACTTCTTAAAAAATCCAAAAAAATATACAGCGCTTGGTGGTAAAATTCCGAAAGGAGCTTTATTGGTTGGTCCCCCGGGAACCGGTAAAACCTTATTGGCCAAAGCCGTAGCCGGCGAGGCACAGGTTCCTTTCTTCAGCCTGAGCGGAAGTGATTTTGTGGAAATGTTTGTAGGTGTGGGTGCAAGCCGTGTACGTGACCTGTTCAAGCAGGCAAGAGAAAAAGCGCCTTGTATCATTTTTATTGATGAGATAGATGCGATAGGAAGAGCAAGGGGTAAGAATATGATGATGAGTAATGATGAGCGTGAAAATACACTCAATCAATTGCTGGTGGAGATGGATGGTTTTGGAACGGACTTAGGTATCATTATATTGGCCGCAACCAACAGGCCTGATGTATTAGATAGTGCATTGTTGAGGCCGGGCCGCTTTGACAGGCAGATATCTATTGACCGCCCGGACCTGGTAGGAAGAGAAGCGATCTTTAAAGTGCATCTTGGCCCTATCAAAATTTCTGAAACTTTAGACATTCATAAACTGGCAGAGCAAACACCGGGATTTGCCGGTGCAGATATTGCCAACGTTTGTAACGAAGCTGCTTTGATAGCTGCACGTAAAGGAAAAGAATCGGTTGATATGAGTGACTTCCAGGATGCCATTGATCGTGTGATCGGCGGATTGGAAAAGAAGAATAAGATCATCTCACCCGAAGAAAAAGAGATCATTGCATACCACGAGGCCGGCCATGCAATTTGCGGCTGGTACCTGGAGCATGCTTATCCTTTATTAAAAGTTACGGTGGTACCAAGAGGTACGGCAGCATTGGGTTACGCACAGTACACTCCTAAAGAGCAGTACTTATATAATACTGATCAGTTGATGGACCAGATCTGTATGACATTAGGTGGACGTGCCAGTGAAGATATCTTCTTCGGAAAAATTAGTACAGGCGCCAGCAACGATCTGCAGCAGATCACCAAGATCGCTTACAGCATGATCACCGTATATGGCATGAATGATAAAGTGGGCAATATCAGTTATTACGATCCCAACCAGGAAAATGTATTTACCAAACCTTTTAGTGAAGAGACCGGTAAAATGATAGATGAAGAAGTGCGCAAGCTGATAGACAACGCATACCAGATCACGAAGAAATTATTGACAGAAAAGAAAGGTGATGTAGAAAAACTGGCCAAGGAATTATTAAAGAAAGAAGTATTGTTCAAGAGTGATGTGGAAGCTTTGATCGGTAAAAGGCCTTATGAAGAAAAGAAGGCATTGGATGTTGATCCAAAAGATAGTGTTGCTGACGAACCTTTACCAGGAATGCTGCCCGAAGAATTAAAAACGCCTCCGGCAATTTAATCGAACCATGGCTGTAACTCCGGCAAAAGAAAATATTTTAAAAAGAATAAGGCAGGCGCTGAGTCACCCCGCGCCTTTGCCTTTTCCTCAAAGCGAAGGAACCAATTCGGTCTTCCTCCCTGCAACCGATAGCCTGGATGTGGTTTTTGCACAGGAGTTCACCAATATGCAGGGCAAGTTTGCCTTTTGCATAAATGAAGAAGAGATGTTGCAACAAATGGAACAACTCATCGCCGACAAACAATGGTCAAAAATTTATTGCAACACCGATAAATGGAATGAGAAGTTCAGCAACACGATCAATTTACCGGGTTGCGATGCCTCCATAACCGATTGCGAATTTTTAGTTGCCCGTACCGGCACCATTGTTATGAGTGCTGCACAACAAAGCGGCCGTACGGTAAGTGTATATGCTCCGATACATATCTGCATAGCATATACCAATCAACTGGTGTACGATGTAAAAGATGCATTGCAAAGTTTAAAAGAAAAATATGCCGGCAATATTCCTTCGCTAATCACATTTGCAACAGGCCCAAGCCGTACAGCCGATATTGAAAAAACACTTGTTACCGGTGTACATGGCCCCAAGGAAGTTTATTGCTTTTTGGTAGAAGCATAAATTGCGATTTTACAAGTATCTTTATTGTATCATGAGTAACGGAAATTATAAACTATTTGTGTACGGTTCACTCCGCAGCGGCTTTCGCAACCCGGTGTATGCCTACCTCACCAAATATTTTAATTTGCTGGGCGAAGCTGTGGTAAAAGGAAAACTATACGACCTCGGTGAATATCCTGCTGCCGCTGCAACAGAAGAGGATAAATTTATTTCGGGCGAGTTGTATTCCATCAATAATCCATCTGAGTTTTCCTGGGCTATTGGCCAGCTGGATGATTATGAAGGCCTGAATACAGAAGAAGGTGAAACTCCTTTATACAAGCGTGAAGAGGTGATCGCATACAAAGATGGCGAAGCACATACAGCATGGATATACTGGTATAATAAAGACCTTGCAGGTTACCCCGAAATTCAATCAGGCGACCTGGTTCAATACCTCCAACAAAAAAATAAACCCTGACTGCATGGAGGTTCCTCACAATAAAAAAATATACTTCCTTTCAGATTTTCATTTGGGCGCACCCAATGCTGCCGAAAGCCTGGCCAGGGAAAAAAAAATAATTAAGTTCCTTAACGGGATAAAAGAAGATGCCGCACAGATATTTATTGTGGGCGACCTGTTTGATTTTTGGTACGAATATAAAAAGGTAGTTCCCCGGGGTTATGTACGCATACTGGGCAAACTGGCTGAATTAACAGATGCCGGGATCCCGATCCATTTTTTTGTAGGCAACCATGATATGTGGATGAAAGATTATTTTCAGAAAGAACTGAACATACCTGTTTACTTTGAGCCAATGCCTTTTGAATTCAACGGTAAAAAATTTTTGGTGGGACATGGTGATGGGCTAGGCCCCGGCGATCATGGTTATAAATTTATCAAAAAATTATTTCGCAACAGAGCCTGCAACTGGTTATTTGGCATCATGCCTCCCTACATTGGCATGGGCATTGCCCACTATTTCAGCAGAAAAAGCAGGGCACAAACCGGGCAAACAAACGAAGTGTTTTTGGGAGAAGACAAGGAATGGCTCATCATTTATTGTAAAGAACTGTTGCAAAGAGAATTTTACGATTATATGATCTTTGGCCATCGCCACCTGCCCATTGATTTTGCACTAAATGAAAAAAGCAGGTACATTAATTTAGGCGACTGGATAAAATATTTCAGCTATGCTGTTTTTGACGGAGAAAATACAGAATTGAAGTACTACGAAAAATGAAAGAACTAAAAACAATATTACCTTTTCTGTGCTTCTGTGCCTCTGTGGCATCCCCCTTTGCGGCAAAGGCGCAAAGCGATTCTGCATTTCAATTCATCAAAACCATCAAAGGCAGTTTTACTTATTTTAATGTAGATAACCTGGATAATGTTTACCTCATAACCAAAACCAACCAGTTCAAAAAATTAAATGCAAACGGGGATTCAGTTGCAGTATTCAACGATGTAAAGAAATATGGTAACCCCGATTTTATTGATGTTACCAATCCATTAAAAACACTGCTTTACTATAAAAATTATTCAACAGTGGTGGTGCTCGACAGGTTACTTACCCCCCGCAATACCATTAACCTGCGCAAACAGAATATTTTCTACGTAAACAATGTTACGCTCTCTTACGATAATTATATGTGGATATTTGATGAAGAAGACTACCGGCTGAAAAAAATAGATGAAGAAGGAAAGATCATACAATCATCCACCGACTGGAGGATGTTGTTTGATACGGTGCCGGCACCCGTAAAAATAATTGACCGGGATAATTTTGTTTACATCTACGATCCTGCAAAAGGCTTTTACATTTTTGATTATTACGGCGGGTTTAAAAACAAGCTTGCCTTTTTAAACTGGACCAATGTGGAAGTGAACGGCAGCAATGTTTACGGCTTTGAAGGAAGCAAATTGTACAGCTACCAGTTAAAGTCGCTGCAGCTGAAAGAATACAAACTGCCTAAGTTTTTCGGAAACTATGTTTCCATAAAAGCCATGAATGGATTGGTGTACCTGCTTAAAGAGAACGGACTGGATATTTACCAGATCAAATAACACCTGTTTATTGATTCAATAACGCAGCAATTTCTTTGTCCCACTTTCCTGTTTTGCCATATTCCACCACACGGCCAATTTCTTTACCATCCTTCATTACAATAAAAGTAGGCACATTGATAATGTTGAATGCCTTGGCTATGTTGCCCAGTGAAGTTTTTGCCCTGTTAACCCCAAACATAGTTATACCTTCATCCGGAAATCCGCTTTGCTCCTGCAGTTTAAAAAATTTGGGTAAGATGAATTGTGTATCCTCACACCAGGTACCGCCAAAAACAACAAGCTGGTATTTTCCTTTTGCTCTTTCAAAAGCATTTATTGTTGCAGTATCTGGCTTGTAACCTCCCTGGTTGGGCCCAAACCATTTAAATGCAGTATCATTCTGTATCTGGTACTTATTGATCAGGCCTCTTACTATTTTTACATCAGGATGTTTTGGAAGGTCCTGGCTTGCTTCGTATTGTGCCTGTGCAAACAGGTTATTTGTTACAGCGATAGAGATCAGTGCCAGCAAAAAATATTTTTTCATACTTATAAAATTGAACGGGGAATAAATATCGTATCAAAAATACAACTGCAACAAATTATTATGTTAATGGGTGGTTATAAAGCAGGTGTTTGAACCACATTGAAAGATAGGAACATAAGTAAAACATAGGCCTATGTGGTTTCTATTGTTTACTATGGACTATGTGGTTCGAAATTTATTAGCTTACAGATCAGCTTTCAATTCATTTAAAAAACCTTTGAGTTTTTTCAAAGATTCTATCAAAGCAAATTTTTCATCTGCCCTTTTATTCTGCTTTAAAAAATCTTTGGCACCTTCCAGTGTATATTTTCTTTCACGCAGTAAATGATAAATGAGCTTTAGGTTCTTTATATCCTCGGGGCGAAATAGCCTGTCGCCCTTTCCATTTTTACGGGGCTTTAAAATATCAAACTCATTCTCCCAAAACCTGATGAGCGACTGGTTTACTTTAAACATATTGGCTACAATGCCAATGGCGTAATATTTTTTTTCAAACAACACAGCATCCTCCGGTATGTCTATCAGGTCGGCCCCTGATTCTTTTTCTTTTAAACTCACCCTTCCACGGGTCAGTTTCCTGTTATCGCCTTTTGCTTTTATCTTATCGGGCGCAGGTTTCTCTATTGCAACAGCAACAACTTTTGGTTCCGGTTCCCCGCCTGCCGGACGGGCAGGTTTTGCAACCGGTCCCTCATCAAAAGCAAAAGCAATCTGTTTCAAAGCCATAATTAAAATTAGTCAAAACTTTTCGCACTTCCTGTAGCAGCAATTTTTAAAAGCCTGTCGTACTGCTCTGCATTAAGATCATTGTAGAAAAAATAAACAGGGTCAACTGCCTGTCCGTTTATATGGACTTCATAATGGCAATGCGGCCCTGTACTTTTTCCGGTGCTTCCTACCCAACCGATCACTTCGCCACGTTTTACCTGTTTGCCTACCGTTGCTTTTATCCTCGCCATGTGCATATATTCTGTCTCGTACCCATACCCATGATTGATGATCACATGGTTGCCGGTACCGGTGCCAGCCCCTGCTGTAGTAACTATGCCATCGCCTGTGGCATAAATTGGCGTGCCTTGAGGTGCAGTAAAATCAAGGCCTTTGTGCATTTTAGGTGTTCCATAAACCGGGTCGATCCTCATACCAAAGCCACTGGCAATACGGTTAAGCTGCTTATTGCTTACCGGTTGTATTGCAGGAATGCTGGCCATCTTGGTTTCCTGGTTATTGATCAGCTTTTCAATAGCGCCATAACTTTGAAACTGGTAAGCAACACGTTTTGTAATATTATCCAGCGTTTTTGCAATTTCTGATCCCAGTTCATCCTCATTCAACAAATTAACTTTTGCAATTTCCTTGTTCTTTTCAATGGCTTTTGTCCGGGCGCTGTCGCTTAAAGGATTGGCTTCAAAAATGGAACGGTACACATCATTATCCCTTTTCTCAAGCTCAGCCATTTGCTGCTGCAGCGTTTTCGTTTTTGCTGCCAGTGTAATGTAATTGTCTTTAATAGCTTCATACTTCAGTTCAGTTTCTTTATCGATCGCTCTTGGAAAAAAACTGGTGTATGCCCAGATGATCAGTGCCGAAGTAACCAATGCTGCCGAAATAAAACCAAACACCCGCAACAGTTTTACCCGAAGCGGTGTAACCAGCTTCTCGTAACGAAGTGTGTGCGTATTATAATAGTATTTGATTTTTTTCATGCTAAGCTTCCAGTTCCCTCTCCTTTGGAGAGGGGTTGGGGTGAGGTTGCTTTTTATTACCTTTGCAACCGTTGAACAAAAGTTTACAAATATAGCCCCATAAATCACAAAAATCAACCCATTTAAACAATTGGCATATGATGACGAGTGCTGCGATACGACAACAATATCTTGACTTTTTCAGATCGAAGGAACATGTGATCGTTCCCTCTGCCCCTATCGTGGTAAAGAACGATCCAACCCTGTTATTCACCAATGCAGGCATGAACCAGTTCAAAGATTATTTCCTGGGTAATAAACCGGCGCCCAATAACCGGGTTGCCGATACACAAAAATGTTTACGGGTTAGTGGCAAGCACAACGACCTGGAAGAAGTGGGTGTAGATACATACCATCATACCATGTTTGAAATGCTGGGCAACTGGAGCTTTGGCGATTATTTTAAAAAAGAAGCTATTGCCTGGAGCTGGGAACTGCTGACTGATGTTTATAAATTAGATAAGGATAGGTTATACGTTACCATTTTTGAAGGTGATGATAAAGAAGGCCTGCCTAAAGATGATGAAGCTTATAACGAATGGAAAAAAGTAATTGCAGAAGACAGGATATTGCTGGGTAATAAAAAAGATAATTTTTGGGAGATGGGTGATACCGGGCCTTGCGGTCCCTGTACCGAAATACATGTGGATTGCAGGACCGATGAAGAAAGAAAAACCATTGATGGAAGTATGCTTGTGAATAATGATCATCCGCAGGTGATAGAAATATGGAACAATGTATTCATCCAGTTCAATCGTAAAAAAGACGGCAGCCTGGAAGAATTGCCAGCAAGGCATGTGGATACGGGGATGGGGTTTGAAAGATTAGTAAGAGTAATTCAGCAGAAAACTTCCAATTACGATACAGATGTTTTTACAGGAACGATTGAAGCAATAGAAAAACTCACCGGTAAAAAATATGATTACAGCGATAGCAAAGAAGCGGTTGCCTTCAGGGTAATTGCGGATCACATTCGTGCAATCAGTTTCACCATTGCAGATGGACAGTTGCCATCAAATACAGGTGCAGGTTATGTTATACGCCGCATTTTACGCAGGGCGGTTCGTTATTACTATTCTTATTTAGATTATAAGCAACCGCTGTTGAACCAGTTGTTACCGGTTATTGCAAAGCAGTTTGAGGCTGTTTTTCCGGAGTTGAGCCAACAACTGGATTTTGTGGGTAAGGTGGTGAAAGAAGAAGAAGATGCTTTTTTGAGAACTTTAGCTGCTGGAATAAAAAAATTTAAAGAATATACTACAGATGTGAAAAATCTTGGGCACGGCGTTATTGCTTTTGATCCAGAGGCAGACATGCGTGAGGTTGTAACACTAAAAGAAAAGTATAAAGAAAAAGTAAATCAAAAAATAGTCTCAGGAGATATTGCTTTTGAGCTAAGTGACACATTTGGCTTTCCGATTGATTTAACTGAATTGATGGCAAAGGAAATTGGATGGACGATTGATATGCAAGGTTTTGAATTAGAAATGCAGCAACAAAAAAATCGTAGCCGTTCCGCTGCAGTTTTAGATACAGAAGACTGGGTTACTGTAAATGATATTCCTTCTTCAAAATTTGTTGGCTATGATTCTTTAGAAACAAAAGCACAAGTTGTTAAGTACCGCAAAGTAACAGGCAAGGGAAAAGAACTCTTTCAAATTATTTTAGACCAAACTCCTTTTTATGCTGAAAGCGGCGGGCAGGTTGGTGACAGCGGGGAATTAAAAATTCAAAATTCAAAAGTAAAAATTGTAGACACTAAAAAGGAAAATGATCTCATCATTCATTTTGCAGAATCGGTTCCTGAAGATATGAGTGGAGAGGTTGTTGCCAAAGTAGATGCAGTGAGAAGAAAAGATATTGCCCTGCACCACAGCGTTACACACTTAATGCATGCAGCTTTACGAAATGTATTGGGCAAGCATGTGGCACAAAAAGGTAGTCTTGTAAATGAAGAGCACCTTCGTTTCGACTTCAGCCATTTTGCAAAAGTTACCGATGAAGAAATTGCGGCTGTTGAAAAATTAGTGAATGAAAAAATAAGAGAGAATATACCGGTTGTCATCAGGTCAATGAATAAGGAAGAAGCAGTTGCATTTGGTGCTATGGCTTTGTTTGGCGAAAAATATGGCGATGTAGTAAGGGTTGTAATCATGGATGAGAACTACTCCATTGAACTGTGCGGCGGCACCCATGTTGGCAGCACCGGTGAACTGGGATTATTCAAGATCAAAAGCGAAGGAGCTGTTGCAGCCGGTGTACGCCGTATTGAAGCTGTATGTGGCACTGCTGCAGAAGCTCTTGTTGCCGATCAATCTGTGCAGATCAGTGCCATCCGTGAGCTATTAAAAAACCCGAAAGATATCAGCAAGTCCATTGAAAATTTACAAACTGAAAATGCTTCTCTAAAAAAGCATATCGAAGCTTTGGAAGCAAGGCAGCTTGTCATTATCCGAAATGAGCTGCTGCAAAAAGATGAGATCATCAACAATGTAACTTTTGTTGGCGATATCATTGAAGTGAGCAGTGCTGATGCGTTGAAGAAACTCTGCTTCGAACTTAAAAATAAATTGCACGACCATGTGGCTGTGCTTTGCGCCAATATTGATGGTAAACCTTTCGTAGCCATCGGCATCAGCGATACGGTTGTAGCTGCAAAAAATTTAGACGCCGGAAAAATAATAAAAGAGCATGTGGCGCCATTAATAAAAGGTGGCGGCGGCGGACAAAAAAACCTGGCAACTGCAGGCGGACAGGATGTGAGTAATTTGAGGGCAGTGATCGAAAAGGTAAAAGGGTTGTTGTAAAGATCATTCATGTTTATTAAAAGAGAATTGCTGAAATATTAAAATGAAAACTACCCTTTCAATATTTTATATTCTCTTATGTTTTACTTCAACATCACAATCAACACTTATTGATAGTATAATTACAAAAGCTTCTTTGGAATATACTGTCTCTGCTCTTGCCAATGATAGTATGAAAGGGCGGTTTACTGGTATGCCCGAAACAATAAAGGCAGCAAATTTTATTGCCAGCAGATTTGAAACAGCAGGATTGAAAACTTTAGCTGGCAACGATAAATTCTTTTCATATTATCCTCTTAAATTCCTTGTTGACGACAAAATTGAACTGGTTGATGCCATCAATGTTATTGGCGCTATTAGGGGAATGGGAAGTCCTGACACAGTGGTTATTTTTTGTGCACATTATGACCATAAAGGAGTGAACCGTGCAGCTTTTCGATCTCAGGATTCTGTTTTTAACGGCGCAAATGACAATGCCTCAGGTGTAGCTTTATTAATTGAACTTGCCCAATATTATGTTGCTATAAAAAACAACCGGTACACATTGGTATTTATCGCATTTTCCGGCGAAGAATTGGGTTTGCTGGGCTCAGCCTACACCGTTTCAAATATGGATCAATCCTATGTGCATGCTGTGATCAACTTTGATATGGTTGGCAGGCCAATAGACAAATGGACTAAACAATGTATGGTAGTTGCGGAAGAACCAAAACCGGTCATTAAAAAATTAAACGCCCGGATCTATCCTCAAAAGGGATTTTTTATGGATGATAATTACCCGGAGCAAAATTTATTCAGGAGAAGTGATCATTATTCTTTTAACAAGGTTAAAAACAAAATTTTTCTAACCACCAGTTCTCCTTATGATATATACTACCATACTGTGAAAGATGAGTTTAATACAATAGATTTCGATTTTCTATTATTAGCCACAAAAAATATAGCGCTTGGCTGTGAAATATATTTACACTAAACATCCTATTCTTATATCATGCATATTATTTTTGAAACTCCCTGCCTCATCCTTCGTCAATTCACCGAAGCGGATGCGCCATTGATCTTATCGCTTAACAGCGATCCTGAAATTCTAAAATACCTGCATGAACCAATATTAGAAACAATTGAACAGGCTGAAAAAGTTTTGCAGGATATCATTTTACCCCAATATAAGAACAACCTGGGCCGCTGGGCCATACATACAAAGGAAGGAATGGATTTCATTGGTTGGTGCGGTTTAAAATACCGGCCAGAGATCGATGAGATCGACCTGGGTTACCGCCTCATGCAAAAAGCCTGGGGCAATGGATTTGCTACAGAAGCTGCCCAACATAGTTTAGATCATGGTTTAAATTCTTTAAAACTCAAACTCATCACCGGCAGGGCTCATATAGAAAACATCGCTTCCATAAAAGTGTTGGAAAAAATAGGTATGGAATATATTGGAGAGGGTATTGTAGATGATTGCCCGGTAAGGACTTACACCAAAGCCAACTCAATTCTTTAAGTTTTCTCACAGATTACACGGATTGCCACTGATGAAATACAATTAAAATGATCTGTGTCAATCCGTGTAATCTGTGAGCAACTACCTACAAACCCCAATAATTTGTTAAAGCAAAAAAATAATCTGCGAAATATTTCGTAATACAAAAAAAGCCCTTAGATTTGCTCTACTAAACATTTCGTACATAAAATATTCAAGTCATGAAAAAATTTGTTTTTACCGCTGCCGCCATTTGTTTTGCAGCTTTTACAACCACCCTTACCGCCCAGGATGATAAAGGGGACAAAGCTGAGAAGGGAGAAAAAGATAAGAAGCAAACCCAGGAGATCGTCATCCGCAAAAAAGGTGAAAAAGATACCAAGATCGTTGTTGAAATTAAAGGTGATGCCATTACCATTAATGGCAAACCTCTTTCTGAATTTAAAGATGATGAGATCACCGTTAACAGGAGGAATGTTATTATCCGTGACGGAAAAGGTGGCACCCGTTTCAAAATGGCCCCCGGTGATTTTGAAGGATTTACCTGGAGCGATGATAACGGAAAACCCAGTGCTTTTTTAGGTGTTACTACCAAAGAAGATAATGATGGTAAGGAAGATTCAAAATCGAATGGAGCTGAAATTACCAATATTACCAAAGAGAGCGCTGCTGAAAAAGCAGGGTTGAAGAACGGAGATGTGATCACTAAGATCAATGATAAGAAAGTGGAAGATCCGGAGTCTTTGTCTGAAGTGGTAACCTCTTTTAAACCAAAAGAAGAAGTGACCGTTTATTACAAGCGTGATGGTAAAGAAAATTCGGTAAAAGCAACTTTAGGTGAGCGTAAATCTATGTCTTACACATTCAATGGTGCTGAGGGATTGGGAAGAACATTCAGCATGCCCCGTATACAATCTGTACCTGGTGTTGAATTAGGCGATATGTCGCCAAGGGTATGGTCTCCCGGCGGTAGCAACAATTATGATTTTAATTTTGACAGCTATCCCCGCCAGCAAAAACTGGGTTTAAAGATCCAGGACACTGAAGATGGAAAGGGTGTAAAAGTATTGGATGTAGATAAAGATTCTCCGGCTGAAAAAGCAGGATTGAAAAAAGATGATGTGGTTACAGAGATAGGGGGCAAAAAAATTTCCAATACGGATGAAGTACGTGATGCTTTGCATGATAATGCAGACAAAGCTGCGTACACTATTAAAGCTGCCCGCAATGGTAGTGCCTTGAGTTTTGATATCAAGATCCCTAAAAAATTAAAGACTGCTAATTTATAAGCCATGAATTAAGCATGAGCAGGCATCCTGAGAAATTCAGGATGCTTTTTTTGTAACATACCCTGTCTGCCGAACAGGCAGGATTAACGCAGGTTGATTGCCCATTGTCAATTACCTTTGCACCCGTGAAAGAAAATGAAAAATACCAGGTGGTGATAGGCCTGGAGGTGCACACCCAATTGCTTACCCAAAGCAAATTATTCTGTGGAGACAGCGCTGCCTTTAGTACCGATCCCAATACGCATATCAGCCCTATTACACTGGCACACCCGGGCACATTGCCCAAAATGAATGTAAAGGCCATTGAGTATGCCATTAAACTGGGGCTTGCATTAAACTGCGAAATTGAACAGCATAATTATTTTGCCCGCAAGAATTATTTTTATCCTGATCTGCCAAAAGGCTACCAGGTTTCGCAGCATACAACACCTATTTGTAAAAATGGATCTGTGCCTGTTAAGGTTGACGATACAGCAAGAAATATCCGCCTCAACAGGATACATATAGAAGAAGATGCAGGAAAAAGTTTGCATGATGTAGATGAAAATTACACCGCTATTGACCTGAACCGTGCCGGTGTACCGCTGTTGGAAATTGTAAGCGAACCCGATATGCACAGCAGCGATGAAGCATTTGCTTACATTACCGAGCTGCGCAAATTAGTTACCTGGCTGGGCATTTGCGATGGCAATATGGAAGAAGGAAGTATGCGTTGCGATGCGAATATTTCCATCCGCCTTAAAGGCGATACAAAACTGGGCACCAGGGTTGAAGTGAAAAACCTCAACAGCATCCGTAATGTAAAAAGGGCCATTGATGTGGAAGTGGAAAGGTTAATAGGATTGGTTGAGAATGGACAGGCCATTATACAGGAAACAAGAAGTTATGATGCCGATAACAACAGTACTTTTTCTTTACGCTCCAAAGAAGATGCTGATGATTACCGCTATTTTCCTGAGCCCGACCTCTCTCCTTTTCATATCACTGATGATTATCTTGTTCAGATAAAAAATGAATTGCCGGTATTGCCCCAGGCACTAAAGCAGCGTTATATAAATGAACTGAAACTTTCTGATTATGATGCATCCGTGCTTTGCGATGATAAAGCACAGGCTGCATATTTTGAAGATGTGATAAAACACACCAATAATTATAAGGCAGCTGCCAACTGGATGCTTGGGCCTGTTAAAAGTTATTTGAACGACAACAATATTTCTTACAACGCATTTACTTTGCCTGCTGAAAAACTGGCTTCCTTAATTACATTGGTAGAAACAGGTAAGCTGAATTTTGGCACAGCTTCGTCAAAACTATTACCGGCCTTATTATTGCAGCCTGAAAAACAGCCATTGCAAATTGCAACCGAACTGAACCTGTTGCAGGAAAGTGATAGTGGTTCTATTGAACAATGGGTTGATGAAGTGATCGCTGCCATGCCTGATAAAGTAAAACAATATCAATCGGGAAAAAAAGGCCTGGTTGGTTTATTTGCAGGCGAAGTAAAAAAACGCAGCAAAGGCAAGGCCGATATGCAGATGGTAAATGAGATCTTAGAAAAAAAATTAAATACCCCATAAATGAAAAAACTATTCGCTGCAGCTGTTGTAGCTGCCATTTTATTTTCCTGTAATGATAAAGCCGATAAAGGCATGTTCACGCTTTCCGGCGAAATAAAGTCCGCTCCCGATCAAAAGATCTACCTGGAACAGTTATTCTTCAGCGCCAAACAACCCGAAGTGTTAGACACCGGCGATATTAAAGGCGGCAAATTTTCGCTTTCTGCCATTGGAGCCGAAGAAGGTTTGTACCGTATCCGTATAGCAGATGGTGGCGGCGCCATTTTCATTAATGAAGGGAGCAAAATAGATTTTGCCGGTATGGCTGTAATGCAGGAGCCATTGAGTGGTTCATTCAGCGGCCCGGCAAACAGTGCTTTAAAAAAACTTATCCAGCATGCAGATAGTGTGGGTCTGCTCATTGCCAACAAGAACAGGTTACTTACCGAATTCTCTAAGGCCAATGTAAAAGAAGACGATAGTATTTTTATCGCCACTTTTAATGAGTTCACTGCCTTAAAAGATAATTTCACCAAATTCAGTTTTGCTTATGCCGATACAGCAAAAAGCCCGATCGTTGCATTATTTGCTGCTACCATGGCCCCTGTTGAGATCGGTGCATTTGAAGCTCCTTTAAGCAAACTGGTCAAGCGTTTTCCAGATCACAAGGGTATTGCCGATGCACTTGTATATGTAAAATCACAGGCGGCCCCATCACAAACACAGAACCAACCGGCGGCAAAACCTGCTATTGGCGAGATGGCTCCTGAACTGACGATGAATGATGTTAACGACAAACCTTTTTCTTTAAGCCAGTTGCGTGGTAAATATGTACTGGTAGATTTTTGGGCAAGCTGGTGCATGCCCTGCCGGGAAGAAAACCCCAATGTTGTTGCAGCTTTCAATCAATTCAAAGACAAAAACTTTACCGTGCTGGGCGTATCGCTTGATAAAGACAAACAATCGTGGCTGGATGCTATAAAAGAAGATAAATTAAACTGGCAGCATATCAGTGACCTGAAATACTGGAACAGCGCTGCAACCCCTCTCTATGGCTTAGATGGAATTCCTTATAATGTTTTAGTAGATCCGCAGGGCAAAATTATTGCAACCCATTTAACAGGAAATGCTTTGCAAAATAAACTGGCGGTAGTTTTGAAATAATTCATTTACAGTTACTCCTGGCTATTTATAAACACCCGTTGCTTCAGCAGCGGGTGTTTTGATTTGAAGCAGGGTGGGGGAGGAGATTTAGTGAAAGTTATACCAGGAAATTTCAATAAAATTCGTATCTTGAAGACGTATCATAAACGTAGGATGAATGTAGGATGAATGTAGGATGAATGTAGGATGAATGTAGGATGAATGTAGGATGAATGTAGGATAACCGTAGGGTTAATATAGTTATCCAAGGTTTACCATAATACAGTCATAGCTATGAATTAAGGCGGTACACTTAAACTTTATAATAATGGCAAGAACAAATAACCCGCTTTTGCAAGGCACAAGCGGAAAGATAGGCGGACAGTTTGTGATCAAGCAATATCCTTATGGCACGGTGATCAGTGCTATGCCTGATATGAGCAACGTAAAAAGATCGAAGTTACAAAAACTGCAACAAAAGAAATTTGCTGAAGCCGTTGCTTATGCTAAGAGTATATCAAACAACCCGGTAAAAAAAGTTGCGTATGCAAAGAAATTAAAAAAAGGGCAATCGGTTTTTCATGCTGCGATAAAGGAGTTTTACAGTAAGCATTGATCTTAACCGTTTATGGGGAGGTTTTGCTGAATATTGCTGTGCCCCTGAAAATGCATTGGCCTTTAAACCCGCCGACATGCGTTTTACAGAAGCGGCAGCCATACCGCAGGCGGCAATGCTTGCAGTGCAGGGCCTTATCGATAAAGGAAAAATTAAACGGGGCCAGAAGCTATTGATCAATGGTGCAGGCGGCGGTGTTGGCAGTTTTGGAGTGCAGATAGCAAAGCTGCAGGGTGCTGATGTTACAGGTGTTGACCATACCAGTAAAGCAGATATGATGCGGTCGCTTGGTTTTGATCATGTTATAGACTATACCCAGGAAGATTTTACTAAAGCCCGGAACCAGTACGACTTAATCCTTGATGTGAAGACCGACCGGCCGCTTTTCCATTACCTGCGTGCGTTAAAGCAGGGTGGCAGGTACGTTACGGTTGGAGGTTCCATGTCGCGTCTTTTACAGATATTGCTTCAGCAGCCATTGCTCCCGATGTTCAACAAAAAGAAAGTCAGTATCGTTGCCCTTAAACCGAATAAGGACCTGACTTATATAAATAACCTGTTCGAAAGCGGGAAGTTAAAAACTGTTATTGACGGGCATTTTAATTTAGAACAGGTCCCGGATGCTTTCAGGCTTTTCAGCAGAGCGGGTCACAAAGGGAAAATAGTTATATCGGTAGATGATACTGATGCATAAACTCTTTCTCCTGATGAGATTTCAGAAAAAGCGCCTCCCTTTATGGGAGGCGTTACTTTATTAACTGATCAGTTACCCTTTTGTTACCAAAAATATCCCAATTCTTTAAGGTCATTTTATATTTCTCAATTTCCTTTATAAGCTATTATTCCACTTTTTTCGTATATTTAATTTGGATCTTAATCCGACACTCTGTCTTGTTATAAAACCAAAGGATGCATAAGAATTTTACATTGGCTTTAATGATTTCTTTAGTACCTCTTTCACAAAAGGTATTTCAAAAAGAGTGTCTTACTGAAGTTAATGATGATGTACAATTAAATATATTCAGTTATAAAAGCAGTTTCCCGTCCTTTCTGCTGGAAACACCCGAAAAAACTGCTGAACCATACTCACAGGATTGGCTTGGCAAAGCACAGGAAAACATCCGTAAAAGTGAATACAATTTTAAATGGGAAGAAAAATCAAATTCATATTGTACCCCTAACAGAAAGAACAATCTCCGTTTTTTTTATACTGATAAAGGTTTTTATGTTGAGCCAGGAACAACACAAATACCCATTGGCGATTCCGATCCCATGGCAAGGCCGGAGGAAATTAAATACAGAAGCATACCCAATTGGAAAATAAGATTCAATCTCGATAAAAAACAGGTGGACAAAGGCACATGGAAGATCACTGAAAATAAAGCTGAATATTCCAGCGACAATATTACGGTGCAATACATCAACAATGATGAAGGTATGCGTCAGAATTTTATTGTACATCAGCCCTTATCAAAAAGAGGAGATTTAAGAATAAATCTAAACATTCATACAAAACTGAAGGCCAAATTAACGGAAAGTGAATTACAGTTCTTTCATAAAAAAGAAAATGTATTAAACTATAAAGACCTGAAGGTTTGGGATGCAACCGGCAAACCACTTACAGCATGTTTCAAAAAAAATAAGCGCAATAAACTCTATATCAGTGTAGATACCAGGGATGCTGTTTATCCTATAACAGTAGATCCCATCAGCACTGTTCCTTCCGCTATGCTCGAAGCCCAGCAGGCCAATGCCAATTTCGGTTGTTCTGTGGCATCAGCCGGTGATGTAAATGGCGATGGATATAGTGACGTGATCGTGGGTGCCTATTCTTACAATAATGGTCAAACCAGCGAGGGCATGGCCTTCGTTTTTCACGGATCATCAACAGGTGTTAGTGCTGTAGCGGCTGCGACGGTAGAAAGTAACCAGAACAATGCCCTGATGGGGTATATCGTAGCTACAGCCGGCGATGTGAATGGCGATGGGTACAGCGACGTGATCGTATCAGCGCCTAATTATGCCAATGGCCAATCGAATGAAGGAAGGGCTTATGTTTATCATGGTTCGGCTGCAGGAATTAATACTACGGCTGCAGCTATTATGGAAAGCAATCAGGCAGGCGCATTTTTAGGAAACTGCGTTGCTTCAGCGGGCGACGTTAATGCAGATGGGTACAGCGATGTGATCGTTGGTGCTTACACTTATTCAAGTGGCCAGGCCAGTGAAGGTGTAGCTTTTGTTTATCACGGGTCTGCAGCGGGAATTAATATCAGCCCAGTGTCTATGATGCAAAGCAACCAGGCCAACGCTTTTTTAGGCTATTCGGTAGGGTCGGCCGGCGATGTTAACGGTGATGGATTCAGCGATGTTATTGTGGGCGCTCATTTTTACGATAACGGACAGGCGGATGAAGGTGGTGCTTTTGTATACCATGGCTCCCCGACAGGTATCAATACTACCGCAGCAGCTACGCTGGAAGGCAACCAGGTGAATGCACATATGGGATATTCGGTAGCATCGGCGGGAGATGTAAATGGAGACGGGTATAGCGATGTGATTGCATCGGCTTATCAATACGACAATGGCCAGTCGGATGAAGGAGCGGCTTTTATTTATCACGGCTCTGCAGCAGGTATTAATATAGCATCGGTTGCTACGCTGGAATGCAACCAGGCCGGTGCATATATGGGTTGGTTCGTTAACTGTGCCGGCGATGTTAATGGAGATGGATACAGCGATGTTCTCGTGGGAGCTTACCAATATGGTAATGGCGAGGGGGGTGAAGGTGCCGCTTTTGTATACCAGGGTTCGTCGTCAGGAATTAACGCCACAGCAATAGTTACTCTGGAAACCCAACAGGTCAATGCACTTGTGAGTGCCGTTGCCAGTGCGGGTGATGTAAATGGCGATGGATACAGTGATATTATTGTGGGTTCCCGACAGTACGATAACGGCGAATTAAATGAAGGGGCTGCATTTGTTTATCATGGTTCGGCGGCAGGCATAAATACTACTGTAACCACTACAGTTGAAAGCAACCAGGCTAGCGCACAAATGGGGTTTTCTGTGTCCGGTGCCGGTGATGTGAATGGTGATGGATACGGCGATGTGATTGTAGGGGTAAATCTTTTCGACAATGGGCAAACCGACGAAGGCGCCGCTTTTGTGTATCATGGTAGCGCTACCGGACTTTCTACCACAGCCGCTGCCATGGTAGAAAGTAACCAGGCAAATGCACAAATGGGACTTTGTGTATCCGGTGCAGACGATGTAAATGGCGATGGATATAGTGATGTGATTGTGGGGGTTTATTTTTACGACAATGGGCAAACAAACGAAGGCGCCGCTTTTGTATATCATGGTAGCGTTACCGGACTTTCTACCACAGCCGCTGCCATAGTAGAGAGTAACCAGGCAAATGCACAAATGGGTAGAACTGTAGCCGGCGCAGGCGATGTAAATGGCGATGGATATAGTGATATTATTGTCGGAAGTAGTCGTTATGATAACGGACAAACCGACGAAGGAGCTGCTTTTATATGTCATGGCAGCGCTGCAGGTATTAATACCACAGCTACTGCCATAGTAGAAATTAACCAGGCAAATGCACAGATGGGGTTTTCTGTATCCGGTGCCGGAGATGTAAATGGCGATGGATACAGCGATGTGGTTGTCGGGGCATGGGCGTATACCAATGGTCAAACCAATGAAGGTGCTGTCTTTATATATCATGGCCAGCCTACAGGTATTAATACCTCAGCAGCAGCCATGGTAGAAAGTAACCAGGCAAATGCTCAAATGGGGTATTCTGTATCTGGCATCGGCGATGTAAATGGCGACGGGTATAGCGATGTGATTGTTGGGGCCCGTGTTTACGACAATGGGGAAACCGATGAAGGCGCTGCCTTTGTATACCATGGCAGTACTACAGGTATCAATACCATAGCAGCTGCCTTGTTAGAAAGTAACCAGGTAAATGCACAAATGGGATTTTCCTTATCAGGTGCCGGTGATGTAAATGGCGATGGGTATAGTGATGTGGTTGTGGGGGCAGTTCTTTACGACAATGGGCAAACTGACGAAGGTGCCGCTTTTGTGTATCATGGTAGCGCTACCGGGCTTTCTACCACAGCCGCTGCCATGGTAGAAAGTAACCAGGCTAGCGCTCAAATGGGGTTTTCTGTGTCTGGTGCCGGAGATGTGAATGGCGATGGATACAGCGATGTAATTGCAGGGGTTTATTTTTATGATAATGCGCAAACTGACGAAGGCGCTGCCTTTATATATCATGGCAATAGCCCAGGTACTAATAAAAGAAACAACCTCCGTTTGTATAATACCGATTTAACTACTCCTATTAACAGCAGCAATTTTGTTTTCGGTAATTTTGGTGCAGGACTTTATGCCAAATCTTTTTTAGGCAAAGCCAAGGGAAAAATGGTTTGGGAAACAAGGCTTAATCACAATGCCTACAGTGGTACACCCATTACCAACAGTACGCTCTTTACCTCACAACAAGTTGCTTATACAGATATGAGTTTAACTGGTATAGAATTAAGCGATGTTATTACAAAAGTATTGGGAGGAAATTACACCAAACTCAGAGCAAGAATAAAATACGATCCTGTTACCGCTATCACCGGGCAGGTGTACAGTCCCTGGCGCAATGTGTCTTCAATCATTGATGCAAATAACCTGGGTATTTTACCAATGGACTTAATTTTCTTTAATGCTGCATGGTTACAGAAAGGTAAGACTTCAAAAATTGATTTTAAAACAGATAAGGAAAGCGGTATTTGTTGTTTTGATATTGAGAAGAGTACCGACGGCTTTAATTTCTATTCCATCGGAACTTTACCGGCAAAAAATACAAGTGGTATACAATCTTATTCATTTATTGATGTCAATGCAACCGGTAAAAATCAATTCTATCGTTTAAAAATAAAAGGCATTGCCGGGCAGGTTGGTTATAGCAATATTCAGCAATTATCCGCAGGATCCGGTGGACAAAACAATATTGCGACAGAGATCCTGGTTTTTCCTAACCCAACAGCCGATGTATTGCAACTGCAATTGAACAATGGGTATGACAAAATGCAGGTGCAGATAATCAACAGCGCCGGGCAGGTTGTGAAAAAACTACAGCTCTCTTTAATTAATCAAATCATAACGATACCAGTACAGAATTTAGCTCCAGGTAAATACTGGTTGCATTTACAAAGCAGTAATGAAAAACAGGTTATGCAGTTTGTGAAACAATAATTTCAGGGCGGCTTTTCAGAATCAAATTTTAAAGAATAAATAGAAATACTCGTCTGATAAACTTTATATGTCAGGTATTAATGAATTTAATATCATTATTCATTATAGAGGCAATCGATTTTTGGATTGACTGTTTACCCACTCTGCTGTGGCGCTGGTTGAAACCCAAGCGGTGGCAATACAGGCGGCTTACCTGCGCCAGCAAAGAAATAGATTGGTTCTAATTGTTAATCACTTCTTCATCTAAACGGCCTGCTATTATTGCTTTTTCCAGATGCCCCACCATAAAAGGCTGAATTTCTCGATCTGGGGAAAAAATCATTGGCTCATCATTAAAATATTTTCTAAAATTAAATCCAGTTATATCTATCTGAAATTTTTCGCTAATCATTAAGATTAGCTCATATGCATCGTCACCTGAAACTCCTAAATCATTTTCAATTAATGTTTGCCTAGTAATTGGCATATTATGCTCACCTGAGTGATCTCTGACCAAAGAAACTAATTCAGTAAATCTATTTTCAATTTCGCTATTGCTCATTACCTCTTTTTTTGAAATTTAAACTGGGCAACCTTTGCTCTTTTTGGAAACTCCGGTATATTCTTATTGTGTACTAATATTGTGCTTCTTGTTATAAAATAATTATGATTGAAATCAACTTCGACATTATATACTAAAACTGTTTGATTGACCTGATTTATTTTTAGTACTTTTATTTGCGTTTTCCCATCTAATGATTTCAAGTTATCATGTACTTGAAGATCTTTCGCTTTTTTCCAGCCTTTTCCGATAACATAGAATGGATGTTCTGTAGTTACGTTAATGACCTCATTCCCTGCGCTAATCTTATATATTCCTTGTGTTTCTCTGCTTAGAACATTCACTATCTTACTCAATTCAACTCTACCACTTTCAATATTATAAGAATACACGCTATCGCCTACGGCAAGATTCTCGATACTAATAAACCCTGTTTTTGTATATACTACTGTTCCAGCAATAAAACAAACGCCCGCTTCTGCCATTTTTCCCTTAGAAGGGTCATTTTTCTGAGCATCACTGTACGGAAGGGCATTTATAATTTTCTCTGATAACCATTTTGTCCCATTATAAGTTACATCATAAAGCAAATAATAAGCAGATAGCCTACCTAAAATTTTTGTTCCCCAGCGCCCATAATATTTCCCTTTTGAGGTTGTAGTAATTCGCTTTCCGTTTCTAATATGAGTGTACTTTTTTACAGTCTTACCAGTTTTTTTATCAATAAACTGTTTATTAGTTGATTGCCCTAACATTTCTGATAATAGGGTTGTATATTTAGAAGCAGTACCTACAACTGGATATCCGAGTAATCTTTTAGGTATTGGCACTGTATAATATGCAAGAGCTATGGAAATTAAACGAGCTAAATTTTGCTGTTTAGGCGTTGAAGTGCTAACGGATACTTCAGCTAATGTCTTTCCGGTTGTATCTAATCCAAATGGATCAATAAAATTAATAGGATTATTTAAAACATATGCATATGGGCTCAAATTATAATGTATCGCTGAATTTTCAGCGGAAAGTTCATTAGTGGTATACATCATTTCTCTAGTATCCTCTCCATCCAATGGCATAAATTTCTGCTTTAATTCTTTTGCCAACCAACCAACAGGTTGGCTATTTTCCTCCTCATCTTCCCCGTCGTTCCAATACTCATCTTCTGTTAAAGGGTCTGGCACATGCCATCTTCCTATTTGTGCATCATACATTCTTGCGCCGTAATCATGCCATTCGAGTCCTGAACCATCACTAAACTCTTTATTCTGTAATTCTTTCCCATTGTATTGAAAACGATTGGTGAAGCTGTTAGCTGCCTTTGAGCAGATTCCTTCTATCCGCAACCCGAACGGATAGTAGTGCGTTTCCTCCAATAGTGGCCCTTTTATATGAGTAACTTGCAAATTATCAAAGAACACTTCAATGTTTGGCGTTTCGTTGCTTACATAAATATACAAAAAGCCGTTCTTACTGATAGACAAATTACTTCGAACGATGGGTTCTGTAATATTACCCGGACCAGGATTATTATAAACTGCTTCATCAGGCACCTGTTCAAAATTACTGCTGCTGCCTACATAATTGAACTGTTCATCAAATAAAACCCAGTTCAGGTATGCTTTTGGCCTTGTAATATCATAAGTAGATTGACCTCCCAGGAATTGTGTCGCTCCCGGAGATAATACACCACTGCTGATAATTTCAGCTTGGGTCACTTTACCCCCGGTTGTAGCTATACCTCCGGCAAGTGCAGAAATTAAATCAGTCAAAGGATTATTGACAGGAGGATCCGGAGTCTTACCATTAAGAATGTACCAAGTATCAACCATTACATTGAATTTATCACCTGCCATCACTTTTAATATCATTGACGGGCCGATCATTGGACCGCTTAGTCCGTTCACCATCGCCACTTTTATATTAGGCGTAGGGTAATCGGTTGGCGCATCAACCCTTGTTGCGGGCAGGTTGCCGTAAAGAAGTTCTTCCTGAACAGCTACAGCATCTTCCATTGTTGCAGGCGGGTAGAATGTTGTATCCTTTTCTTCTGTCAGTAACATCCGCACATTTCCCAAATGGTCTTTTATGAAATAATCGTAAGCAAAGCTGGCAGGTATACTGTCAACAGCAGGTTTGTACCTAATACGCCCTTCTTCATGGCTAGCAAACTGTAATGTATCATCCTGGTATACAAGACCAGCTATGTACGTAGTGGTTTTATAAATGGGGGCATCACCCAGGTAATCCATTACAATTTTCTGTAGCTTATTTCCGCCTGCGTCATACACGTAAGTAATAGCATCATAAATTGGATTGCCTCCCCTGTCAACATCACCATTATTTATAGTTATAATTGCCGGTAAATTCAGGTGATTGTACTCTATAGAAATTATATGTTTGTTAGAATCACTGATTAAATTACCATTACCATCATAACTATAATCCTGAGTTGTATTATTTGTATATTCTTTAAAATCACCCAGGTACGTAGCTGAGTCATTTGTCCTGTCTGTTACATAGTACAGTTTATTACTGTTACTGTTATACATATAGGCCAGGCTATCGATGGTTACACTACCTCCCAGTTTCCAGCCTTTCTGGTTCATGTTGGAGATATTGCCGTTTACATCATAAGTCAAACCGCTTGTGCTGAAGTCAACACCTGCTGCTTTTGAAAAACTGGTGCTGTTAAGCTGGTTAAAGTCTGCACCTGTCAGCCGGTTGGCATTGTCATAAGTAAAATCATATTTCCGTAGCATATCATCGCCGGTACTTCGCCACATCATACCACCTATGTTCCCGTTATATTGTGCTGCCGTATAACTGTGTGAACCACTGTTGACGGTAAAGGAGGTTTTATCATAGCCCAGGTCAAAGCCAAACCAGTTACTGTTACTAATTGTATCTTTTACATAACTGCGGTTCATGCCCAGCATCCAGCCGCGGATATTATAATCATACTGCATTGAATCTATACCGGTGTTACCCAGCTTTTTCTTTTTTAATTGTCCCTGCTCGTCATAACTGTTTTCACTGAGCGTTGTCCAACTTCCCGGCATACTACCACTATTTATCCAGGTATTGCTTATCTTCTTTTCAGCCTTTAATATTCGCCACTGGAAATCATAGGTAAGTTTTGTAAGTACAATGGTTGTCTGTGAATTAGTGCCTGCCTTTGCCTGTTTGGTAATACTCAGCAATGGCTGACCGGCCCAACTGGATTGTGTTATCATAACATCAGTTCCACCACTCACATTGTTACTCTGCGTCTGTATTGGTTTTCCCTTATCATCATAAAAAGGTATCGTATAAAGCGAATCATTATCAATCAGTACTCTTGTTTTAGTGCCCGTTACCAATCCTCTCAACCGGTCGGTACTTGATGTGGCATCTTGCGGGTAGGGCCATATGTTGGAAGTGCTTAAGAGATATCCATCATAGCTGGTAACCCTGCTTGCGCTTAATGGACTGCCTTCTCCACTTCGCCAGGTATAATTATCATAAAATATTTTTGTTAATTGCCAATTAGTGAAGATAGCCGGATTGGGATAGCTTATGCTTGTCTGAGCCTGCGTTCTGTGGTAAGCTGCATTGTTATAATTGGCATTATCCGTTATTAGCCCCGTGGCGGTAGGCCGGTCAAGCACATCATACAACGTGTACATCCATTTATGTCCTGAACGAAGCATAGAATCCTGTGTCATTACAAGCCTGTCCCTGGCATCGTAGATCATATAAACAATACCTGCACCCGGAACGCTCTTTGAGATCATGCGTTGGCGCTCATCATACCTATAGCTGAAGCAGAGCTCATTAAGCGTATTACCACTAAAGGCCCAACTGTTATTGATCAGTTGTTCAACTGCTTTGGGAGGTATCACAAATGCCAGCTCATCCATGTCATTATAAACATAGTAAGTACATAGCCATCCTGCATGTGCCCCGGCGGGGGAATTATCTATCTGTACTTTTTTGAGTATCACCTTGCCCACAAGGTTCTTATATTCAATTACCTGTTTCCCGTGTTCATCTGTTGAAATGATTTTTTCGAGCTGGCCTGCTCCATATCTTGCCGAAGTTGCAGGCTGGTTGCTGCTGATGACCCATTTACGTACACTGTCAGAAACAGTATTGAAAAAGTACTGCATGCTTGTTCCTCTTCCATCGCCTGTCCAGCTCTTGCCGGGAGCATAAGTATGAGTGGGCCTGTTGAGGGGAGATAGTTCAAATAGGGTCTTGGTATAAGTAAAGCTGTCGCTGTAATTGGCTATATAATAAGCATATTGGGTATTAAAGGGGTCTGTTTTAAAATTACCATCAGAGCCGGTGCTGGTAGTATAAGGCAGGTATTTATTGGCCTCTCTTCCAAATTCATCATAGGTATTTGCAGATACAATATCTTCCTGCAAAGGGCTTCCTTTTTTTACAATCGTTTCAACGGGCCTGCCCAGGCCGTCAAAATACTGGGTTAACTGTTTTACTTTTTCAATTCCCCCGGCTGTAACACTGTCCTTATGTGTCATGGGTGCATAGGCTTCCCAACTGCGTATATAGTTTACCTTTATTCCATTGGGGAAAGCCGCAGGAGGGGTATCCTGGGCATATGCGCCGGTAAACATCAGCATGATGATCAGCAGCGGTATTTGTTGTTTTACAGTGAGCATGATACTGTAATTATGTAGGTTTATGATCTGGTTAATTCTTTATTGCTGGTATTTATAGTCAAACAGTTTCAATATCCTGCCGTCCTCATCACGTATCAACTTCAAACGATTCAAACCGTCATATTCATAATAGCTTACCTGGTTCCTCACATCGCACTGGCTTGTCATGCCCAGCATAGGCTCATAGGTAAAAGTTACCATCTGCGCATCTGCAGGAAATACTCTTACTTCATCAATTTTGTTGCCGACAGTAATAGTTGCTGTTGGTCCGGTATAGGAAGTCTCATTATATATCCAATTGCTTCCGTTCCAACTCCAGTAAGTAAGCACATAACTTTTACCGTTAGGCAAAGTGAAATTGACAGTATAATTACTGGTCCGGCTTTTTCCTCCTGTTTTTGCTGCAGCATCAGTCGTACCGTCCACCTCCTCGAAACTGGTATAGAAAATTTCATTGGCGGCAGCATTGGTTGCCGCTGCAATGGGCAGTTGCTTTTTATATCCCCACAAATAGCTTTTGTGAACACCACTGTCCTTTGCTATTTCCAGCACATTGGCCAATGTATCATAATTTATATAGCTGATATGCGCAGGCATGTTGTTGGTCTGCTCCTTGTATTCAGTTTGCTGCAACACCACCACGGTGCTGTCATTGAACCAATCATCATAAGTATTGGTAATTGTAGAAAGGAGTGTACCGTTCTTATATTTCTTTTCTTCCAGTACAGGGGTCACTATATTTCGGTATGTTAATACTGAGGCACTGCCGTCTAAGGGATATGCCTTTCTTGTCTCTAAGGTATCCAGGTCAGGCGTATATACAATTTGTTTGGTTGGGTAACTATGCATTGAATTGCCATATTCGGTAGTCGTTTTTACAATGAATGAATCATTGTTATTGTCATAGGTAACTTCTTTGGTACTGTCAGTATATACATCATATTTATTGATAGCATATTTGGTAACATCATATGGGTTAAATTCGCACGGAAAAACCGGGGGCGTACCATTTACTCCGGCCAGGAAATTTCTTTTTACTACATAATTATAATAACTCAAAAAATTATGCATGAATAAATAATTGGTTGTTGATTTCTGCAGTTTATAACTGCTGGTTGCAGTATCATACCGGTATATTTTTGTGAGGTCTTCACCCAGGCATACGTCATTAACAACCTGCAACGGAGCGGACAATATTCTATTTGGTGTGAGGCGATCGCCTACCTGGATATCATAGGGAGCTAAATTTCCTCCGTTAAAAAACATATAATGATGCTCGGTGTAACCGTTATTTGTACTACCTACAGTTTTTTCAATAACGTTACGATGGTAGGCATGCTGGCTTCCCAATGTAGTTAACGGCACCTGCAGGTTTGAACTGAGATGGGCAATAGTATAAGCCGGCCCCTCACAAACCACACTGCCACAGTAATACCAGTCTTTGCTTATAGTTGTTTGGTCACTGCAACGATTAAGGCCCGTTAACAAAAACGTAGAGGAATGATTGCTGGTATCTATATAAATGAAAGATTTTTCCAAAACCTTTTGACCAAAACTATAAGACTGGATAGAGGTTACTGAAGAACCTCCTATCAGGGAATCATTGCTTCCGTTATAATACCTGTTCGGCCTGTAAATAATTGAATCGTACCCTCCTGTGGGGTAAATGATCTTGTTCAATAATCCTTTCATGGCATATACCGTGTCGATTGATCGGTCTGCGTAATTCACTAAAACATTATATATACCGAAGTGAGTGTAATTCATATCTGCGGCTGGGAGTTGGGGAATAAGCGAGGTATTAGAGGATTTACCGTTGCTGAAGCCGTACCAGTCCTGCAGGTACGTTAGTCTTGCGGAAACCCCACTTTTGTCCAGGTATTCAAATTTATAAGGAATTGAGTTAAGGGTATCGCTGATGTTATCGAGTTTTAAACTGTCCAAATACAAACGCTTATTGGAATTGGTATGTGAGGAAGTTCCATTGCCGCTGTTATAAGAGCCATACAATGTAGCCTGCTTGATGATCAATCCATTGCGGTTGGTGATCCGCACCTGTGATAACCTTTTTCCTGAATCCAGGTCCTGCCTGGGAGAGCTGTCGTAGTAAAAAGCTGCCGTATCACCGGCAGAGGTAATGATCTTTGAAATAAATCTACAAATAACCTGTTGGCGGGTGACACAGGTGTAAAATGTTTGTGAATTTAAAGTGTTTGCAGGCCCACCTCCACATCCGCCCGGATAATATTCAGTAGCTATACATTTTGACAAGTACTGGCTGATGGATTGTTCAAAAAGAATAGTATCCATCAGGTACGTAAAATTCATGTAAGAGCGCTTGTTAGGAGCAGTGATCTTGCTCAGGTACCAGCTTGTCTTATTGTGTGACCACTCGTAGCTCTTAGGGCAGCCAGTGCCCATTGGGTTCCTGCTCATGCTGGTTTCTACTACATTAAACCTGTATGTTGAACCATTGTCAGTAGTAATGACAAATCCGCTGTCAGAAAAATTGTTACCAATAGGCTTTATAACAACATTATAATTTGATAAGGGAATAACTGTTTGAAGGTTGGAATCTAAAATAAACTTCCCGGAATAGTTAAGAAAAGAAAAATTGAATATATCTGATTCTGAGTCACGGTGGTCTTTTAAAAAACTCAGTAACGCAGCATTCGAGTTATTGAAATTAGGATTACTCAGGTTCGTGGGCTCACTATATCCAGCTCGTGCTTCGTCAGGCTTGTCAAAGATAGTACGGGATACAACACCACCCAAACTGCAATTCCAACCGGTTCCAACCATGGATGAATATTCATCCACCCTGATACCGGTTGAATTATATAATAAATTGATAGGTAACTTGATTCCGTTAACTGCCAGCACCCCAATGGGAATATTAATATTCGGAGAGCCTGTAGAATTATTGACCGAAAGATTATCTGCTTTTAAAAGGGCACTTACTTCCGGGGTAGGTTGCACAAAATCTGGGAGTTTCATTGCCTCCGGTAATCCTTGCGCAAATGCTGAATAATTTAATAACCACAATAAGGTAATAATAAATAATTTTTTCATCGGTATAAATGGTTAAATATTATCGTTATTTCAAATCATAATTAATCCTGAAAACAAATGGCTGTCTTACCGGTATTTGTTGCCGGTAAAGCATATCGTACAGCAACTGTATTTTTGTTCCTTTGGCTAATTTGGTTTTAATGGATATCTTTTTTGTCAGTCCAACCAGTCCGGCCTGTTGCCATGCCGTAGAATTTTTCAATTGCTCTATATTCTTAAAAGTTGCATTGTAATTCATTTCGAACCCTCCCGTTACAAAGAATTTCTTTTTCAGCTTCCAGTCAATAAAGCTTCTGAAACCCAAACCCTGGTGGGTAATGCGAATCCGCTGTATACTGCCAAGCCCCATCTTATAATTCAAACCGATTCCAATCACAGATTTGTCATTTAATTTATACCCTACAGTAACTCCAATATTTGCAACTGTTGGGATATATCCATTGGATTTTTCAAAATCAAAGATGCTCCCATACTCTAATCGTTGTAAGAATGTTTTTGTCTTTTGCATATTGGGCTTAAAGTCAGGAATATTGGCATCGCCGCTACTGCCGCCGGCTTTGAGTACTTTATCTTTCAGGGTTTTAATTTCAGTCTGCGCCCGTTGCATATTCTGGTTAAATACTTCCCTTGCATTCGGGCCTCCCGAACCAATCCTGTTTTGTATCAATGCATTTACGCTCTCCCTGGTTTGCAAGCCTCGTAAGTCCAATGGCGCTCCCGGCTCAGATGGAACCCTGAACAGAGATGCCAGCATACTATTCTGTTTTACAAAGTTTTTGAAAGCAGGGATTTTGTTTAACACTTTAAGTGCTAATACTTCAACTTTCTTTTTATCAGAGAATAATTCTTTATAGTTGCGTAATGTTTCAACATAGTAATATGCTTCTTTATCAATCTTTGTTAGGTATTTACTTTTGCCAATGTATTTTACAGCTTCATTCATCAACTGTTTTTTCCGCTCTTTTATAAATTGCTCTACTGCTTCTGTATTGGATACATCCTGTTCCAATTCATCCAGTTTCTTTTTTGCGTCATTGATCGGCTGGATTAGTTTTTTATCCAGCTTATTCTTTTGGTCTTCCAGGTATTTGATGCTGGTGGTCAGTTTATCCCTGTAGCTGTTATACTTTGCCCTGTACCCTGCAGCTACCGCTTTACCTTCCTGTATTTTTTTTAATAAACTGCCAAAGGTGGTTGCATTGCTGCCGAATAGTTTTGCAGATGTTTCGGGACTTACCTGGTCTAAAATACCTTTGATCTTATTTTCCCATTTGCTGAGTTTGGCTAAGGTCTTTTCTGTTTTACCGGTGATACGGTTGCTGTATTTGTCTATTTTATTTTCTACAGTATTGAGATATTTAACGGGAACTTTTTGTAGGTTTTCCAGTGTCTGGAATATGCTATCACTCTGCGCTATACAGCAACAGAAACTGAATTGCAAAAAAATAAGTAATACTAGTTGCTTCGGGCTCACTGGTAAAAGTGTTTATACGGTATAGAACATTACATGTGACAGTATTCTGCCACAGTAATAGAATTACTATTAGTATATGCTTGAACAGAAAGATTTTCAGAGGAAGGATTAAATGCCAGGAGTGGTAAAAGGAACATTTTCTAAAGTATAGTAAACATAATATAGATTAATTGTATTGTCAACTATTCCCAGATATTTTTTTATTAAATTAAAAACCGGCTTGCAGATAATCATCATTAAATGCTTTGACACAAATTTGATACTTGAAATTGAAATCAAAATGTTTCACCAAATTACTTTCAGTAAATAAAACAATTGAACCTCACAGAAAATGAATGAAGGTTAGGACTCTGCTTACAGAAAGCAACATGCTCGAAATTTCAAGCAGTTACACATCCTCAATACTACGTTGAAAGGCAATTGTGAAAACTCTGGAAAGAACTCACAAAAAACGCCTCCCGTTTACCGGGAGGCGTTACTTATTAACTTATCAACTGGTGAACTTTATCAGCCTGTCACTTCATGCTTACCTGGCTATAATGATCGGGAAGACACCACTTTCCTTGCTGTTGTAAACATACAGGAAGTATTGCCCGTCGGCCACCCTGCTCAGGTCGAATGGTAAGATCTGGCCATGTACCAGGTTCTTAAATTCATAATAACCCACTTCCTGGCCCCTTGCATTCACGATCTTAACCTTGAACTCTTTGTAAAGATCGCTGTTGAACTGCAAACTGAAACGGCCCTGGTTTGGATTGGGCCAGATACGGATAGCTTCCTGGAACACATTGTGACGCTCCCTGCAATCATGTACCACTACATGCATATTCCGGCTGGTTGTACAACCACCACTGGTTACCGTATAGGTTACATTGGTTACACCCAATCCTGCTACTGCAGGGTTGAAAGTGTTGCCTACTACCCCTGTTCCGCTCCATACCCCACCCGCAGGTAATGCAACCAGCGTAGCGATCGTATCGGTGATACACATCCGTGGTGGTGCATTACTGAATATGATGTTTGGCAATGGAGTGGCCGTAATGGTAAAGCTTACCGGTGCGCCCGTACAGGTTACTCCGCCATTGGTATAGCTCGGTGTTACCGTGATCGTAGCCGTTACAGGTACATTGGTTGGGTTAACCGTTACGAAGGCCGGTATATTACCGATACCTGAGGCTCCAAGCCCGATCGAGGTATTGTTATTGGTCCAGGTATACACCGTGCCTGCTACAGGGCCACTGATGGTTACCGCTGTAGTAGTTGCACCCGAACATACTGACTGGTTGGCGATCGCATTCACACTCGGTGTCGGGTTGACCGTGATCGTAAAGCTTACAGGCCCGCCGCCACAACCAGATGCTGTTGGCGTTACCGTAATGGTGGCCGTGATCGGTGCACTGGTGGTATTGGTAGCTACGAAGCTTGGAATATTACCCGTTCCGCTGGCCGCCAGTCCAATGGCCGGATTGCTGTTGGTCCAGTTATATACTGAGCCCGGAGGCAGGCCACTGAAGGTTACTGCGGTGGTATTGGCACCATTGCATAGCAGCTGGTTGGCTGGCTGGTTAACCGTTGCCGTTGGATTTACCGTGATGGTAAACGTTGTGCTGGCTCCGGTACAGGTGATGCCGCCATTGGTAAAGGTTGGTGTTACCGTAATGGTTGCTGTCTGTGGCGTGCTGCCGGTATTGATGGCTGTGAACGATGGTATGTTACCGGTACCACTGGCTCCCAGGCCTATGGACAGGTTGCTGTTGGTCCAGCTGTATACCGTACCGGCCACAGGGCCTGCAAAGGTTACCGCTGTTGTGGCTGTACCGTTACATACCGTCTGGTTGGCTACCGTATTCACCGATGGTGTTGGATTTACCGTGATGGTAAAGCTTATTGGTGTACCTGTACAAGTGGTGCCGCCATTGGTATAGCTCGGTGTTACCGTAATGGTAGCTACCTGCGGTACATTGGTTGTATTGGTAGCCGTAAAGCTGGCTATATTACCTGTACCGCTGGCTGCAAGGCCGATCGTTGTATTGGTATTGGTCCAGCTATATACCGTTCCGGCTACTGCTCCTGTAAAGTTCACAGCTGTTGTGGCTGATCCGTTGCACAATACCTGTGGCAATACCGCATTTACGGTTGGTATCGGGTTCACTGTTATCGTAAACGTGGTTGGTGTACCGGTACAGGTGCCGCCTGCATTGGTATAGCTTGGTGTTACCGTGATCGTTCCTGTTATGGGCGCTCCCGTTGTATTGGTGGCCGTAAAGTTCAGGTTACCGGTTCCGCTGGCTCCTAATCCAATGGCTGTATTGCTGTTGGTCCAGCTGTACACAGTTCCGGCTACAGGGCCGCTGAAGGCCTGTGTTACCGTTGCTCCCGCACATACTGTCTGGCTTGTTACCGGGTTAACTGCCGGGATCGGGTTCACCGTGATGGTGAAAGTGATCGGTGTGCCAGGGCAGGTTACGCCATTGCTGAAGTTTGGTGTTACCGTAATGGTGGCAACTACCGGCCCCGTACCGGGGTTGGTGGCCACGAAGCTGGCAATATTACCTGCTCCTGAGGCTGCAAGGCCAATACTGGTATTGTTATTGGTCCAGTTGTAGATCGTTCCAAACACACTGCCGGTAAAGTTCACAGCAGCGGTATTGGATCCATTACACAGTACCTGGTTGGCTACAGGGTTCACCGTTGGTGTCGGGTTAACTGTTATAGTAAAGCTTTGTGAGTTACCGGTACAGGTGATGCCTGCATTGTTATATACTGCTGTTACGGTCAGTATGGCTATCACTGGTGACAGGCCTGTATTGGTAGCTATAAAGCTTGGTATATTACCCGTACCGTTGGCCGCCAGCCCTATCGATGGTGCACTGTTGGTCCACTGGAAGCTGAGTGCCCCCGTTGGGCCCGTGGTCGGGCTGGTAAAGTTGATCACCGCTGTTGGTGATCCGTTACACAGTACCTGGCCGGTTACAGGATTAACAACAGGTGCAGGGTTAACTGTTATTGTAAATGTTATTGGTGTACCTACACAACCGGTTGGGCCTACAGGAGTTACCGTAATGGTAGCTACCAGCGGGCCGTTGGTGGCGTTGGTGGTCACAAATGGCATGATATCACCGGTACCTGATGCTGCCAGGCCAATGGCCGGGTTGCTGTTGGTCCAGTTGTATACGGTACCAGGTGCATTGCCCGCTGTACCATTGAATGGTATCGCCTGGGTGGTTGCTCCTGTACAGTAGGCTTTGTTGCTCACCGGTGCCACTGTTGGTGTAGGATTAACCGTGATCGTAAAGGTCTTGAAAGGACCAGTACAGGTGGTTCCTGCATTGGTATAGCCTGGTGTTACTGTAATGGTGGCTGTTATCGGCAGGTTGGTAGCATTCACTGCTATGAAAGCAGGGATATCTCCCGTACCACCCGCTGCCAGGCCAATGGCCGTATTGTTGTTGGTCCACGTAAATACCGTGCCCGCTACCGTGCCTGTAAAGTTCACAGGGGCTGTTAATACACCTGCACACAATGCCTGGTTGGCAGGCTGGTTCACCTGTGGTGTCGGGTTTACCGTTATGGTAAAGCTCAAAGGAAGGCTTACGCAGGTGATACCACCATTGGTATAGCTCATGATCACCGTGATCGTGGCCGTTACAGGGGCATTGGTTGCGTTCGTCGCATTGAATGACAAAATATCGCCACTGCCTGATGCTGCCAACCCGATCGATGGTGTATTGTTGGTCCAGTTATATACAATGATACCGCCTCCTGATGGTGAAGTGAAGTTTATATTGGCTGTTGGTGAATTATTACATACCACCTGGTTTGGTACAGGATTGATAATTGGTGGCGGGTTAACCGTGATCGTGAATGTGATCGGGGTACCCACACAACTTACCGCTCCATTGGTATAGGTTGGCGTTACTGTTATCGTGGCCGTTACAGGCGCTGCCGATACATTCACCGCTACAAATGTTGGGATATTACCGGTACCTGACGCTGCCAGCCCGATCGATGGATCTGTATTGGTCCAGTTGTATACGATCGTGCCACCTGTTGTCGGGCTCGTGAAGTTAACTGGGGTTGAATTAGCTCCGTTGCACAATACCTGGTTCGGTACCGGGTCAATCGTTGCGGTCGGATTAACGGTGTAAGTAAAGGTTACTGGTGTGCCTACGCAGCTCAGGCCGCCATTGGTATAGGTTGGCGTTACCGTTATAGTTGCTGTTTCCGGCGCATTGGTCGTATTGGTTGCTATAAAGCTGGCGATATTGCCTGTGCCGCTGCCGGCTAAACCAATGAAAGGATCATTGTTGGTCCAGTTGTAAACAATGGTACCGCCTGTGTTTGGGCTGGTAAAGTTTACCGCTGCTGTTGGCGTATTGTTACATACCAACTGGTTGGCAACAGGATCTACTATAGCTGTTGGGTTAACCGTTATCGTAAAGCTTATTGGTGTGCCCACACAACTTACTCCACCATTGGTATAGGTAGGGGTAACAGTAATTGTTGCTGTTACCGGTGCATTGGTTGTATTGGTTGCTGTGAAGTTGGTGATATTACCTGTGCCGCTGGCTGCAAGGCCAATAGATGGTGTATCGTTTGTCCAGTTGTAAACAATAGTACCACCCACTGTCGGGCTGGTGAAGTTAACTGCTGCTGTTATCGTGTTGTTACAAACCACCTGGTTTGGAACTGCATTCACTGTTGCTGTCGGATTAACTGTTATCGTAAATGTTGACGGCGTACCCACACAACTTACACCGCCATTGGTATAGGTTGGGGTTACCGTTATCGTTGCCGTTACAGGTGCATTGGTAATATTGGTTGCTGTAAATGAAGCTATATCTCCTGTGCCTGATGCTGCAAGGCCAATGCTGGTTGTATTGTTGGTCCAGTTGTAAACAAGGGTGCCACCAATTGTCGGGCTGGTAAAGTTTATAGCCGCTGTTGGTGCATTATTACACACTACCTGGTTGGCAACAGGATTTACAGTTGGGGTTGGATTGACTGTATAGCTAAAGGTTTTTGGGGTACCGGTGCAGGTTGGGCCTGCTGCATAAGTTATTGTTATCAAACCATCGCCCAACCTGGTTCCTGCAGTAGTTGATGTACTGGTTGAACCAGGATAACTAATATAGCTCGAACCACCACC
>Ga0193752_1000050_pt1 | contig 184731 bp, 175 predicted proteins | sample H1c1metaG_FD_144924 | JGI IMG/M metagenome (GOLD analysis project Ga0193752, IMG submission 144924) | Soil microbial communities from a riparian zone of the East river system, Colorado, United States - H1c1 | ecosystem: Environmental > Terrestrial > Soil > Riparian zone | place: USA: East...
CAATGGGGCAATAATATTTTCCCTTGATGCCCTTTCCGATGATCCAATCGTTTGTAGACATATCGCCGTACATCCACACTTCAACCCCTGTCCTGGTATCTTCCTCACCTCTTTCCGAAAGAAAACTGAACATCGAATGACTTTGCATACTTGTTATGAAAATAGCGGTTGCACCAGCGAAAAGCACAGCCACGGCAATGATCAATGCTTTCTTTTTGGTCCCCATTATATAGATCATGGCTACTGCAGCAGCAGTACAGGCACACATAAAGATCAGGCCCCGGCGTGCCCTGAAGATGGCAAAGAAGAGCGTGATAAGTATCACCAGTATCGCAAAAATATTTTTACTACCTATGCCCAGGAAGGACTTCTTACCTCCAAAATATATGGAATTGAATAAGATGTAGCCAACCGGAAGCCCAAGGAAAGCTGCAATACTTTCAACCAATCCCTGGCTTTTCAGGTTCAACCTATCGTAATCATGCAGGATATCGTAAAACATGACCGACCCCGCAATAAAGAAGGCACCGAAGATCACGAGGGTAGAGAATACCCTTTTGTAAACGCCAATGTTTCTGGGGAACAAGACAACCACCGCGGCAAAATAGGGCAGGACGCCGAATGTAGGGTCCAGGAACATTTGTTTCAGAGAGTCTTTATCATAGGTTGATCCTCTCAGGATTATTGAAACGGAATAAAGCAGGTTAAGTATGAATAATATTTCAAGGTACTTGTTATCAAACTTAAATTTTATCAGCCCGCTTCCCCCTATCGCCATCGCGATAAATCCAACGATCTGCACGGCCTGGCAATTTGCTGCGGTGAAGAAGGTAGTTTCGGCAACAGCCAGCACGAAGAAAACCATGTACACGGTAAAGCCATACCAAAAAAGGCTGAGGCTTGTTTCCTGCTTCTTTGAAACAGCAAGTATATTCTCTCCGGGATATAGTTTTTTCTGTATCACAGAATTTTAATAATTAAAAGATTTGGATTTTTATTGCCGTAATTCAGCAGCAGCTTATAGTGCCTATAAAGCACCGGCTTTCCTGAAAGTCTTTTGCTGCTTTCCTTTAATACTATCCAGTAAATATTTACTTAATGCATGCCCGGCTTTTATATGCCCGCTGTTCTTCCAGTGCCCGCCGCCAACTGTTAAATAGTCATCCTTTGTAAACTGGTCAAACGGCTCAACATATTTAACCGACAACACATTCAATATCTTAATTAAACTCTTGTAGTGGTATTGTTTGCCCTTCGAAACATCTTCCAGTGAAGGAATTACCAGAACGATCAGTTCCGCACCATTTTCTTTTACATAATCTTTCAGTTGTGTAAGATACTGCGTTGTCATTTTATCTTCCTGCTCAGTCGCTCTCTTCTTATTACCACTCATACGGTTTACGATCTTATCTTTCAGGGAACCCATAAAAGTTAAGAACCGGCTTCTTATAAGTATCTTTTGTAAAAAATTAAGTTCCTCCGTTGGATAAGTACCGGTAGCTTTTTTAAATGCTTCGCGTTTTGAAATTTTAAATGGCTTAAAATCCCTGTCATAATCATAAAGATTGTAGCAGGAAGCCAGGTTATTAAAAACCAGGTTATCATATGGGAGCAGGTTATCGCCAAAATCATTGGCTACAAAAAATCCTAAAACAACATAGTTGGACTTTTGAAGCGGGAGGTATTTTTTGGTGGTAAAGAAGGCGTGGTTAGTTCCGGTAGCGGGAACACCGGTGTTCCATACCATGCCGGGATAAACTTTTTTAACGTCGCTTTCCAGCACATCTATATACGAACTGCCTACATCTGCCGAGGCGCCCCAGGTAAAACTATCACCCGCTGCCAGTATTCTCAGTGAATCGCTGTTGGGTGATATCTCTGTAAAATTGTCGCTATCGTGGTATCCCTCATTATTTATCATCTTTAACCTCTTGTAATACCATATTTCATTTTTAAACATGGCCGAATCTTCTTTAGAGACCTGGTTTGGTAAATAGCCCGGGCCGGTAGCTGAATCACATTTCCACCAGGTGGCCTGTGTAAGGGTAAACCTTTTTGCCATTTGATAAGTGGAAGGATAGTTCGTGAAAGACAGTATCGCTTCACCGATAATAAAGACTATGACAAACAGGAACAACAGGGTAAATAAAGCAAACTTTATTTTTTTCCCTTTTGAAATTTTAATTTTTGTCCCGTTATCCTGCATAGAAAATAAAAGTTAATCCAGTTTAAATTCTTCTTTCCAGTTGGTATCGTTAGCCAATTTTTCCTGTTTGGTTTTATCAAAAACAAAATTACCAACTACCAGGAAATCCATTTCTGTACGCATAAAACACCTGAACGCATCATCGGGTGTACAAACAATGGGTTCTCCCCGTACATTAAAACTGGAGTTTACCAGTAATCCATATCCTGTCTGCTGCTTAAATGAATCAATTAAGGTCCAGTATCTCGGATTTGTTTTCTTACTCACGCTTTGTATCCTCGCAGAATAATCAACGTGTGTGATCGCCGGGATATCAGAACGTAAATGATAGAGTCTTTCATACATTTCCATGCTATCATAATTTGCCGGCAATGGCTTTATGCGTTTTGGCTTTACCGGCATTACCACCAGCATATAAGGCGATGTTTTTTCCAATTCAAAATACTCCTGCACATCTTCTTCTAAAACCGATGGTGCGAATGGCCTGAATCCTTCCCGGTACTTTATTTTAAGATTCATCTTCTTCTGCATCTCCGGGTTTCTTGCATCACCAAGAATACTACGGCCTCCCAAAGCCCTTGGGCCATATTCCATTCTTCCCTGGAACCATCCTACCACATTTCCTTCCGCCAGCCTTGATGCAACAAATTTGCTGAGCTCATTAAAGTCTTTGTAGTGATCATATTTAGCGCCGTATTTTCTTACCATTCCAAGTATATCCTTATCATCATACTGGGGGCCGAGGTAAGCGCCTTTCATTGCATCAGCAACATTTTTATCCACGGTTCTTTTTTCACCCTTCCATAAATACCAGCCCAAATAAGCTGCGCCCAACGCACCGCCTGCATCACCCGAAGCCGGTTGTATCCAAATGTCCTTGAATATCCCTGCCTCAATGAGTTTTCCATTGGCCACACAATTCAATGCAACACCACCCGCCATTACCAGGTAGTCGCTGTTGGTTAATTTTTTTGCTGTTATTGCGAGCTTTATAACGATCTCCTCGGTGATCTGCTGAATGGCCAATGCCATATTCATATAGTCCTGTGTAATATCAGATTCAGGGTCCCTTGGCGGAATACCAAATAATGTTGTCCATTTTTCATTATTGGTCATCTTCAGCCCTGTTGCATAATCAAAGTATTTCATGTTCAACAGGATCGATCCATCATCCCGTACATCCACGAGTTCCCTTAATGTTTTTTCCTTGAACTCTTTTGTTTGTGCTGCTTCTGCAATGCCATAAGGGGCAAGACCCATTAATTTATATTCACCACTGTTTACCGTAAAACCTGTATAATAAGTAAAGGCAGAATATAATAAACCTATTGAATGAGGAAAGTGCAGCTCTTTCAGCATTTTTATACTATTGCCCTTGCCATGCCCAATAGTAGTTGTAGCCCATTCTCCCACGCCATCAACAGTTAATATGGCGGCGTCTTCAAAAGGCGAAGGATAAAAAGCGCTGGCTGCATGTGATAAGTGGTGTTCAGGAAATAAAACGGGTATTTTACTGTTCCCGAATTTCTTAAACTCATCTTTAAGCATCTTTTTCATAAAGAGCTTTTCCTTTATCCAAACAGGAACTGAAGTAAGAAAACTTGTAAGTCCCTTTGGTGTAAAAGCATGATAGGTTTCCAGCAGCCGCTCGAATTTGATAAAGGGCTTGTCATAAAAAGCAACAGCCGTCAGGTCTTTAAATTCTATGCCTGCTTCACTTAGCACATATCTTACCGCATGTTCCGGGAAAGAAGGATCATGCTTTTTGCGGGTGAAGCGCTCTTCATGTGCTGCTGCAATAATTTCACCATCACATACAATGGCTGCCGCACTATCATGATAGTACGCAGAAATTCCTAAGATAAATGTGGCCAACTCAGTTTTTTTTAAAAATTAAAAAAGTGTGTAAATAAAAGGGGCTATTGCAGAACCCGCAGAAAGAACAATTAATACACCAAATATTAATAGTACAATAATAAGTGGCAATAACCAGAACTTTTTTCTAACTTTTAAAAAAGCCCATAATTCACGTAAAAATTCCATGATAAATTTATTTTTAGTTTCTTAAAAAGGATTTTTAATATCGTTAGCGGTAAATTCAATATCCCGGTTTATCATTACAGAATCCCTTCCTTTTTTAAACCCTTTAAGGTTCATGGAATCTTTTCCCATCGATCGCCTGATAATACCTACCGGCATTAGAAATACAATGTAAACGACGGATAACAGAACCCTGGATACCACCACGCCCAATAATTTCGTAAGTCCCAGCCAAAGTATGGCAATATAATAATAGAACATGGGGAATGCCATGGTCATCACCAAAACCAGGATAGAGATCTTATAATAAAGAACATTTTTTGTAAAATACCCCAGCAAAAGACAGATCAGGGTCATTGCCATTCCCGTATCACTTGCTTCCTTTTTTGATACTGATTTTGGAAAGATGTTCTCTAAAAAATTTGCCATTTTGTTGTATTTATAAATCAGTTATGCTTTTTTGATCCTGTTGGGTTAAATTTTTTCATTTCAAAAATAATCTTATTGTACCTATAAGACATCCTCAAAAGAACGATTTTGTCGCTATATTAGTATCGGATTTTATATGTTCAAATAATTCCAGGTGCTTTTTTATGGTCGATTCCCGGGTAAAGTTCGGCAACAAATAGCCTTTGAGCGCATGTTGAAGGCAGAATTTTATCCCCTCACAAACGTCGTTCGCATCTTTATATTTTGCGAGGTACCCGTTTTCTTTGTGACTTATCATATCGGGGATGCCTCCTACATTGAAGCCTACCACGGGTGTGCCGCAACTTAAGCTTTCCAGGATTGTTGTAGGTAAATTGTCGGCTAAGGACGGTACAACGAAAACATCTGCCGCATTGTACACCATAGAAATTGAACGCTCATCTTCCAGGTAACCCATAAATTTTGTCCTGAACGGGATGGCTTCGGCAATTTCCTTATTATAACTGCTCCCAAAAATTAATACCGATATATTTTTAATACTGCCGTCATTATGCAACAATTCAAGCGCTTTTTGAAGGTATGCCCAGCCTTTGTAAGGGCTATTGACCGAAACTGCGCCAAATACAATAACCGTTTCATTAATACCAATATTCAAAATTTGCCGGGCCGTTGTTTTACCGGCAGGCTTAAAAAGAGAAGCGTCGATCATATTAGGAATACAAAAAGCAGGTTTATCTTTTGTAAGCAATGATTCCCTGGTACAATTATACAACCACCGGCTTGGTGCTACAAAATACAGGTTCCTGTATTTTGAATAGAGTCCTGATTTTTTCCTGAACTCCTTAAATGACAGGTCCTTCTTTTTTTCTTCCGGGAACATGGGGCAATCATTACAGCCTACGGTTTTATACTTTTCGCAGGTAAAACTATGGTGGCACCCGCCTGTAATATTCCACATATCATGCATAAAGAATATCACAGGCTTATTGAGGCTGGCAATTTGTTTTAAACTTCTGAAATTTAAAAAGCCTTTCCATGCCCAGTGAATGTAAATAATGTCTGCATTTTTAACTTCTGTAAGTTTAGCTACATTGGTACCTAAAACGGGGTAGGAAAATGAACCAAGTTGTTTAATACTTTTTCTTGTTAAGTAAGCCTGTATCCTGTCATCTATCCTGGAGATCAACCTGGGTATCTTACCCATGTATTTAATATTGGGGTTGTCCTGCACACCGGTTTGTAATGATACTATATCAGACTCCACATTAACCCCTTTAAAAGCATTTTGAAGCATTAGTGCAGTGCGTCCCGAAGCCCCCATGTAATATTGTATGTGTACAACTTTTGTCATCCTGCTTTTTATCTGTACCAGATCCTCGCTTTGGATTTTTTATAAAAGATATTATAGAATTGTATTGGTGCAATGATATAACCAAACACGTTGGCTAGTATGGACGAAAGAATGACCGACTGTACTCCCAAGTGAAAATATTTTATGAACAACATCGATAGGGCGAAAAAAGAGATCGGCCCCACGATCGAAGCATAGAACTGTATCTGCAGCGTACCGATACCATTTATTACATTCACAAAAATGCTGGCAAACATAGTTGTAGAAAAAAACAACAGGCACAGCAAAGAGATATTAAAGTCGATATGAACAACATTTTTCCCGATCCACAATTCATAAACCTTATCAGCAGCTACCAGCATTATTAAACCTGTTACGAGGAATGGGATCAACATCACCAGGTATTTTTTTACCGCATTTTTTATCCATGCAGTTTCTCCTGAGTTGTATGCATCGGTCACACCGCTCCACAAAGGACTTAATAATATCATAAAGACCATTTGCAGCACAGAAAAATATTTGAATGCTATATTATAATTGGTAACTTCTTCAGTTCCGAAATAATGAGCGATAATAAAAAGCGATGTCTCAAACTGGATAATAGCGGCTATCTGCAGCACAAAAAACTTGAGCCCCAGTTTCATAATATCTTTCGCATACTCCTTTTTTACATATTTCAATGAGGGCCTGTAATCTTTAAATTTCGTGTTGAAAAAGTAAATATTGGCAGCTAATAAAATAAATGTGGGCGCAACCCCAACAGCTAAACCCAGGTATAAAAGTGAGCCGGTGGTAAATTTGGTCATTGCAAAGATCACAGCCAAAGCAAAGAGTTGTCCCAGCATATCTATTAAAGAAGCTTTTGCCGGTTGCTGGTCGGCCGTTAGAATAGTATTTATGACCCTGAAAATAAACTGAAGACAGAAATAGGTGAAAACAAGCATGGCCAGTTTCGACACTTCGGCTTCCATTGCGGGAGGCAGGCTTAGCAAACTGTGCCAACTGATGAACTGGTTAACAAACATCAAAATGACCCACAATAAAATGAATATAGCAGAGATATAATAATATGTGGTGCTAATGTAAGTTCTTGCTACTTCTTTATCTCCCTTAGCTTTAGCTTCTGCAAATTTATTGCGAAGGCCGTGCGTAAACCCTATATCAAAAAAAGAAATCCATGCGATCATGGAACTTAGCGTAAGCCAGATCCCATATTGCGATGGATTTATATAATGAATTGTCAGCGGAACCAGGATCAAACCTATTGCAATGCTGATGCCTTTAATGAGCAATGAGCCAATAATATTCTTTTTTGCTTCAAGACTACGCTGGTGACCTTTGGTAAAAAAGTTTATTGCAAATTGCCATAAAGCTCCGATATGTTTCATTATCAGCATTTATTTCCTGTGTTTTAACCGGTAAGAGGTTTTTGGTCAGCGTTTTTTAAAAGGTTCTGCCCCCATCCTTTATATCAAAATTTCTTTCCTATTTTTTTATTTACGAACAGGCCGTCCAATTGCAATAACCTGCCCGTTTTTTCATCAGAAAAACCATTCTCCAGGGAAAATAATTCAAACCCTTTACTATCTAAAAATTTGATCATTTCAATGAATGATGTCTCATTCTCATAAAGCGCAACAACCGACATCTCCAGCTGCATAAGTGTTATCTTGTCCAATACCTTTTCGGAACCAAGGATCACGTTCTTCTCGAATCCCTGTGTATCGATCTTCAGCATTACGTTATCTCCTTCTTCGTAATAATTATGGAATATTGAATCCAGGGTTTTTATTCCTATCTTTTCCTTCGCTACATACTTCGATTCCGGAGCCCTTGTCTCATGCTCCGGCAGCATATTAAGGATAGAGCTGCTGTATGAATTCCCGGCAACGTTGATCTCGCTTTCCATATTCTCATTCCCCAGGGCATAGTTATTAATGACCCAGCTATTGTCTTTTGCTGAAGCCTGTTCCAGTACATTATAAGCCGCTTTCATCGGCTCAAAAGAAATAATCTTTTTGTCATACCCGATCCTCCTCACTTCCAGGCCATACTGGCCAATATTAGCACCCACATCAAACAGTTTACTAATGCCGAACTGCCTCAGCATTTTCATCTTATCCTCCTCGTGGTATTTATTGATCTGGTAACCGAGGGATTTCAATATCCCTTTTAATATTTTTTTCATTTTTTTACCTTTAATCTTTTAAAGTGTATGAGATCAATGAACAGCTGATCTAATGCTTATAGGATGATGTGATATAATTAAGAGGAAATAAAAAACGGCCTCCTTGTCTCCCTGGAAAAAAGAAGCAATAATACGCTTCTTGTCTTTGCACTACGACAATGCGGTTTAATGATATTATTAAGAAATGAGAGGGCTGTTAAATTTAACAGCCCTGGTTATTTTACACCTTGCTTTGTGCAAGTGTCTTCTTTACATTTTGAACATCACTTACCATCATTTCTTTTACAAGACCGGCAAGATCATATTTGGGTTTCCATCCTAACTTTTCTTTTGCTTTTGTGGCGTCCCCAATAAGTAATTCTACTTCTGTAGGACGAAAATATTCCGGGTCAACTGCTACCACCTCTTTACCCACAGGCAGTTGATATGCAGGATTATTGCAGGCTACGACAGTTCCTTTTTCCTCAACGCCCTCTCCGGTGAATTTCAATTCTATTCCTATCTCATTAAATGCAAGCTTTATAAAATCCCTTACGCTTGTTGTTGTGCCGGTTGCTATAACAAAATCATCCGGCTTATCCTGCTGTAATATCAGCCACATGGCTTCTACATAATCCTTTGCGTGTCCCCAGTCTCTTTGCGCATTAAGGTTACCGAGGTAAAGCTTATCCTGCAGGCCGTGAGCGATCGCTGCTGCAGCCATGGTTATTTTTCGGGTTACAAAAGTTTCACCGCGTAAAGGGCTTTCATGGTTAAATAATATCCCATTACATGCATACATATTATAAGCCTCGCGATAATTAACAACGATCCAGTAGCCATATAACTTAGCAACGGCATAAGGGCTTCTTGGATAAAACGGGGTGGTTTCTCTTTGCGGAACTTCCTGCACCAGGCCATAAAGCTCAGAAGTAGATGCCTGGTAGATGCGTGTTTTTTTCTCCAGCTTCAATATCCTTATTGCTTCCATTAAGCGCAGGGTTCCAATACCATCTGCATTGGCTGTATATTCCGGCGTATCAAAGCTCACTTTAACGTGGCTCATGGCCGCCAGGTTGTAGATCTCGTCAGGTTGTGTTTCCTGTACGATGCGGATCAGGTTGGTACTGTCCGTCATATCGCCATAGTGCATCATAAAACGCACATTCCTTTCGTGTGGGTCCTGGTATAAATGATCAACACGACTGGTATTGATAAGCGATGAACGCCTTTTAATACCATGTACCATATAGCCTTTTTCCAGCAGCAGCTCTGCCAGATAAGCTCCATCCTGTCCGGTTATACCGGTAATTAATGCAGTCTTCATAAATTAAAAATAAGTGAAAATTCGGAATGATTACCTTAACGTGCAGTTTGTGGTTTTTGTTGTTTCATTAAAAAATCCTGGTAAGCTATGTTCATTCCTTCTTTGAGAGCGGTTTTATAATGCCATCCCAGCGCATTAACTTTTGTTACATCTAATAATTTCCGGGGGGTGCCGTCGGGTTTTGTTGTGTCAAAAACCAGGTCACCGGTATATCCCGTAACTTCTTTTACCAATTCAGCCAGGTCTTTAATACTCAGGTCTTCACCACAGCCTATATTGATGATCTCTTTTTCATTGTACGTTTCCATTAAAAACAAACAGGCTTCTGCCAGGTCATCAGCAAATAAAAATTCTCTTTTGGGACTTCCTGAACCCCATATCACCACTTCCTTTACCCCGGAGACCTTCGCTTCATGAAACCTGCGTATCAGTGCAGGCAATACATGTGAGTTTTCGGGATGATAATTATCATTCAATCCGTAAAGATTGGTAGGCATTACACTGATATAGTTAGCGCCATACTGCTCCCTGTAGGTTTCACACAACTTAATGCCCGCGATTTTTGCGATGGCGTATGGCTCGTTTGTGCTTTCCAGCGGCCCGGTCAAAAGTGAATCTTCCCGGATTGGCTGTGGGGCCATTTTTGGATAGATACAGGAACTGCCCAGGAAAAGCAGTTTACTAACCTTGTTATTGTAGGCAGCGTGAATGATGTTTGAAACGATTGCCAGGTTGTCATACAGGAAATCTGCCCGGTAAGTATTATTGGCAACAATGCCCCCTACTTTAGCAGCAGCAAGAAAAACGAACTGAGGCTTTTCCTCATTGAAGAATTGCTCTACCGCTTTTTGATCACGCAGGTCAAGTTCTTTCGAGGTACGGTTAACAATATTTGTAAACCCTTTTGCATCCAGTGCTCTTGCTATTGCGGACCCAACCATTCCTTTATGCCCGGCAATATAGATCTTATCTCCTTTCTCCATTATGAATGCGCAAATCTAAACGTTTGTAACATAGGTGTGTTCTCTCTTACAAAAACACTTTCTTCCTCCGCTTCGGCTATCATTGTGTAACCCAGAGAAGGAAGATTAACTTTTACAGTTTTGTTCTTTACAGCATACAACCTGCCTTCAACGGAAACTGAAGAACCATTGATAGCATGTGCGACTTCCTTACTGTTTACAAAAGTAGGTTCTACTTTTATATTCCGGTAATCTTCTGTAAACTCTTTTATTACGGCTATTTCATCCTCTGCTATCACTGCGGGCTTACCCAACCAGTATAAGAGGTTAATTACACCATTCGTTTGTTTCAGAAGTGCCGTTTCTTCCGGGCTCACACAAACAAATACAATTGATTTGAATAAGGGTTCGAAAACAAATTTGTGCTTCCTGAACGTTTTTGTCTTAACACAAACCATCGGAAAAAAGATTTCCATTTTTTTCTTAGTAAACAAAGCGGCAACCTTCTTTTCAGATTGCGGTTTTGTATAAACTGCGTACCAATTTTTCTGCATAACCATTTTTTTATAATTAGAAATGTGCAGTTAATCGGATAGTTGGAACGGGATAGTTAGTCAGATACTTGGAAAAAGGCAGTTAATGGATAGGAGGATTATTTATTGAGCAATACAATTAAGCAGGGCTTCGCCAATCTCAGTCACAGCTTAAAATGAATTGAGTCAAATTATTTTTCATGATATTGGAGTTTGGTTTTTTATGCTAATTTTTTTTGTTTTTTTGTTTTCTGACCATAGCCATATTGCTTGCTTCCGTAAACATAATTATAACCATACCCATGATTGTTCTTAAACATGCCCCTCGTTTTAACACCGTTAAATACAATAGCAGGGTTATTTATCGGGTTTATCTGGTTGGTTTCGTCAATACGCTTAACAAGCATTTTAGGTGTATAATCGTGTCTTACAACGTAGAGTGTAGCGTCACAAAGCTTGGATAATATATAGGCATCTGTAACCAGTACGGCCGGCGATGTATCTATAACCACCATGTCAAAATTATTTTCCAGGTATTCTATTAACTCCTCTACTTTGCCATTTGCCAGGAGCTCAGTAGGATTATCCGGTAAAGTACCTGCGGAAATAAAATACATGCTATCGTGCGTATCAAGCTTGTTGATTATTTCTTCGGCCCTTTTTTCCCCTGCAAGGTATTCGGAAACACCTTCCTCGTAATTAACATTAAATATTTTTGACTGGGTTGGTTGATTCAGGTCCAGGTCAACCAGTACAACTTTTTTGCCGGTAAGAGAAATACTTACAGCAAGATTTGCAGCTATAAAACTTTTTCCTTCCCCGGATATACTTGAAGTAAGTAATAATTTTCTGTGTGTTGGGCCTATTCCTAAAAACGATAAGGAGATCCTCAGCTTCCTGAACTCTTCTGCAACAAAACTCCTTGTACCCTTTTCAATTATTAAAGGCGTGGTTGTTTTTTCAAATGCCAATTCACCAATAATAGGAATAGAGGTCATTTTTTCTATCTCGCTCCTGTATTTTATTTTACCGGTAAAAGTATCTTTTATGATCACGCTTCCTGCAAACAAGCCCAAAGCGGCTGCCATCGCCATCATGTAGATCATCATTTTTTTAGGGCTTACCGGGAATTTACCTGCAAGCGCCTTGTCTACGATCCTGCTGTTAGATACAACAGAAGCTAATGACATTTCGGTCTCCTGCTTTTTTTGTAACAAGGTCTGGTACTGGTTTGCTTTAGATTGATGTTCACGGCTTATCTCCAATAACTGCTTTTCTTTTTTAGGTACGGTCGACAACACAGCATTATAATTACTGTTGGTAGCATATAAACTTTGTTTAGATGCAATAAGGCTTTGCTTTTGGTTTTGAATATTTTCTGTGATGCTTGGCTTCAGTCTTTTGATCTCTTCTCCAAGGGATTTAAGCGTGGGATTATTTTCGCCAACCGTCTTCTTTAATTTTGCAAATTCCGTTTCTGCTGTTTGTAACTGGATCACTAACCTTGACAAAGAGGGATCTACTCCTAATGTAGAGGGAGCTAACATTTCACCTTCCTGGTTTTTTGCAACAAATTTTTCAACCTGGTTAAGCATGGAAAGCTGCATATTCACGTCTCCCAATTTCTGATCGTTCTCACTTACATTCTTTAAAAAGGAGGTGCCCTGTGTACTAATGTCTATTGCCCCGCTTCCTGACCTGTATTGCTGTATTTTTCTTTCTATGGTATCCAGTTCCTGTGCCGCCTGGTTCAGCTGCTCGTTGATAAATTCCAGGGTATTGACCGCCAGGGTATTTTTTTCTGTGATAGAAACCTTGTCGTATATCGTAATAAGCTGGTTAATTATATCAACTGCCCTTTGCGGAATAGGATCTTTGTAAGAAAGCTGCACAATGGCTGAAGCCTTGTTTGGCGTTATCTTAAGCCCATATAATAAACCCGCTGCAACATTTTGTGGTTCGTCAAGAGAAAAGAACATTTTCTTTTTAGCTGCAATAGGAGATCCAACACGATACTTGTTTGGTATGAATTTCAAAGTGCCATAGGCTGTACTCACAAACTGGTTAATTGGATACTTGTCCTTATTTTCTAAAGTGACCGTTTTGCTGTTTTTGTCATAGGTGAAATTTACCTTTTCAGTTGCCTGGATAGAATCAGGATTTAATGCTTCGATCATGATCGGCGATAAAACATAAGCATCTCCCGATTTTAATTTGCCCTCCAGCGATACCGGTGCGTACAGGTAAAGCGCTTTCACAACTTTTTCCATTAAGGCCCGGGACTGAAGCACTTCAATTTCGTTTTCAATGGTTTTCTTGGAAGCGATCAGGTCCAATGATTCCAATAATTCAGAACCGTCACCTCCACCCCTGCGCTCATCCTTGATGATTAATGTAGCACCAGCCTGGTAGATAGGCGTGGCATAACGCAGGTAGGCATAAGCCCCGGCAAAAGCAAGGAGCCCATACAATATAAGCAGCGGCCAGTAAGGCAAATATTTTGAGGCCAGTTGCTGACCCATATTTGTCTCTTTCTCTTCCACCATTGTATTTTTGCTCATTTCCATGATCTAACTAAAAATTATCTGATAACCCTGTCCAAAACAAGTATAAGAATTGATATACCACTCAACACCACAGGGATGATCTGCTGCGCCCTGTCGGTAGTTGCTACTTTGGATTTACTGGGTTCTACATAAACAACATCATTATGCTTTAAATAATAATATTCTGAGGTTAAAAAATCTGCTGAATTAATATTCAGATGCGTCGTCATCCTTTTACCACCCTCTTCACGGATCAATAAGATATTATCCCTTTTACCGTAGATGGTAAGATCTCCGGCAAGACCTAAGGCCTTAACCAGGGATATTTGTTCACTGGGTACATTTATCACAGTTGGATTCGCTACTTCTCCCAACACAGTAACTTCAAAATTGAGGTGACGTATCTCAACTATAGGGTTAAGCAGTTCTTTTCTTGCCACAACTGCCGCAGTGATATTTGCCGTAAGTTGTTTTTTTGTAAGTCCTTCTGCCCGGATATTACCCAGTTTAGGTAACTGTATATTTCCGTCATCATTTACCAGGTAGCCTTTTGAAGTAAGGTCTGTCCTGTTATATTCCACATCATCCTTTGGACTAAGGCTTGAAATTGTAATATTAAGTATATCATTCTTTTGAATAGGGGCCTCAACTGTACCAAGCACAGTATTAATTTCTGAATCACGGGCATCTCCAAAATATGCAATCTTTTTTGTTGAAGTACACGACACACAAAGAAACAGAGGTAATAATCCAATTACAATAATAAATCTACCAACCATAATATAATACCATTATAGGTTACTTAATTAAAAAATCATGCTTTTTATGGGGAGCCTTTGGATAGGATAGGGAGGTAAGGAGAGTTAAAGTAGAAAATAATCTATAAATTTCTTTTAACTATATCCAGAGGTAAAAATACTATTTAAAATATAATTTCCAAATTAAACTTGTATTATTTTCTGTAAAACACATACCCTTAAGTGGTAATATATGATCTCTTCCAAATCAAAACCCCCAAATTTTTTTTACCATAATTACAGCTGTTCTTTCTCTTTTTTTAAACTAAATATAGGCGTATGCCACAACTAATAAAGAATTTATGATTATATTAAAAAAGATAGATATTTATTCTGTCTAATTATTCAAAAAACATTTGATTATTTAAAATAGTATTTAGATATTTGTCTAAATATACAATTACCCGGTTATGAATAGTGTTTTTAAAGCTTTGAATGACAGCACCCGCAGGGAAATACTGGAACTATTAAAAAAAGGTGACCTGACTGCCGGGGCAATTGCCGAACAGTTCAGTATCAGTAAACCCAGCATCTCTCATCACCTGGATTTGCTGAAACAGGCTGGCCTGGTAGAAGCTGTAAAAGAGGGGCAGTTCATTTATTATTCACTTAATACAACGGTGATGGATGAAATAGTGAAATGGCTTATCCAGTTTAAAAATAAAAAGTAATCTGATATGAGACAATCTAAATTATTACAAACGCTTTTCCCTTTTATGATCATGGCTATCCCATGGATCTACCTGGCTTTTATCTGGCAGGATCTGCCAGATACCATTGCAACTCATTTTGGTATCGATGGAAAGCCGGATAAATTTGGGCCCCGAAATGAAATTCTTCTAATTACGAGCGTATTATCTGCTGTGGGTATCCTTGTGTATTTTTTATTGAGGAATATTTACAGGATAGACCCTAAGAAAAAATATTCAGCAACAACTTCCTCAGTATTATCAAAAATAGCTGTGGTGGTTATTCTTCTTCTATGTGCTGTAACAGTTTTTCTTTTATATTGGACGCTTAAGGGTAAAACAGATGGGTTGCCCGTTTTCTTTTGCGGAATGGGGCTATTCCTGGCTTATATCGGCAACCTGATGCACAGTATTAAACCAAATTATTTTGCAGGCTTTCGGGTACCCTGGACTTTGGAAAATGAAGAGAACTGGAGGAAAACACACCAGCTGGCGAGTAAGATCTGGTTCATAGGCGGAATCGTGATGTCCATCATTTCTTTACTTCTGAATATCAAAACCCTCATTATTTTTTTTATTGCCGGCATATTTGTTATGACCATTATTCCGCTTGTTTATTCTTATAATTTTTTCAGGCAATCAACAAAATCTGCCAGGCCTGATTAACTTATTGAGCCCTGGTTAATTTATCAACTAATAAATAAGCCCCCTGGAAATTTCCAGGGGGCTTTGCAAAACAAACCTCGGTTTTTTACTTTTTGATTTTACTTTCCACACTTATTTCCCCGCCGGTATAACATTTCAGTTTAATAACATGGGTTTTGCTCTCAACGTTGATGTAATACCTCGTTTGTCCTTCGTAGGTTAACTCTGTGGCGGTTTTGTCCATTTCCAAACCCGCATACTTTTCGGCAATTGCCAGGGAAATGCTCAGGGGCAATTGCTCTGCAGAGATCTTCCTTGAGGTGCCAACCAATTCTCCTTCTTCGTTGTAAGCCGCAGTTACACCGCAGTTGTTGAGCTGGAAGGTTGCAAAATAAAAATCACTTGTTTTTTCCCAGCTTACCTGGCTGGCTTTGGAAAAATTACTTTGAAATGCTGCCTTTACTTTTGGCGTAACATTTTCGCTTTCTACTGCAAATGCAGTGACAGCAAACAGCATTACGATCGCTGTTAGAACGATTTTGATCTTTTTCATAACTATACTTTTTAGTTGTTTAAAATAACTGCTATGGCTGGCAGTTTTAATTACAACACAAATGTATCTGGCAAAGTCAACCCGTTAAAGCACATCTTTACCTGGAACGTTAAGTAAGGTTAATCATAGTATAAGCGGTATTCATAATATACAATATGGCCCGGCAAAAATCAAACAAAACCGTATAGGGGTCTGTGCTGGTATTTTATTCTTAATGAAATACTAAAAAATGATTTCGTACTGTTAAAAAGTGAAAGTGGTTACTAACCCGCTTTATAATTATCTTTAAACCGTTTATGAATTACCTTGCCCATGCATATCTTTCTTTTGAGCAGCCTGAAATAACAGTGGGTAATATGATCAGTGATTTTATAAAAGGCAAAAAACAATTTGATTACTCCCCGGCCATACAAAAGGGCATTAAACTTCACCGCGCTATTGATGATTTTACTGATACGCATCCTGTAACTAAGGAATTAAAGGCTTTCTTCAGGCCTCAATACCGCCTTTATTCGGGCGCCTTTGCCGATGTGGTTTATGACCATTTTTTAGCAAATGATACCAATGAGTTTGCATCAGAAAACATTCTAAAGCAATTTACAGGTTCAACCTATGAAGTGCTGGAGATGAACCTGGAAAAATTGCCGGCCTCCTTTCAACAGGTATTTCCTTACATGAAACAATATGACTGGCTATACAATTATCGTTACAAATGGGGTATCGAGAAAAGTTTTGGCGGGCTTGTGCGTCGTGCCGCTTACCTTACAGAAAGCCGTATTGCTTTTGACGTCTTCAATGAAAATTATAATGCTATGCAAACCTGTTACGCAGCATTCTTCCCTTCATTAAAAAATTTTGCCAGCCATCAATTATCACAATTATTACACAGCTGATTTCTTTATCTTTAAGAAAAAAATATGAAGAATTTAGTTTTGGTATCCGTGCTCTTTATTTTTTCGCTCCAGGGTTTAAAAGCACAAACCAAATTACCTCCTGTAGACAAGTCTTCCATGGATATGAGTTATTATCCTGATGGGTACCCTGTACTTAAGATACAGGATAAGATAACAGAAGCTTTGGGAGCAAGGGTAATATACAGCAGGCCACAAAAGAACGGGAGGATCATTTTTGGCGATTTACTTGAATATGGAAAAGTGTGGCGCCTGGGTGCCAATGAAGCTACCGAAATAGAGTTTTACCGGGCCGCTAAGATCAATGATGTAAAAATTAAAAAAGGCCGGTATACGATGTATTGTATCCCTTATGCCGATAAATGGACGATCATCCTTAATAAAGAAACCGATACCTGGGGCTCTTTTAAATACGACCCCAAAAAAGACCTGTTGCGTGCTGATGTTCCTGTGCTGAAACAAACAGTATCAACAGAGGAATTTGTAATGGCTTTTGAAAAATCTGCTACAGGAACCAATTTGATCATTGCATGGGATGATATAAGGATAAATTTGCCAATAGTATTTTAACCAGGGATTATTATGAATTTAAAAAAAGGAATATTGGGATACGGCTTGTTTCTTTTATCGGTATGCTGCTTCGTGTCATGCCGGCAGAAAGAGAATGATGTTGCCAATGAAAAAATAAAGCAGGTCTCCATCCCGGTAAATGACAGTTCTTTTTCATCCATCGACAGGTCGCCCATGGATATGAGTTATTTCCCCAAGGATTATCCAAAGGAAAAAATGACGTCTTCCGAACTTGAAAATCTTATTGCACGGGTTATTTACAGCAGGCCGCAAAAAAACGGGAGAAGGATTTTTGCTGATTCCACAGTAACCCAGGATTTCATCCAGCACTACGGCAAGGAATGGAGGCTGGGTGCCAATGAAGCCACCGAAATAGAATTCTTTAAAAATGTAACCATTGCAGGGAAACAATTTCCAAAGGGGCGATATGTCCTATACTGCATCCCTTACCCTGACAAATGGAAGATCATTTTCAACAGTAACCTCTATAGCTGGGGGCTTCATATGGATAAAACAAAAGACATTGCTGAAATAGAACTGCCGGTAAGTACAAACAATACCGACCTGGAGTTTTTCACCATGATCTTTCAAAATGCTTCTTCCGGCTGCGAACTGGTGATGGCATGGGGCAACATTAAAGTTGTGATGCCTATCAGTTTCAACTAAAGGCAAAACTCTCTTTTTAAATTTACAAATTACATCGCTCAGCTTTTTTGTTGATATTTACACTATGTGTGGAATTGCAGGAATATTATTAAACTCTCCTATTGAAGGGGCCTCGTTTCATTTAAAAAAAATGACAGATGCCATTGCTCACCGCGGGCCTGATGGTGAAGGGCACTGGAGTAATAAAGAAGGTACCGTTCACCTGGGGCACCGCAGGCTTTCAATTATTGACCTTAGTACTTATGCAGCACAGCCCATGCCTTATGGTAACCGCTACCAGATCGTACACAACGGAGAAATTTATAATTATATCGAGATCAGGGCTTTTTTACAGCAAAAGGGTTACAGCTTTACTTCGCAATCAGATACAGAAGTGATACTGGCGGCCTATGATTACTGGAAAGAAAGATGCCTGCAGCAGTTTGACGGTATGTTTGCCTTTGCGATTTGGGATGAAAAAGAAGGACAGCTTTTTGCTGCGAGGGACCGCTTTGGAGAAAAACCCTTTTATTACTATGAAGATGATGAGCATTTTATTTTTGCCAGTGAAATGAAAGCCCTCTGGGCGATAGGCATCGAAAAAAATATTGATCAAAAGATGTTGCTGAATTATCTTACGGTTGGCCATGTTCAAAACTGCGTGGATAAGGAGCAAACCTTTTTTGAATCGATATATTCCCTTCCGCCATCGCATTACTTAAAATTCATTCCGGCAAAAAAGCAATTAAAGGTTACCCAATACTGGCGCATCAACAAAGAAATAAAAATTGATATCTCTGCAACAGCCGCCATTGAAAGATTCTCTGAGCTATTCAATATCTCCGTAAAGAGAAGACTGCGCAGTGATGTTCCGCTTGGCACAAGTTTAAGCGGTGGGCTGGACAGTTCCACCATTGCTGCAACCATCAGCCAGCTAAAAAATACAGGATCAGAAAAACTGCAAAGCTTTTCTGCAGTTTTTCCCGGCTTTGAAAATGATGAATCAAAATATATTGAATTGGTTACCCAAAACCTTGGCATAAAAAATTTCCAGGCACAGCCCTCTGCTGATGACCTTATCAGTGAATTTGAAAGACTTTGCTACCACCAGGAAGAACCGTTCCAGTCTTCGGCTGTTTATGTACAGTACAAAGTATTTGAGCTGGCCAGGCAGCAAAATGTAAAAGTGCTGCTCGACGGGCAGGGCGCTGATGAGATACTGGCAGGCTATCCAAAATATATTCATTGGTACCTGCAGGAAGTATTGAGCCGCCATAAACTTGGCGCTACACGAAAAGAAATTAAAGCCTTTCGGAAAAATGGCCAGCCCTTTCAATGGGATATAAAAAATTATGTTGCGGCATTCCTTCCTTCACATGCCGCCATGCAACTGGAAAAAAATGAATACCAAAAAACAATACACCATCCCGACATCAGCCCTGAATTTATTAAAGGACTGGCCGGCAGGAACTGGGAAGGTATCCACAAACCCATTGTTACAAAGCTCAATGATATCCTCTTCTTTCACACCGCAGAAATGGGACTGGAAGAACTGCTGCGTTTTGCAGACAGGAATAGTATGGCATTTGGGAGGGAAGTAAGATTACCATTTTTAAGTCATGACCTTGTAGAGTTTATTTTTTTATTACCCTCAAGGTTAAAAATGCATGATGGCTGGACAAAATTATTATTACGTAACGCAATGGATAAAAAATTACCCGACGAGATCGTGTGGCGTAAGGACAAAGTTGGTTTTGAACCACCCCAAAAACAATGGATGGAACATCCGCTCTTACAGGAATACATTCGGGAATCCAAACGAAAATTAGTTAGTGCAGGAATACTTACAAAAAAAGTATTGGATAAAAAGATAGACCCCAAACCTGCGCATGCCGATAAGAATTATGACTGGAGATATCTTTGTGCTGCGCATATAATATGAGCGCCGTTACACATTAATTTCTCACCTTTGCACATCAATAACCCGTTTTAAAATCTCAGTAATATGAAGCTTGCTACAAAATTCATTCATGCCGGTGCAGAGCCCGATCCGGGTACAGGTGCGATCATGACACCCATATTCCAAACCAGTACATACGTGCAGGAAGCGCCGGGTAAAAATAAAGGCTACGAATATGCCCGTTCACAAAATCCCACCCGCAAAGCACTGGAAGATGCTTATGCCATAATTGAAAATGCAAAATTCGGCCTGGCTTTTGGAAGTGGCGTTGCGGCCACAGACAGTGTAATAAAATTATTGAACCCCGGTGATGAAGTAATTGCAGCGAATGATATGTATGGCGGCAGCTACAGGTTGTTTACAAAAGTATGGGAGCGCTATGGCATCAAATTCAATTATGTTGACACTTCGGATACTAATAATATAAAAGCAGCGGTAACCACAAACACAAGATTGATATGGATAGAAACCCCAACCAATCCTTTAATGAACATCAGCGATATCGCCGCAATTGCAGTTATTTCAAAAGCAGCAAATGCTTTACTGTGTGTTGATAATACATTCGCCTCTCCTTACTTACAAAATCCATTAGACCTTGGAGCTGATATTGTAATGCATTCCGCCACAAAATATTTAGGCGGGCACAGTGATGTGATACAGGGCGCATTAATGATGAATGATGCAGCACTGAGGGAAAAACTATATTTTATTCAAAAAAGCTGTGGTGCCGTACCCGGCCCAATGGATTGCTTTTTGGTATTGCGGGGAATTAAGACCCTGCACCTGCGTATGAAACAACATTGCGAGAACGGAGAAAAAATTGCGCACTGGCTGCGTGGTCATGCAAAGGTTGCAAGGGTTTACTGGCCGGGTTTTGAAGACAGTGCCGGTTATACCGTTGCAAAAAAACAAATGCGTGGTTTTGGCGGTATGATCAGTTTTGTATTGAAAGATGAAAGCATGGAAGCGGCTACAAAAGTGCTGTCCTCTACCCGTTTATTTTCCCTGGCAGAAAGTTTGGGTGGTGTTGAATCGCTTATCAATCATCCTGCAAGTATGACACATGCCAGCATACCAAGGGAAGAGCGGATCAAAAATGGCCTGTCCAACAGTTTAATAAGACTGAGCGTGGGTATTGAAGACGCGGATGATCTTATAGAAGACCTGCAAAAAGCAATCGGTTAATGCGATGAATTATTTTGTTGAGATAATTGGCTGGATCGGTGCGGTGTTGATCACAGGCGCTTATTTTCTGAATATTACCGGGAGGCTGAAAAGTTCTTCGTTGGTTTATATCATCAGCAACCTGGTAGGCGGGATATTTTTTTCCATCAATACATTGGTTCACCACGCTTACCCTTCTATGATCGTAAATATTATCTGGGTCTTTATTGCCGTGGCGGCACTTTTGAAGAAAGATAAAGCTCCTTAGTGTTATATTTAAAATTCACAAAATGAAATATATACTTTACCTGTTTGTGTCCGGTCTTTGTTTTTCCTGCAGCAATGCACAAAAACCGAAAGATGATATTAGCATGGCCTCATTTATAAAGAATGAGGCAGATAATGCTTTCAAAAAAGCTAATGTTCCCGGAATTTTCATCGGGGTTTTAAATAATAATGAGCGCATTTTTTACAACGCGGGATATGCAGTTCCTGATACAAAAACAGTTTTTGATTCCGCCACTATTTTTGAAATAGGCAGCATCACCAAAACATTTACAGCATATATATTAATGCATGTTTTAAAAGAAAAGGGAATAAGTGACAGCAGTTCCATCATAAAATACCTGCCTGGCCCTGTTCAGAAAAACAAAGCGCTGGATAAAATTTCTTTTCTCAGCCTCATGAACCATACCTCCGGCTTACCCAGGCTCCCCGAAAACTTAGACCTAAATACCAATATGATGGCCCCCTATGATGATTATACGGCTGCGCTTCTTTATGAATGCCTGGAAAAAGTTGTGCCAGCACCCAATGGTCAAAGCAGCTATTCCAACCTGGGTATGGGACTTGCAGGAGTATTGGCAGAAAGGATCTCCGGTAAAAACTATGCTACACTTTTAGAGGAATACATCATGCGGCCGTTTAAAATTGTTACGCCCCTTGAAACAACAGCAACAAATAAAAGCCAGGGTTATTTTGGCAGCGACAAATCGGATTTCTGGCATGCTGCTGCCCTTGCGCCTGCCGGGGGAATTAAATCTTCTGCGCAGGAAATACTTTCTTACCTGCAGTACATGTCTTCTCCTGCAGACAGTTCGGCTGCAGCGATCATTGGGAAATTATTGGAACCAACTGCTACTCTTGCACCCAAAGTAAGTGTATGCAGGGCATGGCATACCAGTGAAGAAAAAGATAAACCGGTAATTTACTGGCACAATGGAGGCACTTATGGCTTTTCAACCTTTGCTGCATTTGTGAAAGGGCAAAAAAAAGGAGTTATAGTTGTGGTGAACAAGTTCAATGAAAATATGGTAAGCGACAAGCTGGGCATCACCATAATGAAAGAACTTTTAAAATGAATGAACTAAAGGAATTCCTTGATGCAAAGGTTGACCTGTACAACCGGCCTTCATTTATAAAAGACGATCCCGTTTCTATACCCCACCTCTTTACAAAAAAACAGGACATAGAGATCGCAGCCTTCTTTGCCGCCATCTTCGCGTGGGGAAACCGCACTACCATCATTAATAAAAGCGCAGCGCTTTTACAATTAATGCACAATGCACCTTATGATTTTTGTTTGAATCATACCACCGCTGACCTTAAAAAACTGGAAGGGTTCAGGCACCGTACTTTCAACACAACTGATCTATTGTATTTTATTGAATTCTTTAAATTCCATTACGCCAAAAATAATTCGCTGGAAACAGCTTTCTCCCAATGGATGAATAAGAAAGACCTTACTGTTGAGAATGCGCTGAAAGGATTTTACCATTATTTTTTTTCACTGGCCGATGTTCCGCAACGAACAAGAAAACATATTGCATCGCCGGAAAAGAATTCATCCTGTAAAAGGCTGAATATGTTCCTGCGCTGGATGGTACGCAGTGACGATAAAGGCGTTGACTTTGGTACCTGGAAAAACATTTCACCTGCACAACTTATATGTCCCATTGATGTACACGTTGGGCGTGTTGCTGCACGTTTAGGTTTGCTTAAAAGACAACAAACTGACTGGCTGGCGGCATTGGAGCTAACAGATTATTTGCGTAATTTGGATGCAGCCGATCCCTCAAAATATGACTTTGCATTATTCGGGCTGGGTGTAACTGAATATTATAAAGATGCTTACAGAACTCATTCAAACCATCAATAGCAGCATGGCAATAGAATTGCCGCAGAAACTTTCTTTTGATGAGCTGCACACAAAACTATCCGGGTATATCAGCCACCTTATCAATACAAATTTTGAAAAATTACTCACCCTCCTCTACCGTATTGATGTAAGTGAATCAAAATTGAAGCAATTACTCCAGCAACATCCCGGCGAAGACGCAGGAAAGATCATTGCCTCACTCATTATTGAAAGACAGCAACAGAAAATAGAACTCCGGAAGGAAAACAAGCCAGGCACAGATATCCCGGAAATGGAAAAATGGTAGATAAATAATTTTAGCATGGAATTATTGGAAGTAAATAATAAAGACCTTGCCAGGGAATTCATAGACCTCCCCAAAAAAATATATAAGAATGACCCCAACTGGATCTGCCCGCTTGACATTGATATCGCCGCGGTCTTTGATCCGGCCCTGAACATTTTCTTTACACACGGTGTTTGCACCCGTTTTATTTTAAAATCCGATGATCAAACCATTGGCCGGGTTGCGGTTTTTATCAATTACCTGAAAAGCAAAAAAAATCCTTTGCCATCAGGAGGGTTGGGTTTTTTTGAATGTATCAATGATAAAAATGCAGCATACCTTTTATTCGATAAAGCCGGGGACTGGTTGAAAGAAAGAGGCATGCTGGTAATGGATGGGCCGATCAACTTTGGCGAGAACGATAAATACTGGGGGTTACTGGTAGAAGGTTTCAAACACCCTGGAATTTATATGAACTATAACCCGCCTTACTATATTGATTTTTTTGAAGCTTATGGATTTCAAAAACAGTATGACCAGTTAACAAATTACCTGAACGTTACTGTTCCTTTCACTGAACGGTTCACAAAGATCGCAGATTGGGTATTGAAGAAACCCGGCTATTCGTTTGAGCACATCAGGTCAAAACAATTTGATAAATATGCACGGGACTTCCAGGAAGTATACAATGACGCATGGAGCGATTTCGAAAATTTTACTCCCCTTGAAATGGGAACCATACAGGAAACCTTCCGGCAGCTAAAACCCGTAATGGATGAAAAGATCATCTGGTTTGCTTATTACAACAATGAGCCCATTGCTTTTTTTGTATGTATCCCCGATGTGAACCAGGTCATCAAACACCTTAATGGCAGGGATGGCTTTATGGGAAAACTTAAATTTCTTTACTATTCAAAAAAAATAACCATCGATCGCTTAAGGGCAATTACAATGGGCTGCAAAAAAAAATACCAGAATAAGGGCGTTGAATCGGCGCTCATCCGTTGTTTACAACTGGAAGTAATTCCCCGCAATACCATTAAAGGCGTTGAGCTGGCCTGGGTTGGGGATTTTAACCAAAAAATGCTGGCCATTCACGAAGCTACGGGAGCTGTAAAAGATAAGGTCCACCGTACTTACAGGTATCATATCAAATAGCAACGGGTTGCCAATACCCGGCTTTCTTCTTAAATGGCTATTTTTGATGCATAATTATATGCTTCATGAAATTAGTTACCTATTTAAAAGACGGTCATGATCGCCTCGGTATTTTAGTCGGCGATAATTTGTATGCCATCGATGCCCTGCACAATGACCTGCCCACAACTATGTCTATGTTCCTGAATTATTGGGAAGAGCTGATGCCATTGGCAAGGGCAGTAGAACAAAGAATAAAAGACGGTTTGGGAAAAAATGTACTGGCCGAGCCTTTTGCTGATGCTGTTATCTTTGCCCCCGTTCCTCATCCTACAAGTTGCAGGGATGGATATGCTTTCAGGCAACACGTGGCTGCTGCAAGACGAAATCGTAAAGTGGATATGATCCCCGAGTTTGACCAGTACCCCATTTTTTATTTTACAAACCACAATAGCATCCAGGGGCCTGGTAATATCGTTTGCATGCCGGATCATTTTGAAAAGCTTGACTTTGAACTGGAAGCATCAATTGTTATTTGTAAGCCGGGCAGAAATATAAAAGCCGCTGAGGCCGATGAATACATTGGCGGCCTGATGATCATGAATGACATGAGTGCAAGAAAACTGCAGATGGAAGAAATGCTGCTGAACCTTGGTCCTGCAAAAGGAAAAGATTTTTCAACAGTCATTGGTCCCATGCTGGTAACACTGGATGAACTGGAGCAATATGAAGTACCCTGCAAAGAAAACCATACGGGCAAAGCCTGGAATTTGGGAATGAAATGTTGGGTAAATGGCAAACAGGTGAGCGAAGGGAACTTAAGTGATATGGACTGGACCTTTGCGGAAATAGTGGAGCGATGCAGCTATGGTGTTGATCTTCTGCCCGGTGATGTTATCGGCAGTGGAACCGTAGGCACAGGTTGTTTTTTAGAGCTGAACGGAACCGGTAAATTAAATGACCCCAATTACCAGGAGCAATGGCTGCAGGAAGGCGATATTGTAGATATGGAAATTGACGGGTTAGGGAAACTAAGCAACACGATCGTAAAAGATGAAAGTGATTTTTCTATTTTAGCATTAAAGAAAACTTAATCCAATAATTCATCTATTCTTTTAAAAGAATAACCTTTTTGTTTCAACACATCAATAAGTTCATTTAACCTGTAATAGAATTTATCTGTACGCTTGGGGTCTGTACCGATATGCAGCAAAAGAATATTTCCATTCAGCCCGTTCTTTTCTTCCTGTTCAATTATAGAATTATAAATTTCTGCTGTGGCCCTGTAATTTTTCATTTCGGGTGTTGTATAATCTGCGGTGCTTTTTGTACCGGGAGTAAAATTTATTAACTGAAGGCCCATTTCTTTTGTCCATACCGCGATGGAATCATTATACCACTCGTAAGGAGGAAGAAAATATTTTGCATTGGCAATGCCCAGTCTTTTCATTACAGCATAATTCTGTTGCAGGTCATTTTTAAATTGCTGTTTTGTTACCAGCAGGCTGTCCCTTTTATTCCAATCAGCATATAATAAATGCCGGTTTGAATGTGCGCCCAAATAATGTTGGTCATTTTTTAATTGGGAAATGGTCTTTTTAAAAGACGGGTTATTATAAAAATCGCCGGTAAAAAAGAAAGAAGCTTTTATATTTTGCTGCTTTAATGTTTTTGCGATCATTTCGCCGCCATCTGCAAATTCATGGCCGGTAAAGGCCAGGGAGATATTTTTTTGAGATTGATCTCCTCTTACGATCGCTCCATTATTATAGGTATGATTTTTATTTTTCTTAACCGGCTGAGAAGCATTTTCCTTTGCCGCCAACAAGTAGATCAGCGAAGCCGTGCCATCCATAGTAGGCTCATTGGTACTATAATCTCCATAATCATCGTGGTATACTACAAGATCACTTTGAAAAGCAGCATATTCATCAGGCTGGTACAGTGTAATGCCGATAAGGTTTTTGTAAATGCTTCCGTAAACCGGCCCATCCACCAGGCCCCCGTTGACCGGGTAATTCTTCAGGTGCGTAAATGCGGAATGGGGGTCTGCAGGATAATCCCCGTTATGCGGAAGGCCATACACAAAACTTGTTCCCCAGGGATTGCAGCCAAAGAGCCAGTCGAAATTTGCCTGCTCCAGTTCTTCAAATGAATTGTCTTTACTTAAGCTGCGGTACCAGTAACATTGCGTGGCAAAAGAAGTGGTTAAATTATTACTGCACCAGATAAAAGGCACACCCCTGTAAAAAGCATTTTGGCTGGCCTTGTTCCAAACCTTTTCAATTCCCGTTTTATAATATTTCAGAACAGTATCTGCATTATTCCAAAAGTCAGTTATAAATTTCTTGCTGTAGCTCACTTTAGGGCCATGTTGCCTGCTTTGGAGTTGTTTTATTAACTCGTAATGTCCTAAGTTGATAAAAGGATACCATTGATAATGCTTCGCTGTATCCAACCCAAGCCATGGCGTGATCCTTTCCCGCTTTGCATAGTCTAATGCCTGCATCATATAAGATCCGTTGTCTGCGCCCATAGGTGCATGTATTACCATATCATGTATCGCTGCATTGGCAAGTTCCATATCGTCTGTCCAGTTTTCTTCTGCATATATATATGGTGACCGCACAGATACGGTTTGTGTAACGCCCGGTTTCTTCTTTGCATACTCAAGGGCTTCAAATGCTTTACCATAATAGCTCTTACGATCGCTCATTCTTTTGAAAGTACTGTCGGTTTTACAAAGCTTATCGGCTAATGCAAACACGCTGGCAAATTTTGCAGCAGTAGAACTTGTGCCGGTGGTATTATTCAAAAATTTTCCTCTTTGTTGAGGTTGCCCATTTATAAAGTATACCGGGCGTTCATATTTTTTACCATACTGGCTGTCAAGTTTTGGCATACGCATGCTGATATGGTCCCGGTCATCAGCCAACTGGTTGAACATGATATCTGCAGCAGGATTCATTTTCAGCAGCCAGTCAATACCCCACTTCGCTTCATCCAGCACATCCGGAAAATTATTTTTACCATCTAAGCCATTAGCAAGTTTTTCATCTGTAAATACGTCCGGGAAATCCCGGTATGCCATCAGTAAATGATAGGTAGCATTTGCAGACGTGGTGGAATACTGCAGGTAATCACTCGCATCATGCCAGCCACCGGATACATCAATATGCGTACTGTCGGGCATCGGGCCGTATAGGGTATAGCCGTCGTGGGTATGGCAACTATCTTTTAAAAAAGGATTGAACCCGCTGCGTTGCTGCCGCATGTATTGTAAACAAAAGTCGGCAGTTCCCTTGTAAACATTATCATCAATATTAAAAACCGGGGATGAGGCCCCGTCTGCTATAATATAATAGGTGCCTGGTTTTGTAAACTCAGAAAATGATAAACGATGTGTTTGTAAAAAAGGTCCGTAACTGCCAAAAGATCTACCTGCAGATTTTTTAAAGACGATCTTGTTTGTTTTGGCATCTGCCAGGTAAAATTCCTTTATGGTCCAGGCTTGTTTATTGCACCAGACAGCTACTTTGATACTATTGGGTGTATACCCCAGCAAATTGATCCGGACAATAGTGCTGTCATTTTGAGCAAACGAACAAAGCAGGCTTAAAATCAAAATAAAAAAAAGAACAGTTCTTTTTATCTGCATAGCTAATCTTGAACAATGAATTTACAAAAAACAATACTATACTTTTTATAAGTAATTTTAGGCCTCAATCTTAATTTAAATGAGAATCATTCCCGGTGAAATAAAAACAGGCGAATTGCATAGTTATCTTTTGGGCGCAATAGCCCCAAGGCCCATTTGTTTTGCCAGTACGGTTGATAAGGAAGGCGTTCCGAATCTGTCACCGTTCAGTTTTTTTAATGTATTCGGGAGTAACCCTACAACACTGATCTTTTCTCCTGCCAGGAGGGTAAGGGACAATACCACAAAGCATACCTTCCAGAATATTTGCGAAACCAGGGAAGTGGTAATTAACATGGTCAGCTATGCAATGGTGCAGCAGGCTTCACTGAGCAGTTGCGAATATCCAAAGGGCGTGGATGAATTTGAAAAATCAGGCTTTACAAAACTGGTTTCTGAAAAAGTAAAGCCCTTTCGTGTTGCTGAAAGTCCCGTACAGATGGAATGCAAAGTGAGGGACATTATAGAAACAGGAACCGAAGGCGGCGCCGGTAATTTAATTATTTGTGAGGTTTTAGTGATGCACATTAATGATGCCATACTTAATGAAAAGCATAAAATCGATCCGCATAAAATTGACCTGGTGGCCCGTATGGGCGCCGATTTTTATTGCCGTGCCAGCGGTACTGCCGTATTTGAAGTGCACAAACCCAACACGCAATTGGGTATTGGCGTGGATGCCCTGCCGGAGAGTATTCGTAAAAGCAATGTGCTTACCGGCAATAACTTAGGACAACTGGGCAATGTACACGAGATGCCTTTTATTGATCCCGCTTTTAATGATGATAAACTGAAGAATATCATCCAGTACTATTCCATCAACCCCGATGATATGGATGCAGAACTGCATCGCTATGCCAAAGAATTACTGGATGCCGGTAAGGTGAACGAGGCCTGGCAGGTATTGTTGGCGGATTATTGATCTCCCGGGCCAGGTCTATTTTTTGTACACTTCTCTTATTTCATTCATTTTCAAACGAATTTACAGCCCTTTCCGGAAGGTGGATTTTCTTTCCTACAGTTTTGTAGCATTTTTTAAAGTGGTTTTTATTTTGCTACAACTCTGTGGCATTTTTTTGATGCAATTTTTCCTTGCTGCGAATTGCTGGCAGGCTATTGATATTGCTATTGTAAATATTACTTTCTACTTTGTTGTAAAGTTCAATCCCCGGCTGAATTACTGCTGATCATTTTTGTATCCCGCCAGGTTGTTTTTATAAAAGGTAACAAAACCTGCTGTTACCGGATTTATTATAAATCATTCACTAAAAATCTTTTTATGAACAGGGAAAAATTTATCTCGCCGGGTTTTATAATTTTATTTATAATCATCTTTAGTACTGCCGGGGCGCAACCATCATTTATTTATAGCGGCAACAGCTTTAACATTACAGCTCCTGCTATTGATATGCCCAACGCAGGCAAGAAGCCATATACCAAAGTATTTTTTGAAGCCAGTTCCGGCGCCTTTTCCATATTCCAAACAGGCGGCTACCAGCAACAAAGTTTTCCATTGACATGGAATTTTAATCAGTCCGGTACCCTCCAACCCATAATGCAGCTGGCCACTTACTATGATACTATAAAAAGACCCCCGTTTGCTGCCAGCCACAGCATTACCTGGACAAACACATTAGATGCAAACCCCGCACAAAATCTTCTGCAGGCTCCCAATACCAATATTCTTGTGACCAATGCAGTAAATAACAGCATTCTGCCCAATGATACAATGACGATTGCCATCACTTATAAGAACGTTGGTGACGGTGATGACGTTAATCCTTATGCTAATTCTGTGATCGCATTTTTTTATAATAGTTCGGAGAATTCGCAACTCTTTCGTCCTATCCCAACAGCCAGCAATATCTATTATAATTTTGGAGAACAGGTAAAACCTGTAAGGGTCCAAACCGAAACAGTGCTCACTTCGTTAACAGGCATACCCGCTTCAATACAAAATTTGATCAGTTTGACCAATTCCAATAACACGAGGGGCTATACAAATGTGCTGTATATAAAGCCCGTTTATAATGCAACCGCACCCGAAAGGAATATTTTCATCTCCCTTGTTCCATCTACTTTCCCTGCTTTTAATTACACTGGCGGTTCTTATAAAGCTGTTTTAGTGGATTATAATTCTAACGGAACCAGCAGTACTGTAAAAACTTACGAAGAGAATGTAGTAACCAATCTTCCAAGTCATGATCCCAATCATATTTTAACCACGCCCGCCTGCCTGGGCCTCAACCCGTCAAATAAAGATATTAATTACGAGATCCAGTTTGTGAATGATGGGAAAGGTTTGGCAAACAGGATAGAGGTAACAGCCGTAATACCGGGAGGTATAAAATTTCCGGCGAATGGCAGGAATTTATTTACCTGCTGGCTTGGAACCAAAAAGATAGATATGATTGGACCGGGAGACCCGGTACTCTTTTCGGAAAAACCCCCGCCCCGTTGTTTTTACAGCCTTGACCCCGGATTCAGGAAAATAAAATTCACGATTACAAATGCCAAACTACCCCCCATTCCGGGTTCATCCGTTCGGGATAATGTTGGGAAAATAATATTCAGCCTGAAGACTGGTACGGGCAAAGTCCCCCAGTGCCTGAGTTCCGGAGCTTCAATAAAATTTGATGAAAATGAAGAAATGTTTTGTTCATTTCTAACCCGTGTTAATTGCAAGTCACGTGGGCAATGCCAATATGATGATCCTAATAAGTGGAAGTAAAAAACATTTTACATAAGCCTAAAAGCCCTAATTTGTAATTACAAATCAGGGCTTATGCTTTTAAGCAGGAACAGTATTATCTTCCTTTTTTTAGCCTTCACAGCGCTTAGCTCATGCTCAGATAAAAAAGAAAGTGCAGTTAGCGCTATAATAGATACAACTGTTTTAACAAGGCAGGTAGGCAGTTATAATTATTTTTACAATCTTTATTCAGGTTCAAATGACATTAGTTATTTAAAGCCGGCAGGAATTGTCGCTGATTCCATTTTGAGTCTTCCGTTTGTACAACTGGATACCATATCTCAAAAAAAATATCTTTCTGTTCTTTTTAGCCGGGCAGCTGATCTGAATGATCTGAAGAATTTTATTAAAAGCCGGGACCGCTTTGAAGAATATGTTTTTTTATATGGGGAGTTGTCCCTTTCCCAGCAAGACCTGCTTTACTATGCACAAATGAATCTCGCTAACATTTATACCAGGTACGGTGAGCATAAAAAAGCAAGTTTGCTGCTCTATCAAAGTTTAAAATTCTACAGGCAGAAAAAAAATGTGGAAAATACAGCCTCTGTTATTCTTAATTTATCGATCGCATTAAAAGAATTACAACAATACGATGAAGCAAAAGGTACACTCCTGGAAATATTTGATCTTTCTTCACTCTCAGCAAAAAAAAAGGGAAGGGCCTATACAGAACTGGCAGATATTTATAACAGGCTAAATAAAATTCCCGAAGCTGCTTTACAAATTAAACGGGCAAAACAATTTCTTATTGATGCCCCTTATGCCACTGACATCACAGAACCATATGCCATACTGTATAAAATTGAAGGGAACCTGCATATGGCAAATGGCGATCCGGCAAGTGCATTAAAAGCATACCGGCAATCCGTCGACTCAACAAAAGCCTCATCCGGGCAAAACCAGCGTAACAGGGAACTGGGCAAAATTTACATTGCAATGGGGAAAGCCCTGGAGCAATTGCATTTTTCTGATTCTGCATTAAGCTATTATAACCGGGCGCTTTATACTGTTACCACTGTTGATACACTGGATAACCTTTCCCTCCCGCAGCAAAAAGACATCTATGCCGAGAATACCATCGCAGAAGCATTGTATGCAAGGGCTGATTGTATCATTGCCCGTGGAATGGATAATACAACTGAATTACAGAATGCCGTTCAATCTTATAAGCTGGCTTTTGAAACAGAAAAAAAATTGCTCGATGCTTTTAGCTACGATGAATCGCGGCTGCAGATGCTGGCAGAAACAAGAAAACAAACTGAAAAAGCGATCGCTGTTTGTTACCGGTTATATGAAAGAACAAAGGAGCAGCGGTGGGCAAACGAAGCATTTTTATTTGCCGAGCATAATAAGGCTTTTGTGCTGGCAGAATCTGTACGGCGCAATACGGCCTCATCTCTTTTTCTTGAAAAAGATACGCTGTATAAAAAAATACAGTCACTCCGGAATAACCTGGCCGTAACAGAGATAGAATTAAACCAAAAGCGGTTTTCTGTATCGCCTGACACTGCTTCAATAAAGACTTTAAGCGTGGGCAAACAAAAAGCAGAAGAAGAATTACTGGCTGCCGAAAATAATATTCGTATTAAAAACCCACAGTATAATGACTGGATGACGAATGAAGTTTCCTTACCCGCAGAAGAGATCATAAATAAAACTCTTTTTCCGGGCACGGCTTTTATTGAATACTTTACCGGCGATTCTGCTGTTTATGCTTTTACCGGGGCGAAAGACCAGCCGCCTGCGTTCCACAAACTACCGGCCAATACTAAAAAGATAACAGGTGATCTTCTGCATTTTTTTTCTGATCAAAACCTTATCCTGAATGACCCGGTAAAATATGCTGTGGCTGCAAATACTTTATATAATTCCATTCTCGGCCCCTATCTTTCTCAAAAAGGATCATCGCTATTGATCATTCCCGATGGTTTTATTGGCTATATCCCTTTCGATGCACTTTTAACCGGGCCTGCTGTATCAACCAATATTTCTTCTTTCCCTTTTTTAATAAAACAGCAGGAAACTTATTATGCATTTTCCTGTAAGACCTTATTGGCGCAGGCACAAAATAAAAACAGTTCAACCGGTAATTCTATAGCAGCATTTGCACCGGTCTTTGCCGGCAGGGAAAGAGGTATTTCACCACTCCTGCACAGCAATGAAGAACTTGAAGCGATCAAACAGCGCTACCCGGGCGGTAAATTTTATATGGGCAATGGGGCCACGCTAAAACAGTTTGAAGAAAATGCTGTAAATACCGGCATAATGCACCTGGCAACACATGCAAGTTCAGGAAATGATTCTGTAGTCGCCGGTATTGAGTTTTATGATTCCGCACTTTATTTGAACCGCATCTATACCTTGCCGCTTAAAGCAAGGCTTGTTGTATTAAGTGGCTGCGAAACAGGCTCGGGTGCGATTAATAAAACAGAAGGGCTGATGAGCCTGGCCAGGGCGTTTAGTTATGCCGGTACCAGGAACGTGATCGGCAGTTTGTGGCAAACGGAAGACAATACCTCTTCGGAGATCTTCAAAAATTTTTACAGCAATTTATCGGGTAATGATTTTTCAACTGCATTATATAAAGCAAAACTCTCGGTCATCAATAATTCCACAGTAGCTTCTGCTTCTCCATACTATTGGAGCGGCTATATCTATATAGGCTCGCCGGGAGAAAATATAAACCAGCGATCCTCCGCCAAATTAAAATTGATCGGTGTGTTAGCCGTCCTGGCGATAATTACCGCGTATTTCTTTTTTAGGATAAAGAGAAGGAAAACTTAACCGGGTAGTTTGCCAAGCAATTCCTTAGCCCGGGTATAGTAGGGCGAGGTTTGTGTTATGAGGTTTAAAGTATCACGGCATTTACTGTAATCATTTTGCTTAAGGGATGACAATGCCAGCCACCATTTTGCAGTTTCCGCATAAGCAGTCTGGCTGATGAGAAATGCCAAAAACCTCCTTTCTGCTTCCTTGTACTTGCCTGTTTCGAGATAACATATTGCTTCAGAAAAAGTCATCTGTATATCATGCGGCTGTTGTTCTATATAAGCCCGGATCAATGGTAAAGCTTCGCTGTAATTTTTGCTGTTGAATGCAGCAGCCGCTTTTTGTGCAAGGGAATCTGTTGCAGTTCCCCGCATTTGAATATTTAAAGCAGGGGGCTGTGCAAATTCTGCATATAATTTTTCTGCAGAGGATTTGCCTGGTGAAAGAAAATAAACCGCGCCGAAAATAATGACAAGGACCGCGGCAGCAACTGCCAGCCATTTTTTGAATTGCTCTTGTTTTACATTACTCCCTTCAGCAAAATACCTCCGGTTCATTTGCTGTAAAGACTGTCGTAATTCTTTTTCTTTTGTTGAAACACTCATTGTTGTATCAATACTGCGGTAAAGTTCAAGCGAATTTCGCAGCGCTTCATCGGCTGACAATTGCAGTTCAAAATCAGCACGCTCCTGCGGCTGCATTTCGTTATTCAGGTATCGTTCTATTTTTTCTGTCAATTCGGGACTCATAAAATATTACCATTTTAAAGCGCTAAAGCCCGGTGCTTCTTTTACCAGGCTGATCAGTTTAGACATACACTCAGTTTTCTTTTTTCTTACATAGGCATAAGAGAAGTTAAGCGTTTCTGCTACTTCCTGCAGGGGCTTTCCACTCCAGGCAAGGGACAACAGGTTGCGGCAACCTTCTCCCAGTTCAGCCAATTTTTCTTCGATAAGAGTTCTTCTTTTTTCCTGTACAAGCAGCCTTTCGTGGTTTTCGAACACATCATCATTCAAATTAAATCCTTCATCCCCTTTAATTGTTACGGACTTCCCTTTCCTTTTATGCAATTCATTTATCCAGCGATTGCGGCATACGAGGTAAAGAAAAGCATCAAATGGACAGGTAAGCGTAAACTGCCTTTGAGTGGCTTTGCGGTGTAATTCTATCAACACGTCCTGGAAAAGGTCGGCGGCATCCGTTTCTGTTCCATTATTTTTTAAGACCAGGTACTTAATGCGGTCAGCATACCGGCGATAGATCTCCTCGATCAGCAATGAATCGTTATTCTGCAAGGCCTCTATGTATTTATGGTCGGGATGAGCAATCATGTTTTGCAGAAAAGTTAAGCCGTTTTAGTCCTATGGGTAACAAAGTACAAAAATGCTGATATAATTACAAACCGCTATGGTTACTACATTAATTAACGCTAAAATTTATTAAAATGAAAAAGTTACTTCTTATCAGCCTGGTATTGATCTCTATTAATACATATGCCCAAAACATCAGGGTCGGTCTCACATCTGGTTTCTCTGTTTCCGGTTACAAAGCAAAAATGGGTAGTGAAACTGAATCATTCAATTCAAAGATCGGCTTTACCACCGGGATAATGCTTGATATCCCTGCCGGCAAACACTTCAGTTTTCAACCAGCTTTGAATCTTGTGCAAAAGGGGTTTAAAGAGAAACAAACCATCATGGGCACTACCACAAAAGTATCCATGACTATAAATTACATTGAACTTCCCTTGAACTTTCTTTACAACAGCAGGGGAAGAGCCGGGAATTTTTTTGCCGGTGCCGGACCCTCTTTCGCAATGGCTGCCAGTGGCAAGTATAAATATGATGATGGCACAAACTCTTTTGATGAAAAAGTAAAATTTGGTAACGGCGATGAGGACATTATGAAAAGCTTCGACATGGGCGCTAATATTCTTTCCGGCTTTTCCTTAAATAACGGGCTAATGTTCTCTCTTAATTATAATATCGGCTTAAGTAATCTTTTGCCAAATGGGGAAAGTGATGCTAAACTAACGAGCCGTTATTTTGGTATCAAGCTGGGATATTTATTAAACACAGGCAGGAGGAAATAAATAAAAACTCAGGCAAATACGTAAAATTTTTAAAATTTTTTACCCAAATCGAAATTTATGAAAAAGGTCATACTTATTGTCTTGCTGTTTCTCTGTAAAGGATGGGCAACAAATGCACAACAGTCTTATCGTCTTATGCCGGAAAACAAAACAGGCATGAATAATGAGACTATGTTATTGAAACTTAACCCTGTTAATTCCACCGGTAACGATCCGGATCATCTTCAGATAAGCAAAAACAAAAAAACTACAGCGTGGGTATTTTTGGGCACAGGCGCACTCTGTACCGGCATTGGCATTCTCAGTTTCCCAAAAACATATGATATTTTAGGTACCTCAGAGCGGGAGGAAAAAAGCGCCACTTTTTCATCCATCCTTATTGTTGGTGGTATTGCTTTACTGGTCACCAGCATTCCTTACTTTGTTTCTTCATCAATTCATAAAGGCAAGGCCGGTTTAAAAATGAGTAGTCAAAATACAGGTTTTGGTGTACCTTCAAAAGTGAGCAGGCATATAACAGGTATTACCCTAACAGTGCCTATTGGAAACTAATTGGGCTACCGTAAAAAAAATAAATTAGTACCCCCGAATTTAAATGCTCTTTAACGTTTATTGCAAAAGCATTTATATATTTTCACCTGATGAAAACATTTTTTATTGCGCTGCTGCTTCCTTCCCTTTGTTTTGCCCAAAAAAATTACGATTATAAAAATCTTGTATTGGAAGGCGGCGGCGTACGCGGATTTGCATATGCCGGTGTGTTTAGTGTTTTGGAAGAAAAAGGGATTTTGCAAAAGATCGAAAAAGTGGGCGGCTCCTCTGCCGGATCAATTGCCGGCATGCTGGTATGCATTGGCTATTCAGCAGCCGAAATTGACAGCGTGATGATAAAATTTCCTGTACAGAAACTTAATGATGGCAATGGCGGACTGGTTGGTAAATACAAACGATTTAAAAAAGAATATGGCATTTATAAAGGAGATGCATTTGAAAAATGGCTGCAAAAGCTGGTGGCTTATAAAACCGGTAATCCACTCCTGACTTTTGAACAACTGCATCAATTGCATTTAAAGAATAATTTTTATAAAGATCTTTATTGCACCGGCACTAATCTCAGCAGGCAGCAACTGGAGATATTTTCTTACAATACCACACCGGCAATGCCTATAGCACTGGCCGTAAGAATAAGCGGCGGCGTGCCTTTGTATTTTGAACCCGTGACTTTAGATAATAATCTGCAGAAAATAAAAAAATCAGATACCGCTTCCTTTGTTAATTATTATGTGGATGGTGGCATGCTTTCCAATTATCCCATCAGTATGTTTGATACCTGTGAAGAGAATAGCTTAAATCCTTTGTTCTGCGATAAAGTAAAATTCAACCGGCAAACCATTGGTATAAAATTAGAAAGGCCGCAACAGATAGATTCGCTGAACAGCAATAGTATAAAAATACCGGCATACAGCATCCATAATTCTTCTGAATACCTTTTCGCTTTTGCCAACCTTTTAATGGAAACGCTTAGCAGGAAATATCCCGGTCTTGAAAATGAAAGAGGCAGAACCATCTACGTAAGCCAGGGGCATATTTTTTCGAAGATCAAAAAAACAAAATTGCAGGATAAGATGTTGCTGTATGAAAACGGTGCTAAAGCCGCTAATGATTTTTTCCTGGCCAAATAATGATCACCATTTCTGGCCAAATACTTTTCTTAAGATATCGGTCGTTCTTGCCGCAAAATTATTCCGGATATTCTTTTCTTCTTTTGCCACCAGGTCGAACAATGCCTTGGTTGCGTTATTGGTAACGAACCCCGCAAGGTCGGGATTGATCTTATTAAATACCAATGGAAGACTGTTATACTTGTTTACCATGTCAGCATAATATTTTGTGGCGTTCACTTTTTCCAGCGAAGCCCTAATAACCGGCAAGAAAGCTGCAGTTAATTGTTCCGTTGTCTTAACCCTGAAGAAATGTGTGGCGCTTGTATCCCCGTTTCTTACCAGGCCAATGGCATCGCTGATCGTCATCTTTTTTATGGCATCCGCAAAAATGGGTTTGGCATAGCCTGCCGCATCTTCCGCCCCGCGGTTTATTTGCAGGATGGCCTTATCTACCATGCTGCCGAGGCCGATGTCTCTCAGTGTATTTTCAATTTTCTTCGCATCGGGTGGTAATAGAATTTTATAAAATGCATCCCGGAAAAAACCATCCTCCCGGTTCAGCTTCAATACCGCACCTGAAAGGCCCTGGGCCAATGCCTCTTTAATGCCCTCTGCTGCTTCATATTCAGTTACACCTGTGCCTGTTGATTGGGGTAATTGTTTTATTACATCACATCCGTAAAACAGGATAGCAAAAACTGTTGCAGCCAGTATATTTTTCATCTTCTCTCTTTTGTAATATAACAGGGCAAGTTCCCTGCCAAACTTTGAGCAGGCAACTAAATGGACAAATGAGCCGTATACGGTATCTTTGCCAAAATTTTTGAAAAAGCTAATGAGCACACAACACTTATCAGAACAGGAGATAATAAGAAGAGAGAAGCTGGAAGAATTAAAAAAACTGGGTATTGATGCCTTCCCCGCAGCCTTATACCCGGTTAATACTTCATCTGTTTATATAAAGGAGAATTATAAGGGCGAAGAGAATAAAGCCGACTTTGCAGATGTATGCATTGCAGGACGTATCATGAGTGTACGTGATATGGGCAAAGCAAATTTCTTCGTTATACAAGATGCCCAGGGAAAAATTCAGTGTTATATAAAACAGGATGATATTTGTCCCAACGACGATAAGACCTTATACCAAACCGTTTGGAAAAAATTAATTGATATCGGTGACATCATCGGTGTCAAAGGATATGTCTTCACCACCAAGACAGGCGAGACATCTGTTCATGTAAAAGAATTTACCATTCTCACCAAATCATTACGTCCTCTTCCTATTGTAAAAGAAAAAGACGGAGAATCGTTTGATGAAGTAACCGATCCTGAGTTCCGTTACCGCCAGCGCTATGCTGATCTTATCGTAAACCCCGGTGTTAAAGAAACATTTATTAAGCGCACCAAAATGGTAAATGCCATACGTGAGTTTTTAAATGAGCGTGGCGCTTTGGAAGTAGATACCCCGGTATTGCAAAGCATTCCCGGAGGCGCTGCAGCAAGGCCATTTACAACCCACCATAATGCTCTGGACGTGCCGATGTACATGCGCATAGCCAACGAGCTTTATTTAAAAAGATTGATCGTTGGCGGATTTGAATGGGTATATGAATTCAGCCGCAACTTCCGCAATGAAGGAATGGACCGTACGCACAACCCTGAGTTTACCGTATTGGAATTCTATGTTGCTTATAAGGATTACGAATGGATGATGGATACTACCGAGCAGCTTTTGGAAAAAGCAGCTATGGCAACCAATGGCACAACAAAGGTTTTGGTTGGTGAAAAAGAAATTGATTTTAAAGCGCCCTATAAAAGAATAAGCATGTATGATGCCATTAAGGAACATACAGGATTCGACATCAGCGAAATGGATGAGGCCGGCATAAGAAATGTTTGCCGTGAGCTAAAAATTCATGCAGATGAAAAATGGGGCAAGGGAAAAATAATAGACGAGATCTTCAGCGGCAAATGCGAAGCCTATTATATACAGCCCACTTTTATTACCGACTACCCGGTTGAAATGAGCCCGCTTACCAAGAAGCACCGCAGCAAAGCCGGCCTGGTGGAGCGCTTTGAGCTGATGTGCAATGGCAAGGAAATTGCCAATGCCTACACTGAGCTGAATGATCCCATTGAACAGCGTGAGCGCTTTGAAGAACAGACGAGGCTGATGGAACGCGGCGATGATGAGGCCATGTTCATTGATCATGATTTTTTAAGGGCATTGGAATATGGCATGCCGCCCACCAGCGGCATTGGCTTTGGGATCGACAGGATCGTAATGCTGCTGACCAACCAGCATTCGATACAGGATGTGTTGTTCTTCCCGATGATGCGGCCTGAGAATAAGCCTGAATAATAAAACTAAATCTTACATTAGCAGTATGAGAAAATCTTTTTTCATACTGCTTTTTTTTATTTGTAATTCTGATCTCCGTGCGCAAAAAAATATCACGTGTTTGATCAAAACAGCACTGGGTGATATCTCTATCGAACTATACCCCGCAAAAGCCCCCGTCACTGTTGCCAATTTTTTAAAGTATGTAGATGCCCATTTGTACGACAGCAGTTCGTTCTTTCGTGCTGTTACATTAAACAACCAGCCAAAAGACGCTATCAGGATCGAAGTGATACAGGGAGGTGATATGGATTCTTTAAAAGAGTTTGCACCCATTCCGATGGAAACAACAACACAAACAGGCCTGCTTCATAAAGATGGTACCATTTCCATGGCAAGGGGCAAACCTGCAAGCGCTACCTGCAGTTTTTTTATTTGTATCAATGACCAGCCTTCCCTGGATTTTGGAGGAAAACGAAACAGCGATGGCCAGGGCTTTGCCGCATTCGGAAAAGTTACAGAAGGTATGGATGTTGTTAAGAAAATTCAGAACCTTTACCCGGAACAGGGACAATATTTTAAACCAACAGTAACCATTTTATCAATAACCAGAAAATAACGAACATGCAAAAATTGCTATCGGCCTGTTTTGCCAGCTTGTCTTTACTTATAGTTTCAGCTAATTTAACGGCGCAGAATTTTGTAAGCAACCAGCGCCCTTCAAATGGCACAGAAAGGATAGCTGCATTCAAAAAGCACCAATCTTCATTGAATGCTTCGCCATACAAAGGCCTTCTATGGCGCAATGTTGGGCCCGATAATGTGAGTGGCCGCTGCACAGACGTATGGGGCATCTCCGGTAATAAAAATATTTTATACGCTGCTTTTGCAACAGGAGGTTTATGGAAGTCGGAGAATGCAGGCAAGACCTGGGTCCCTTTATTTGACCAGCTTGGAACACAGGCCATCGGCAATATGGCGCTGGCCCCTTCAAATCCCAACATCATTTACGTAGGCACCGGCGAATCAAATATTTTCAGGGCATCCTTACCAGGCATGGGTATGTTTAAATCTGTTGATGCAGGAAAAACATGGAAAAATATCGGGCTGGAAAATACCAGTACCATTGCAAGAGTGGTCGTTCATCCCACCGATCCTTCAATAGTATATGTAGCAGCAAGCGGTAACGAGTGGAGCTATAATCCTGAACGTGGTGTTTATCAAACAAAGGATGCTGGTAAAACATGGAAAAAAATATTGGGCAACGATGATAAAACAGGCTGCATTGATCTTCGCATGGATCCTTCTGACCCCAACATTATTTATGCATCCATGTGGAACCGCATTCGCAAGCGCTGGAGTGACCCTGTTCCTGAGGACGGTGACTATATTTATAAAACTACAGATGGCGGAAAGACATGGAAGCCGCTTACCAATGGTTTACCCGACACAAAGAATACAGGAAGGATCGGTATCGATATTTCAAGAAGTAACCCTTCAGTTATTTATGCTTTTGTTGATAACCACGATAAAAAAAGAGAACCCAAAAAAGGAGAGCTGGATAGCTATGGCCGTTTAAAAGAGATCGTAGTTAAAGGAGTGGAAGTATATCGCAGTAACGACAAAGGAGAAAGCTGGACCAGGATGTCGGAGAACAATGATTATATGGAAAGGTTCTGCGGTACTTATGGCTGGGTGATGGGACAAATAAGGGTTAATCCTTTAGATGAGAATTGTATTTATATTTTAGGAGTGAGCATGGCAAGATCATATGATGCCGGTAAAACATGGAAACCTTTCCGGCCAACAGATACGGCCAGCGATCATATACATGGAGACAATCATGGTCTATGGATCGATCCTGCAGATACGAGTTATATCATCAATGGTGATGACGGCGGTATTGCGGTAAGCTATAATGGCGGAAAGAAGTGGAAGAATTTTTATAAAGTGATCCCCACAACGCAGTTCTATAATATAGCTTATGATTCAAGAGAACCTTATAATATTATTGGTTCGGTGCAGGATGAAGGATCGCTGATGGGGAGCATAAAAAACACCTTCGGCGTTAAAGACAATACGATCGACAACTGGAAATGGGGACCCGGCGGCGAAGGCGTTATTCATGCCATCGACCCGGGCGATCCAAATATTATTTACACTTCTTCTTTTTACGGGCGGCTGATAAAAGCCAACCTGGCTTTGGTTGATTCATTACAGGATAGAAATATAACGCTTAAGAAAAAAGATGATGAAGAAACACACAGGGGTGAATGGCTGGCTTATACCATTGTCTCCCCCCATGACCGCTTTACTGTTTATCATGGCATGCAGTATTTGTTCAGATCAGTTGATAGCGGGCATAGCTGGAAAAGGATCAGCCCGGACCTGACCCATAATAATAAACAAAAAATGGGCAGAACCCCTTATGCCATTAATCACCAGGCCATAACTGCTGTTGATGAATCACCATTAAAAAAAGGATTGCTATATGTTGGTACGGATGATGGAAGGACCTGGATAAGCTCAAATGACGGTGGCAATTGGACAGAAATAAATAAAGGCTTGCCACTGAATGCCCACGTATCAAGAATGATCGCATCAAAATACGACGAGGCGGTTGTATATGTTACATTGAATGACAGGAGAGAAGATAATATCAGCCCTTATATTTACAGGTCAGCGGATATGGGCAAAACATGGGTTAGTATTGCCGGCAACTTACCTTCAAGCCCGGTCAACGTGATCCGCGAAGACCCACGACAAAAAAATATATTGTATTGCGGAACCGATATGGGCGTGTACATGAGCAAGGATGGCGGGAAAAAATGGATATCCCTGAACAATGATCTGCCTGCGGCTGTATCGGTGCAGGACCTCTTCATTCATCCAAAGACCAACCAACTGGTAATTGCAACTTATGGCCGCGGCATCTATGTTTTAGATGATATAAGCGCCCTCCAAAAAAATTGATATAAGATTTTATTTATAGGTACAGGAAATGTATGAGCAGGTAATTATCCGTTCATACATTTCCTTTCCTCCATTCTCATAAAAAAACTATCTTGTCTGCTCAATTTTAAAACCTATTTCAAGTATGATGAAGTTTGCAAAAACAACTATTTCTTTTTTAGTCTTAGCTGCGGTTAGCTTAACTGCACAGGCGCAAAAAAAGGACCTGACAGATGAACAATATTTCAAGAACAATTTTAAAGGAATTACAAATCCTATGCCTTCGGTTGTAAGGTGGCTGGATGACAACCGTGTTGTTTTGAGAATCGACGGAAAGAATACGGTGATAGATGCTAAAACGGGAAATGAAGGAGAAGCTACAGCCGCAGAACTAAAAGGAGAAGACAAATCGCCAAAGCCATCCGTTTCTCTTAAGTCAGATGATATTTATATAAAAGTAAATGGCGTAGAAACACAATTGACCACGGACAAGGAGAAGAAAAATAATCCAACCCTAAGCCCCGATGGTAATTATGTAGCCTTCACTAAAAAGAATGACCTCTACACGATCAATACCACAACTAAAAAAGAAACAAGGATCACCAATGACGGAAGTGAAACCATTTTAAATGGCTATGCAAGCTGGGTATATATGGAAGAGATCTTAGGCCGTGGTACTGCATACCGTGCCTTCTGGTGGAGTCCCGACAGTAAGCACCTTGCATTCTTCAGATCAGATGATACGCCCGTACCTGTTTTTACGCTCACCGACGGTGCCGGACTTCATGGCCTGGTAGAACAGGAGCGCTATCCAAAAGTTGGCGACCCTAACCCGGAAGTAAAAGTTGGTATTGCTGAACCTGGCGGCGGGAATATTGTATGGGCTGATTTTAATGCAAAGGATGACCAATATTTCGGTATGCCCTACTGGAAACCTGATGGCCGCAGTTTGCTGGTACAATGGATGAACCGCCTGCAGGATAATCTTATCATCTATGAAGTAAATCTTTCAACAGGCGCAAAAAAAGAATTTTATAATGAGAAACAAAAGACATGGGTTGACCTTGATGACAGCAGGCGCATCAATTTTTTAGAAGACGGATCAGGCTTCATTCTTTTAAGTGATGCCAGCGGCTGGAGGCATATGTACCTGCACAATATGAATGGGAAGCTGGTTAACCCGATCACATCGGGCAAATTGACCGTTACCAATATCAATTATGTAGATGCGCAGAAAGGCGTTATATATTTTACAGCAAGAACCCTGGAGAACAGCGCAAGAAATGATCTTTACCGCGTTAATATAAATGGTAAGAATATGGAGCGCCTGACCATTGGCGAGTATAATCATAACATCAGCCTTTCACCGGGCGGATCTTATTTCATTACCACTTATTCCAATTCAGTTACGCCACCAAAAATGACGCTGATGAGCAACAGCAGGAAGATCATTAAAGACCTGGGGAATGGTAAAGGGGAAGAATTCGATAATTATAACCTGGCCAAAACAGAATTGATCAGGGTGAAAAGTGATGATGGCTTATACGACCTGCCCATGAAAGTAACCTGGCCCGCTAACATGGATAAAACAAAAAAATATCCTGTGCTTGTTTCTGTTTACGGCGGCCCCAATGCAGGAAGCGTAATGGATACCTGGGGATTGAATGGTAACCAGCAATGGTATGCAAAGGAAGGATTGATACAGGTATCAATGGATCACCGTGCCAGCGGTCATTTTGGTAAAGAAGGTGTGAATGCGATGTACCATAACCTTGGCTACTGGGAAATAAAGGATTACAGCACATTGGTAAAATGGCTGGTAGCAAACGGTAATGCGGATCCTTCAAAGGTTTGTATCACCGGCTTCAGCTATGGCGGGTACATGGCATGCTATGCACTAACCTACGGAAGCGATGTATTTACACATGGCATGGCCGGCGGCAGTGTAACCGACTGGAATTTTTATGACAGTCATTATACAGAACGTTATATGGGTACCCCGGCAAACAACGCTGAAGGGTATAAAACAAGTTCAGCACTGAATTATGTTGATAAATACAAAGGCAACCTGCAGATCGTACATGGTGTTATTGATGACAATGTACACATGCAAAACAGTTTAAGGCTTATAGATAAACTGCAGGATGCCAAGAAGGATTTTGAATTCATGATCTATCCCGGTGGCAGGCATGGCTGGGGAGGTAATAAAGGTATTCACTTTCAAAACCTGAAAACAAAATACATCTATAAGTATTTACTGGAAAAGGAAGTTCCTAAATCAGTATTGAGGTAATTCTGTTTCAGCAAATATTTATAAGGCCCGTTCAATTGAACGGGCCTTATTTTTATCGTTTCTTTTTAAATGATAAGTAATCCAGGTAATAAAGGAATTTCACCGACAGGTTATTATTTTGTGTTGAGCCGATCGTATTACCGAAGTTCTTGAAATAGCCCTTCGCCACAGGATAATCAGAAGCGCCTGTCGCATTCTTCCAAACGATGTTCAGGAAGCTGCCGGCGGCAAATTGCCAGGTGTAGACCATATCAATCGTAAAAATGTTGAAGTTCTGGTTCACATTATTATTATACACATTATTTTCTGAGAGTGACCCATCCTGCTCCAATGTATAAAACTGTTTGGCGGTCACTTCACTCCAGTAATGCCTTGCCACTAAGGTAATGCCTGAGTTTTTTGAAAAATTATACTTACCGCTCAGGTTATTATCTACTGTATTTATTTTGCGCCTGCTGAAGATGACATTATTCCCTGCATCTATATCTGCAAATCCCGCATTATTATAGGAGGGGTTAAAATACATCCCGTATGATAATGAGAATTTATCATTGAAGCGGTAACGCTGGTAAAGGTTATACTCCGAAGTTCTTCCGTCAAACAATTCTTTAAATGATACAAAATAACTGAACTCGGCATAATATTTTTTTGCCTGGTTGCTGTTACCCCATGCGTTGATGCCAACTGCGCTGCTTGTTTTAAAAACACGCCCGGGCATCCTTGGCTCATAAAAATCATTGCCTTCAAAAACACGGTTCACAAATAACCCGGCGTACCAAAGGTTCTTAAGCTGCCCGTTGATATTTACGTTGAAATTATAACTCTGGTAAGCCCCGTCTTTAAAACGATGGCTGAGGTTATTATTGAAATTGAGGTACATGTTATTGTACCATTTACCGGGCTTTACCCATTTGTACCCGAACCACAGGTAGTGTGACAACTGGTTATTATTGTACAATATCCCCATGTCATTGATATTATACTTTTCATCGGTAAGGTCCTGGTTAAGGTTGAAATTAAAACGGCCACCGGTTTTCCCAAACCCGAGGTTATGCGCATAGCCATTTGTATATGTTCCATCACCCGATAACCTGCTGGTTGCGATCTTACCATAAACATTATATATGTTCTTCTTATTGTAAACATCAAACACAACGGCAGTAACATTGGCATCATAGTCCTTACCACTGCGCAAAACATTGGTATTGATAAGTGACACGGAAGAGTTATTTTTTAAACTTTTGTCGAATACAATAATATTATAGTTCGTCAAAGGGCCGGTCTCTATTTTCCTGCTATTGTCCTTATCATCTTTTACTATGGCGTGCATGGGCTGCGTAATTGCATTAAAGAACCCGATACCCAAACCTTTTTGATTACGTCCTGATATTTTAGTTGCATTAATAAGTTTTGTTTCCAAAGGGTTCTCTGCTATAAATTCATTTGCATTAAGCTGGCCCCTCACCTTGTAGGAATTCAGTGGCCTGCCGCCGATCCTTCTTGAATAGAATAAGCCTCCTTTATTAAATAGTTCTGTTCCTTCTGTAAAAAAAGACCTGTTCTCATTGTATTTAACTTCAAAGGGAGAAAGGTTTAAAACGGTCTTGTCACTTTGTACCTGCCCAAAATCAGGTATCAATGTCATATCCAATGTGTAGTTCTGGTTGATCCCATATTTTATATCCATTCCGCCATTGATGGTTTGGGTCAGTTTTTTTTCATTGGCGCCCGGCTTGGGATAATAATTCAAGTAAGTAGAAAAATAGGGAGAAAGCGAAAGCCTTACCGGCGGTTTAATATCCGAGATCCCTGTCCATAAGCCCTCCTGGTTTATAAAACCGTTTATGGTTGGCACCACGGGATTCCACATATACTGTTTACCGCTTTTTACCCTTTTACGGGTTATGTTCAGCCCCCATTCTTTTCCTTTGCTGCTGAAGCGAAGGGCAGAATAAGGGATACGCATTTCAAATGTCCATCCGTCCTTTTGTAATTTCGCTTCACTGTACCATACCGCATTCCAGGTATCATCTTCACCGCTGGTATTCGAATATTTTGCGTCATACTGCTCTCCCAGAGGCGTTACATAAAACCCCGAGCCGTTTATTTTATCGTTATAGGTATCAAATATCACCCCCAAAAAATCATTGCTCCCGATCTTATCCCTCCCGGCAAGTTCGGTAGACACACTATCGGCGGTCTTTTCATGCAAATAGCCCGCTATGTAAACAGAAGTATTATCGTATAAGATGTAAATTTCAGACCGGCTGTCATGCTCTTCTTTAGCCCCTGCATTGGGCCTCCATTCAAAAAATTCATTGGCAACCGGGGCGTTCTTCCAGGCGGCATCATCCAGTACACCATCTATCTTAATTGCTGAGTTCGACCTTGCTGCGGATAATTTTCTTTGGGGAGTCTGGCTGTAGGCTGTAGCAGTCAATAGTATGCAAAAGCATAATGCTTTAGATCTAAAACATTTCATGGCTATACTTTTTTGGTTTGGTAAAGCATCATTCATGGCAAAATGATACTGGTACGAAATTAAACGTGCGCCCTCCCCAAAATGTTACCACTCATAAAACAAAAAGGTATTTAGGATTTTATTAACATGACAGGTTAAACAAAGAGATCATTGTATAACTGTGCCCCCGGAACAACTGAATATTTAGCCAGGTCGGTTATTCCTTCCTTTGCCAATACGTCTTCATCAATGAAAGAATTGCCGGTACATGAAACAGAGGGTTTGGATAAAATATAATAAGCCGTGTCTGCAATAATCTCAGGTGTCCTGCTCATCTTCATGAGCATCTCCCCACCCAGCAGGTTTTGCACGGCGGCGGTAGCAATGGTTGTACGTGGCCATAAGGTATTGGCTGCAATATTATACTTTTTCAGTTCTGCAGATAAACCGAGTGCGATCATGGTCATATCATATTTGCTGATGGTATAAGCCAGGTGATTGGCAAACCATTTCATGTCCATATTTATTGGCGGAGATAAATTTAAGATATGGGCATTCGTACCTTTTTTAAGATGGGGAATGCATGCCTTGCTCATCATGAATGTTCCCCTTACGTTTATATCATACATCAGGTCAAAACGCTTGGGCTCTGTTTGTTCCGTTGGCATTAAGTTTATAGCTGATGCGTTGTTGATCAGTATATCAATGCCGCCGAATTTTTCTACCGTTTTATCTATCACATTCCGGATCTGGTCTTCAAAACGTATATCACATTGTACAGCCAGGGATTTACCACCGGCCGCCTCCATCTCTGCAGCAGCAGAAAAAATAGTTCCTCCCAGTTTTGGATTCTCTTCAACACTTTTAGATGCAATAACAATATTGGCACCTTCTGCGGCCAGGCGTAAACCTATTGCTTTGCCGATACCACGGGAAGCACCGGTTATTATTACTGTTTTGTTCTGAAAAGACATGCTGATAGTTTTTTCAAATCTAATACAAAAGGATCACTCATTTAGCCCGGTCCGGTAAATGATAATAAAAATCCCATCCGCAATATGAGCGGATGGGATGATCTTTCAATTATAATTTCATTTATTGCAATACCGCTTCGTGGGTGATGTTGACATTCAGCACTTTTGAGACTATGCAATTGGTTTTTGCATCAGCTACCACTGCATCAAACTGTTCTTTGGTGACTCCCGGAACCCTTGCCTTGAGATTCAGGTGCGATTCAGTAATAACACCGTCCACGAGATTAATATCACATCTTGTTTCAACTTCATCCGGTGTAAATCCCGCTGCATTTAACAGGAAAGTCACTTTCATAGTGAAACAGCCTGCATGAGCAGCAGCTATTAATTCCTCCGGGTTTGTGCCAACACCCTCAGCAAAACGTGAGTTATAAGAGTACTGGGTCTTGTTTAATGTTGTGCTTTGGGTAGTAAGATGGCCTGAGCCTTCTTTACCTGTTCCGTTCCAAACGGCTGTTGCGTGACGTTTCATAATGTTTCGTTACCCCAAATCCGCCAGCTGGCGGACTTCTCCTAAAAGGTTGAGGATTTTTTTAATTGTTATAGATATAATTTATTTGAAAGCCTTTTTAAAATTCTCTTCATTAAAGCCTATGACCAGTTTATCTCCATGTTCGATGACCGGCCGCTTGATAATGCTGTTGTGCTCCATCATTATTTTCATGGCCAACGTATCATCAGTTATTTTATTTTGTACAGTAAGCGGTAATTCCCGCCAGGTTGTACTTCGTTTATTAAAAATATTTTCCCAGCTTCCTTTTGCGAACCATGCTTCCAGTTTCTCTTTGCTTATTCCTTCCTGCTTATAGTCATGAAAGGAAAAAGGGATCTTATTCTTATTGAGCCAGTTTATTGCCTTTTTGGTTGTATCACAATTGGGAATACCGTATACTATTGTCTTTCCCATATCAATATTCAGGTAATACCGGTTTTGTTTTCATGATCCCCTCGATCTTTTCCATCAGTTCCGGGGTAAGTTTTGCAGCCACATCCAGTGCTTTTAAATTATCCAGCAACTGTGTCTTTTTGGTAGCGCCTAAGATCGCCGTACTGACATCCGGATTTTTAATACACCAGGCAATACTCAATGAAGCCGTGCTTACATCCAGTTTTGTTGCCAGTTCGCTTAGCTTCTTTACTTTTTTTATCTTCTCATCCATCACCCACTTATCCTTTAACCAGTCGAAGCCTATTAATGCAAAGCGGCTTCCTTTTGGAATGCCATCATTGTACTTGCCGGTTAGAAGGCCTGATGCCAGGGGACTCCAGATCGTTGTTCCCATTCCAACCGTTTTAAATACCTGCAGGAATTCATTTTCCATTTTATCCCTTTCGAACAAATTGTACTGCGGTTGCTCCATCGTAGGGCCAATCAACCTGTACTGCTGTGCTACCCTGTGTGCTTCCATTATTTCCACGCCACTCCATTCGCTCGTTCCCCAATACAAAACCTTTCCCTGCTGTATAAGGTGGTTCATTGCCCAAACGGTTTCTTCAATGGGTGTATTTTTATCCGGGCGATGACAGAAGAACATATCCAGGTAATCTACCTGCAGGCGTTGCAGCGCCTCATTGCAGGCTTCTATTAAATGCTTGCGGCTGCATCCTGTTTGGTTGGGTTTATTTGCTTTTCCTCTCCATCCCCAAAAAGCTTTTGATGATACGGTATAAGAAGTGCGGTCCCATTTTTTCTTTTTCAAAACACGGCCCATCATCTTTTCGCTCTCACCCAATGCATATACTTCCGCGTTATCAAAAAAATTTATGCCTTTATCATAAGCAATACCCATCAATTCATCGGCAACCTTATCGTCTATTTGTTTGCTGAAGCTTACCCAGCTCCCAAAAGATAAAACACTTACCTGCAAGCCCGATCTGCCGAGACGACGATATTCCATAAATATTTTGTTGTTGAGTGCCCGAAGTTAAGATAACAGCGGCAAAAAAAATTAGTGCCTGTGGTTTAGTTGGTGGGGAATTGTGAAGTAGGCACCCTGATGATACTGTTGACCACTCTTTTTACCAGTTTTTCTGTAAAATCCTGGTTGGTTTCAAAGCCGCCTTCACCGTAAATAATTTGTGTTTTGGTCCTTATCTGTACCGGCTTGTCTGTATAGAATTGATACATGGGCCTGTTGCGGTCCCAATACAATTCATCACAATAAAGTGTATCGCCATTTTCTAATCCTATAAATTTTACACTGTCACGCAGGTATACCTTGCTTTCCGTTTCGGTGTATTTGGCATACTTCGCATCAAGCATACTTTCCACAACTGCGGCCTCACTAAAAAAATCCACATGGATCTTATTGGGGAATTCAACATAAGGTACATTTTCCTGCACCCTTAACATTAAAGGAGATAATAGCTTTGCTTTTGCCTTTCCGCCCAGGGTATAATTAATGTCTACATCCTTTACTACTTCCACCCCAAGGTTTTTGCTGTTGAGCTCCTGCAATTCTTTTGTACTATTCTGGCAGGAGACGAGTAAGATCATCGATAAAAAAAAGAGGACCGTATAAGTGAAAAAAGTTTTCCTGTATGAACACAACGGCAATATCATGAAAAACTATTGTAGAAATGATTAACAATAAAGATAAAAGCTATTAATTGTATTTCGGCTTTTGAAACCAGCGGGCATTCATGGAAACACCAATACTGAAGCGAACGATATTTTCGCGAAGATTCGTTTGTTTGTTACCCCTGTTCCCTATTTCCAGTGCTGTATTTAAAACAACATATTCGCCACTATAGCTTATGCGCTTTAATGAAGTTAAAGGCATACCTGTGCCAATTGTAAACCCATACTCGGGCCTGTTCTTATTTACTTTGAGATAATCTGAACCATAATAGAATCCTGCCCTGTATTTTACAAAGCTGAAATATTTTTTCGCTACGGTATTTTCTTTTGCAGGATAATATTGTGTACCCGCCCTTATTATCCAGTTGTTTTGAACCAACTCCGGCTCGCCATAATACCGGTAGTTGTTCCAGGTAGTCATTTCAAAGTCTGCCCCATACATCCAGTTCTTGCCCAGGTAACTAAAACCAACCCCCACCATAGCAGGGAATTTTATTTTTCCTTTTATATCATTTACTTCGTAAACACTGTCTATCCGGTAAAAGCCCCCGTTAGCATCATATGAAATTGTTTCCACCACTTCATCCCTGCTTGCTTTTATATTGTGTTGCAGGTTACCATAGAGCCCTAATCTTAATATCCTCGCTGCCTCTCCTTTTTTATCTTTATTGAGAACAAGATCATACTGCATTCCGCCACTAACAAATACGCCGCCGATAGTTGTTTTATTGGCAGTGTTGGAGGGATAATAAATAACGCTGTCATTGTCAAAATTAACCTTTGCGCTGTACTCTTTACTGCCAAACATGTATCCTGCATTGATGCCAATACTAAAGTTCTTTACCCGCAGACCTGTTCCGATAAATGCCTGGTTAATGCCACCGTTGCCTTCATGTATGGTGGTCAGACTGTCGATACCTGTGCGTTCAGTTTTTTCTATCTTATAATTTATCTTGGAAACCGGGCGTAAACCAAAACTCATTCCCCACCTGATGTCTTTCTTCAGCATTTTTGGCGTGCTGAGCGGAAATCCAAGTTGCAGGTAAGAAAAATAAGAATTGGCAGAAGTGAATTTACCTGAAGGGTTAGATCTCTTTAAGGTCCTGAAATCTGCTTCGGCAGCCACGTCAAAAATGGTATTAGAAATGGTTGAATAAGATGCCGGGTTGGTAAAATTTATGCTTTGGTAATCGATTACTGCGGCAGCGATGCCTCCCATTGAACGGGTAAACACATTATGATTTGGCGTCAGGTCACCTATTCCATACCTGGAATAAGGAGAATTTTCCTGTGCGAATGCACTGATTTGCAAGCCACAAGCCACAAAAAGTACAAATAAAAATTTAGCAATTGTTAGTTTCACTGAGCGCATACAAACCTTTGAATAAGAAATAAGAGTCGGCAAATATCTTGTTTTTAAGTTGCCCGGCAAAATAGGCATTATCCCCCCCGGTTAAAACCGCGTTAAAGTTGCCGTACTTATTAGCGTAAGAATCAATGAAGCCGTCCATTTCAAAGGTTATCCCGGCAATTACGCCGCTTTGCATATTTGTTTTGGTATCGTAGCCAATTAATGGAAAATTCCATTCGGGTTTGACTAAAGGCAGCTTTGCGGTAAAGACCTGCATGGCTTTAAAGCGCATTTCCATACCCGGTGAAATACTTCCCCCGATGAATTGATGGTATTGATTGATGAAATTATAGGTGATACAACTGCCCAAACTGATGATCAAATTGTTTTTACCCGGGTAAAAATGCACCGCCGCCGCCGAAAGCGCCAGCCTGTCTGCCCCGATGGTTTCAGGCTTACCCACCGGTGTTGTAAAATTGGCCCTGGTAAGATGGGAGACCTTATGGAATTTGCTCTTTGCTGCCAGCAGGTTTTCTATGGCCGCATTATGATCGATAACAGATGATAAAATTGTTTTTTGTGGCTGGTGGATCTTAAGTAATTCTTCAATAGCTGCAATATCATATCCAGGTAAAACGATCTCCCCGGTAAATACATCGTTCTCAAAAACGGCGGCTTTTAAACGGGTGTTTCCAAAATCGAAGCAAATGGTTTTTATCATTATTTTATTATTGATCGTGCAGGATTATAAATTTATTCCATCCAGGTTTTTAAAATGGCCGTTAAGTTTTACTTTCTCTTTCAGCGATTCCATTTCTGCCAACATGGGCAATACCCTGGTAAGATGGCGTTTTAAATATTCCTGTCTTTGTAATTCATACAATAGTTCAAGTAATTCATATTCTTCCTGCAAGGAAAGGCCGGCATGGTGTGCTACATCATAACTCCACAATTCTTCATCCGGCTTTTTAAAATCCTTATCCACCTTCAGCATCTTATGCAATGCCTTTATCCCTTCAATAACAGCCTGCATTAAATTACGTTTGCCTTTCTGGTGATTAATGGTATAGTGAACGATAGCCCCGCTGTATAATTTATCCGGCAGTTCCTTTATCAGTTCCAGCACCCTGAAGATCTTAAGGCCTTCGGTTTTGATATCCATTTTACCGTCTTCATATTCCTTGCTTATTTCCACAACCTGCACCAGGGTACCCATCTCGCTTAATTTTTCATTGATCACGGCAGGGATGCCAAACGGTTTTTTACTTTCAAAACATTCTTTAATGAGTTGCTTATACCTTGGCTCAAAGATATGCAGGTTAAGCTGCTCACCGGGGTAAACAACAATGCCAAGGGGAAATATGGGGATGAAATTTGTCAAAGGATCTTTATTAATAATTATAAAACAGCTTTGTTATTCATTTGGTTCAGGTACTTGTATTTTAAAAAAGTATACCGTGCCGTTGTCTTTGCAATGATAAATCCTTCCCTGCCATCTAAAAACCCAAGGCGGAAAATATAATGCTGCAAAAAAGCAAAGGCCGGTGAAAGATATTGTTTAAAGAAATTCGATCTTTTTCCTGCCGCAAAATATTTTTTTGCATTCATCATTGCATAGTTATTGGTCTTATCAGCATATTCCTGCGGGTTGCTTACGGTATAATGCAGGATATTCCCCTTCAGCCTGGTTACTTTTACCGGGTCCGGGAAGATGAGTTCCTCATGTACACCTGCATCATTCCATCTTACTTTTTTGCGGTTGAACAGGCGTACATGTGTATCAAATCCCCATTCGCCGAATCGTATCCATTTATTACAAAAGAAATTTTTATACCGCAAATTGAATACCTCGTTCTCCCCGGGTGAAGTAAGCTGTACCAGGGACCTTTGTAATTCAGCGTCAATGGACTCATCGGCATCCAGGCTTAGTATCCAGTCGTTCTTTGCGGCAGCGATCCCTTTGTTCTTATTTACTCCGTATCCTCCCCAGTTGGTCTCTATCACCGAAGCATTGAATTGTTTACAGATCTGTACGGTCTCATCGGTACTTCCGCTGTCAACAACCACGATATCATTGCTAACAGCTCCCAAACTCTGCAAGGTATTGGCAATGATATGCGCTTCATTCTTTGTAATGATGACAACCGAAATATCCATCCTGCAAAGAAACAATAAAACAGGGTGTAAGGATTAGCAAAGTTTGGCAAAGTTTTAAATTTTGGCAAAGTTCCGCACTTAATTAATTTGGTATTTGCCTGCAGAAAATTGAAATTTGTTCAATGTGGCAGCAACAGTTAGATGAAATTAAACAAGGCAACAGTAAAACACTGGCACGTTGTATTTCATTTATAGAAAATGAAGTCCCCGGTTACGAAGACCTGCTGCAGCAGTTACCATCTTCCCATACACCCATCATTGGTATTACCGGCCCGCCGGGAGCCGGCAAGAGCACGCTTGTTGATGCTTTAATTGGTTTGCTGGTTGCGGATAAAAGATCCGTTGCAGTACTATGTGTTGATCCATCCTCCCCTTTTAATTTAGGTGCCCTGCTCGGCGACCGGATAAGAATGAGCGAATGGTATAATGATCCGAAGGTTTTTATTCGCTCCCTGGCAACAAGGGGATCGCTGGGAGGGTTGCATCCCAAGATCATCGAAATAAGTGACCTGATGAAAGCTGCGCCATTTGATTATATCATCATTGAAACAGTTGGTGTTGGCCAAAGCGAGATCGAGATCGCAGGACTTGCGGATACAACTGTGGTAGTTGTGGTACCCGAAGCCGGGGATGAAGTACAAACTATGAAAGCAGGGCTGATGGAAATTGCAGATGTGTTTGTAGTTAATAAAGCCGACCGTCCGGATGCCGACCTGTTTGTAAAGAACCTGAGGCTGATGCTTGCGCCTGCATTTCACAATCACACTATGCCTGTGCCCGTAATAAAAACCATCGCATCACGAAAAGAAGGCATTGCAGAATTATTGGCAACCGTAAATGAAACAGTTCTTCATAAAAAGGATAATGACAAACGATCCTGGCTACTTGCAGAAAAAGCTTATCACCTGATACAACAAAAAAGAATGGGCGATGTGAATAAAGCTGCGCTGAAAGAAACTATAAAAGCAGCCGGCAATGAATTCAATTTATACAGTTTTATAAAAAACTATATCGCTGGATAGTTAAGCGGCTAAGCAGGGGTCTGTTTTTACTTACCTGTTTTATCTTCAAAATGTTTTTGATTTCTCCACCACCTAAAACCGATAAAACCTATTATAGCAAAAGGCGAGAGCATTAGGTAAAGAATTGCGGTATTTAAACCCTGCGCAGGTTTTTCACCCAGTTGCAGAGCCGTTTTGGTACAAACAGCGCACTGGGCAGCTGCCTCGCTGCCCGGGACAACTATGCAAAAAAATATGAATATTATCGCTAAGTATTTTTTCATTTACTTTCGCAAAGTTAAGCTACTCCTGTTTATTGTACCCAATTGTTTGTAGAATTTTAACCAGCCGGGTTATCTTAACCAGCAAAGATTTTTTATTTTGCAATAAATTTTATTGATCTATGTTTAAGCGGTTTTTTTTTATATTGCCCTGTATGGTCATTACATCACTTTCAGTTGCGCAGGCTCCGAAAAATGCTGTCAGCTTTTATAATGCAGGCCTGGGTTATGCAGCTAAAGAATTATTTCCGGAAGCGATATTGTCCTTTAAAAAAGCGATCTCCCTATATAAAAAGTATGACCTGGCATATGCAGACATGGGCAATGCATACTATAAAAGCAACAAGGCAGACAGCGCCCTCCTCAGTTATAAAACCGCGGTAACCATAAATCCGAAAATGGCTGATATTCATTTAGCCATGGCGAATATTTACAGGGATGTAAAAAAACAATCGGATGATGCGATAGCCTGCTATTTAAATGCAGTGAATGCAGGCAACAACAGCAAAGAAACCTATTATGGCCTGGCCTGGTGTTACAATGATAAAAAAGAATATGACAAAGCCATCCCTTATGCTATAAAGGCCCTGGAGATTGATAATAATTACCGGGCGGGGTACAATGAGCTTGCCCATGCTTACCGTAATACCAAAAAATATGCTGAGGGTGTTGAACAGTTCAAAAAGAATATGGCCGTTTCTACAGTTGACCTGCCGTATTATTATAGCGGCCTTTGTTATATCGAGTTAAAGGATAAAGCCGGGGCATTGAAGATGCAGGAAGAACTACAGAAGATAAATGCAAATCTTGCCGGCGCCTTAAAGAGAAGAATTGACGCCGCTACCTTTTAATAAGTCTTCGCTATAAAAAATATTGTAAAAAAAATCCCCCGTTTAAGGGGGATCACATTTTAAAATATTTTACACCGGTTCAGATTTCATTTGTTTTGAAACCTTTGAGCGTTCATTTTCATCCAGTATAACCTTACGCATACGAATGCTTTTTGGTGTTACCTCGATACACTCATCCTGTTGAATATATTCCATACACTCTTCCAGGGTCATCATGATCTTTGGTGCAGCTTTGCTGGCATCATCACTGCCGCTTGCACGGTGGTTGGTCAGTTTTTTAGGTTCAGTAGCATTTACATTCAGGTCTCCCGGCTTAATGTGCTCAGCAATGATCTGGCCTGCATAAACCTCATCTCCCGGGTCAACAAAAAATCTTCCCCTGTCCTGTAATTTATCAATTGAATAGCCGGTTGTTTTTTCCTGGTTCTTGGATAAAAGAACACCATTACTTCTTCCGGGGATATTTCCTTTCCAGGGGCGGTAATCCGTAAAGCGGTGCGCCATTACAGCTTCGCCGGCTGTATTGGTCAGCATATTGCTGCGTAAGCCTATCAAACCTCTTGAAGGAATATCAAATTCCAGGTGCTGCATTTCTCCTTTGCTTTCCATGATCAGCATTTCACCTTTGCGCTGTGTAACAAGGTCAATTACCTTACCACTGAACTCCGCAGGAACATCTACCACAAGATTTTCATAAGGCTCACATTTCTTGCCATCAATTTCCTTTACCAAAACCTGCGGGTTACCTACAGTTAATTCAAATCCTTCCCTTCTCATGGTCTCTATTAATATCCCGAGGTGCAAAATACCCCTGCCATACACGAGGAAGCTATCCGCACTGTCTGAATCTTCAACACGAAGTGCCAGGTTCTTTTCTGTTTCTTTCATCAACCTGTCCCTTAAATGACGGGAGGTTACAAATTTCCCTTCCCTTCCAAAGAATGGTGAGTTATTGATGCTGAACATCATGCTCATAGTTGGCTCATCAACACTGATCACCGGTAATGCTTCGGGAAAATCCACATCACATACCGTATCGCCGATATTGAATTCATCAAGCCCAACCAATGCACAAATATCTCCTGCACTAACCTCTGTTGCCTTCTTTTTTCCTAATGCTTCAAACGTATATAATTCTTTTACTTTTAATTTTTTAATCCCGCCATCTGCCTGCACCAATGCTATTTGTTGTCCTTCCCTCACGGTACCACGTGCAACCTTACCTACAGCGATCCTTCCTAAAAATGAAGAGTAATCAAGTGAAGTGATCTGCATCTGCGTTGTTCCTGCATTCACTTTTGGTTCAGGAACATGTTCAAGTATAGCATCTAATAAAGGGAAGATATTATCCGTCTCGGTTAAGGAAGTATTCATCCAGCCATGTTTGCTGCTGCCATAAATGGTTGGAAAATCAAGCTGCTCTTCTGTGGCATCCAGGTTAAAGAATAATTCAAATACAGCATCATGTACTTCATCCGGGCGGCAATTCGGCTTGTCAACCTTATTGATCACCACGATCGGGTGTAATCCCAGTTTCAAAGCTTTTTGCAATACAAAACGCGTTTGCGGCATGGGGCCTTCAAAAGCATCAACCAATAGCAGAACACCATCGGCCATTTTTAAAACCCTTTCTACCTCACCACCGAAATCACTGTGACCCGGGGTATCAATAACATTAATTTTTACGCCTTTATAGGTTACCGAAACGTTCTTACTGAAAATAGTGATCCCTCTTTCCCTTTCAAGATCATTATTGTCCATGATCAATTCTCCTGTTTCCTGGTTATCACGAAAAATATTAGTGCTGTGGAGAATCTTATCTACCAGCGTTGTTTTACCATGATCTACGTGGGCAATGATTGCGATGTTCCTGATGTCCATTTTATAAGTATTGAGCTTAAAGTCAAGTCTTAAGTGATGCATAATAATCTGCCTCCTTGTGACTTATCCCTTGTAGCTGTTTTTTGAGGCGCAAAGGTACGCTAATTCAGCCGGATGGCAAGGTTATATGTAAATTAATCTGTTAGTTTTAAAAGCTTTAACGTATTACGCTTAAATACCAGTGATAATGACATATCCCATTAACATTTGTAACTTTAAGAACGAACTTTCACTTTTAATATTTTGCTTATGCCAAAACAGTGGAGCCGCCGCGATGCGATAAGAGCATTAGGCCTTTCATTAGGTACAACTGCAATTCCTTTTTCTTCATGGGCCACCGATGAAAACAAGAATCCAATTCTGCTGCCCGAAAAAAAGATCATTTTAGATAAACCAGTTACCGCTATTACCTGCGGAGCCGGGTCAAGGGGGAATGTATATGGTGATTACTCGGTGCAATATCCCGGTCAACTGGATATTGTTGGCGTGGCAGAACCTATTGCCATACGTAATGAGCGCTACACAAAAAAACACAAGATAAAAGAGGAGAATCGCTTCCCTACCTGGGAAGATGTTTTTAAAAGACCAAAGTTTGCCGATGCCATCATTATTACCACGCCGGATAATTTACACTACGGTCCCTGCATGAAGGCTTTGGAAATGGGATATGATGTGTTGCTGGAAAAGCCGATATCACCCAGTGAAAAAGAATGCCGTGATATCTTAGCGCTTGCAAAAAAAACGGGGAGGATCGTTGCCGTTTGTCATGTATTGCGCTATGCTCCTTACTTTGTCAAACTAAAAGAGATCATACAAAGCGGTGTGCTTGGTGAGGTCGTGAGTATTCAGCATATTGAACCCATTGAGCACATACACATGAGCCATTCTTATGTGCGTGGCAACTGGCATAATAGTAAACAAACAACACCCATCATACTCGCCAAATCCTGTCATGACCTGGATATTCTCCGCTGGATGGTGGGCAAACCCTGCCGGCATATACAGGCTTTTGGAAGCCTGCAATGGTTCACACAAAAAAATGCCCCGGAAGGAAGTACCGCAAGATGTACGGATGGCTGCAAGGTAGAAGCCGCATGTCCCTATTCTGCATTGAATATCTATTACCGGAAAAGGCATTTCAATTATGTGTTTGACCTGCCTGAAGAGAAAGACAAGCAGGCAGCTTATGTGCTTGAGCAATTAAAGACCACCAACTACGGACGTTGTGTTTACCGCATGGATAACGACCAGCCGGATCATTATACCACGAATATTTTATTTGACGGCGGGCTCACTGCTGCATTTTCTATGGAAGCATTTACTTCTTACGCCGGCAGGAGAACAAGGGTAATGGGAAGCCTGGGCGATGTAGTAGGTGATATGTCCTCTTTTACCATGACCGACTTTTTATCCGGTAAAAAAACGGAATGGAAGCAGGAGACTGACGGCCATGGCGGCGGCGACTGGAGGCTGGTGGCCGATTGGATAAATGCCATATCAAAACATGACCCTTCATTACTCACTTCCACCATTGACGCCTCCATTGAAAGCCATGTGATGGGCTTTATGGCGGAAGAAAGCAGGAAAAATAAAAAAGTAATGGCTGTGAAATTGTGACCCGACAGAAGATTTAATACAGCAAAAATTTAACATTGTTTTACTTACATTTGATACTCTTCCTGATTTTTAACCAACAACTCCTCAAATGAAAAAGATAATTCTTGCAATATTGTTATTTGCTTCCATAAGCATAGCAAATGCACAGGTTCAGTTTGATGCATTAACCATTACTCCGCAAAAACCCAAAGCAGGAGAAACGGTAAGTTTCCAGTTCGATGGAAAAATGTCTCCGCTAACTGATGAAAAAAAAGTGGATATAGTTGTTTACCTGTTTGGCAAAAAGGGGTTAAAAGTCATAGAGCCGCAGATTCTGCAAAAAGGAAAACTATATTCCGGTAGTTTTAAAACAGATGATAATACCGCAGCTATTGCCTTTGGTTTCTCGGTCAGTGAAAATAAAATAAAGGATAATAATTCCGGCAAAGGCTTTATAATACCGGTTTATGGAAATGATGGGCAGCCCCTCAGCGACTATTATCTCTGGGCAGGAAGATTACACAACACCAATGGTTATGGTGAGATTTTATTTGATATGAAACCTGATATTGAGAAAAACCTGGCATTGCTGGAAGAAGGAATAAAACTGAACCCGGCTGCAAAGAATGACCCGGCTTATCTTTCTTCGTATCTGGCTGCAATAAACTCAGTAAAAAGTAAAGAAGGCGAACCCATTGTAATGCAATTGCTGAAAGACATCGAGGCAAAGCCTGAACTGGCAGAAGCTGATTATAACATCTTATCAGGTTGGTACAGCCGGCTTAAAATGAAGAGTACAGGCGATTCCTTTGCTGCAATAAGGAAAGTGAAATTTCCTAACGGCGCCTGGAAAAAACAGGAACTATCAGGCGCTATAACCAAGGCTAAGGATGCAGAAGCTAAAAGGGCCGCTTTCGAAGAATATGTAAAAGCATATCCTCCCATAGAGGAAGATATGGCCACGGTCAATTACTATAAAACTGTTGTTGCAACAGCATACCACAAAGAAAAGAATTATGATGCTTTTAAAACATTGGCCAAAGACCTGCCTGTGGCAGAAAGGGTCGGCCTCTATAACAACTTGTCCTGGAACATGGCCCTGGCAAAAGAAAATTTAGCTGACGCAAAACTGCTGAGCTATGAAGCTACTGACTGGGCAAAAAAACAAATAGCAACACCAACGGAAAAAAAGGCGGATAGCTATACAAACAAACAATGGGTCGATCACCGAAAGAACCAGTACGGAATGTTTGCCGACACCTACTCTTTCATATTGTACAATATGGGTGACTATAAGAATGGCTACACTTATGCGAAAGAAGCAGCAACAATCACCAAATTCAAAAATGCAGAGTATAACGAAAGGTATAGCCAGCTTCTTGTAAAAACAGTTCCTGCAGCAACAGCTAAAAAAGAAATTGAACAGTTTGTAAAAGAGGGCGCTGCTACACCCAAGACCAAGGAGTTATTAAAGGAGCTCTATATAAAAGAGAAAAAAACAGAGAGTGGCTATGTTGCGTACCTCTCTAAACTGGAAATGGCGGCCAAGCTAAAAAGGAAGGCAGAGCTGGCAAAGACCATGATCAACGAAACTGCTCCCAAATTCAATTTAAAGGACCTGGATGGCAATGACATCAGCCTCGCAGGATTAAAAGGGAAAATAGTGGTTGTGGATTTCTGGGCAACATGGTGCGGTCCCTGCATCGCTTCTATGCCCGCAATGAAAATAGCACAGGAGAATTTAAAAGCAAGAGGTGACGTTGCCTTTGTATTTATTGATACCTGGGAATCGGCAGACAATAAAAAACAAAACGCTGCTGACTTCATGAAAAAGAACGATTACCCGTTTCATGTATTAATGGATGATGACAATAAGGTGGTAAGTGATTTTAAAGTAAGTGGCATTCCCACAAAATTCATCATTGACAAAACAGGCAATGTGCGTTTCAAAAGCATAGGCTTTGGCGGCAACAATGATGCCCTTGTAGATGAAGTGAGCATGATGGTTGAAATGGCTTCTGCAGATAAGGCAGACAAGTATGTAAAATAATACCTAACAACAATATTAGCGGACTGTAAATTTATTCTTGGTAAATTTACAGTCCGTTTTTTAATCCTAAATATTTCAAGCCAGGTGCCTTTTCAACTTTACTCTCCATATTCTCCCGCCGGTGACCAGCCGGATGCAATCCGCCAGTTAACGGAAGGGATTTTGAACGGGGAAAAATATCAAACCTTACTGGGTGTTACCGGCAGCGGTAAAACATTCACCATGGCCAATGTTATACAAAATGTACAACAGCCAACATTGGTGATCACGCACAACAAAACACTGGTAGCCCAATTATATGGCGAGTTCAAGCAATTCTTCCCGGAGAATGCAGTTGGCTATTTCGTTTCTTATTACGATTACTACCAGCCCGAGGCTTATATGCCTGTTAGCAATACTTACATTGAAAAAGACCTGAGCATTAATGATGAATTAGACAAACTCCGGCTGCAGGCGACGGCACAACTATTAAGCGGGCGGCGTGATATCATCATCGTTGCCAGCGTAAGCTGTATCTATGGCATGGGCAATCCCACTGATTATGAAAATGGTATCATCCGTATTCAGAAAGGACAGGTGATCTCCCGCCAGGGATTTTTACATGCACTGGTCAATTCTTTATACAACAGGAGCCAGGGAGATTTTACAAGAGGGACATTTCGTGTGAAGGGAGATACGATCGATATCAATTTACCTTATGTTGATTTTGGATACCGCATCGCATTCTTTGGTGATGAAATAGAAACCATTGAAACCCTGGAACTCAGCAGTGGTAAGCGCATCAGCAGCGTGGAGAATGCAGCCATCTTTCCTGCAAATTTATATGTGGCGCCAAAAGATATTTTATTGCAGGTTGTTCATGAGATACAGGATGAATGTGCCGCACAAACAGAATACTATAAAAATACGGGTAAGTATATTGAAGCACAGCGCATCAGTGAAAGGGTAAATTATGACCTGGAAATGATACGTGAGCTCGGCTACTGCAATGGCATAGAAAATTATTCCCGTTTTTTTGACAGGAGAAAACCGGGCACAAGGCCCTTCTGCCTGCTGGATTATTTTCCCAAGGACTTTTTATGCATGATCGATGAAAGTCACCAAACCATTCCGCAGGTGAGCGGCATGTACGGCGGCGACAGAAGCAGGAAATTAGTATTGGTAGATTATGGCTTTCGTCTGCCCTCAGCATTGGATAACCGCCCGTTAAATTTTCACGAGTTTGAATCGCAATTGCATCAAACGGTTTTTGTTTCTGCAACACCCGCAGATTATGAACTGGAAAAATGTGGCGGCGTGGTTGTTGAACAGGTTGTAAGGCCTACTGGCTTATTGGATCCCCCTATTGAAGTTCGTCCTTCTGTTAACCAGATAGATGACCTGCTGGATGAAATAGATAAAAGAATAAAAATGGGTGACAGGGTTTTGGTTACCACGCTTACCAAACGTATGGCCGAGGAGATGGACAAATACCTGCACCGCATCAATATAAAAAGCAAGTACATACACAGCGAAGTGGATACCCTTGAAAGAATTGAAATACTCCGTGAACTTCGGCTTGGCGTTATTGATGTACTGGTGGGTGTTAATTTATTGAGAGAAGGATTAGACCTGCCCGAAGTTTCTTTGGTTGCTATCCTTGATGCCGATAAGGAAGGTTTCCTGCGGAATGAAAGAAGTCTTACCCAAACAGCCGGGCGGGCAGCCCGTAACGTGAATGGCCTTGTTATTTTTTATGCGGATAAGATGACCGAAAGCATGCAGAAGGCCATTGACGAGACCAACCGCCGCAGGGAAAAGCAGGTGGCATTTAATATTGAGCACAATATCACCCCCACCACCATTAAAAAAAGCACGGAACAGATCATTGCCCAGGGTTCGGTACTGGATGTAAAAGGATACGACCCCGCTAATCCTTATTCTATTGCTCCCGATGAGGACCTGGTAACTGCTGCAGAAGACCAGGTTGTTTATAATACCATTCCGCAGATGGAAAAAGGCATTTTAAAGACCAAGAAACAAATGGAAAAAGCGGCGAAGGACCTTGATTTCATGGAGGCTGCAAGGCTAAGGGACGAGATGTTCAGGCTGCAGAAAGAGTTGCTGGATATGAAAAAATAATTTACTATCTTACCCCTCCCTTAGTATTTAAAAATTAGCTCTATATGACTACAATAGCACTCTACAACCTTAAAGGCGGCGTGGGTAAAACAGCCAGTTGCGTGAACTTTGCTTACCTGGCTGCTGCGGATGGTTATAAAACCCTTTTATGGGATATTGACCCCCAGGGTTCTTCATCTTTCTATTATAAAGCAAAGCCTAAAACACATCCGGGTATTAAAAAACTGATCACCAAAGATGCTCACCTGGAAAATGCAATCATGAGCACCGATTTTGAATTACTCGATGTGATCCCCGCAGATCATTCCAGCAAAAGCTTCGAGATCATGCAGGATGAAATGCGTGGCAATAAGAACCGGCTGAAATCCATTTTAAAACAATTGGACGGCGAATACGATTTTGTTTTTATTGACTGCCCTCCCGGCTTCAGCGTTTTGAGTGAGAATATTTTTAATGCGGCAGACATTGTATTAATGCCTGTCATTCCAACAACATTGTCGATACGCACCTATAACATGGTAAAAGATTATTTTAAAGAAAAATCTCTTGACATGAGCAAGATGATGTGCTTTTTCACCATGACCGACCTGCGTAAGAACCTGCACAACGAAATAATGGAAGAGCTGTATAAAGACAAGCGCTTCTTTCAGAATTATATCCCCTACTTAAGCGACGTAGAAAAAATGGGCATACACAAAGCCCCCATCATGGAATTTGCCAACAGCAGTTATGCGGCCAGTTGCTACCGTGAGTTATGGACGGAAATTAAAGAAGGGGTTTTATAAAAAATAATACTTAAAAAAAGAGACAGGGATGTTAAGATAGAACTTAACATCCCTGTTGTATTAATAGCCGATACTAAATGACCCGGCTGTAATGTTTTTAGTACCTGGCCCCATCCCAAAATTATCATATAAAGTACCACTAAAAGTTCCGGTTGCTCTTGTGAGAGTGATTGAAGTTATGGTTACTGTAAATGAATTATTATTAAGAAGACCTGTAACAAAAGGAGTTGTTGAACCAAATACCGGTGAATAAGTGACGAAACATCCCTTATTTGTGTTGGTAGCTGAGATATTATTATAGTTACCGTTAACGATAGGGTTACTATTATCTGTTAAGTCTATTGAAAAATTTGCGGTACTGCCCGGCACACCGGAAATGTCACCGGTGACAGCAAATGTATAAGGAGAAGAGGTCTGGTCACTTAGGCCAAACATATTGTCATTAAAGTCGGTTACTACCCCATTGATAGTACATTTCAAAAAATCTGCAGGAGGAGGCGGTGCGCCGGTATAAGTAATACTAAATGAGCAACCACCGGTAGGAGTATAAGTAAACGGGCCTGCAGCACCGGGTGTACTGTTACTTGTCAGCGTGATCGTATTTGCCCCAATTGATGAAAAATTGCCTGAGCCGGAAAAAACCACGCCGTTACTGCTATTTGTGGTTACGGAGTAAGAGCCAATTATTGTTACGTTCACCCCAAGTACAATTGTATTGCCTGCACTTAAAGCAGTGCCCGCTGTATATGTTCCATTGATAACCGGAGTTGTGCAATTCCCCGTGCCTCCATTATAAGTAAACGTTGCAGGGGGAGCGGGGGGCACCACGGTAATACTAAAATCACAACCATTGCTATTTGCCCTGTATGTAAAAGACCCTGTTGCTGCAGGACTACCATTGCCGATCAGTCTTACCACCTGCGCTCCGGGGGCAGTAAAAGTGCCGCTGCCGGAAAAACTGATGCCATTCGCACTATTGGTACTAATGGTATATGCCCCGGCAGTTGTAACATTTACAGCCAGGTCCACATAGTTACCTGCGCCCAAAGCGATGCCAGTTGAATAAGTGCCGCCTACAATCGGTGCAGTACATGCAGCAGGTGCGCCGCCAAAGGTAAAAATGGCAGAAGGCCCGCCGGCAGTAAATGATACAGCAAAATTGCAGGTATTACTTGTGGCAGGAACAAAAGAAAAATAACCTGAACGTACGGGAGTACCGATCCCGGTCAAGACCACTGTTTGCGATCCCGTATTTGTAAATTCGCCGCTACCTGAAAAATATATTCCGTTAGCAGAAGTTGTTCTTATACTATATGAGCCTTTTATAGTAACATTTACTGAAAATGTTGCGGTATTTGAAGCAGACAAAGCTGTGCCAACGCTGTAAATACCGGCAATTACCGGCGTTGTACAACCCGAAGGAGATCCTTCAAAGGCGTAAGCAGAGGTGCCTCCCGGATTTGCATCGCTGACGGGATCTTTTTTACAGGAAATATTCAAACTGATTAAAAGAAAGGATAGCGTTAGCGAGAGTAAATTTTTGACCATTGGAAAAAGTTTTAATTTTAGTTAAGGCCGGAAAGTTTTCAAAAGTAATTTTATTTTGTAAACCTACATATTTTTAGATAAAAAGAAGGGAAATTGAAATATAACAGGAGTTAAAGACGTACTTTTATTAAACATCATTTTATTTATTATATCATTTATCTATTGTATTAGTGTTTATGAAAAGAGAACTAAACAGCTGGTTCAGCCCGGCCCTGCAAAAAGAAATGCCCATCGTTACTTATGGCGATTACGGCTTTGCACTTTTATTTGTTCCTACTGCGGCCGCAGATTATTTAGAGTATGAGCGCTTCCAGATGATGGAAACGCTGGCGCCTTATATCAACAGCGGTAAAGTAAAAATATTCTCTATCAACAGTATAAATAACGAGAGCTGGCTCAACAATGAAATGGAAGGTGCACACAAGGCCATCCGTCAAAACCAGTTCAATGAATATGTTTTTAACGAGGTTATCCCTTTTATAAAGAACAGCACCTCCAATGATACACAGATCATTACCTGCGGCGCTTCCTTTGGCGCATTGCACAGTATGAACCTCTTTTTAAAGCGTCCCGATATCATCAATGGCGTTATTGCCATGAGCGGGGTATATGATCTTACCGAATACACAAAGGGATATTTTGACGACCAGGTATACCTAAACTCCCCTATGCATTATATCCGTAACCTTACCGATCATGGTACACTGGAACTCATCCGCGGCAGCCAGCACGTGCACATATTGACCGGCAGCGGTGCTTACGAAGACCCCGATGCTTCAAAAGCCTTTGCAGGTTTACTTTACAGCAAAGGTATCAACTACGAGCTGGACGTTTGGGGCGAAGAATGGAAACACGACTGGCCAACCTGGAGGGCCATGTTACCGGTTTACCTCGAAACAAGGTTCTAAGTTACCCACTTTACACAATAATATATAGGCTTTTCCAGTTATATAGGGCAACCAATAACCCCTAATAAAGTGAAGAGCCCCTTACTACTGTTTACACTAAAGTGTTCCGTAATATTATATTTTGCTGCCTGTTCCGGTATTGGTGATTATGCCAGTGCTGTATCAGCAACACCCGTGGTTACCAAAGGTGTATGGAAGGTGAACCTTTACAGCGATGCCCATAAGGACCAGACCAATGAATTTGCAGGCTATACTTTTACCTTCCAGCCGGGTGGCGAAGTTAAAGCCTATAAGGACGGAGCCGAAATAAGCGGCAACTGGTCTGAAGATGATATTTCAAAAAGGATCACCATCAATATGGGTACCAGGGACCCGGTCCTTACAAAACTAAATGACTACTGGAATGTCTCTGCTATTACAAAAGCAGGAGTGATCTTTCAAAATAATGAAAATACCAACGGCCGGTTACAGATAACGAGTTTATGAAGAATGTTAGTTTGGTTTACTTGAGTTTACATGATCTTAGAAAGCTGTCCCGTTTACGGGATGGCTTTTTAAGTTTTTAGCCGGTTTTGATTGGCGGGCAGATTTGTTTTACTTTTGGCCATGCCAAAGAAATTATTTTTATTAGATGCTTTTGCCCTTGTATTCCGTGCTTATTATGCACTGATCCGCAACCCCCGCATTACCAGCAAGGGAAGAAATACCAATGCCCAGTTTGGTTTTACCAATACCATCATTGAGTTACTGACCAATCAAAAACCAACGCATATGGCCGTGTGTTTTGATACGCATGCGCCTACAGAGCGGCATACCGATTTTGCAGATTATAAAGCCAACCGCCAGGAAACTCCCGAAGATATTTTATCGGCAGTACCGGATATCAAAAGGATCATTGAAGGGTTAAATATTCCTGTTATTGAAGCTGATGGCTATGAAGCTGATGATGTTATCGGTGCCCTCGCCAAAAAAGCCGAAAAAGAAGGCTATGAAGTTTACATGGTAACACCCGATAAGGATTATGGCCAGTTGGTTTCTGAGAATATTAAAATTTACAAGCCTCCATACCAGGGAGGCAAGTTTGAGATACTTGGGCCTGCCGAAGTATGTGCCAAATGGGATATTGAGAATGTAGACCAGGTGATAGATATTTTAGGCCTGATGGGAGATGCCGTTGATAATATTCCCGGCATCAAAGGTGTGGGGGAAAAAACAGCGGCCAAGCTTATAAAAGAATATGGCAGCCTGGAGAACATTTTAGCAAATGCTGATAATATAAAAGGCTCGCTCGGCGAAAAAGTAAGGGCCGGTAAAGAACTCGCTTTGCTGAGCAAAAAACTGGCGACGATCATTACCAACGTCCCGGTTGAATTTCATGAAGAGGATTTCAGGGTTAAAGAAATGAACAAAGAAGCATTAAAGGAAATCTTTGCAGAGCTGGAATTTAAAACACTGGGCAAGCGAATACTTGGCGAAGAGACGATAATAATAACTGAAGGAGGTAATCCGCAGGTTGAAACCAAAATTAAAAAAACAGAAACTGCCCAGATGGATCTTTTCGGAAACGTAATTGAACAAACCGAAGTAATAGAAATAACGATAAAGACAGAAGAGACTGATTCCCCTGTAAATAAGAACATCCACAACAGCCCGCATAATTATATCCTCGCAGATACAGATGAACTAATTAAGGAATTAACAGGTAAACTAAGCGCCCTGCCCGAGATATGTTTTGATACAGAAACCACAGGTGTCGATGCCAATGATGCCGAACTGGTAGGCCTGAGTTTTTCAGTAAAGCCCGGGGAAGGATACTATGTTCCCTGCCCTGCTGATAAAGATGGCTGCATTAAGATCTTAAATGAGTTTAAAAAATTATTCACCGATGCTTCCAAAACATGGGTAGGCCATAATATCAAGTACGATATGCTCATCCTGAAATGGTATGGCTTTGAGCTGTTGGGAAATATTTTTGACACGATGCTCGCCCATTATGTTATTGAGCCCGATGGCAAGAACGGCATGGATGCACTGAGCGAAAAATATTTGGGTTACGAACCGGTGCACATTGAAGAGCTGATCGGCAAAAAGGGTAAGGGCCAGGGAAATATGCGTGACGTGGAACCGGAAAAAATAAAGGACTATGCGGCAGAAGATGCGGACATCACTTTGCAACTGAAAAATATTTCTCTCCCCCTTTTAAAACAGCGGGAAGTTGAAAAGGTTTTTAATGAAGTGGAGAATCCCCTGGTAAAGGTTTTAACCGCCATGGAATTTGAAGGGATAAAAGTGGATGAGAATTTTTTGAACGAATATTCAAAGGTGCTGGAGAAGGAAGCTAAGACCGCTGAAGAAAGCGTTTACCAGCAGGCGGGCGTTCGTTTCAATTTAGCTTCTCCCAAACAATTAGGTGAAGTGCTCTTTGATAAAATGCAGATAGACCCCAAAGCAAAAAAAACAAAAACGGGCCAGTATGCAACCGGCGAAGACGTATTATTAAAGCTCGCCAGTAAAAACAAGATCGTAGATGATATCCTGGTATTCCGTGAATTCACAAAACTAAAATCAACCTATGTTGACGCATTACCGCTGATGATCAATAAAAAGACCGGCAGGGTACATACTTCTTATGCACAGGCCGTTGCAGTCACCGGCAGGCTCAGCAGTAATAATCCCAACCTGCAGAATATTCCCATCCGCACAGAAAGAGGCAGGGAGATACGCAAAGCATTTATTCCGCGTGACGCTGATCATGTGTTGGTCTCTGCAGATTATTCGCAAATTGAACTTCGCATTGTTGCCGCCATCAGCGGCGATGCAAACATGTGTGATGCTTTTAAAACAGGAAAAGATATTCATAATGCCACTGCCGCAAAGGTTTTTAATGTAGATGAAAAAGATGTAACAAAGGAAATGCGCTACAAAGCCAAGAGCGTAAATTTCGGCATCATCTATGGCCAGGGTGCATTTGGCCTTGCAGAGAACCTGGGCATCAGCAGGACAGAAGCAAAGGAGATCATTGATAATTATAAAAAGCAGTTTCCCAATATCCAGAAATACATGGATGATACCATTCATTTTGCACAGGAGCATGGTTATGTGCAAACCCTGATGGGCCGCAAGCGCTGGCTTAAAGACATCAACAGCGCAAACTTTACAGTACGTGCTTTTGCAGAACGTAATGCCATCAACTCTCCTATACAGGGTTCTGCTGCTGATATGATCAAACTGGCAATGATAAAAATTCATGCTGAATTCAATAAGCACAAATTCAGATCAAAGATGTTGCTGCAGGTACATGATGAATTGGTATTTGACGCACACAAGGATGAAATAGAAAAAATAAAGCCCATCATTTTAAATTGTATGCAAACGGCACTTGCATTACCCAATGGCGTACCAACAGATGCAGAGATAGGCGTGGGAGTGAATTGGCTGGAGGCGCATTAAATCAGATTTGATGATTGATCTTGCTCTTATTTTCAAATCATCTAATCTTCAATTATTGTTATGACTTTAATTTATTGTTACGATGCTTATTGTGGCTGGTGCTATGGGTTCAGCCCGGTGATAAAAAGGATCGCGGAGGAATATAAAGGCAAGCTTGACATTGAAGTTATGAGCGGCGGCATGATGACAGGGGAGCAGGCAATGCCGATAGAAAAAATAGGTCCTTATATACAATCTGCGTACAAAAGGGTAGAAGAGCTGACCGGTATAAAATTCGGGGAAGATTTTTTATGGCATATCAATAATCCCGATAAGAGCGACTGGGTAATGAACTCCGAAAAGCCCGCTATCGCCCTTTGCATATTCAAGGAATATTACCCCGAACGGCAGCTTGAATTTGCCTCCGACCTTCAATATGCACTTAATTACGAGGGCCGTGACCTGGATGATGATGAAGCCTATACCCACCTCCTCGAAAAATACAGCATCCAGCCGGAAGCATTTTACAGTAAGCTAAACGCTGAGGAATACAAGGAAATGGCCTGGTACGAATTCGCTATGATGAAGCAGTTGCAGGTAAATGGTTTTCCCACGGTTTTTATTCAAACAGGCGAATTAAAATTTGTAATGGTAGCAAGGGGTTATACGGCATACGGGGATGTACAGGAGCGTATTGAAAGTGTGCTAAAAACCACTAAAAAATAATCATTCCTTCTTTTCGTTTTTTGGACAAAATCTGTATCTTGTCCCTCCAAAAAAAACAAACTATATGAAAAGAATTATTCTTACTGCATGCTCAGCAACACTATTGCTGATAGCCTGTAACAACAGCGGCGAAACAAAGGACAGCAAATCAGATTCTACATCCACAACCACTGCCGTCAATACAGATGTAAAGAAAGACGAGGCATGGGTGCCCGTTGACTCTGCTGCGGCAATGAAGGCAATGATGGAATACGGAACACCGGGCGAGATGCATAAAATGCTTGCTTCCTGGAACGGCACATGGAGCGGCGAGACCACTGTATGGGAATCCGAAGGTGCTGCACCAATGCAGTCAACCGGCACAGCTGTTAACAGCATGATCTTTGACGGACGCTACCAAACCAGCACTCATAAAGGCAATATGATGGGAATGCCATTTGAAGGCAGGAGCACCATGGGCTATGATAATGCAACGAAAAAGTTTGTCTCTACCTGGGTTGATACCTGGAGCACCGGCATTATGAATATGTCAGGTACCTGGGATGCAACAACAAAGACCCTCAACCTTAGCGGAACTATGCCTGATATAACCAGGCCCGGAAAAGAATGTTCTTTGAGAGAAGTATTTACCGTAGTAGATGACAACACACAAAGGATGGAAATGTATGGCCCCGACCCAAAGACAGGAAAAGAATTCAAGATGATGGAAATAAAAATGACAAGGAAGAAATAATCCTTTCAGCATATCATTAAAAAGCCCGGAAATACTCCGGGCTTTTTAATGTCCATACATTTAACAGGGAATTTAAAAATTCATGATCCGGAAAAAATCAACCCATGGCCCCATCTCCTGCTTATATTGCTTTGCCATCACCCTTGTTACCTGTGCAATATGCGTAAGGTCATGAATGACCCAGGTAGAAAGCAAATTCCTAAGTGTTACGTTGCTCAGTTTCGGGTGCATGCCTTTTTTATCCAGGTCTTCTTCTGTTAAGTTCAGACCTTTGAACCAAATCATATTCTCTTTTCTTATCCTGGCAAACTCTTCCAGCAATTGCGGCAGCGTTTTTCCTTTGCTTTCTTCGTACTGTGCAAACCTGTCCCAGGGAACAAATGTTTTTGTGTTGCCAAATTCCAGTATCATCTTTGTCCTTGCGGTCCAGTCTGTTTTTTCACCATGTATCAAATGCCCGATAACATCATAAGGTGAGAATGTTTCCGGGCCTTCGTTATTCATTACCCAATCATCGGTTAGCCCGCTCAGCAATGTGCTTAAAACTTCCGGTGTCCGTTCTAATATTTCCAGTGCTCCTGCTACGGTGTATTTCATTTATTTATTTTTTTGTTTTTGTCTTGCTGGCTGCCAGGTTGCTTTCATAATTATCGATCCAGTCCTGCACGCTTACTTTACTTACCAGTTCCCCAATTAATGAGTAAGGAATATTCTCTGGTTTTTTAAACCGTACGCAGCTTTTACCCATGTCTAATTTCCCTACGCCGGCTTTACCATATGCATCGGTAAACCATTTCAGTAACCTGGGATTAGCATAGACACCCATATGATAAAAGCTTATTCCATTTTTTTGTGATGCCAGGCACATAAATGGCAAAGGTAATTTTGGATCGCAATGGTAGCCGTTCGGGTAGACACTATGCGGAACCACATAACCCAGCATGCCGTAACTCATAACCTCTTTAAATCCCTTCGGCAGGTTCTTTAAAATTTCTTTGCGCAGTTTGGTCACCGGTTGCTGCCTGTCGGCAGGCAGTTCCTTTAAATACGCTTCTGCTGTTTGTGCTTTTGATTGCATTTTTTACATTTTAATTTTTACAGGTAGAATAAGCACCCGACACAAAAATAAAAATAATTCCGGTGCAAAGAATTGGCGGAAAAAAAGTAAAGACCGCCATGGCAATGAACACTGCGCCAAATATTATCATTTCAATAAGCAGCAGGCCTTTCCACAGGTTTGTAGCCAGGTTCTTCTTTTTAAAATACCAGTTCAGTATTGCGCCAAATAAACAAATAAGGGTGAAACAAAGGCTCAGGCCTGTAAATAACTCAGCAAAGCTCGGATGAAAGCCCATGCCTGCATCGGGTTTATAGTTGGCCGCCAGGTTCATTAACTGTTCTGTTTCATTTTGAGGCTCCGGTTTCACAAAAAGGCTTGTAGCATGAAAACCAGCAGTTAAAAGCTGGGTAACAATAAGCCCCCATATCCAGAAGGAAAATCTTTTAAGCATCAGCTTTGCTTTTTACAATAAAAATTCTGCCGTTTTTTACTCCCGTTTCTCATTTTTTATTTTTGGGAAGCTTTGCCTTTACCAGTTCGTATGATTGTGTAATGTATTGCTTCCATTCTTTTTTTGAAAGCCGGCTGATATCATCTACATAAACCCATTTGTGTCTTGCCAGGTATGGCGCAGGGATGAAACCTTCTCTTTCTGTTAATTCATTAAATAATTCCTCTGTTGCCTTGAAAGATGCAGAAACGGGAACATTGTCGGGCCCTGTAACCAGGAACATCTTACCGCCGATACTAAAACAAAGGTCATGGCCCCATTTGATATCTTCTGTTACATCACCCAGCTTAGTACAAATTGCCTGCAGGTCTTCAATGGTCATGGTCTTTGTTTAAGAATTTATTACTCTTTGTATCTTTTCATTTTTATTCCGCAGGTCAATCCCGCCTTCCATTAAGGATTTAAGGTTGGCAAGATAAAACGTCCAGCCATTCTTACAACCTAAATGATAATTCTGCATACCTTCTTCATCCGTCGGAATATTTTCCTGTATTAGCTCAACAATATTCTCACCCTCCTCATTTCTTATATTCACCATGCAATCACCGGCTGCGCCAAATTTGAATTTGAATTGATCCTTACCATTGCAGGAGAGTATAGAACCCGTCTCCACCATATCATCACCCCAGCCATGCCATAACCAACGGTAACTGTCGCCTGCCGTTACATATTCATCAGCATTTCTTGCTATGCCATCCGGTTTCTTATATTCCGAAAGGCGAAGGAACCATTGTTCCATTCCCTTCCTTGTGGCCCATGCCTTATACAGATCTTTTGGAGCAGCCTTTACGGGGATGCGTACTATAAAACGGCTCCAGTCATGCTTGCTCATAAAATTTAATTTTTTGATATAGCAGTTATAGATCTTATTCCATTGAAGATGCTTTCCTGAAATTCTCTTCATTTGCTTCTTTGCCCGTGTCTGCATCTACGAGTATCTTCCAGGCGCCGTTCTCTTTTTCCAATATCACGTAAAATCTCCCATACCATGAGCGTAGCGCCTTTCCTTCCTGTGTGTATGTTCCTTTATAAAACCCGCTTTCCCATGCATTGCTCCCGTTGCTGATCCTTTTATCAAAGCGCAATTCAAATTCACTGCTGCCATTTCTTTTAACAGCAGGTGCATTGGGATCGATCGGCGGAAAATATTTTTCGTAGTTCATTACCACGTTATGGTCTATCTCCACCCTGGTCACCCGCTTGCTGTGTACCTTCCTGAAGCCTTCCTTATCTCCCGAAGTAAAACTGCTGATGAAAGGTTTCCATACCTGGTCATTGATCTCTTTTACCCATTTTCAGGCTGTCTGACTGAGCAGTGGCATTTATGAAAAACAGCACGGCACCGGAGAATAACAAAAGCTTTTTCATGCTGAAATTTTTATTGCGGCACGCTATGCAAGCCTATGCGGTTTCCCTCAGTATCTTTTATTATGGCCATAAAACCATACTCAGGACTTATTTCTGTTTTGGGCATCATGATGCTGCCGCCTGCGCCTTCTACTTTATCCAATACATTTTGCAGATCGGGGTTGCCATTAAGATATATCAACGGGCCATCGGTTTCAGAAGCTTTATGAAAGCCCCCGCTGTCACACAGTGCTCCCCCGATCTGGGTCATCATATCGTCCACGGGGAACATCCGCATTTTAACTTCGGGCATGTCCATCGGTATCATGCTCATACCAAAAATGGTTTCATAAAATTTTTGTGCCCTGTCCAGGTCTGTGGCTGCTATTTCAAACCAGCTTATTGCATTTTGCATATTGTTGAGTTTTATTTTTTATATTTTTCTTTCATGAACTTATGTGAGCGGGATACGATCTCCTGTAAAACCTTAAGATCAACATCTGCAAGTTTATTGATGTATAAACACCCACCTCCTGTTTTATGCTTGCCGAGTTTTTTCATCAGCTCCTTGTACTCTCCAAACCCCGACATTATGTAGACTGTAATATTTTGTTTCCTGGGAGCGAAGCCACTCATATACCACTCTCCTGCCTGGCTGCTCCTTTCGGATTTATAATGAAACACACCGAAGCCGATTGTGCCATTACCCCAGATCTTTGCTGTTTCTTTGGTTGTTTTCTTCATCATCTCCAGGAGTGCCGTGCAGTCTTTTTTCTTTTGCTCATCGGTAATTGTTTTTAAGAATTCCGCTAGGCTGGTATCCAGTTTTTTTGTTTTTAATTCTGCCATGATATTTTTTTTATAAAGCCATTCTTGTTTCTTTCAGGCCTTTGCTTTGAATATATTCCAAAAGTTCCTTTGCATCTTCTCCGCCACGCTGTGCATGATGTAAAAGCGTAAACCCATGCGGGCCTCTTGCATTGAGGTATGCAGGAAATGCCTCAAGGTAAGGCTTTACGATACCTGTTTTGCCAAGCATGGTCAATACAAACATATTAGCCCTGGCGCCTGCAGTGATCAAATGGTTTGCTATGTCTTTATTGCCCACATGCCCGGCACCTTCTATGCCGGTTTCAAAATCACCGCCGCCCAGGTCCCAGGTTGCATACAACAATGTTGGAAATTCCAACAGCAGGGACTTTACTTTATCCAGGTTATTATGCCCGGCGCCAACAAATTCTTTCACCTTTTCGGCAGGTAAAGGATCTGCCTTGGGTTTTACAACAGGTGTAGTTTGCGCAGACAATAAGTAAGGAACACTAATGATACTTCCCGTGCCCAGGGCTATATGCTGAATAAAAGATTTCCTGTTCATCGTTTTTCTTTTAAAGTTCTGCAATAGGGCCTGCATTTTTGTACCGCTTATCAAAATAGCGATATTTTATCCCATATCAAACCCGGGTCCGGGGGGCAAAAAAAAGTCCCCGATCAAGATCGGGGACCTGTTGTTCGTATCGTCCTTTAATTATTGCCCACCCCTGTTGCCTCTTTGTGGCCTCATTGAGGGCTCAATTGTCTCTTTCCAGGTTTTCATTTGATCTTCTGTAAGGACTGCTTTTAATTTATTGTCTCTTTCTGTACCAAATTCCTGCATTTTAGCACGCATAGCATCCCTGTCGGTATTGCCTGCAGCCACCATTTCTTCCCTTGCTTTATCTGTTGCCTTGTAGTAATTAGTGAAGATTTCGTCGATAGCCGTCATCTTGGCTGCGTCGGGTTTAAAGGCGCTGTCCATTTTTTCATGGACGGCTTTTACTCTTTCTTCCACCGTGCGGCGCTGAGGGCCCTGGGCATTTACTGAGGCAATGCTGATAACAGCGGCAAATGCCATTAATACAAATTGTTTTTTCATTTTATTTAAGTTAAAGGTTTACGATGTATTTAATTAGACGACAATGAAGACAAAAACCGTTGCTTTTTTACTTTGAAGGTTTTTTCCTTCCTTCCCCGTTCCTCTTAGTTAACATTTTGCCAAAAAGCGAATCAAACTTTGGCAATTGGTCCGGTGTGCAAAGCATCCTAATATTCTTTATATGATTGAACATCTGCAGCTCCATCATCTTTTGCGATGCTGCAGACTGGCCGGCTACATTGTCTATGGTGGAATCACTAAAATCACCTGCTGCCAGTTGCCTGAATTGTGTATCCTTTGCACCGCGTAATTTATCAAACATTCCTTTCATATACTCCTTGTGCCTATCACTCAGTGTGTCATACTGCATTAATTGCTGCTGGTTAAATCCAATTTCTTTTTTTAAAAAATCAGCTATGACTGTTTTCCTGTCCGGGCGTTTTTCCATTTTACCACCGGGCTTCTTCATCAGGAAAAAGGAGACCAGGGCAATATTTGCGATCAGCAATATGCCTATTATCACAAGAAAGACCTTACTCCTGTTTTCTTTATTTATCATTATGGTTGGTTATTTTCTATATCGTAAATAGTAGCAACTGTATAAGAAAATTCATCTGGTTGTGTTTGTGCAGCCTGTTCTGTTGAGGTTACAGGTGCTTCTGGTCCATTGAAAACAACTACTGCTAAGTTTATAAGGATAAGCATGCACAACCCGGTAAATGCAACCGCCGGCCTTGCGATGAACCACCCGGCTTTTTCCCATACGGATTCCGTTGACCTGTTCATCCTTGCATGGATACGTGTGAGCAGGTAAGGCTTTGGCGTTGCCCTGCTTACATTATCAACACTGTTTAGCGCCTCGTTGATCAGCTTATCGATATTTTCTTTCTTATTCATAGCAAGTCTTATTTTTCGTGTTCCAGGTAATATTTACTTAATACTTTTTTTAAATTGGTCTTTGCTCTTCCCATCAGTGATTCTACAGCGTATAAACTTGTATTCATTATCTCCGCTACCTCCTGGTAACTCTGTCCTTCCAGTTTATGCAATGTAAAAGCGATCCTTTGTTTATCCGGTATTTGCTTCAATGCATTGAACAATTCATTGGCCCTTTGTTTTTTTTCCAACTGAACGCCCGGGTGATCAAATTCCACGGGATGCAATTCCTCATCGTTATTGTTCCCAAACAAAGTTTGCACAAATGCAAAACGCTTTTTGCTTTTCTTCTTCTTTTCATGATCCAGCGCCTTTGAAAGCGTGACCTTGTAAAGCCAGGTTGAAAATTTTGATTCGCCTTTAAAAGAACTAATGGACTGGTACACCTGTATAAATACCTCCTGTGTTATATCATCCGCATCATCCGCATTTTGAACAATACTTACCGCTGTATTATAAACCATATCCTGCCATTCATCTACCAGCTTTTTAAAAGCCGACTCATCTCCCTGCTGCAGTAACAGAACTAATTCCGGTTGATTCAAAACACATCATTTTTGTCCGGCCTAAATATAACCAATTAACTAAAACTGCCGGTTGCCTCCCTGTCCCATTCCTCCCCTGTTAAAACCCGGGTTATTATTTCCACCTCTTGTTGCTGCTGTACCGAAATTTTTAAGGCTGTAAGTAAATGTCAGCATGAAATACTGTTGCAATACCTTGGTTTGTGTATCTATTATGTCGGTGCCGCTGACCGTTCTTGAAATACTTTGATTTTGTTTCAACAGGTCGAATACAGATAACTTCAATTCACCGGCATTGTTCTTTAAGAATTTTTTACCGATGGCTGCATTCCATAACCAAAAACTTTGATTTAATCCCGCAGACAACCCGCTATTGGTATTTCCCAAGACATCGTTTTGCAGGAACCATCCTTTCTTGCTTAACAGGTTAACCTGTGCACCGATACTTTGATTAACATACTTATCATTAGTGCTGCTCCCGGAATTTGTTTTAGCGACATTAAAATTAGCGGTATACGATAAATTAAAATCTACATACTCACTGATATTACTTGCAAGTACCACACCGCCGTTATAAACATAATTGTTGGTAACGGTTTCCTGGTAATCTATCAGGCCAGGCAGCCTGGAATAACTGAACCCTGCATTCAAATTCAAGGTTGTCTTTATGAATTTTAAAGGCATGCTGTAAGTAAAGAATGTACGCAGGCTCTTGTAACCATCCAGGTTTACCGGCTTGGCCAGCTGTGATCTTGCTTTCAATACAATATTTTGTTGTATAACAGAATCCTGGTCAGGTATATAAATTGCGTTTGAAATATAATCGCTGGCTGTTTGCAAAAATAGGTTCGCAAAAAAGCTTTGGCTTGTTTTTGAATTGGTATAAGAATAACGGCCTGATAAGAAATGCGTATATGATTGTTTCAGGTCGGGATTACCACTACTTACCCTCAACGAGTTAGTAAGGTTCACAACATCCTGCAACTGGGTAACTGAAGGGAAACTGGTCGATGCCCTGTAAAACACACGGATATTTGCATTGGCCGAGACCTTCTTACGCCACATTGCATTAGGCAGTATGTTAGTAAATGATTGGTTAACCGAGGTTGTGGTTGGAAAGATGCGATCACTTTCCAGTTTTGAATGCTGGAAGTTCACGCCAAAAGAAAGCTGTTCATCCCTGCTTTGATTCAGGCGATAACTTATCCCTGCATTATTGGTCGTGATGGTATTATCAAAACGGTTTGAAAGTATCGTATCGAACATTGTGTACTTCTGCCCGTCGAAAGAAAAGGTTTGCTGGTTGGCTTTATTCTTTTGTACCGATGGGTTATATTCAATTTGTATTTGTCCTTTTTTACCGATCGGCTCGGTGTAGGAAATATTACCGCCAATGGTATGGCCGTTGGTATTATTATCACTTAGCCTGTTTTGCAGCGAATCGTTGGTAAATACCCCGAATTCGTCATAATAACGATAGTTGGCATCAATGATGGATTCTCCATCATTCTTTGTGAATGTTGTATTGAATCCTAATGACAATGAACGTCCTCTTTTTGCAAATGAATGGCGGAACATGATATTGTTCCGGATACTGTATCCACTTCTGTCCGACGAGCTCTTATCTATCTGGTTCCTGATTGAATCCCCGTCTCCAGTAAAGTATTGGAAGGTAGATAATGAGGAAGAGCTATTATTTTGAAAACTTACATTCGGTATGATAAAAAGTGAATTGTTTGAATCTATTTTATATTCCAGCCTCATATTGACACGGTGGTTGGTATTCTTTGTAACTGAATTGATCTTTTCTATACTGAACTTGTTCTCATTAATTGTTTCTGTATTGATCACGCTCTCATTCTCATTGGTGCTGTTATTGAAAAAATAACTGCCGGATAATGTTAATTTCTTACCGTACATATTACTGAAGTTGATACCCGCAGCATTTGTTTTACTTATACCGCTCGACTGGCCAACATTAAAATCGCCACCGCCACCTCTTCCGCCACCGCCACGACCACCGCCGCCACTACTGCTGGTTGCACCTAACAAATCTTGCGAAGCAAAATTTTGCTGGTTGATATTATTAAAATTTCCTACCAGGGAAATACGCCTGTTCTCCTTAAAAAAACTAATATTACCTCCGCCGGTATATCGTCCGTCTGTTCCCGCTCCCGCATATATCCTTCCGAACTGCCCGTTCTTGATCCCCGATTTTGTAACAATATTCACTGTTTTTATAGAGTTGCCATCATCAAATCCTGTTAACTGGGCCTGGTCGCTTAGTTTATCAAAAACCTGTATCTTATCAATTACGTCTGCCGGTAAATTTTTCAGGGCCGCTGTTGCATCGTCTCCAAAGAAGTCCCTGCCATCAACTGTTACTTTTCTTATCTGTTCTCCCATTGCGGTCACCGTTCCATCCCTGGCGACAGTGATGCCGGGTAATTTCTTTATCATATCTTCTGCTGTTGCATCGGGGTTTACCTTGAACTGGCTGGCACTGAACTCCGTAGTATCTCCCTTTTGTCTTACCGGCGGGGCCTTGGCCACAACGGTAACGCCACTCAGCTCAGTAGCGAGCTTGGCAATACTAAAAGGGATTGGGGTGGCATTACTGGCCTGGAGGTTGATCCTTTGTTCAATTTTTTCAAAGCCACTGGAGTTTATCCTGATTGTGTAGGCTCCGGCGTTAAGCTCGGTGAATGCAAAGTCTCCTGAATTATTGGTAACTACCTGCTTTATTTGTGTGGAATCCCTTAATGAAGAGAGGCTTATGGTTGCCCCGCTGATCGGGGAATTATCTCCTTTATCTGTTAATTTACCCCTGAGGCTTATACTTTGACTTTTTGCAATTACTGCTGCCAGGCTAAAAACCAATACTAGTAAAACTGATCTCAATCTCATAAATTTAGTGTTATGCCATATTAGACGATGGCTTGTGAAAAAACAGGTGGAAATTTTTAAAAATTCCTGCCTGTTATATACGGCATCTTAAATCATGCCAAAACGGGGGGGCCGCCTCAAAAGGCCCGGCTTGTCCCTTATTTGCTTTTTTGAACTAACTTGCAGCCCTAAAATTTACATTGATATGGATTATAATAAGCTTGTTTCTGTAACGGGATTAAGTGGTTTGTTTGAATTATTATCTTCAAAGGCCGATGGGGGCGTGGTGCGTTCACTGGAAGATAAAAGCACAAAATTTGTGAGTACCCGGATCCACAATTTTTCTCACCTGGAAAGTATCGAGGTTTTTACAACCAAGGATAATGTGAACCTGGTGGAAGTTTTTACCGCCATGGCGGCAAGCAAGGAAAAACTACCTTCTGACAGCGACGCCGCAGTGATCAAAAAATATTTTCAAAAGGTTTACCCCGATATGGATTTTGAAAGGGTATATGCCAGCGATATGAAAAAGATGGTAAAGTGGTTCAATGTTTTAAAAGCAAATGATGTTGAGATAAAATTATCTGAACTGCCGGAAGGCGATGCAGCAACACATGAAACCGTTAAGGCAAAACCTACAACGGCCAAAACAAGTGCAGTTAATAATGCGCCTGCGAGGAAAATAAATACGCCGAGGAAGATGGCATAATAAATTGCTTGACTTTGGCAAGAAATTGTCACGGATACACAGAAGCACAGATTTAAAATTCCTAATCCTGCCAGATATATTGTTTTGGCAGGATTTTAATTTCACGACTCACATCTCACGATTCACGATTATGTACACCGCAGATATAAAAAAACTACCCCGCCAATTTGTTCCAAAGGATTTTAAAGTTACCGACTGGCCAGGCCTTGAACCATTTTTTAAAGACCTGCTTGATCGCAATATTGACAGGAAGGAAGACCTGGAAAAATGGCTTAAAGACCAGAGTGAGCTTGAAGCCATAGTGAATGAAGACGCCTGCTGGCGCCAGATAAAGATGACCTGTGATACCGAGAACAAATCACTGGAAGATGCTTTTACTTTTTTCTGCATGGAGATACAGCCAAAGATCCAGCCTTACTCCGATGCACTGAATAAAAAATTGGTGAACCATCCTTTGGCGAAAGAACTGGATGCCGAAAAGTATTTCACCTACCTGCGCAGTGTGCGTAAAAGTATTGAATTATTCCGCGAAGAAAATATTCCAATCCAGGCGGAGCTTTCTGTAATGCAGCAGCAATACGGTGTTATCTCGGGAAAGATGACGGTAAAAGTAAAAGATGAAGAATACACTTTACAACAGGCGGCTAAATTTTTGGAAAGCCATGACAGGGAATTAAGAGAAGAAGTGTACAGGAAAATAAATGAAAGAAGGTTACAGGATAAGGAAGCATTGAACAGCCTGTATGACCAGTTGATCCAAAAAAGAAACCAGGAAGCCATCAATGCAGGATTTTCGAATTACAGGGATTACCGCTTTAAAGAATTAGGACGCTTTGATTATACAAAAGAAGACTGTTATAAATTTCATGAAGCAGTAAAGCAACACGTGTTGCCGTTGGTGAATATCATTTATCAAAAGAAGAAAGAAAAACTAAAGCTGGATACCTTGCGCCCCTGGGATATTGACGCCGAGCCGGAAGGAACAGAGCCATTGCATCCTTTTAAAACAAGTGATGAGCTGATCAGCAAATCCATTGAATGCTTTACAAAGCTTCGCCCCTTCTTTGGTGATTGCCTTAAAAAGATGCAGGAGCTTAAACACCTTGACCTGGAAAGCAGGAAGGGCAAGGCCCCGGGAGGATATAATTGCCCGTTGGCGGAAAGCGGGGCTCCATTCATTTTCATGAATGCCGCCGGGCAAATGCATGATGTGACGACCATGCTTCATGAAGGCGGACATGCCGTGCATTCTTTTCTTGCTCACCCTTTAGAGCTTAATGGCTTTAAAGAATACCCAATGGAAATTGCAGAAGTGGCCAGTATGGCAATGGAACTGATGAGCATGGATGAATGGGAAACTTTTTTTACAAATAAAGAAGATCTGCAAAGAGCAAAGGAGCACCAATTGGAAAGGGTGATCACTATTTTTCCATGGATCGCCATCATCGATAAATTCCAGCACTGGATCTATGAGCATTCTACACATACACATGAAGAACGCACCGCTAAATGGAACGAAATATTAAAAGAATTCCAGGATGATGTTATCGATTACAGCGGGTTGGAAAATTACCGCAGCAATGCATGGCAGCGCCAGCTGCATTTATTTGAAGTGCCATTTTATTACATAGAATATGGTATTGCACAACTTGGTGCCATCGGCATGTGGATGCAATACAAAAATAACAAGCAAAAAGCCCTTGATAATTACTGCAATGCATTAAGCCTGGGCGGAACAAGAACACTACCACAGCTTTTTGAAACGGCAGGATTGAAATTTGATTTTAGTCCTGGAAGGATAAAGCTGTTGATGGATTTTGTGAAAGGGGAAATGAATGGATAATTGGACTGGGGTCATTTACATTCATTACACACACCACTAACCACCACATCTGTTTGTTTTTGCTTAAACCCTTTTGGAAGTTTTACTTCAGGAATGATAACATTATCCAGGCAGATCGTTTTATCACACACATCGCAGATAAAGTGTACGTGGTTATCATGGTGATGGCCTGCTTCGCAATTGTCCTTACACAAAGCGTATAATATAGAATTGTCTGTTGTTGGGATATTATGGATGATCCCTTTTTCAACAAAGGTCTGCAACGTTCTGTAAACGGTTACCCTGTCAAAAGCCGCTTCAGCTTTCTTCTCAATATCTGCATGTGCCAGCGCTCCCGGGCTTTTTAAAAATAGGTCGAGTATTTTTTTCCGCCCGTCAGTTACACTAAGCTGGTTCTTCTTTAATATTTCTAATAATGCGTCCATACAATCGTAAAGTTAAATAAAGTTGGTAAGCCGTGAATCGTCAGTGGTGAGTCGTGAGGAAATCCAGGACTTCATATTAGTAAAGCCCTTATTCACGATTCACGTCTCACGATTCATTAATTGGGATTATTACTAAACCCGTTCAGGAATCTTTTCGCTACAACTTTTTCCTTCAGCAATCCTTTGATGTCTTTTAAGAGCTTTTCAATTTCGTCTTCCTTCAGCCCGTCATAGACCCCTCTCACCCTGCGTTGCTTATCTACCAGGGCAAAGAACTGGGTATGGATGAACTGGTCGGCCATAGATTGTGCCGTATCGGGCTTATTATTATCGATCATATAACTCTGCCTCGCCATTTTATACAGCGCCGTTTTATCGCCCGTCACAAAATTCCAGTTACTATTAATTTGCGATCTGTTCGTTGAATCATATTCGATCTTATAAGATCCGTCTGCGTTCTTTTTAAGCTCGCCACTGATCATTCTTGCTTCATAATCTTTCAATACCGAAACTGAATCTGTTTCGGGCATACAGGTATGGGATAAGATCAAAAAATTATCTTCATCCTTGTATGTATCATATACCCTCCGCATATTGGCATTCATTTTTGGACAAATGCCTTTACAGGTGGTAAAAAAATACTCTGCCACATATACCTTGTTCTCAACATTATTTTGTGTAATTATCTTCCCGTCCTGGTTGGTAAATGAAAAATCCTGTACATCAGCATTCAGCACCGGCAAAAGTGATTTCGACAGGTCTTCATCCTTAAACACGAAAAACAAAAACCCGGTAAGTAATACAGCGAAAAAAACTATATACCCCAATATCTTCCTGCTCATATCAGATTATTTTAAACAAATTTACGACCCTTTCATTTAGGAGCTGAATTAACAGTGGTTAATTTGCAACCTTATTGCAAATATACTATATTTGCCCTTTAGTCAAATTATGAATATCAAATTGAACTGGGATGCGTTGGGGATCATAACATCTATTTTATGCGCCATTCACTGTGCGGTATTGCCGGTGCTCTTAACCTCTATGCCGGTGTTCGGTATTAACATTGTTCATAATTTATTTTTTGAATGGGGTATGATCGGCCTTGCCTTTGTTGTGGGCGCTTATTCTTTGGCCCATGGCTATATAAAGCACCACCGGGTCATTACCCCTGTACTCGTCTTTACCATTGGTTTTATTTTCCTGGTTTTAAAACAATTCTTTACAACCATTGAATACCCCCTTTTAGCAATTGCCGTGGCTTTTATCATCACTGCGCATTATCATAACTTCAGGCTATGCCACCAGAGTAAATGTACTTCGCCGCATCATAAACATTAGAACGGCATAATTTCGCTTTGCGTTATATTTATTGTTCAATCGAAATATTATGAAAAAGTTTTTCTTCGCATTCAGCCTCCTGTTCTTAGTTCTCGCTTCTTCTGCACAATCAAATCCTGCAAAGCAGATGAGCAGCGATGAAAGGACCATCCGTTCTGAAATTGAAAAGCAAAGACAATACTGGAATACAGGAAATCTAAAATCATTCATGGATACCTATTGGAAAAGTGATTCCTTAATGTTCATCGGCAAAAGCGGTGTAACCTACGGCTGGGAAAAAACACTGGAGAATTATGAAAAGGGCTACCCCGATACCGCTGCAATGGGTAAGCTTAATTTTGATATACTTGAAGTAAAGAGATTATCGGTTATTTATTTTTTTGTAGTGGGTAAATGGCACCTGACCAGGAGCATTGGGGATGTTGGCGGGCATTTCACGCTGCTGTTTAAAAAAGTAAAGAACAAATGGGTGATCGTGGCAGACCACAGTAGTTAAGTTATAATCTCCATTTACGCTTCAGGTGAATGATAAGCACTGCCAGGCTGATCAAAAAGAAAACATAATAAAGATAATTTTTCCAGTTGGGCCGGTCTTCAAAAAATGCAAGATCCTTATAGATGCCAATAAAAACATTTACCAGCATCCATAGCAATACCAAAGAAATGGTCTGCATTATTCTTATTAAAAAGGCCCTGGTATCTTCTTCCATTCCCATGATCAGGTCATTTGCTGGTAAAGTTACCGGTAGTAAAATAAAAGAGCCGGGAATTATTTCAAAAGCATTTTTTTAAAAGCTGCACTGTCACCATTAAATACATTGAAGTCCACATAAGCATCAACGCCATTCACCCTGCCCTTTTCATTGTGTTGCCAGAAGACCCAGTTGCGTTTTATTCTTGGCTTGTTACGCACAAAATAATGGGCTACCCAAAGCGGGTAATCATCAAATTTCCCCTGAAGGAAGTTTTCGTAAAAATCTATATTGGTATAAATGATCGGCTTTACTTTATAGTGACGCTCGATCATATCCAGCCAATCCCTGGCCCGCTGCTGTATGTCCGTTGCCGAGGCACCGTTGGCTGTTTCAATATCCAATACCGGCGGCATATCGCCTTTTTTTAAAGAAACGGTCTCAATAAAATTTTGAGCCTGTGCCTTGCCGCTTTTGCTCGATATAAAAAAATGATAGGCGCCCCGTGGCAGGGATGATTGCTTGGCATTGAACCAGTTCCTCCGAAAGTCATTATCCACACGCTCCAGTCCTTCGGTGGCTTTAATAAATGCAAACCCTATCTTAATTTCTTTTACCTGCATTTCCTTTAAAGCTTTCCAGTCAATATTGTTTTGATGATGGCTTACGTCAATACCGTGTATGGTAAAATTTACCGGGATGTCTATCCCAAAGGCAGGATAGCGTACAAATTTCGGCTTATTAAGGTACCCGATTATATAATAGGTTCCTGAAGCTATAACAACCAGTACAATTACCGGGAACAGAATGGACCTGAGGATACTTTTTTTTCTTCTTTTTGCCAAGGGTCTTATTGCCCTGCATTTTTAAAAATGCAGGTAAGTACAAATTTGCATTAAATGGATGTAGTTATTTTATAAATTTTTCACAAATGATCCTGCTTGATCATCTTCTTTACCAATTTAAAATCCTTACCCGAGGTAATACGTAAAGTATATTCCCCCGCTGCAAGGTTCCGTATACGAACAGGAATAACACCAGATCCGTTTACAAGACTTGAATTTTCTGTATACACGAGCTGGCCAATAGCATTATATAAATTGATCGTGATTGTGGATACCGTCATGTTCTGTAAATCAATAGTGAACTCGTTTCGAAAAGGATTAGGAGATACCTTGACAAGGTTTTGCCCGGCTATGATCACCACATCCGGCAGCCGGGCTGTACTATTATTTTTTGTTACCAGCCAGTATTCGGGGTCAACCAATACCGTATCTGCAATAAATCCAATATTGCTTATAAATGTTTCGCCGTTGGTTTTATTATCAACAACGATTGTTTTTTCCTGGGTTGCATTTTTAAATTTTAATGCTACGGGCATTTCAAAAAAGCTTACAGAAGGATGTGATGTTGTTTGATTCATTTTGATCTGTACATTGTTGCCCCCTGCCCGCGACCATTGAACATTATAAGATGGATAACCCTCGCCTTTGTACCAGTCCTTAAAGAATTCTGTAAGGTCCTGGCCGCTCACCTGTTCGAGGTTTCTTTTCAGATCTTCTGTTCTTGCAAAACCATAAGCCAGTTTGGGGTCTTTCTGGTATTGGCGTATGGCATTAAAGAAAACAGGATCGCCTAATTTCCAGCGAAGCATATATACAAGGTATGAACCTTTATTATAACTGAGCCGGCTTGAAAAGATCCTTCCCACATTGGTCGTATCATCCACCCATACTGATCCGCCAGGTGCAGAGGTTATATTATTAACAACATTCCTTCTGTTGTTAATGGTACTGGCAGGATATTTATTCTCCATATAAAAGGCAGCAAGGTGTGTGGCAAAACCTTCATTCAGCCAGATGTCTTCCCAGCTTCCACAGGTGATCTTATCGCCAAACCACTGGTGGCCCAGTTCATGGGCTACAAGTCCTTCATCAGGGGAAACTATGAATGTCGCGGTCTGGTGTTCCATTCCGCCGCCCCAGCCAAACTGTACGTGACCGTATTTTTCTTTTATAAAAGGATAGTCACCAAAATTGTTATGAAACAATTGCAGCGCATCCAGCACATTCTGCGTGCCGTTTTGAAAAGAAGCAAGGTTTTCAGGATAGCAAAATGTCTGCATGGGTAAAGTAGTACTGCCTAAAGCAACACTGTTATTGAACACCGTGTAATTGGTAACCGCAAAACAAATAAGGTAAGAAGCAATAGGGTAGCGGTGTTTCCAATAAGTGGCTTTTTTTGTGCCGCCCGCAACCAGGATCTCGCTTTGTAAAATCCCGTTTGATGCTGCTTTATAAGCCGGGGAGTTGGTAATAATGATATCTATGGAATCTGCTTTATCATCTAACCCGTTTTTACATGGCCACCAGTCCCTGCTGCCATAAGGTTCACTAAGGCTCCACATTACAGGAGTACCTGCGTGCAGCTCCTGTATAAATGAACCAAAGCCGGTATTTGGCGGGATACCATGGTAAAAAACAGTTATGGAATCAAGCACCCCTGCATTAATTGTTGAGAGCAGGTTAACCGTTAGCACATTAGTGAGATGCTGTTTGGTAAGAATAGTATTGTGTTGTTTAACGCTGTCAACTACCAAAGGATTCATCAGGTCAAGTTGAATATTATTGGTAGTTGATGTAATGGTAAAGTAAATAGTAACCTTTCCATCGATATATCTTACCGCAGGATTTACTTCCCATTCGCAACGGTAATACTTCACATCATAATTGTTGCTGGAAGCAGGAGTTAATAAAATGCCTGTACCCGCTCCTCCAAGCCTTTGGTGTGCCGCCTGCTCCATCAGTGCAATTTCATTTACCTGTTTATAATAGTTAACAGGGGGCTGGGCTGCTATCTCTAAACAACTCAACATTAAAAAGATCAGGATAAGGCGCATAAAGACGGTTTGGGTGTAGAAAAAATTCGATCACTCAAAGTTCCTAAAGTTTTGTGAAAGGGCAATATCGGATTCATATAAACGTTTAATATATTACCCGTTTTTTTATTCACGTACCTCTAAGAAAATTAGTTAAAGCATGGTTAAAACAATTAATTCGCACTTTAAGGTATCCAAATTAGCCTGGATACTTTTTTTTACCGTGACTACAGGTAGTTTTGCTAAGGGAAATCCCTATACGGATACTTCCAAAAAAGTATTGTTGGCTTCATTAAATAAAAAAGACAAGGCAGACTATATTACCAAAGAAGCTAATGTTGTATTTCCCGAGGTCTTATGCGGTAACGAGGAACAATCGTTAGAATACATTGAAAAATTCTCTGCCAGCAGGCGGGCCTATGTTATGCGTACTTATGCAAAGGGGAAAAAATATTTCCCGAAGATCAGCAGCGTTTTGGAAAAACATGACCTGCCCCAGGAGTTAAAGGTATTAATAGCACTCGAAAGCGCATTTAATGGAAATGCAGTTTCAAAAGCCGGCGCTGTTGGATACTGGCAATTCATGGATAACGTAGCCAGGGAATACGGATTAAAATATGCTTCGCATAAAAAGGTCAGCAAGAAACAATCAAAAAAATCCCTCGCAAAAAAAGGAAAAACAAAAACCCTTTATGTAAGGGACGACAGGAAGAATTTTAATAAATCAACTTTAGCGGCTGCCCGTTATTTAAAAGACCGTGGCCGGAATTTAAACAACGATATCCTGTTGATGGTTGCCAGTTATAATTGTGGCGTAGGCAATGTTTGGAACGCAATGGAAAGAACAGGCATGGATAACCCTACTTTCTGGGATATAAAAAAATACCTGCCTTCTGAAACCAGGGCTTACGTAATGAACTTCATTACGCTGAATGTAATTTTTCACAATTATGATAAGTATATAAATAACACCCTTAGTTTCACGCCAACAAAGATCAAGCTGGATACCAATGCAGAGAAGGATATGACAGACGGGGCAGATAAGCCGGTTTATCAAAAATAATAAGGTATTTTATCAGCAACATATTTGCCAGTACATTTGTACTGGCTTTTTTTATCTTATAAAATGATCATACTAAGAAAATCTTTTATGCGGGTGGCTATAGTAGGGGCTGTGATCTTTGCCCTCCTGCTCATTGCACGCCTCAGCGGGATGCTGCTGTTTTACAAAATCCCTACGCCTGCCAATGAACCAAATTTAAAAATAGGTGATAAAGTATTTACATCTAACCTGAAAAAAATATCCCCGAACAAATTCATTGTATTTACAAATGCATATGCAGATTCCATAAATTCGATCTATATGCCGGATCTGAAAGCTGGTACAATTTACCTTTACCGGCTTTGCGGCGTTTCTGAAGATATTGTTGAAATGAGGGATGGAATATTATGGGTAAATAATAAGAATTTTGATGAACATCTTGTCCTGAAAAATCAATATAAAATAAGTTTAAAAGAATACTATTCACTGGAACAGGAAAATATCGAAGATATAGAGTCATCCGGCCAGATCATTCACTTTAGTGACAGTGTAATCATTTCTCTCGATGATTTGCTTATAAAGAAATACGAATCTTCGATCAAACCGGTTCCTTATGTCGTTACTGAACCTACAGGTGGTTGCTTCAAATGGCTGGACAAAAATTCAGGCTGGACCACAGATAATTTCGGACCTCTCAGGATTCCGGAAGGCTACTATTTTGCATTGGGTGATAATCGTCACAATGCCTCAGACTCAAGGTACTTTGGCTTTATAAAAAAAGAGGATATTAAAGGCGTAGCGATCAATAAGTAACTCCTTATCAGCGTACCTTTGCTTATGCCCCAGTTCAATTGGAACGATAGTAAAAATTTAGTGAGCAAGCTTACCTTCAAACGTTTTTGGAATGGCGCTAAAGTACTCAGCAGCTTTTACCTCAGCCGGGTATTGAACAGGCCCGTTCAATGGGGCTACCCTGTTTCTGTTTCCTTTGAGCCCACCACCAGTTGTAACCTGAGGTGCCCGGAGTGCCCGAGTGGCCTGAGGCAATTCACCCGCCCCACAGGTATGCTGCAAAATGATTTTTTCAAAAGGACCATTGATGACATTCATAAAGAATTATTATACCTTATTTTTTATTTCCAGGGAGAGCCCTACCTGAACCCTGATTTTTTAGAGATGGTAAAATATGCCAGCGATAAAAAGATATATACCGCCACATCAACCAATGCGCATTATTTGAACGATGAGGCTGCAAGAAAAACAGTAGAAAGTGGATTGGACCGTTTGATCATTTCCATTGACGGCACCACGCAGGATGTTTACCAGCAATACCGTGTTGGCGGCAATCTTGAAAAAGTTATACAGGGTGCAAAGAATATCATAAAATGGAAAAAAGAACTGAAAAGCAAAACACCTTTTGTCTTCTTCCAGTTCCTTGTGGTAAAACCAAATGAACACCAGGTGGAAGATATTAAACGACTGGCAAAAGAAGTAGGTGTGGATGAAGTTCGCTTTAAAACAGCACAGGTATATGATTATGAAACAGACCCGAATAACCTTATCCCTACCATTGATAAATTCAGCCGCTACAAAAAAAATGCAGCGGGTACCTACACTGCAAAAAATAAATTAGCCAACCGTTGCTGGAAACTGCAGCACGCAAATGTTATTACCTGGGATGGCCTGGTTGTTCCCTGCTGTTTTGATAAGGATGCAACACACCAGCTTGGAAATCTAAAGACCCAGTCATTTAAAGAAATATGGCATAACGATAATTATAAGCAGTTTCGGGCAGAGCTGATGAAGACCCGGAAAAATATTGACATTTGTTCCAATTGCAGCGAAGGTGTTTCGGTTTGGAAAGACTAGTACCTTTGTGTCCAATTCTGCTATATTTACTATATGAATATCACTTTTAACAACCGCCTGAGGCAGCTCATTCTTCTCCTGCTGATCCTTTTTTTGGTTTGCCTGTTCATAGGCCAGTTGTCTTCTTTCCTGCCGGGATTGTTGGGCGGTATCACTTTATATATTCTCAGCCGGTCTTTATACTTCCGGCTCATCTATAAAAGAAAATGGAAAAAGGGTTGGACCGCTCTTTTATTTCTTTTGTGTTATATGGTAATTATCGCATTGCCTGTTTATTTATGCATCACCCTTGTTTCTCCAAAGATCACGGCGATCCTGGAAAATCCTGACCAGATAATGAAAAGTGTTAAGATCCTGTCTGTACAAGTGAAGGATGCTACGGGTATGCAATTGTTCACCGATCAAACCAGTTCTACCCTTTCACAAAAGATATCGGGGTTTATACCAAAATTCCTTAATAGCACATTCAGCATTCTTACCAACCTGATCATGATGTTCTTTTTAATGTACTATTTATTGTACCATGGGAGGGATATAGAAAAGTACCTGAACCATGTCATTCCTTTTGAGCAAAAGAACGTGGATAAGCTGGCCAGGGAAACCAGGGTAATGGTCAGGGCAAACGCATTGGGTATTCCCATCATCTGTATCGTACAGGGCGCAACTGCCGCCCTTGGCTACTGGATATTTGGCTTAGAGGATTGGGGAATGTGGGGCTTTGTAACAGGAGTATTTGCATTCTTTCCTTTAGTGGGAACAATGGTCGTATGGGTGCCATTGGTTGTATTCCTTTTTGCATCGGGCCATGGCGGGTCCGCATGGGGACTTACGCTTTACAGTTTAATTGTAACGGGTAACGTGGATTATATAACGAGACTGGGGCTTTTAAGAAAACTGGGCAATGTGCACCCGATGACAACAGTCATAGGTGTGATCATCGGCCTGAACCTTTTTGGATTCATCGGCCTGATCTTCGGTCCATTGCTTGTTAGTTATTTTATAGTATTGGTTAAGATCTACATGAATGAATTCACATCAATGGAGGAACAGGTATAGCATTCATCGCATTTAAAAATTTCCACTTGGGCATAGAAAAAGATATCAACCAGCGAAAATTCAGGAACGAATACCAAAAGTCGATCATCAACCTGATCTATACCTATAACTGGATGACGGAACAGTTAAAAAAAGAGATCGAGACTTTCGGGCTCACCATGCAACAGTTCAATATACTCCGTATCCTGCGTGGAAGTGAAACGCCTTTATCTACTTTGCAGATCAGGGAACGCATGCTTGATAAAATGAGTGATACCAGCCGTATCGTTGACAGGCTCATCCTTAAAGGCCTGGTAAAAAAAATGACCTGCAAAACAGATAAGCGATTGGTCGACGTGATCATAACAGACAAGGGGAAAAAATTACTGGGACAGATAGATGAGCAGGAAGAAAAAATGGACAATATATTAAATACGCTTTCAATACCCGAAGCAAAAACATTAAATAAATTACTGGATAAGATCCGCCAATCAGATTAAATATTTTTCATGAAATTTTTCTTTTCGCTTTTTTTAATTGCATCCCTCCTTTTCTGTATTAATTCTTTCGCACAAACAAAACCCGAGTTTCGTGGCGTATGGGTGGCTACGGTAGATAATATTGACTGGCCTTCCAGGGGTAATTACAATTCAGATTCTCAAAAAGTAGAATTTATCCGCCTTTTGGAAATGCACCAGCGCAACGGGTTAAATGCACTGATCGTACAGGTTCGCCCGGCAACAGATGCTTTTTATCCTTCGCAATACGAACCCTGGAGTGAATTTCTTACAGGCAGGCAGGGCCAGCCGCCAATACCTTATTATGATCCTCTTGAATTCATGATCACAGAAACACATAAGCGTGGCCTTGAGTTTCATGCCTGGATGAATCCTTACAGGGCTGAGTTCAATATCGGCAGGTCATCCATTTCGCCAACGCACATAACTAGGATCCATCCCGAATGGTTTCTCACTTACGGCGATAAAAGATATTTTGATCCGGGGAATAAAGATGTGCAGCAATATGTTACCAACGTGGTTAAAGATGTAGTGAGCCGCTACCCGGTTGATGCCATTCATTTTGACGATTATTTTTATCCTTACCGCATTGCCGGAAAAGAATTCCCGGATAACGCAAAATATCTGGAATATGGAAAGGGTATGAACAAAGACGACTGGAGAAGAAGCAATGTGGATTCCATCATTTTCATGCTGAGCAACGCGATAAAAAAAGAGAACAGTAAATGCCAGTTTGGTATCAGTCCTTTTGGCGTTTGGCGCAACCAGGATAAGGACCCCGTTAACGGAAGTAAAACAAACGGCGCTCAAACAAATTATGATGATCTCTATGCAGACATTTTATTATGGCTGAGGAACGGCTGGATAGATTATGTTGCGCCGCAATTATACTGGGAATTTGGTCACCGCATAGCGCCTTACCAGGTTTTACTTGATTGGTGGAGTACGCATACCTATGGCAGGAATTGTTATATCGGTCTTGCCATATACAGGGCCAACAGCAATGCGGCATGGAAAGAAAGCACACAGCTCACCCGGCAGATAGAAGCTCTACGCAATACCCCCAATATACAAGGCATGATATTTTTCAGCAGCAAATCTTTCAATAATAATCCCAATGGGTGGAGCGACAGTTTGCGCCTTAATTATTTTAAAGACCCGGCAAAAATGCCTGAAATGGGGTGGCTAAAATAACTTCCTTATCCTCACCCCCGACGAGGATGCAATGGTTCTGAGTCTTTGACTCACCCATCAATTTTCTCTACCTTTACAATTCTTAATTTTTTAATTCTTAATTATACTTTATGCCCGGTTATGAATTTTTTGGCTCCGAAGAACGCAAGCACGTAAATGATGTAATGGAAACAGGGATCTTAATGCGTTATGGTTTCGACGGCCCACGCAAAGGAATATGGAAAGCAAAGGAACTGGAAGAAGCGATCTGCAATGTATTCGGCTGCAAACATGCCCAACTGGTAAGCAGTGGTACCGCTGCGCTTACAACCGCTATGCAGGCATTGGGTATTGGTTATGGCGATGAAGTGATCCTGCCTTCTTTTACTTTCGTTGCGAGTTTTGAGGCCGTGTTAAGTGTTGGGGCCGTTCCCGTTTTTGTAGATGTTGATGATACTCTTACCTTAAACCCTGCCGCGGTCCGCAATGCCATCACCACCAAAACAAAATGCATAATGCCCGTGCACATGTGCGGAAGCATGGCTGATATGGATGCATTGCAATCTATTTGCAAAGAGAACAAACTCATTTTACTGGAAGATGCCTGCCAGAGTATTGGCGCAACATACAAAGGAAAAAAGCTGGGCACCATTGGTGATGCCGGAACCTTTAGTTTTGATTTTGTAAAAACAATTACCTGTGCCGAAGGAGGTGCGGTAATGACGAACCGTGAAGATGTTTATATCAACAGCGATGGTTATAGTGACCATGGCCACGACCATAAGGGAGCAGACAGGGGAGCCGACCTCCACCCGTTCATAGGATACAATTACAGGATAAGCGAATTGCATGCTGCTATTGGTTTAGCGCAAATAAATAAATTAGGCGAGTTCCTCTCTATCCAGCGCAAGAATCATGCGGCATTAAAAAATATACTCGCTGCGGTTCCGGGAATTTCTTTTAGAAGGATACCGGATGAAAGTGGTGACAGTTGTACCTTCCTGAGCTGGTTCTTACCAACCGAAGAAGCTACCAGGGCGGTAGTAGCAGAAATGAAAGCGCAGAATATCTTAGCAGGTAATTTTTACTGGTACGACAATAACTGGCATTATGTGCGCAAATGGGATCATTTAAAAACCTCGGCAACCTTAAGTGGATTACATCCTGATATGAAAGCAGCAGTAATACATCACAGCAGCAAAGATTTTTCAGCAAGCGATGCTGTTATGGGCCGCTGTGTTTCTACAGCCATTGGTTTATTATGGACAGATGAACAGTTAAAAACAAAAGGAGAGCAGATGGTCAATGTAATTAATAAGGTATTGAAGGAACAAACCGAAGCAGTATAATTAATTAGCTTAACGGTAATTTAAAAAATTGCCGTTTTTTATTTTTGTTAATTGCCGGGCAATACCCCTGCCCCTTTCTTTCCTTCCATCCAGTCGCAATACTGCACACTTCCCAGGCGGAATTTAAAAGGTACTTTGGTTAACTTTTCCAGTTTTAGTTCCTGTTTGCAGAAAAAGCCTAAGTGGCTGACGTAAAAATTTGTGGCTACGGGATTTATTGGTTGCTTTAAAAGATTAGTAGCAGAAAAATTAAATGACTTTCCGGGGTTTTTAAAAGCAACCAGCGACCACTTATTATGCTCTTTTTTGATAATGTTTTGACAAAAAGCGCCTCTTGCCACAAAAATCATGCAAAAAATTAAAAAAATAGCTTTTTGATTCACTTTACAATGTAGTTTGTGTGTAAATTTACGATTCGATCAGCAATAAGGATCTATTATTCAGAGATTAGTTGGTAAAAGAAAGTGGTTTTAACAATACCCAATAAGATTATTAAACTATGGCCTTAAGTCAGGGACTATATCAAAAGCAATTACAAAAATTATCGCCCCAGCAGATCCAGCTAATGAAGCTGCTACAGGTGCCAACTGCCCTTTTGGAGGAACGTATAAAGGAGGAGATAGAGGAGAATCCGGCACTGGAAGAGGCAGAGGACGGGCACGAGGACGAATATGATGAGGTTAATGACGAATTCAAGGATAAAGATGATAATGAACCGGAGATGGACGGCAGCGTGGATGAATATGAGAATATCGACATCAGCGAATACGTGAAGGACGGCGATGACGATGTAGGTGATTATAAGCTTAAAGATGAGAATTACCCCGAGATCGATGACAACAGGGTCATTCCCCATAAGGTAGAAACGGGCTTCAATGAGTTAATGCTTGAGCAACTGGGCATGCTGACCCTGAACGATCATCAAAAAAAGATCGCTGAGCAGATCATTGGCAACCTGGATGACGATGGTTATTTAAGAAGGGAGATCTCTGCTATTGTTGATGATCTTGCTTTCCGGCAAAATATTCAAACCAGTGATGAAGAGATCGGCCAGCTCGTTCTGCAGATACAGCAATTTGATCCTCCCGGCATAGCCGCAAGAAATCTCCAGGAATGCTTATTGCTGCAATTGGAAAGAAAATCAGATGAGGGCAAGCATGTTGAGATGGCGATAAAGGTTTTGGAAAAATACTTTGAAGAGTTTACCAAAAAGCATTACGAAAAAATTCAGCGGGGATTGAATTTAACCGATGAGCAACTCAGGGAAGTGATCAACCAGATCATTAAGCTTAATCCCAAGCCCGCAGGAACGGTTGGCGATACCAATAAAGGAGAGAGTTACGTGGTGCCTGATTTTTTCATCTACAACAATGCGGGCAAATTAGAATTGACCCTTAACAGTAAAAATGCTCCCGACCTCCGCATCAGTGAAGGGTACCGTGATATGCTGAAGGAATATGACCGTGGCAGCAAAAAAGACAAGCGGCAAAAAGAAGCTGTTCTTTTTATCAAACAAAAGATAGATGCGGCAAAATGGTTCATTGATGCCATCAAGCAGCGGCAGAACACCCTGCTGAATACCATGGAAGCCATAATGAATTACCAGCATGATTTTTTTGTTTCAGGTGATGAAACAGATCTCCGCCCGATGATCTTAAAATATATTGCAGAAGCTACCAACCTCGATATATCCACCGTAAGCCGGGTTGCCAACAGCAAATTCGTACAAACAGAATTCGGAACTTACCGGCTTAAATTTTTCTTCAGCGAAAGCCTGCAAACAGACAGTGGCGAAGAAGTAAGTACCCGGGAGGTTAAAAAAATACTTAGTGATATTATTGAAGGCGAAAACAAAAAGCATCCGCTCAGCGATGAAAGGTTAACAGAATTGCTGCAGGAAAAAGGATATAATATTGCACGCCGCACAGTAGCCAAATACAGGGAGCAGTTAAATATTTCGGTTGCCCGGTTAAGGAAAGAATTATAGCTCCACCCAACCTTCAGAAGAAAGTATATGAATAATGAATTAATGATAAAAGAACCTCAGCCTTTAATGGTTAGATTTTTTGCGCACTTCTTCTCTTATGTATTTCATCCTTTGTTCATTCCTTTTTATGTCATTTGGTTCCTGGTTATTTTTCATCCATCTTATTTCTCAGGTTTCACCTCTTTTTTAAAAATAAGGATACTGCTTATCACAGCATTGAATACCGTCTTTTTTCCTGCCTTTGCCATTTTATTAATGAAGGGCCTGGGTTTTATAAAGTCGGTTTTTTTACATACACAGCAGGACAGGATCGGCCCCTACCTTTCCAGCATGATCTTCTATTTTTGGGCTGCAAGAATATTTTTTAAGTTTGAGCCACAGCTTAACCCGGTGCTGGCCTCCTTCATGACAGGTGTTTTTCTTACCACGGTTGCCGGGTTGTTGAGTAATATCTATTTTAAAATAAGTATGCATGCAATGGGCTGCGGGGGCATGATCGGTATCCTCCTTGTGATTATGAACAGCAACAGCATGCTGATGACATGGCCCCTGTGTATCGCTTTTTTGATAACGGGTATCATTTGCACTTCACGCATGGTTGTGAGTAACCATACGCCAAAAGAAATTTACCTGGGATTACTGGTGGGTTTACTTTGCCAGTTCATTACTGCAGCAGTTATCTTATAAATGAAGAGATCCCGCCAGAGGCGGGACCCTTCGTCTCCTGTCGTGCCTAACAATAAAAACTTTAAAACTGTAGCGGAAATATAGTTTTAGCTGTTAAGTATCTTTGAACGGCTGCTGTAGTTTTTTAAAGGTGCATACAGGAACATGCAGCTACCGTCTTTTATTACATCAATTATTTTTTTGTTCAGTTCTTTCGGCACTACTGGGCATCCATAGCTTCTGCCTAAGTATCCGTTTTTACGGATAAAGTCCTCGCTTACATAATCCGCGCCATGGAAAACAATAGCACGGCTGTAAGCTTTATCATTAACCCCTTTCTCACAACCTTTTAATCTTAATGAGTAACCGTTTCCGCCGTTATAGGTATTGCCGGTTATATAAAATCCCGGGCTTGTTTTAAATGATCGCTGCTGGTTGGAAAATGTTCTTGCAAAATTTTGTCCCGAGTTACGGCCATGCGCTACCAGCGAATTAAATAAGATCTTACCCGAAGACATATCCAGCACAAACAATCTTTTTTGTGTGGAAGGTTTACTGTAATCAATTATCGTTAAGAGATTAGTATTCCTGAGCAGATGTTTGGCTGCAAGCCTGGCATAGCCTTTCTGCGCCATTATAAAAGCATTTTTAGATAAGCCTGCTGATTCCAGGTTCCATTCATTATATAATTCCGATGAATTTACCGGCGGGATCACATCGACAATTACAACCGGTTCTCCCTGGCCAATTGTTTGTTTATTGTAAAAAGATGTGGAATAGTTTGCCAAAAGCAATAATACAGGCAGTAAAGCAGTTGCACGGATCAATGTCATTTTTCAGAGGTTTTCAGTAGTGTTCCGGACGTTAATAGAATCGATATATAAATCGTTTTATACCAGGTTTTATTGTGCAGAAGACCAATTACAGATAGATATATTTTATCCTGATATTCTAAAAAGTAAAATTACTTAGGGATGCTACTTTTAAAAAGATGTTTAATAATTTTTTATCCGCGACCGGGCCTGCATGTTAAAATAATCAGTAAGTTTTTACAGGAATGGGCATTAGTTGGCACCTGCATTGATAATGCTTTATCTTTGGCGCTTGAATGAGCTTATAATGAATGTAAAGATGTTTTTTAACCTGCTGTTTTTACTTTCCGTAACAACTGTGCAGGCAAATTCGCAAAAACTCAGTTTTGATAAGTCTGCTTTTTATGCTGCCATGGCATCCGCTAATTTATCAGAAATAAATGAACAGCTAACCATTGTAAAAGCAACATCAATTAATGAAAAGGAAGCTTATGAAGGTGCCTTATTAATGAAAAAGGCAGGGCTTGTTACAAAGGCAAAAGAAAAACTAAGTCTCTTTAAAGCAGGGCGCATAAAACTGGAAGCCGCAATAAAAAAAGAAAGCAGCAATACCGAGTATTATTTTTTGCGGCTTATCATACAGGAACATGCTCCCAAAATAGTTAAATACCGTGATGAGCTGGAGAGTGACAGCTCTCTCATCCGCTCAAATTATAAAAACCTCTCACCCGTTGTTCAGAAGGCCATTACTGAATACAGTAAAAAATCAAAGTTTTTGAAGTCACTCCAGCCTTAACTTTGCACTGCATGACTAAAAAGATTCTTGTTATCTATTATTCTCAGTCCGGACAGTTAGGAGACATCATCGATAATTTCACCACCCCCCTGATTGAAGCAGGGAATAGCGTAGAAAAGGTCCGGGTACATGTGCAGCATGATTATCCATTTCCCTGGACGGGCAAAAGCTTCTTCGCTGTAATGCCCGATTGTGTTTTAGGCAATCCAACAGAGTTGCAGGATTTTCAATTAAAAGAGAACAGGTACGACCTGGTCATTCTCGGTTACCAGGCATGGTTCCTTTCCCCCAGCATCCCCTCAAATTCCATATTAAACCATCCGTCTGTAAAAGAAGTTTTAAGAAATACCCCGGTGATAACCATAACCGGTGCAAGAAATATGTGGATCAGCGCTATGGAACGCATTAAGAAAAGTTTGAAAGACACAGGCGCAAAATTAGTGGGTAATATCGCCCTGGTGGATAAACACCATAACTTCATCAGCTTTATAACTATCTTTTACTGGATGTTCAAAGGCAAAAAAGAGCGCTGGTTAAATACCTTTCCAAAACCCGGCGTTTCGGATGAAGACATTGCAAACACCCGTTCGTTTGGAACAACCGTTCAAAATCACCTTGCGTCTGAAAATTGGGAAGGGCTCCAGGCAGAACTGGTGCAGCAAAAAGCGGTTGAAGTGAAATATAATTTAATGTTCATAGAATCGAAAGCAAAGCGCATATTTGCAATATGGGCTAACATTATCGTAAAAAAGAAAAAAAGAACCCCATGGCTTGTTGCATTCAAATATTATCTTTTAATTGCACTGTTTATTGCAGCCCCGGTAATACTTACAGTCGATGCTATTTTTTTTAAACCCTTTTTATCGGGACGTATAAAAAAACAAAAACAATATTATTCAGGCGTAAATTAATTCTACCAGCAGATGTCTTTTAGCAAGGTTTATATCACCAATACTTCTTCCTATTTCCCTAATGACCCCATATCTAATGATGATATGGAGGATTTCCTGGGTTATATCAATGATCAGCCTTCCAAGTCAAAGCGGATCGTTTTGAGGAACAATGGCATAAAGAACAGGTATTACGCACTAACCAAAGACAGGAAAGTAACACATACCAATGCCCAGATCACTGCCGAAGCAGTAAGGACCGTAATGGGTAATGATGATGATGCCTTAAAAAGTATCGAATTACTTTCCTGCGGAACTTCCACGCCCGACCAGATGATGCCTGCGCACGGTGTGATGGTACATGGTTTGTTACCGGAGACCCGGGCCATTGAAGTTGTTTCACCGGCAGGCGTTTGCTGTGCAGGTATGCATGCATTAAAGTATGCCTATATGGCCATCAAAACAGGGGATGTGCATACGGCGGTTGCAACCGGCTCTGAACGTTTTTCCACTTCCCTGCTATCGGGTGTATTTGAAGATGAAGCAAAAAAACTATGCGAGCTCGAAGAGAATCCATATATAAGTTTTGAAAAAGAATTCCTGCGCTGGATGTTATCCGATGGCGCTGCGGCATTCCGCATGTCTGATAAGCCCAATGAAAAAGGGTTAAGTCTCCGCGTTGACTGGATCGAAGGTTATTCTTATGCGAATGAAATGGAAGCTTGTATGTACAGCGGTAGCGATAAGCAGCCTGATGGCTCTTTAAAAAGCTATATGGAATTTACACCCCAGGAGTTAATGGCCGATTCGGTATTGAGTATTAAACAGGATGTAAAATTGCTGAGCAAAAATATTGTCCTTTATGGCGGGTATGGCGTAATGTCGGCATTAAATAAGCATGGCGTTAAATCAGAGGAGATCGATCATTTCCTGCCGCACATGTCCAGTGAATTTTTTAAGGATAAGATCTACCATCAATTGATAGCAAACGGAACCGGTATCATGTACGATAAATGGTTTGTGAACCTTAGCCAGGTAGGAAATGTGGGAGCCGCTTCTGTTTACCTGATGGTTGACGAATTATTTCACAGCGGCAAACTAAAGGCAGGCGATAAGATTTTCCTGCTCGTTCCGGAAAGCGCCCGTTTTTCATATATGTATAGTTTACTTACTGTTTGCTGAGAACCCGCCATTAGCTATTAGCCCATTAGCTAAAAGCTAAAACCTAACTGCTAATAGCTAATTTCGCAATATGAAAAAAGAAGAGATCCCCCAGGATGACGGCGCACTCAATAAATTAACAAAGGAAGTGGTTTACGCGGTTGACAGCTCAGGTAATTATTCCACCGAGCTGAGCACGGGCTGGGATGTAAAGACCAAGGCCCTGGATGTGGCCTGGAAAGACATTGAACAACGCATTGAAGATGCCCGCCAGAAAGTATTGAACAACCAGGCAAGCCCGATATTATATTTTATGGAACTGAGACTGATGGATATCGGGATCGTTGCTGCCTATACCGGCTTCTGGAAATGGACCATAAAACAGCATTTAAAACCAACTGTCTTTAAAAAATTACCTGAAAAGAAATTACAACGATACGCCGACTCATTTAATGTAAGTGTGGAGGAACTTAAAACCATGAAACTGCATGAAGACTGAATTTAAACATTTGCAGGCAGCTCATTGTGAAAATGGGGTGACTACAAATTTATTAAGAAGCGTTGGTGTAAATAAAATAACGGAACCGCTTGCCTTTGGGATCGGCAGCGGCTTGTTCTTTGTTTATATTCCGCTATTGAAAATAAACAAGGGGCCCGCAATTGCTTTCCGTACCATGCCGGGCCTTATCTTTAAAAGAACCTGCAAGTCACTCAACATCCCTGTCGTAAGAAAAAAATTCAGCTCGAAAGAAGCTGCGTCAAAATTTTTAGACGATTGCCTGCAGGCCGGGCAGGCCGTTGGCTGCCAGGTTGGTGTTTATTATCTTAGCTATTTTCCGAAAGAATATCGTTTTCACTTTAATGCACACAACTTAATTGTTTACGGAAACGAAGGAGATAATTACCTCATTAGCGACCCGGTAATGGAAAATGTTACCACGCTTACCAGGTATGAACTGGAAAGAGTACGTTTTGCAAAAGGTGCGCTGGCGCCAAAAGGGCAATTGTATTATCCAAAAGAAAATACCATTGTTACAGATGAGCAGTTACGCAGTGCCATAAAAACCGGTATCAAAAGAAACGTAAGGGATATGATCGGTATCCCCGGCCCGATAGCAGGCGTAAATGGAATTTCATTTACAGGCAGGAAAATAAAAAAATGGAAAGATAAGCTCGGTGATAAAAAAGCAGGCTTGTATTTAGCGCAACTGGTTCGCATGCAGGAAGAAATAGGAACGGGTGGAGGCGGCTTCAGGTATATTTATGGTGCTTTTTTGCAGGAGGCGCATGCCTTTCATCCCATTGATGAATTATTGGATATCTCTAAAATATTTACACAGTCGGGAGATCTTTGGCGCACTGCAGCGGTTCAGGCGGCCGGTATCTATAAAGGAAGAATTGGAAGCCAGGCAGACTATAATGTGATGGGAGATTATCTTTTGGAAATTTCAGAGATAGAGAAAAAAGCATTCCAGGCGTTGTCTAAAATAAAATGGAACTCATGAGCAATGCGGCAGTGAGTATAAAGAACCTGGAGTTCAGATACCCGGGCCAGGCTTCTCCCTGTTTCAGTGACCTGAACCTGCAGGTGCAGCAGGGTGAGCGTTTTGGATTGTTCGGCCCCAATGGCGCCGGCAAAACCACCTTGATGAATTGTATGACCGGCCTGCTTTCCTACCAGCAGGGAAGCATACAATTGATGGGGCACGAGATCGCTCATCATAAAAGACCGATCAACAGGCTTTTTGGATTTGTTCCCCAGGATCTTTCTTTTTACCAGGAATTAAGCCCCGCAGAAAATCTTTCTTTTTTCGGCGCATGGTCAGGCCTGAACAAACATGAAATAAAAAATAAGACGGATGAACTTTTAGAAGTTCTCGGCCTCGCTGACGTTCGCAATAAAAAAGTACAGGAATTCTCAGGAGGAATGAAGCGCAGGGTAAATCTTGCCATCGGCGTCATTCATGAGCCACAGGTGCTCTTCCTTGATGAACCAACCGTTGGCGTGGATGTGCATACCCGCCATGCCATTATCAACTATCTTAAAGAATTAAATAAAAAAGGCACTACGCTCATCTATACTTCCCACCAGTTAAGCGAAGCCGAAGATCTTTGTAATATAGTAGCGCTGATAGATGACGGAAAAATATTGGCGCATGACAGCTTAAGCCAGCTACTGATAGATCATGAAGAAGACGGACTGGAAGGACTGTTCATTAATTTAACCGGTAAAACATTCAGGGATTCATAATGTTCAAGCTTTGGTCAACCATATTAAAAGACATTCGTATCCTTTCCCGTGACAGGCTGGGATTGATATTCATGTTTGTAATGCCGATCGTATTGGCCATCGTTATTACCGCCGTTCAAAACAGCACCTTCGAAATGCTGAATACGAATAAGGTTCCAATGTTATTGTGCAACAGGGATACGGGTGATGCAGGTAAGCAACTGGAAGCTGCTATCAGTAAGGTTGGCATGTTCGACCTGAAACAATTAGCGCCTGCTGAATCTGAAAAAGAGATCTCTGCAAGAATGCACGCCAAAGATGCAGTTATTGCCATCATCATCCCTGCAGATTTTACATTCAAGATCAAAGAAAAAGCAAAGCTTACAGCAGCTAAGGCATTACAAAGCTTCGGTCTGCAGGCAGACAGTTTAAAAACGGATACTGCCGCTATACAACCTATTACCCTGCTTTACCATCCTGTTTTACAGGAATCCTTTCGTCATTCCATACAGGGAGCGTTAAAAAGCGCATTACAAATGGTGCAAAGCAAGGAAGTTTTGAAAAGCATTTATTTTTCTATTAATGAAAAAGAACTCACGGATACGCTGGAGAATGAATTACTGAACAACCAGGTTGCCATCAACGAGATCCCTGTTTCAAGAGATGGCAGCAGGAATATTCCCAATGCAACGCAGCACAACGTACCTGCATGGACGGTATTCGCCATGTTCTTTATTGTGATATCACTTGGCGGCAGCGTGGTAAGAGAAAAACTTAACGGCAGTTTTGTTCGTTTAAAAACCTTACCTACAAATTATCTTGTAGCGTTGCTTTCCAAGCAACTCACTTATTTATTTGTAACCCTGGTACAGGCGGCTGTTGTTTTTTCGATCGGCATCTGGCTTTTTCCATCCATGGGATTACCCAAATTAGACCTGCCCGATGATATCATCGGCGTCTTCATCGTTACGCTGATATGCGGCTGGTGTGCGGTAAGCTTTGCTATTATGATCGGTGTATTTTCTCAAACACAGGAACAGTCTAATGGCATTGGCGCCGTATCCATCGTGCTCATGGCTGCTATTGGCGGATTGCTGGTACCCAGCTTTGCCATGCCATCATCCTTCCAGTTTGTAATGAAGCTTTCCCCGCTGCACTGGTGCCTGGAAGCTTATTACGGCTTATTCCTCGAAGGCGGAAAACTCCGGGATGTTATCTTAAATATTTTACCTTTATTGGGTATTACCTTTTTTATCCAGTTAATTACCTTGTACGGCTTAAAAAGAAAAAATTTGATTTGAATTATGGAAACAGCAGAATTAAAACTACAGTTAAAGAAGCAGATCGTGGAATTTTTAAACCTGATGTCGGTGAAACCGGAAGACATAAAGGATGATGAACCTTTATTCGGCGAAGGCCTGGGTTTGGATTCTATTGATTCCATAGAGCTCATCGTTTTACTGGGCAGAGAATATGGCATTAATATCCAGGACCCCAAAGAGGGCCGTAAGGTTTTAGTTGACATTAATACCATGGTTGCATACATAGAGAAGCACCGTACCAAATAAAAATATTTTTATTGAGCAGAATTTTTGTCACCGGCATGGGCGTAATAAGTGCTATAGGAAATTCTGTAGCTCAAAACCGTATGTCGCTTGCAGAAGGAACCTGCGGTATCAATAAGGAATTCGATCTCTTTCCAACAAAATATGCAGGGGTATTACCTTTTGGACAGGTAAAGATCAGCACAGCTTCTTTAAGAGAGAAGTTTAAGATCGCTGAAGCTGGCGTTACCCGTACAACAATGCTGGCCTTACACGCTTTTACTGAGGTGATGGAAGATGGACAACTTTCTCTTTCAGACTTAAGCTCTGCTGATACAGCATTGATCGGCGCCAGCACCGTGGGCGGCATGTGTTTAACCGATGAGCTGTATGCCGATGCAAATAAACAAACCAATGGTTCTGAATACACCTCTTCCTACGATTGCGCATCCATAAATATGTACCTGCAGCAGCGCTATAAAATGAATGGCATCATCAATACCATCAACACAGCATGCTCTTCTTCTGCAAATGCCATTATGTATGGTGCCATGCTCATTAAGAACGGTCTCGCTAAAAGAGCCATCGTGGGTGGCGTTGACAGCCTTGCAAAATTTACCATCAATGGCTTTAATGCCCTGCACATTCTTTCACCGGAAAAATGTACACCCTTTGATGAACACCGCAAAGGCCTGAACCTGGGAGAAGGCGCTGCCTTTCTTTTATTGGAAAAAGAAGAGGACATCGCAGGAAAAAAAGTTTATGCTGAACTTTCCGGCTATTGCAATTCCAATGACGCTTACCACCCCTCTTCATTATCTGAGCAGGGTGACGGCCCGTTCCTTTCCATGCAGGGTGCCTTAGCATCTGCAAAGCTTTCTGCAGACCAGGTAGATTTTATAAATGCCCACGGCACGGGTACAGAAAATAATGATGAAGTAGAGAGCAAGGCCATGATACGCCTGTTTCAAAAACCTCCTGCATTTGCTTCGAGCAAGGCAAATATCGGCCATACACTTGGCGCTGCGGGCGCTGTTGAAGCTGTGTACAGTATTTTAAGCCTGGTGAACCAGGAAGTTTATGCCAATCTTAATTTTAAAGATCCGATCACGGTAACGGGTTTGGTTCCTGTACAGGCTTATCAGAAAGTTCCCTTAAAACACGTTATGTCGAACTCATTTGGGTTTGGCGGCAATTGTTCATCACTGATCTTTTCAAAAGCCTGAGCCATGTTCTATATCCATCAAACATTTTGTATATCGCCGCAGCAAACCTTTCAGCAGCAGGATATGGAATCCGATAGCTATCGGATGCTTTATGAACCCGTTGAAAAAAAATTACATGCTATTGAGCCTGCATACGAAGGCATTCCGCCGGGCATCTTACGCAGGATGGGCAAGGCAATAAGAATGGGTGTTGGCGCAGCATTGCCATTAATTAAAAACGCAGCGTCTTTGAACGGTATAATCATTGGAACTGCCAATGGAGGGATGGAAGATTGCATAAAATTCCTGAACCAGATAGTTCAATATGAAGAAGACATGCTTGCGCCGGGCAGCTTTGTACAAAGCACCAGTAATGTTATTGCTGCGCAACTGGGATTAATGACCGCCAATAAAGGATACAATATCACACACGCACACCTTGGCCTTTCATTTGAAAATGCAGCGATCGATGCCGCAATGCAACTTAAAGAACACCCGGGCCATAGTTTTTTGTTAGGCGGTGTGGATGAGATCTCAAGCTTTAATTATAATATTGAGAACTTAGCAGGATCATATAAAGATTCAGATATCTCAAATAAGCAGTTGTACGAAAAAGAGAGCCCGGGCAGTATTGCAGGGGAAGGCGCTGCAATGTTTCTCGTGAGCAATAACAAAGGATCTGCCATTGCAAAAGTTACAGCCATTAGTACAATACACAGTAAGGACCTGGCCGTGGTCAGGCAACAATTAAAATTATTTTTAGAAAAAAATACAACGGGCGATGAACCTATCGACCTGCTGCTTACCGGTGAGAACGGTGACAGCCGAACATTGCCATACTATGCTGCGTCAGAAGATTTGGTCGAAAATTCCGCTTCTATAGCCCGCTTTAAACATATGACCGGGGAATACCCAACAGTATCTGCAATGGCCCTCTGGCTGGCCTGCCAGGTATTGCAAACACAGCAGGTTCCCCAACACATGATAAAAAGAGCCAGCCAAACGAAGTATAAGAACATCCTTATTTATAATAATTATAAAGGTTTGCAGCATAGTTTTATTTTGATTAAAAAAACGGGTTGAACCACATAGGAACATAGATAGCATAGTAAAGGCCTATGTTTGCTATCCTTCTATGTGGTTCAGATTTTTTCAGATAACTTTAAACTGCTTTTATAAATACTGCTATGAAGAAAAAGTGGAGCACTCTTTTTTATATTATCATTATTGCCGGCTTAGGCGCTGTTATTTACTGGATCGTTAAGCAAGGTGATACCCTGCAAAATCCTGCACTAACAACAAAACAGCTGGAAGCAGAAAAACTAGCGGAAAATACCAATAGCTTCCAGGTATTCACTGATTCTTTTAAACACCATCTTGCCGAACCCATTGCGATGCTGCTCCTGCAGATCATCGTTATCATTGCCTGCGCAAGACTATTCGGCTTCCTCTTTAAAAAGATCGGTCAGCCTGCGGTGATCGGCGAAATTGTTGCAGGTATAATTTTAGGACCATCTATCGCCGGTGCATTTTTCCCTGAGCTGACAGGGTTCTTATTTCCTGTAGCTTCCCTGGGAACGCTGCAATTCCTCAGCCAGATCGGCCTCATACTTTTCATGTTCATCATTGGTATGGAACTGGACCTGAAAGCCATTGGCAGGCAGGCACACGGGGCGGTCATCATCAGTCATGCAAGCATTATCATACCTTATACCCTCGGGATGGGCCTTGCATATTTTATATACAATGAATATGCACCAGCAGGTATCTCTTTTGTTTCTTTTGCTTTATTTATGGGCATTGCAATGAGCATTACCGCCTTTCCTGTACTTGCAAGGATATTGCAGGAAAAAGGATTAACGCGATCACCCCTTGGTGCCCTGGCGCTCACTTGCGCAGCTGCAGATGACATCACCGCATGGTGCATACTGGCAGCGGTTATAGCATTGGTAAAATCAGGTTCGTCTATAAGTGCGCTGTATACTATTGGCCTCGCAATTATTTATGTATTCGCCATGCTGAAACTGGTTCGCCCGTTTTTGGAAAGACTGAGCAATGTTTACGACAACAAGGAAAGTAAGAGAACACCCATCATCGCCCTGCTCTTTACTTTACTCATCGTATCATCTTACTTAACAACCATCATTGGCATACATGCTTTATTCGGCGCATTCATGGCAGGCGTCATCATGCCAACAAGTTTGAGTTTCCGAAAAATTGTTATTGATAAGATCGAAGACATCAGCATTATATTATTGCTTCCCCTGTTCTTCGTGATAACAGGATTAAAAACACAGATCGGTTTATTAAATGAATCTCACTTGTGGGTAACATTCGGATGGATACTATTGGTTGCTGTTGCCGGTAAATTCGGCGGCAGCGCACTTGCTGCAAGAATGGTAGGGCAAAGCTGGAAAGACAGTTTATCCATCGGCGTATTGATGAATACCCGTGGGCTTATGCAACTGATCGTTTTAAATATTGGCTACGACCTCGGAATCCTCTCTCCCGAAATATTTGCCATGATGGTGTTGATGGCGCTCGTAACAACTTTTATGACGGGGCCTGCGCTGGATCTTATTAATTGGCTGATACCGGAAAAGGAAGGATCAAAAGTTGTTATGACCAGGCCTGCTGAAGATCAACCAGTATCTTAAATGCCGAGCTAATTTCAAAACTGAATCCATAGATTTTTTTTGAGAGGAGGTGATAACCCCGAAGGGGTGCAATGATTATAAAAATTAGTACCCCGTAAGGATCAAAACCCCGAAGGGGTGACAAAAACTAATGAACTATTGATCGTACCATTCAAACAAATACTTTTCATCAAATTGCACTTCAAATTCTTTAAGAAGGTCGAGGTATTCCTCTTTAAAGGTCTCCCTTTGATGGTGCCTTTCCTGGTTAAGAATATAATCGTACACATTACCAATATGTGAGTGTGAATAGGAAAATGCACCATATCCTTCCTGCCATGCGAATTTTCCTTTTACAAAACCCTGGTCATTTATAAAATTTGAAGAATTATTCTTAATATCCCTTACCAGGTCTGATATTGGCATTACCGGTCTTAATCCAACAAAGATGTGAATATGATCAGGCATACCGTTTACAATGATCGGTTTTTGGCCTTTGCCTTTGATTATTCCGGAAATATATTTATACATTTCGGTTTTCCAGGCAGGGGCAATGAGATTCGCCCTGCCCTTTACTGCAAAAACTATCTGAATATAAATTTGTGAAAATGTGCCTGGCATAATAGATTCGTTTCTTATATCACCCCCTTCAGGGTTCTGCTCCGCAATTTTACCAATTTGCTATAATAATTTACAACCCTTCGGGTTTGCCGGGATATGCCGTAAAATCGAAATCCGCGGTTGGCTTATATTTTTGAGAAAAAAAGCACATTTTCATGGGGAAATAATCAAGATAAACGCAGGAAAACCAACCCCGGAGGGGTGAAATGATTATAAAAGATAAACATAATGAAAATCTAACCCCGAAGGGGTGACATAAAAAAAATAACTCATTATTGGTAAGCATAAGTAACCAATAACACCTATTGTGTGATGGATTCAAACAGTCCCTTAAATTTAAAATGCACAAGCTCATCTTTAAAAAGAGATGCGGTAATATTTATAGCGCCATTCTCATCAGTGGTATATTTTATAGAGGCGTGAATGAGGTTATTTTCAAGCGGATTGATAAGCGCTAAGAATTTCATTTCCCCGGCTTTCACCAGGTTTGTTTTTTTACCGGTGATATGTTCCAGCACCTCCTTTACCATCTGCATCATACAAACTCCCGGCACCACAGGCTGGTTAGGAAAATGCCCCTCAAATATTTTATGCTTTGCATCTATTATAAGCTCAGCCCATATCTCAGTAGCTGAGAACTCTTTCCTGTTAATGGTAAAAAAATCGTTTAGCAGCATTATCTCTCTATTCTTTTTAACCCGATCGTAAAATTGAATGTTTTGTGTGTGATACCAATGGTATCCGGTATGCCATTAATATAATTCTTCATCACTGCTTCTACCACCGTCTTCTTATTTGATGCCCTTTCCATGCGCACAAGCTCATCGCCTGAACTATTGGTAATATAATAATTAAAGCCCTTTTTTTGAGGAAAGACATAATATATAAGCCCTGCTTCTGATCGCACTGAAACTGCAGACTCATCCAGCCGGTCCATCAGCACCAGCTCAAAATCATGCCGCAGGGTTTTTAGAACGGCTTTTTTGTTCATCTGCTTAATAACTGAATAAACCTTAAAATTGCCATCAGCCGAAAACTCAAAATCAAAGAATTTAAATCCCATTTCGTTTGAGAATACCAGGCGTGTGCTGCTGTCAGGCATTTTTTTGATGATCAGCAGGCCGCTTAAATGGTTACCTACCACATCAACCTGTGTATTGTATAACGCTACCGTAAAATTGGGTTTGAATTTTTTTAATACGCTTACATCTCCTGTAGCCGCCTGCATCCGATAGCTATCGGATTGTTTATAAGCCGGCGAGCAGGCCAGCAAATGAAACAGTAAACTACTTAATAGTAAATAAAGCGTCCGGTATCGCAGCATTCAGTTCTTTATTTGTGAAACGTAAGAGGGTATTGTCGCCGGAGACTTCCTGCATCTCGATACTTACAACAGAAAAATCCTTTTTGTCGACAACAACATTTATAGATCTAAATAATTCCTTCATCTTCTTCGTTACAGGAGACAGCTCTACCAGTGAACTATTTTTATTTTCAAATACCCTGGTTTTAAAATCCGGGTTATCGAGTGCCGTTCCCTGCATGCAATCGATCATTATCTTATTGATCTGCTGGAAAAGTTTATTTGATCTTGCAGATATCTTATTTTCCTTCTGCCCGTCCTTCACATAGATCTTGTCCTTGTTCAGTATCATCAGGTATTGGTAAGGCTGACTATATTCCATCCGCACCTGGCTTTCTTTTTTGAACCAGAACTTTCCTTTGGATACGATCTTTTCAGATAGCATGCTCAGGTTCTTTTCCTGAACAAAATCACTTTTAATAGAAGTTATTTTTTGAGTCGCTGAAGCAAAATCCGTTTTGAATTTTGCAAGGTCTGTAATAGGTGAATAACCAGGGTGCTGTGCTTTTATAGACAGGCCTGCAGCAAGCACCAGTAATATTAAAATTATTTTACGCATAGGGGCTCAAATGTAGCAATTTATCCAGTGGGATGATGTTGTAGCCCTTATTTTTAACTTCTTTTATAAATGCAGGGAGCACTTTTAGCGTGGCTTCACTGGTATCATGAAAAAGGAATACGGCACCGGGCTTTATCGCATTGTTGATCTTACTGAGTAATTTATTTTCATCTTTGATCACTGTGTCCATCGACCTTACACTCCATCCAACAGGCGTATAATTTCCATTGATGATCGCTTTTTTCAGGTTGGGATTGGTTACACCATATGGTGGCCTGAATAATTTTGGTTTCAGTCCTGTTACCCTTTCCATCTCCTGGTCCATCTGCTTAAGGTCAGCAAGCATTTTTTTTGAAGAGTACATATCGAACCAGAAATGATGCGAATAACTGTGGTTGCCGATGATATGCCCATCATCTTTTACCTGCCTCAGTATATTTTCATTACCTGAAATGCGGCTGCCAATGCAAAAAAATGTCGCTTTTATATTTTCCTGTTTCAGTAATTCTAATATGGCGGGAGTGAAATTCGCTACAGGCCCGTCGTCAAAGCTTATGGCAATTTCTTTTTTATCGGTAACTGCGGAACAAACGATCTTAATGAAAAAATTTGAGCCCACATAATAACAACCATAAAAAACGATAAGCGAATACGCAATGAATACTAAAAGATAAATATAGACAGGCAATCCATACTTAATATGTATGCCGGTTAGTGCAGCAAGCAGGATTATAAAAAAAATATTTGTATTCCTGAAGTTTAACATGCCGAGACCAGTAATAAGGAATGATGTATATTTTGATAATGATTATATACCAGTATCTTTTTTATCTTTTTCTCCTTCGGGCCGGCATACTCTAGTATACCCGGAACTGCTCCTGACCTGGCAATATTAGCAGCGAGCCATAAAGCAAAACCAGTTGCTGTTGGATATTCTCCCGACAGGTTCTTATAATTAACGGTCTTCTTATCCTTAAATATATTTTTTTCTAACTCATCGAATATTTTATCTGATCCCGCATTTCCATTCCTCCCGGTTATTACCAGGTCTATATCATCCAAAGAAAGAGAATGCTTATCCAGGAAGAACAGGATATGACCCTGTATCTCTTTTATCCCTTCCGGCTTGTAAAAAGTCTTTAACCCGTCCAGCTTTGCATAATCGGTTGAAGATGGCTCATTTGCCAGTAAGAAAAAACTTGCGCCTTCCCCGGCAACAGTTCCCCTTGTTCCTGATCTGAAAATGTCAAGGCTTGAATCGTTTTCCTGCTTATACAACCCCATCCGGCTCAGTATGGTATGACTGGCATTGGTTATCTCATCAATGGCGCCTACCAAAACATTTGATACTTCATTTTCCTGCAGCAGCAGCATACCATCCAGCAAAGCGCTTTCAAAAGAAAATCCACGGTGAACAAAGGCATTGTTATAATTATTGCATTGCAGCATCAAACCAATTTGTGCGCCAATGGTATTGTGCGTTGACTGTATAAAGGCTGTTGGTGTAAGCAGCTCTTCATTGAATTCAACCATCTTCGTGAGGAACACCCCGGTATCTTCCAGGCAACCATAAGCAGTGCCCGTTACAATTGCGCCAGGTGTTTTAACGCCGCCTTCCTGCAGGCATTCCATCGCTGCGGCCACGCCCATGCGTATGATGCGGCTCATCCTCCTTATCTGTTTCACATCAATGAATTCCTTGTAATCAGGCTCTATGCAGGCCAGGCGGTTACCGGCATACGCAACAGGCTCCGTTAAGAACGGCGGATGACCAAAGGTCTTCTGTGCTGATATATTTCCTGTTGCCCGTATGTACATTATTATACTTTAGAAAAGATCAGTGATGAACAATTACCTCCAAATCCAAAAGAGTTGGAAAGCACATGCTTTACTTTTATATTTTTTGAAAATTCTGTTTCTACATTAAATGGCAGGTCCTTCATCGGCGTTTGCAAACGAAGGTTCGGATAAATAATTCCATGCTGCAATGAGAGCACAGAGAATACCGCTTCTATTCCTCCGCTGGCACCTAGTGTATGCCCTGTAAATGTTTTGGTGGAACTCATTTTTGGATAATGCGGGTCAAACAATCTTTTGATGGCCGTGCCTTCTGCGATATCATTGTTCTGCGTACCAGTGCCGTGAAGGTTGATATAATCAATATCGCCTGGTTCTAAACCACTCTTCTTTAATGCGCCACTCATAGCAAGAAATGAACCCGTTCCATCCGGCGAAGATGCAGTTTGATGATAAGCGTCATTGGCATTACAATAGCCGCTTAATGTAATTGTTGGTTTTTTCTTTAAAGTGGCCGCAATTTTTTCTGATACCAGGACAACATAACCTGCGCCCTCGCCAAGGTTGAGGCCCCTGCGGTTCTCATCAAAGGGCTGACAGAATTGCTCATCCAATATCATCAGCGTATTAAAACCGTTGAGCGTAAATTTTGTAAGAGAATCTGTTCCGCCGGCAACAACAACATCGAGAATATTATTTTTTATAAGCCTTGCGCCAAAGAAAATGGAATTGGCTGAAGATGAGCAGGCCGTGCTGATGGTAGTGATATAATCTTTGATGCCGAGCTTATCAGCAACGAGCTCGCTAACGCTCCCGCATTCGTGATTTACCACATCACGTAGTCTTCCCTTTGTATTATCACGAAAAAATTCTGTAAAAAATCTTTCTGTTTTATCCATGCCGCCAACAGAATTGGCAGAAATAAAACCGGTACGCAGTGAATTTATATTTTCAATGCCTGCATTATCCATCGCTTCTTTTGCAGCGATCATGCTCAATAAAGCAGTGCGGCTTTTTGTTTTGGGCAAACCTGCAAGTGCTGCAAGCTCATCATTGCTCAACTTTACTTCGGCAACCGGGAGCCTGTCCCTGTGTACAGAATCAAACCAATGCATATGCTCCATCCCTGCCCGGCTGTTTTCCAGGGCATCAAGACATTCAGCGACATTTTTTCCTATCGCCGAAATGATACCTGTACCGGCAACAAAAACGGGTTGATTCATTGATTATACCTTCTGTGCCTGGTGGGCAGTAATATATTCGGCCATTGTTCTTACGGAATAGAATACTTTAGGACCCTCATCCGCATTGGAAAGCTTGATCTTATAATTTTGCTGTAACAGAACGATCAGTTCCAGCGCATCGATAGAATCCAGGCCCAGGCCCTCGATGAACAATGGCTGGTCATCACCGATATCTTCGGGTTTCACATCCTGTAAATTCAACTGGGCAATGATCTGTGTTTTCAGATCCGACATTAATTTATCCATTTTCTAACTGGTATATTTTATTTAAATTCTCTTTTGTAAACAAAGTTCCTTTGCCCGCTGCATCCTTTTCGATCAAAAACAGCGCTGCTTTATACTTATTATCCAGCAACTCCACCCAGCCGCAAACACAGGCCTGCAAGATATTATTATTAATCAGGTTGCTCACATATTGTTTAATAAATTCCGCGTCAAATTTTTCAAATATAAAAAAAGCATTCTCTCCTTTGAACCCTTGACGGATACAGATCTCACCCATTACAATATTTGGCAGCGTGTAAACAAATAATGCCGGGCTTGCAATGTCTTTGGCTGTTTCATAATATTTTATATCGGTATCCAGGCTGGAGCTTGCGTTGGAAAGCACCACCCCGATGTTACCCGGCTTGTACTTTTCCTTCAGAAAACTATCTGCCAATAATATTTCATTTGCCAGCCACCCAAGTTTACTAAGGTTATCCATCTTGTAAAACTTGGGATATTTTATTTCAAAATGCTGGTATACAGAAAGCAGGAAGGCTGGCAGGTCAGTATTTTTATTCTCAAACAGCAGCCCTTCATTTTTATAAACAACATGGTCATTGATGATACAACTGGCCGTTATGTAAATATCTCCTGGCAATGATTAACAGTTTTATTTTGTACTTATCGAATCTCTCAGCTCGATGAGGCGGGCAAGCTTATGTAAAGCTGTTTTATGGTCTTTTACATAAGGGTTAGTCGTATCCCATACATAACCGGCCAATACCGAACATATCATGCTTTTAATTTCCGGAACCTGGTTATCGGCAAAGAAGATCGTATCCAGTGTGCCTTCATACCATGCCATTACATAAGAACGGAAAGTATTAATGCCCTGCATCATCGGCTCTGTATATTCTTTGATCCAGTCAAAATTCTCTCCGTTCAATTTACGGATGACGAGCTTTGCTGCCATCTGGCTTGATACTGTTGCCAGGGTAACCCCTGATGAAAAAACAGGATCCAGGAATTCAGTAACATTTCCTGTAAGTACAAAACCATCCCCGAAAAATTTATCCGTGGTGGTTGACCAGGATTCCAATACCCTTGGCTCAAAAACAAGTTCAACATCTTTGAAACGCTCGCTTAAATAAGGCTCGTCTGCAATAAGTGCCCGGAACTGTTCTTCATTTGTTCCTTCATATTCTTTGAAAAATTCAGGATCGCCAACATAGCCCAGCGATGTGACGCCATTTGAAAAAGGTATTATCCATATCCAGACGCCCTTTTTATGTACTACGATCGTAATACGGTTGGGTTCATCGGCCATTGACCGCTTAACATCAACCGTGTGTGCGAACTGGGCCCTGCGTGGTGCAAGGTTGGATGGCTTATCAAGATTGAATAATTTTGGTATCACCCTTCCATAACCACTTCCGTCAACAATAAATCTTGCGGCTATCTCTGTTTTATTCCCGTTTATATCCTCCACCGTTGTTACCGAATCTGATCCATTGAATACAATTCCTGTTACTGTAGTTTCATATTCAACCGGCACGCCCATTTTTTCTACCGTATCTGCAAGCGTTTTGTCAAACTCCGCCCTTGGCACCTGCCATGTCCAGTTCCAGCCCGGTGTGTATTGGTCTGCAAATAAATAATCGCAGATCTTGCCATTCTTTACAAACTTGGCCCCGAATTTTTCCTGGAAATTCTTTTCTTTAACCGCTTCCACAAAACCGGCTTCTGTCAATGCTTCCATGCAACGCGGTAATAAACTTTCGCCTATCACAAAACGGGGGAATTTTAGTTTCTCCACGATCTTCACTTTGAAGCCTGCTTTATTAATAATAGAAGCCGCAACAGTACCTGCCGGCCCTGCCCCAATCACAAGCACATCTACTTTTTCTGTCTTCATCAGTATAATTTTAATTTCTTTTTTAATGTGTTGTTTTACAACTTGCGGTTGGTGGGGACACCAACCGCGGCCATCGCCGTGGCCGGTGTCTCACCGGCCGCTCTCTTATCCCGAAATATTATTTCAATACTACAACAACTTTCTTTTTTTACATTTCAACAAGGTCTGGCTTAAGCCGATATGGTCAACCTGTTCAACAATATCAAAACCGGCTCGTTCAATACACTTTAAAAAGGTCTCGGCACTGTACATCTGGCTGTTGCCATTTGCCAGGGCCGTAAAATAAATAGACGTCTGCTGAAGGCAAAAGGCTGCTATCTCGAATTTTTGCCTGTCCCAGAATGGTTCGAGTATGATCACCTGGCCGTTATCATCCAGCGCTTCATGACACCTTTTTAAAATAGAAACAATTTCATCTTCAGAAAAACAATCCAGGAACTGGCTCATCCAGATGGCGTCAAATCCTTTCGGGAATTTAACGGCCTCATCTAAAATATTCACCGGTAAAAAAGATACGCGGTCGTTTAGGCCAAGCTGCTCAATTCTTTTCTTTGCAACATTCAACTGGCCGGGCAGATCCATGATGGTGATATGAATATCGGGGGCAAAGCTGGATGAAGCAATAGCCCATTTGCCGGTATTGCCGCCGATGTCGAGGATGTTCTTTACGCCATTTTTATATACCTGTTCCAATACCAGCGGGAAGGCATCATCAGAAAAAAAGTGATCAAAAGCAAACCAGCTTTTTTGTACGTGCTCGGGCAATTGCGATAACCCTTCATAAATGGTTTGCCATTCTCCAAATTCCTTAAGCCCTACCGCTTTACCGGTCTTTATACTTTCTTCCAGGTAAAAAAGCCCTTTATAATTTACATCATGCACAAAATCCATATTGGTTTTTGTGAGCGGGTCATTTAAAATAAAATATCCGGTCTTACCCAGTGTATATTTTTTGTCATTCACAAGCACCAGTCCAAGGCTTAAGCCTGACTCCAGCAAAACCCTTACGCCATACAAAGGCAGCTTTACCTTTTCCGCAATTTCCTCAATTGTTATTCCTGTTTTATCATTATCCTCCACCAGCTTTAATATTCCTGTATTCCTGAGTACCCTTGCCGCCTGGAAAATAACAGGGCCGAATGCGATCCATTGTGCAGCTTCTTTGGCTTCGAAAGCTGACTTTTTATCTTTGGAAAAAAATTTCATGAATTAATAAATCGTTTTAAGTGGTTAAATAATTATTGTTTACTGAATATCACCGCCGCATTACAACCTCCGAAACCCGAAGCTGTTTTAAGGCAGTTTTGTAAAGGCGTTTTATATAATGAAGTACAAATGTTTACCGGCTGCGTTACGCCCATCTCCCGGAATCCCATTGTTGGTAACACAATATTTTCTTTCATGGAATGAAAAGAAACAATTGATTCTATCAGTCCCGCTGCGCCGAGTGTATGGCCATAATAAGCTTTTAAACTGTTTACGGGAACAGTTTGCATATTCGCCATGGTGATGGCCTTTGCTTCCATCTCATCATTATAAACAGTAGCCGTGCCATGAGCGGAGATAAGATCGATCTCTGCTGAAGAAAGTCCTGCTTCCTTCAGTGCATTGGTTATTGCCTGGTTCAATTCTTCACCGGTACGTGAAGGGCCGGAGATATGGTTGGCATCATTGCTTACAGCGCCTCCCGTAATTTTTATTCCTTTGGAATGTTTTTTATTGGAGCTGAGAATAACAGTGGCGGCACCCTCGCCTAAATTTATCCCGTTCCTTGCCGCATCAAATGGTTTGCACATTTCATTGCTTACTGCCTGGAAAGACTGAAAGCCCGATAAAACAAATTTTGAGATAACATCAGCGCCGGCGATCACGGCATTTTCATATTGACCCGACCGGATCAGCCGCATGCCGGTGATCATTGCCAATATGCCCGAGATACAGGCATTGGAAATGATGACGGGCTGGTTTGCAAATTTAAAATGATCAGCCACCAGTTTTGCAGAAGTATTTAATGATATCCTTGTTTGCAGATCGCTGTTGCAGGTTCCCGTTTCAAGCAGGCTTATATTTCCTTTTGTTGAAGAAATGATGAGCACGGTCTTTTTATCACCTGCATTTATCCCGCTGCCCGCCAGTGCATCACTGATAGAAGCGATGAGCAGCTTTTCAAATTTGGTATAATTATTTTCAGCATCATTGATAAAATTCTCCTGCCTGCCGAATAAGGAAGCATAAAAAGGTTGTTCAGACATGGCGGCATCCTCGTGTCTTTTTACACCCGATACCGATCTTTTGAGCTGCTCAAAATTTTCCGCAGAATTTAAACCCAGTGGAGATAGAATATTATCCGAACTTATAAAAATGTCTGTCATAGTTTTTAAAAATCATTACTACTTCGCTTACGCTGCAAAGTACCCGTTAAACCAGGTCCTGTTTCTTTTTCCATTCTTCAAAAAACGGCGGGTTGGATAATTGAAGAACAGAACCCTCTTTATCTAAAAAAACCTGGACAGAAGAACCCGTTGCTACCAGTTCATTTGTTGCCGCATTGAACAGCCGGTATGTAAATTTCATCTTTGCCGCTTCGCTGGGAATGAATTTGGTCTCTACAATTACCCGGTCGCCATAACGCAGTGAGCGTTTATAATCACACTGCACGCTTACCACGGGTATTACAAAACCATGTTTGTATACTTCGAGATAACCAAGGCCATGCATATTACCGAATGCTTCTCTTCCATCTTCGAAGTAACGTATATAATGACCATGCCAGACGATGCCCAGCGGGTCGGCCTCATTAAAACGTACCAATACTTCTGTGCGGGTGCTCAATTTCTTCATAAAATATCAGCTCGAGGTGCCATATTTGGCTTTCCATTCCTTGTATCTTTTCTTTTCTATATCCTCCAGGGTTTTTTTAATAGTAGAGGCCCAATAATTGCGGTCTCCAATACCACCGGCTTTATTTTCAAAACGCTCTGACATGAGCACCTTCTTTGTTTTCATATCGATCAGTACCGCCCACACAGAAGCTTCACCACTTTTAGCCAGCTTTTTCATTCCTTCCATTACAAATACTAAGCCGATACCCGTTTTATCTCTGAGGTTCAATCCTCTTACAAGTGAGGCTATATCACCTTCTTTTAAACGATAGAAATCTTCGGTATTGGCTGAAAGTATTTCTTCTGCATTTATTTTTTCATTCCTTGCGTTAACGGCACTGAGATCACTGCCTACATGGCTCTTGTGAAAAGCCCCGGCAATATCAAATTTTTTGGGATCGCCCACTATCAGGCTATTAATGGCGGGATATACTTTGTTCCGGATATCAAAGGAATTGGCATCGGCGTCGTTGATCAGTCTTGCCTTTGTAAAATCGACCCCCAGGTAAGTGAGTTTCATTTCACTGTTGTTAAAGAATTCATTCAGTGTTTGCGAAACTGCTGTTTTGGAAAAACCGGAAAGCAATAAAACGATGAATAGCCAGTTAAATTTGGAAGTAGATTTCATAACAATAATTTTTACTGATTTATAATATATATCTTCATTTCGCATTGGGCCAATAGTGTCCCGTTGCAGGTGATCTTCCCGGATATTATCGAAACATCAAAAATCTGGTTTTCTATTGTAATTTCAGTTATTATTTTATCCTTTATTTTAGGAAAGCCGGTTACCAACAGGTTTTTAATCGCTCCAATATAACCCAATCTTACCGGCTCGCCGCTGGTTTGCGAAATATAGCCCGCCCTTGCTGCCGCAGTTTGTGCGATATTCTCTACCAGGCCCGGTTCCTTAAATTCCCCATTTTCAACAAAGATATTATCTGCTCTTATGGTAAAGCACGTTCGTGTGACGGTTTCATCAAAGTGCAATAATTCATCGATCATTACAAAGGGCGGCCTTTGCGGAATGAAGGATTCGATATTTTGTTTCGAGGTATCCATTATTGCTTATTGCCAGAAATTATAATAATTAAACCATTGTTCAGGATATTGCTTTAGCTTTTTTTCCATCTCTTTTGCAAAATCTCCCAGCATCTCCTGTATCACAAGGTCTTTAACAGGGCTATTGTATTCCTTTATGCCGCTTGCAAAAAAATGATAATGCAGCTTCGTTTCCTTTACTGCAAAAACAAAGGAAACGGGTACTTTGAAAGTAGCGGCCAGTAAAAAAGGGCCCAGCGGGAATCTTGCTTTCTCTCCTAAAAAATCACATGTCAGCGTTTTATTCCCTTCCATGAAGCGGTCTGCGTGCATGCAAACCAGTTCGTTCTTATTAAAAGCCTCGCTTATCGCATAAATATGAGACAGGTCATTTTTTATAACAATGATATTTACATTTCTTTTACCCGTTACCCCCTCAAGATATTGTTTTATTTGTTCATGCTCGCCATCATACAACACAATGTTGATAGGGGTTTCCAAACGTTTTAGCAGGTCGCCGGCAACATCCCAGTTGCCAATATGAGCACTGAGGAGCATCCCTCCTTTCTCCAGGGCTGCGATCTTTCTCAGGTTCTCTTCCCCGTCGAAATCAAAGCTGAATTTATTTTTGATGCCCGACATTACCACCACTTTATCAATGATGCTCTGTCCTAAAAGATAATAGTTCCTGTAAAGTTTGCCGAGAGATGAGCGTGTACCATACCCCAGCCTGCGCCGGTATAGCTTAAAAATTTGCTTCGAAGATTTAAAGGAGAACAGGAAGAAATATAAAACAACGAACCTCAGCAGGAAATAGGCCGGCAAGACACCAAAATTTTTTAATACCCATACAAAGATGCGGTACCCCAGCGGGGTGCCTTTGGACTTACCTTGCCATAAAGACATTATACCAGTTCTTTTGAATTTACCCGGGATACTACATAATCGCAAAAATCCTGCAGTGTGGTGATGTTCAGGAAGTCTTCCGGCTTAACCTTGAATGCGAAATTGCTCTCAATGACCACAACCAGGTCAATATAATCGAGACTGTCAAGGCCAAGAGTTTCTTTTAAGTTAGCTTCCGGGATAAGTTTTTCCGCTTCCACTTCAAATTCCTCGGTCAGGAAATTGTGTATTTTCTCAATAATTTCGTTATTCGTCATAGCCAGTTTTTAAATCAATTTTCTGATGATCAGGGATGAGTTTGTTCCTCCAAACCCAAAAGAGTTGGACAAAAATACAACTATATCTTTTTCAATGGTACTTTTTGCGATATTCAATTTGGCGGAATCTTCATCCGGGTTCTCAAAATTTATATTGGGTGCCACAAAGGAATTCTGCATCATTAATACAGAATATATGATCTCGCTGGCACCCGCCATCCAGCACTCGTGGCCCGTCATTGATTTTGTTGAACTTACCAGCGGCTTATGTTCACCAAAAACCTCGTTTATGGCCCTCGCTTCACTGGCATCACCCGCAGGTGTTGAGGTAGCGTGTGCATTTATATAATCAATTTCGTTTGCCTGTAAACCGGCCTCTTTCATTGCCATATGCAGGGATCGTACCGGCCCGTCAACCGTTGGGTTAGAGATATGTCCCCCATTTGATGAAAAACCATAACCTATCACTTCTCCTAAAATGGTTGCGCCCCTTCTTTGGGCCGATTCAAGGCTTTCCAGTATAACTGTAGCAGCTCCACCGCTGGGTATAAGCCCGTCGCGGTCCCGGTCAAACGGGCGGGAAGCTTTTGTTGGGGTTGATTCGTGAACAGAGAAGGCCGACAAGGCATCAAAAGTTCCCATTGACAAATGGTTGATCTCCTGTGCACCCCCGCAAACAATACAATCCTGTAATCCTGTTTTTATGAAATGATAACCCAATCCTATGGAATGTGAGCCGCTGGCGCAGGCGGCGCTTATCGTAAAGTTCACGCCCCTTAATTTAAAAATGGTGGCCAGGTTCATGGTTACGGTTGAGTTCATAGTTTGAAATACCGCACCCGAACCAACCAGCATCGTATCCTTTTTATCCCTGATGATATCATTCGCTTCAATAACTGCTTTGCCGGAACTGTCATTGCCATATAAGATCCCTATTTCATTAGCTGCTATATAATCGACGTCGATGCCTGCATTTTGTAAAGCCTCAATTGTTGCCAGGTATGCATACTCTCCCTGTTCGGGAAGCATGATACGTGCCCTCCTGTCTAATACGCCTTTCAGATCGGGCTTTTCAACAAACCCTGTAAGCCCCGACCTGTACCCATATTCCTTGCGCACGGGATCCATGATGATGCCGGACCTTCCTTTATATAGAGAGTCCCTTACCTCGTCAAGATTTTTTCCTATGCAGGAATAAATGCCCATGCCTGTTATAACAACTCTGTTCATATACACGAATTATGCGAATTGCACTAATTACACGAATTTTTACTTTTTGACTTAAGAGTACAATCCTCCATTCACCGATATAACTTCCGCAGTAATATATGCCGCTTCGGCTGAAGCTAAAAAACCAACCGTATGCGCAACTTCTTCCGGGGTTCCAAACCGCTTCAGTGGAATAAGATTCTTCAATTCATTTTCATTCAGGCCCTCTGTCATATCTGTTTTAATAAAGCCCGGGGCTACGGCATTTACCGTGATGCCTTTTCTTCCTATCTCCTGTGCAAGCGCTTTTGTTGCACCGATGACACCGGCTTTTGCCGCTGAATAATTTGTTTGTCCCGGCAAACCTTTAAGACCCGAAAGAGAAACGATATTGATGATCCTTCCGTATTTTTTCATCAGCATGCTGTTCACTACCAGTCTCGTTACAGAAAAAAAACCGCCAAGGCTGGTATCAATAACGCTGTCCCATTGCTCATCCTTCATCCACATCATCAATGTATCTTCTCTTATGCCGGCATTGTTTACCAATACCTCGATAATTTTTTCTTCATTCTTTTCCATCCAGCCACCCAGTGCCGCTTTTACCTGGCCCCTGTCTGAAACATCAAACTGGATTATTTCTCCGTCAACACCTTTTGCTTTAACCAGGGAAAGTGTATTGTTGGCTTCGTCCGCATTTGACTTATAATTTATAAGTACATTATATCCCATCTCTGCCATCTTAATGCAAATGGCCCTGCCAATTCCCCTCGACCCTCCTGTAACTAGTGCGAATTTCATTTATATTATTCCCGGTTTTTAATTTTTCTTATGAAGCAACCTGTGCCGGAACAATTCCCAATTTGAAAGAGATAACGGGGTCTGATTTTTCAAAATATTTCCTGATCTTTTCCAGGTCTTTATATTTAGGCTTGTCCTCGATGAATTTTGGAAATATCTTCCTGATCTCTGTATAGATCCGCAGCGTTTCAGATGACAGCCTGGGTGTGCATTCCAGGTAATCAATGGCCTGCAGTACCGTCATCATCTGTATGGCCAGCACTTCAAAAGAATTATCAATTACCCTTTTTGTCATTAACGCCGCGTTGCAGCCCATGCTCACAATATCCTGGTTATCGTTATTGTTGGGTATGCTGTGCACATACATTGGAAAAGACAGCGTTTGGTTTTCCGCCACCGTAGATGTCGCGGTAAACTGCATACCCTGCATCCCGAAGTTGAAACCAAGAACACCCAGGTTCACAAATGGGGGGAATTTCTGGTTAAGTTTTTCATTCAGCAGGTAATTCAACTGCCTTTCTGAAAGCATGGATAATTTTGTAATGGCTATTTTCAATTTGTCCATTTCCTGTGCAACATAATCGCCATGGAAATTTCCGCCATGAAAAATATTCTGGTTCTCATGATCGATCACCGGGTTATCATTTACCGAATTCAATTCATCCACCACAACCCGCTCTGCGTGGCAAATGGTATCGTAAATGGGGCCCAGTACCTGCGTAACGCAACGCAGGGAATAATACTCCTGTACCTTATCCTGGAAAACTTCCTGGTCAAGCTTTTCGGGGTTATATAAATGTTCGGAGCGGTTGCGTATCATTTTACTGTCCTTCAAAATATCACGCAATTGTGCAGCAACCCTGTTTTGTCCCCTGTGTTTTTTAACGATGTTCAGTTCATAAGAATAATGATCGTCAAATGCCTCAACGATCTCGTTGATCATTGCCGATAACATTACTGACCATTCCAGTAATTTCTGGGCCTGGATGATGTTCACCATCCCGATGCCCGTCATGGCCGAAGTACCATTTAAAATGGCCAGTCCTTCACGTATCTGTATGTCGAGAGGCTTTATTTTGAATTTTTTAAATATTTCTGCTGTAGGGCGAACTTCTCCCTCATGTATCACTTCGCCTTCGCCAATTAAAACCAGTGCAAGATGTGCCAGTTGAACCAGGTCGCCACTGGCGCCAACCCCACCGTGCTCAAAAATGCAGGGCGTTATGTTTTTATTGATAAGTTCCTTAAGTAATTCAACCGTTTGGGTATGCACCCCGGAATAACCCTGCATAAGGCTGTTCAGCCGGGCCAGCATCACGGCCTTCACCATGATCGGCGTCATCAGGTTTCCACCCCCCGAGCTATGACTCCTGATCAGGTTATACTGGAGCTGCAGCATATTCTCTTCACTCACTTTGTACTGGGCCATGGGGCCAAAGCCCGTATTGATGCCATAGATGAGTTTATTGGAAGAGAATTTCTGTAAGAACCGGAAGTTAATGTCCACTTTTTCAACGGTCTGCTCATCCAAAACAACGGCCTTTTCCTTGAACAGGATATCTGAGAAACTATCTAAGGAAAGTGCCCTATCTCCAACATGTACCATATCCGATTTTTTTACTACGAGTATATTAGGTGACTAAACAGGTAAAATTATATTAAAGATTCCAAATTTTTCCCTTTTGGCCCCCCCGGGGCTGAAGATATAAATATATCATATATTAAAATTGCGGCTTGAGGGTATTTTTTTACAGAAGAAAATGATATACTTTTATTTCATTAAATCACTTTATAAAACGACCTATCAAATGAAACTCATTACAGGTGCTTTGGCTGTTTTGGCCATTAGTTTCAGCTCTTTAAGCGCTGATGCACAGAAAATCAAAACCACAGAAGGTGACGTATCTGCTTTAAAAAGCGAGTCTTCTGTGAATATTGAATTTACTTACGACAATATTTCAGTAGGCAAATTTGCTAAAGAAGAGGACTATATTAAAAAGAAAACTGACGAATATAACAGCAAAGAACCCGGAAGAGGCGATACCTGGGCAAAAAGCTGGATCAGCGACAGGCAGGCAAGATATGAGCCCAAATTCATTGACCTTTTTACTTTGTCCAGTGGTATGACTGTAAAAAAAGATGCTAAATACACAATGATATTTAAGACCAAATCAATAGAACCGGGTTATAATATTGCGGGAGGAATGATGATAGGGGGAAGGAAAAATGCACAGGTAGATGCGGAACTATGGATAGTAGAAACTGCTGACAGGAGTAAAACAATTGCTGTAATAACAGTAGAAAATGCACCTGGTGGAACATGGGGTGGTTATGATTATGATACCGGCACCAGGATCGCAGAATCCTATGCAATTTCAGGTAAAAGGCTTGGAAAGTACATCAAATAAGCTTTTCTTAAATTTATAGGTTAAAGACTTCCTTTTGCAGGAAGTCTTTATTTTTGCCGGAACTTAAAACCTAAACCAGACCAATGAAGATCATTAAAGCATCTGTGGCGCTTATTGCCTTCTTATTTATTTTTACCGGTATTAATGCCCAGGAAGTTAACCTGGCAAAGGGCGACCTCTCCATTTTACAAAACGAGACTACTGTCAATATCGAGTTCACCTATGATAAGATGACCGTAGGAGACGATGGCAAAGAAGCGGATTATATCAAAAGAAAAAGGACCGAGTATAACGACAAAGAAAAAGGAAGCGGGGAGATATGGGCGGCCAAATGGGAGCTTGATAAAAAAGAGAAATATGAACCTAAGTTCATACTCGGCTTCACCAACCTCAGCAAAATGACGGTAAGTGCCGACGCCAAATACACGCTGATCTTTAATACAAAAGCATTGGAGCCGGGTTACAGTATTGGTGTTTCCAAGAGAAATGCCGGGATCGACGGAACAGTAACCATTGTTGAAACCGCCAACAGGGCAAAAAAACTCGTCACCCTGAATGTTGAAAGGCCTGCCGAAAATAAATGGCGGGGCGCAGCTTTCGATGCAGGATCAAGAATTGCCGATGCTTATTATTTAAGCGGGCAGAAGACCGGCAAATTCATTAAATCTAATAATAAATAAATATTCCCGTTTACCGTTTAACCTTTATTAACCAACGCCGCGATAGCGGCACAACAACTATTATGAAATATTCATTCCTCGTCGCTGCTTTGTTAGTGACAACCTGTTCATTTGGACAGAGTAAAAAATTCGATTTTAAACTGGGTTCAGAATTTGAGCTGCCCCGGAAATCAGAAGACCTTTCATTTTTTGGCAACCAAAAAGATGGGGTAGTCAATCTTTCCCTGAAGAAAGATGAACTGATCATTGTTCGGTTTGACCCAAAAAACATGGAGCAAACAAACGAAAAAATTATTGAATTACCGGAAGCTACCAGGAATTTCAACAGTGAAATAGTTACTGATTTTAAAAGTAATAATTATTTCTGGCTGCACAGTGACTGGGATAAAGATGCCAAATCAGAAACACTGTATTTTGATAAGCTTGACGTTAATGGCGCTAAGTTAACAAATACCAATACCAGGATGTTTGAAACTACAAAACTGACCGGTGACTTAACCAGTACAGGCCTTTACCAGTTTAAGATCGATAATAAATATAAATTCAATTATGATGCCGATCACAAAAAATTGCTGGTAAGCTACAGGTTGTGGCCCGAAGAGAAAAATGATAAAAAGAATTATGACGTTATTGGCCTGCAGGTTTTTGATGAGAACATGAATAAACTATGGGGCGGCGAATTCACTATGCCTTACACCGAACAGATCATGGATAATTCTGATTTTTCCATTGATGGCAATGGCAATGCCTATATGCTGGCCAAAGTTTATGATTCGGATAAAAGGCAGGAAAAAGATAAAGAGACCGGCATGCCTGCCTATCATTACGAAGTATTGAAATTCATGAAAGGCAACAAGAAAATAATTTCTGCAACCCTTTCACTGGAGGATAATTTTATTCATGAAACATCATTAATAGAAAATCTCCAGCATGAAATGATCATTGCCTGTACCTACAGCAAAAAATCAAATAAAAGATCAGCAAGCAATGGAACTGATGGCGTATTTCTTGCTTCACTGGATCAAAATAATAAAGTAGTAAAATATAAGAACGGCTATTATGAATTCCCGCTGGCTGACCTGCAGAAATTTGAGTCGGCAAGAAGCAAAAGGAAAATGGAAAAAAAGGAGGACAAGGATGACTATGAAGCGCCAAATTTAGTTGTGCGTGATATTGTAATCGAGAGCGATGGCAGTGTGATGATGGTGCTGGAAGAATACTTTAAAGTTGTTCGCAGATCATACAGCAGCAGGGGGCAGGTAACCACCCACACTACCTTTTATTACGAAGATATAATTGCCGGGAAGATCAATGCGGGTGGCAAATTTGAGTGGCTACGTAAAATACCTAAAAAGCAAAGAGGTTCAACTACAAGTTACTCTTACACGATAAATTATAATTTACCGGGCACCATGGGTTTTAAACTGGTGGCTGATGCAACCGGGTATTATTTCTTATACCTCGACAATAAAAAGAATATGGATATTACTGAAGACGAGGTTCCAAAATATCATGTGGATGGAGCCGGTGGCCAGGTCGTGGTATCCAAATTAGACTATGCCGGTGTTATCACTAATAAAGAATTGTTATTTGATACAAGAGAAGAAGATGTAAGGGTTTATCCCGCCAAATTCTCAAGGATCAATGGCAACCAGTTCATTGGCAGGGCACAGGTTAAGAAAAACGTTTACCAGCCTTTGCTGATAACCGTAAAATAATTTTCAAACGTCATTCTTGCAAAAAAGATCCCGAAGGCGGGATCTTTTTTGTTATATGTATATTGATCAATGGTGGGTTTTTAGTCCATCAACCAGCTATATTAAGAAATCTATTATATAAAAAGCAGTAATAAAAACAGCTGTTATTCCGTTAGCCTCTGTTACGTATAAAACCACAGCACCTTAAAAAATCTAACCCGCTATGAAAATGAGAACCTATTCTTTATTAAAGCATAACCTTAATCTTGCATTCCTGTTCTTGACTGTATTAACGCTGTTGGTTTCCTGCAGCAAGAGCGATACCCCGGTTCCACCAGTTCCCCGCGAAGAATTTGTAGACTATACCGTTAACGGGGCACTCATATCAATTAATCCCGCGGTTAGAGGTAAAGTGCTGCACGAAACCGACGTGATGTATCCAAACTCCCTGTATATAGAAGCTACTGACGGTGTAAATGGCGCAGATCTTTTTTTCCGGTTTAGTGATCAAAACATCAGCGTGGGAAGCAACCAGGATTTATACCATATTATGAACGGTGATGTTATTGGATTTCCTATAATGCCGGCAACCCCTATCCAGGTGCATATTACCGAGTATGGTAGCATAGGGCAGTTCATCAGTGGTAATTTCACCGGCACAGTTCATGATTTCATTACTCCTGCTACGCCATATCTTGTTACCTGTAATTTCAGGGTGAAAAGACAGTTCTGATAAAACGAATTTTTATCCCAATAAAATCCTCTTATGAAAAAAGTTTTATTAATACTTGCGTTATTTATTAACTGCAGTTTACTTTCTGAAGCACAGTTCAAACAAATTGCACAAGGACCAACATTCACGGAACCTGAAGAAGGCTATGCAAAGATCCTGCAGATGAAAAATGGATCTGTATTTTATTTATCTACTTATTTTAAGACCGGTATCGATATCCGCATATATGACGCTGCCCATGCTCAAAAAGTAGTTACAGGCATTACACCTTCATCAAAAATTACAAAATTCCAGGAGGTAGAAAGTATTTTCGAAATAAATAATGACATCATTTTGTTTCTTAGCGACATTGATGATCATGCGCCGGTCCTGTACAGGCTAACCATCGATGGTAATACCGGAAAATTAAAGGAAGAAAAAACGATCGCCACGATGAAAAAAGCCGGTGGCCAATTGGTAAATACTGCTGATATCAGGTTTTTTTCTGTCAGCAAAGACCCCGACAGTGATAACTATGCTATAGCTTTTTACAATATGAGTGAACCGGAAAGGGAAAAACGGCTTGAAATTGTTCACTATGGAAATGACCATACGGAGATCAGCAGGGTCTTTTGTATTTCTCCGGATGTTGATCGCAGTTTTTTACTTTATATGAACATGACGGTTATTAATTCAGAGAAAGTATATGCCTTCCTCTTTTCAACTAAAGAAAAGTATTTCTTCGCAAAGAAGGGAAATGTGCTAATGGCAACTATTGAGAAAGGGTCGGCATTAAATTATTCCAAAGTAAATTTTCCTGATGACCTGTTAGTTAAAGGTGGTCTTTCCAGGTATAACCCTGTTACAAAGAACATCATCCAGTTTACCCTGGCGAAGGTAAATTTCTCCGAGTATGCTATTTACGCAACAATAATAGACCCGGTTACAAAAAAGATGCAGTTGATGACAGACCTTGGGTCGGGTGAAAAAATGAATGCGGCATACAAGGAAAGGTTTGACAAAAAAAATGGCTATTCGGGAATGCCACAAAACCTGATCATCAATGACGATGGTGGCTTTTCTGTTCTTTACGAAGAGATGATGGTGCAAACACAATCGGGTCAGTATGGAGGGCGTATTGACACCAAATTAGGGAAAGTAGCAGTTGTTACCTATGATAAAAACGGTGATGTTGTTTCAAGCTACCTGGTTCCAAAAGAACACTGGAACATCTTCCAGGGATTAGCTCCATTCTATCTTTCAAGAAGAGAAGGTACTGCCCAGCAACTTTACAGGGGTAACCAGTATAAATCCTTTGTTTACCTGAATGGCACAAATAAAAATTATGTTTTGTTCAATGATTCCGAAAGAAACAATGAAGTTAAAAAAGATAAATTTTTTGAAGTAGAGCGTATAAGTGATTGCGATGCTTTCATGTACAAACTTAACGGAAATGAAATTTTTCCGAAAAGGGAATACGCTTTTGGTAAACCGGCAGATGCCAAAGAGCATAACCTGCTGATGTATTCGATTTCTGATTATGATAAGAAAAATAACGTGTACGTTACTTTAAGGCTGGATAAAGAGACAAGAACAAGTAAAGATGTAAAACTGGTTTGGTTACAGCCACAATAATTTTTCAGTCGTCATTGCGAACGAAGTGAAGCAATCTTCTAATTAGGAGATTGCTTCGTCGTACCCTGCCTGCCGGCAGGCAGGCTCCTCGCAATGATGTTTTCATTACAGTAAATCATGTAAGTAATCACCATCATTAGGGTTATTTAACCATGTACTATTCCCATTTTTTTCATAATTTAGAATTAGTTGACCTCTTTCTTCCCAATCTTCAATTACTCTTACCCCGTCTAAAACGCAAAGAAAACTGAACACACCCATATCCACAGATCGGGCAACAATTTTCATTACCATTTCTTTATCATGCTGGTTAAGTTCTTTAAACCAGGCGGAGGATTCAAGAAGCTTAGGGTCTGGTTGTCTACCAGGAGGATTTAGTAAAATGGATTCAACACCCTTAATTGCTCCTTCTACAACCACTAATTTTATCGCTTCAACAAATTCTTCTTTATTCATATCGAAATTTCTGGTTTACTTCCGGATGTTTGTGTTTATTTTATAATGACGTTTTTATTACCAAGCTATGCTTTCTATGCTACTATGTGGTTCAAAACTAATTCCTCCTGTCAATAAACTTCACCGCCTTCCTTCCGGATTCGGGGAACTGTATCTTCTGTATCTGCTCCAGCGAAACATATTGTATGCGTGGGCTCACCCTTAGCTTGGCCTGCAGGTAGGCCCTTATTTTGCGGTCCGTCTCTTTATCATTGTTTACCGGTAAAAGGTGCAGGGTCACCTGGTCCATGCCAATTTCATTGCTGTACACTTCTGCTACATAATCTTTAATGTCTTCCATTTCATTCATCATGTCGAACAATGCAGGCGGGTAAAGCGTGGTGCCCTTGAATTTTATCATCTGCTTTTTTCGGCCAACGATGGGCGATAGCCTTAAAGTGTTTCGGCCGCAGGCGCAGGGCGTATCATCATACACACATATATCTCCTGTTTTATAACGAAGCAGGGGCATGCCTTCAACACCAAGGGTAGTAATGGTTACTTCTCCCGGCTGTCCTGCTGTTACGGGCTTATTCATTTCATCCAGTAATTCCACGATCAATAATTCCGGCTGAAGATGGCCACCCTTGCATTCACTGCATTCCGTGAATGCGGTTTGCATTTCTGTAGAAGCGTAAGTGGAGAATAATTTTATATGCCAGACATCGGTAATTCTTTTGCCCAGTGTGTTCAGTGTAAAATCGGTGTTGCGGATATTCTCACCAATGCAAATAGCTTTCCTGACCGATGTGCTGTTGACGTCGATATGGTGCTCATAAGCATATTCAATAAGCTTTAGTATGAATGACGGCACGGCAACGATGGCTGTTGGCTTCAATCGTAAAATGGTTTCCCATTGCAATGAAGGCACACCCGGACCCAGTCTTATTACGCCTGCGCCCAACTTCCTGATACCGGAATAATAAGCCATGCCCGCCATGAATTGCCGGTCCATGGTAAGCATCAGTTGATATATATCATCTGCCGAACCGCCGGCGCTTACAAAAGAAGAATATTCATTGTAGGTAAGACGATCGAGATCATTTTCAGTAAGGGCAATGGTAACAGGACTTCCCAATGTTCCCGAAGTAGAACTATATTCAATGATCTTATTGCGGGGCACGCATAAAAAATCATCATTGCGCTGTTGCAGGTTTTCTTTAAGGGTAATGGGGATCACTGAAAGGTCCTCGATGGTCTTTATACCTTTTACATTGAACCTCGCCTGGGTGAACAACTCTTTATAAAAGGGAGAATATTCATTAAGATAAGTAACCGTTTCCTGCAGTTTTTTTTCCTGCATGGCTTTTATCTCTGCTTTGCTTTTAAATGCCGCGTCCGTTGAGTAGTTCATATGCTTTCAATTATTACCATGGCCGTGGCCATTGTTTTAAGATGAGATAGTGTTACAAATATTTTTCCCAGTTTCATATCAGCAATGGTATTTGCCGTATTGCCCAAAAGCCTGATCTCCGGCTTTCCTTCTTCCGCATTATAAATTTCCACTTCATTAAATGCTGTTCCATTCCTCCAGCCCCTGCCTATTGCTTTAAAAAATGCTTCCTTGGCTGCAAAGCGTGCGGCATAGTGTTCATACTTCATCGCTTTGTTCTCGCAATAATCAATTTCGTGTTGCGAAAATACCAGGTCACGGAACCCGGATTTATTTTCCATCCTGTCCGCTACCCTTTCTACTTCAATCATATCGATGCCGATGCCAAATATCATTGCTATTTTTTTCCGGTTTTTTATCCATCCATGGTTCGTGTCTCCACGGACCATTTGCATTCATTCTGTCGTTCCGATTCCGGTCCGTGAGGACACGAACCGGGGCTACGGGAGTTTTTTCAGTTTTTCTCTATTCCATGGTTCGTGTCTCCACGGACCATCTTCTTTCATTCGTTGTCCCGATTCCGGTCCGTGAGGACACGAACCGGGGCTACGGGAGTTTTTTCAGTTTTTCTCTATTCCATGGTTCGTGTCTCCACGGACCATCTTCTTTCATTCGTTGTCCCGGTTCCGGTCCGTGAGGACACGAACCGGGGTTACGGGAGTTTTTTCAGTTTTTCTCTATTCCATGGTTCGTGTCTCCACGGACCATCTTCTTTCATTCGTTGTCCCGGTTCCGGTCCGTGAGGACACGAACCGGGGCTACGGGAGTTTTTTCAGTTTTTCTCCATTTCATGGTTCGTGTCTCCACGGACCATCTTCTTTCATTCGTTGTCCCGATTCCGGTCCGTGAGGACACGAACAGGGGCTACGGGAGTTTTTTATCGAGTTTCTTAATTTGATCCCTTATATGTTGCTCTTCTTTTTTTGTGGCGATTACCTTGGTCAAAGCAATTTTATAATAATTCAATGCTTCAGGATATTTTTTCTGCTTATACAATTGATCCGCAGCAAGCACATAAGCATTATAAAATTCCGGGTTGGTTATTACAAGGCTATCAGCATTAACCTGGTCTCCATCCAGTATATGTTGCTTCAATGTGCGGAAAGCCTGGAAATTTTTATAGGCTGCTGTTGTTAAGAATGTATCCGCCGCAATACTCAAGCTGCTGTCTGCGATCTCCCTGTTCTCCTTCATCCCCTGCAAAGTAAAAATTTTATTAAGATCATAGGCCACATATTCTCCCAGTTGCCAGGGCGAGGTGGATACCCATACCAGTAATTTTTTTGGTTCAAAAACAATGGAGTGATGCGCCAGCAACTGGTTAATGGCTTTTTCATTGCCCATACCGATATCGGCATTGTCCAGTCCCTTCTGGTCCCTTAAAATATTAATTGTTTTTTGAACGGTGTTCTTTCCATTGGCGTCTAAAAGCTGCATCAGTCTTTTGTAGCGGTAAGGCGATGCGCTTTCATTCATCTGCTCTGTATTCTTCTTTGAGCCTGCCAGTGCCTTGCTTTGAAAATGATTGGCGCACACAATAAAGTCTTTTTGGGGATCATAAACATCCAGTTCATCCGGTGTTTTTTCAATGATCACGGCTTTATTATCCGCGGCAGAAGCAACAAGAAAAGATTCCGCAACGAACATCTTCCGCTTTTTTGCAATAGCTATGGCTTCCTTTATATTACCTGCATACTGTAATATCTCTCTTGTTACCAGCGATACCGGTGTTGCCGACCCGGTTGGTAAAGATGTTTTAGCGGCATTAATGGTTACCGATAGTCCTTTTTCATTCATGCCCGAAACAGCGCCGATGAATCCACCCCAGGTAACCGTCATGAATTTATACCCCTGCTTCGGATTAAAGAATGCAACGATCTTATCTTCCGCGAACTTATCGCCAACATAAAAATCAAAATTGCGGCCAATGATCATCGTGCTGTCCTGCGTCATAGCGCCCCAGGTTCCAAAAGATGTACAGCCTACCAGTGCCAGGTTTTGAACGGCATGGCCTATATCGTGTGCGGCGTGGTAATTTAAAATGCGCTGGTAATTGGAGCCAAGGAATTGGTAGTCCGGTGATGCCGATTCTGAAACACCATAAACCTCTTCCTTGTATTCCTCCGTTACATTTTTATCCAGGTTGCGGTTGAACCAGCCGATAAGATACTTAAGAAATCCTCTTTTGAATTTCGAGGGAACCATTTTATAGATCTGCTCCGCAAAATGGTCTTCCTGCCTTACAACAAGTTCTTTGGTAAGTTTGCCGTTGATAACACCGCGTTCAAAAGCGTCGCCTTCCACGTACAATTCGTACAGGCCGCTTTTACTTTTCCTGAACCAGTTATTATTTAGTGTATAGAATCCATTGCCATGATCTGTGCGCTGCAGCTGCAGGCTGCTCATGTCCTTCGGTTTTGGCGGATCTACTTTTGAGACCTGTACCAGGTAAAAGGCACCGATGACCAGCAGCAATAAAAATCCGCCGAACACATAACCAACCCGCTTCCAGAATTTTTTTCTTTTAAGCATTTCTTATTTTTTCAATTACATCTTCATTCCCCATAAAGGCGGTACAGGTTACCAGCCCGCTCATAGCAGCGCCCAGCACGCCATGTAAATTAAGATTTTGCCCCGTTAAATAGAGGTTTGGGATCTTTGTACGTGGCGATATAAATGTTTTTAGCGGGTTCCTGTAATCCTTGGCGATACCGTACATTGAGCCATCGTCATTACCAATATAATCACGGTAAGAAAGTGGTGTTGCTGTATAGTATGATTTGATCGAATCTTTTAATCCCGGGAATTTTTCTTCCACCAGGCCTATCAGCAACTCCGCTTTTCTTTTTTTAAAATCTTCGTAGTCTGTGCCCCTGTCTTCTTCACTGGAAACCGTATTGAAGGTTCCGGCCCATTGTTTAACCTCATCAAATTTCATGTAAGCGAGTATGGTCATTGATTCGGCATATGTATCCGACTTTGATGATGCAGAAAAGAAAACAGCATAACCAAGTGGCCAGTTCTCTTCACTATAATCCGTCATGTTCCAAACCTGGCCTTCCTTATGATAATAATAATTATGCTTCAGGTATTTAAAATGCTCCTTCTTCAAAACGATATTGATGATGAAGGAAGAAACAGAGTTCTCCAGGCCCTTAACCCTTGAGCGGTAGGCGGGTTTTATGATATCCGTTTCTGTCATCGCCAGTGTTTGAACGGGATGCATGTTGGAGATAAAATATTTTCCATGCACCTGCGAACCATCCATCAATTCCACTGAACTCACTTTACCCTCTTCAACAATTATCCTTTTCACTTCTGTATTGCGGTGTATCACGCCGCCATGCTGCCGGATATTTTGCGCCATGTATTTCCCGATGTTCGATCCGCCGTCAACGCATTTCCAGGAGCTTTCAATATAGCTGTTCAGTATCATCGCATGCACATACAGCGGTGTTTTTCCACCAATGCCGGCATATAATGTATTATTACCCGCCAGCACAGCCTGTAATTTTTTATCACCGGTGATGGAGGCTATATAAGCTTCGGCATCAATTTCAAGCACGCTTGTTTTTTCATTGATATCTCCTCCCGATCTTAAATTGTACAGGGGAAACTTGCTGCACACTTCTTTTATTTTGTCGCAATACTGCCGCAAAGCTTTTTCTTCATCCGGGAAATCTTTGAGCAGGTGCTGAATAAAATTTTCATACCCCTGTGCATATACGTATTCTTTATCGTCGTTCTCAATGATGATCTTATCAAAAACATCCTCGTCCATTTTTTGCAGCTTAAGCCTGTCCATGATGCCGAGGTATTTAAATACCTGGTAAAGGTTTTGCCCCTTACCCAGTCCGCCCAGGTAATGAACACCGGAGTCAAAGATCACCTTATCACGTACATAGGTTTGCAGGCAGCCGCCTATTTGCCTGTTCTTTTCAAGTATGCAAACCTTATAGCCTTCCCTTCCAAGTATATCTGCACATACCAGTCCGCCCATGCCGCTGCCGATGATCACTATGTCGTATTGTTTTTTCAATCCCGTTTTCTATTTTTTTGAACCACATAGGAACATAGGAAACATAGCGTTCTATGTGAAAATCTATGTGCCTATGCTTCTATGTCGTTCTTTTTTCAATCCCGGTTTTTATTTTTTTGAACCACGCAGGAACATAGGAAACATAGCGTTCTATGTGAAAATCTAATGTGCCTATGCTTCTATGTCGTTCTTTTTTCAATCCCGTTTTCTATTTTTTTGAACCACATAGGAACATAGGAAAACATAGCGTTCTATGTGAAAATCTATGTGCCTATGCTTCTATGTCGTTCTTTTTTCAATCCCGGTTTTTATTTTTTTGAACCACATAGGAAACATAGCGTTCTATGTGAAAATCTATGTGCCTATGCTTCTATGTGGTTCAAATCGCTTTTTAAAATAAATATTGTATTCGACGTAATTTTTGAATTTGCTATTTCCCTACAGGACATCCGATGCTGTGCCGCGATCTCTCTTATGGTGTTCCCAGACAGGAAACTTAAACCCGTTCCCGACGTTTTATTAAAGTTAAAAATTTTAGTAGAGAATAATTCTGTAAGCCTGGTACTTTTATGCCCTGCAATATCTTTATCCCCGTCTCTTATAATAACCGTACCACCGTCATTAAGGCTGGCAATACATTTATCAATAAGCTGTATTTGTTCACCCGGCTGCAGGTAGTGCAGCATATCGGCCAGGATAATGGCGTCGTATTTTTCAAAATTAAAATTTAATGCGTCAGCGTGTATAAAATTAACATTCGCTGTTTTGCTGAAGCAGTGATCTGCCGTTTCTATTTTCTCTTCATCGTAATCAACACCGGTGATGACTCTTTCCGGTGCAGCAAAGGACAGCATATAGGGCATAAACCCATAACCACAACCCATGTCGAGTATCTTAGCTTTTGCCGGCACCAGCTCATGAAAGACCTGGTAATTTTTTTCAAGGCGGGTCTTTGTTCTCATATACCATTCCAGCACGGGGCCCTTGTACAGGTAATTATAAACTAATTTCTGCCTGAAATAAGCCGGCTGTTCAATTTCTTTTTTTAAAGCAGCGAACTCCTGCCTGAAATAGCGCCCAACCAGTTTTGCCCTTTCTGCATAGCCATTTCCAAAACTGGTATCCGCGGGTTTTATCCTCGGCAAAAATTTGACCGTTACCTGCCCGTCCTTTAATAACTGGTCCTGCTTGGTAAGCGTATAATCCGTGCCGTGTATCATGATCGGCAGTATGTCTACATTTAATTTTTCCGCAAGATAAAAAGCGCCCTTGTGAAACCTTTTTACAATACCATCTTCCGAGCGGGTTCCTTCGGGAAAGATTATTATAGAATAGCCATTCTTTATCCTGTTCTCTACCTGGCTGATGTCTGTCTCGATCTGTTCTGCAGGAAAATAATCTGCCATGCGTATCACTTTACCAAAGAGCGGCGAATTCCATATCCTGTTATTGGTGAACATGATGAGCTTTGGATGCAGCATGATCAGCGGCAAAATGTCCAGTGACGACTGGTGGTTGGCAATGATGATGGCAGGCTCCCTGAATTTTTCCTGCTGCGGGTTAATGATCTTCTTTTTTACATTGATCATGATATACATCAGCCGGTGGCATACTTTTGCAATGATGGTATGAAAAATTAATTTCCCTCTTTCCTTAATGCTGAATAATGAAAATATCCAGGCCACGATGGTAAGTGTAACGCTCCAGCCAATAAAATAAGAGAAGGCGAAGGATGATTTAATGAATCCCCAGGCTGTCCAGGGAAACCGGTTCTTCTTCACCCTGTTCCTTATTAAAATATTAAAGAAGAAGGGGATCAATATCTGCGACATGATAACCACACAAACGATACCGATGATAGAGATGAGAGCGATCGATCTTAATGCCGGGTGCTCTGCAAATATCAAAACGCCAAGACCGGCGATGGTGGTTATGGCAGATAAGAAGATCGATGATTTAAAAGAGGAAAGATTTTTTTTACCGGTTTTATATTCCTGCAGCAGCCCATTCATGATGAAAAGGCTGTAGTCATCTCCCAGGCCAAATATCAGCGCCGATACAATTATATTGATGATGTTGAACTGGATGCCCGCCATCGCCATGATGCCCAGTATCCAGATCCAGGTGATGAGCATGGGAATAAAAGAAACAAGGGTGAGTTCAATTCTTCCATACATGATGAGCAGTACAAAGAATACGAGCAAAGAGGTCATTAAAGCGATCCGCGTAAAATCGGAATTAATAATTTCCACCAGCCTGTTGGTGAGGTATTGCTTGTCAAGGACCGTTACATTTTCATCAGCCTCAAAAGTTTTATAGATCTCCTGTCTTTTTTCCGGGAATGTCTTTACCAGGGTTACAACCCTTGCCTCGCCTGGCTTTTCTGTTATGTAATCATCAAGGAAATTTTTGCGCACGGCAGCCATGGCTTCCCTGTTTACAAGCGCATAATCCTTATCCAGCATCAATTTAAACTGGTCAAAGGCTGATGCATTGAATTTTAAAGCTGCGCCTTCTTTATCAAGTGTTGCTAATAGAGATTGCTTTTTTTCCGGGGTCCAGTACCTGTTCCATCTTTCGATCCTTGCTTTTTGCAGGGAATCTGAAATGATGAGCGAGGATACGCCTGAATATTTTTTTACAATACCAAGGCCTTCCAGCTTCCCGATCTTTTCAACTAATTTTTCATTGTTCACCAGCGCTTCATTCAGTGTCTTTCCTTCTGTGACCAGGTAAACAGATTGTAATGCGTATTGATTGATACTGTTGAGTTCATTTTCCGACTGCTTTAATTTAGCGCTCATGAAATTCATGTTCTGCATGTCTGATTCAAAACTCACTTTCCCCGACCAATATGCAAACAGGATTGTTAAAAGAAGAATGACAAGAACGAGCCATTTATTATACTCGGGGCGGTAAGCAGCCAGCCTGTCGATCCAGGAAAATTCTTTTACGGTGTGCCCCGCTTTCTCTTTCTTACTTACGATAAGGTGCGGCAAAAAGATCAAAGAGCAAAGTGATGCGCCTATCAAACTGAATGCTGCAAACAATCCCAGGTCTTTCAGCATTTCTGATTCCACGAACTGCAAACACAAAAAACCGCCAATGGTGGTGAAGCTGCCCACGGTCATCGGCTCTGCAAGGTCACGTATCAGTTGCCGCATATTACCCGTGTGCCGGTAATGATTAAAAACATGTAGTGAATAATTAACGGCAATACCCAGCACTACCGAGCCTGTGCCCAATGCGATAACAGATATACTTCCCTTGATAAAATAAATAGCTGCTAAAGAAAACAAAGCGCCGAACAAAACCGGTATAAGAATGATAAAGGGTGCAGTTTTTTTGCGGAAATAAAACCCTAAAAAAACAATGATGAAGAGAACGGTTATGCCCTGTGTAAGCAGGGAGTCCTTTCTTAATTGTAATGCATTGCCTACAGAAACGGCTGTTGCGCCAAAATAAGAAGCGGTAATATTATTTGTGCTTTGCTCTTCAATGATCCTGTCGAGCCCTTCCAGCATCAATGCACTTTTACCGGTATTACCGGGAGGATAAGAAGGTGTGATGAAAAGCAACAGGTGCTTCATATCCTTTGTGACCACGTAATTATCATACAACTCAAAATTCTCGTCGTATTGTAATTGCTGTAATTTTTTCAATCCAAGGAAACTGATCCCCACGGGATCTTTGCTGATCATGGTCTTTAAAGCAATGCCGGCCGGTGATGTAAGCGTTCGGAAATTCTGTTCCAGCGTTTCCCTCAGTTTCTCCGGCGTGATAAGCGAATCAATTGCTGTGTAGTCCTTCTCATTTAAATAAACCGGTAAATGATCGCTGATGGTGCCAAATAATTCCAGCGATAATTCTTCATCAACCTTATCATCTATTTTACGGATGAAGGGAGAAAGTTTTGTTCTTATGTTATGAACAAGGCTATCGGCATAGGCAACAAGGCTGTCGGGTTGAGCTGCAGCAGTAGTATCTTTTAAAGACACGGTTACTACCAGCTTGTCCATGAATTTGGAATTTTGAAAAACCTGGTTGAGCTTTTCAATTTTTTTATCCTGCGGTAAGATCTTCGAAATGTCTTCTTCCAGTTTTATCCGGGAAGCGAACCAGCCGGCCAGTAAAAAACTTATGGCAAGCGTGATGTAAAAAGCCGGGCGGCGCTTTTCAAAAAAATCATAGATATCAATTAATATTTTTTTCATCCCTGGTCAGCTTGTACAATAACAGCCGGTTTTTTACCAAATAATTTCAGCAATATAAATGTGAGCAGCCCACAGATCACAGCCGCAACAATTGCCAGTGTGATACTGCCGTAAACATACTGCAGCAGGTTCTGTTTTATTGAAGAGATGCTGATCGACTTACTAAAGTCGAGCTGCATGGCATTGCTTCCCATCCATAACGCACCCATTTTATAACTTAAGAAAATGATCACGGGTATCATTGGCGGTATGCTGATGTTTGCCGCAACGATCACCAGCGGCTTATTCAGCTTAAATAAAATGGCCAGGAAAATGGCGGTCACCAGCTGAAAACCCCAGATGGGCACAATGCCCATGAACACACCAAAGGCAACCGATGTTGCTTTCAATTGTGCAGAATGATGCGGGTGATACAAATGATCGTTTAAAAGCTTCCTGAATTTTTGCCGGTTGAAAAGCGTTCTTATAAAATCACGCGGCTTTATATACAGGAAGCTGATCAGTACCAACACCGTATTCAATAAACTGATGCGTGCAAAATCTTTATAGGGGCGAAAATGCGAAACCCTTGTTTCTTTCGGCGCATAATAAACAGTAACCGGCACCGATTCAATATTTATTCCTTTCCATGCCGCCCTTACCAAAACCTCTATTTCAAATTCATATTTACGGGTGATGAAGCGCATATTTTTTAATGGCAGTAAAGGATAGAGGCGATAGCCCGATTGTGTATCGGGGCAACTGATACCGGTCTCTGCCCTGAACCAGAAATTAGAGAAGCGCTTGCCAAAACTGCTGCCACCGGGTACAGAGGCCTGGTCCATATTGCGGGCCCCGATAATGATGGCATCCTGTTGGCTGTCTATCTTATTGATGAATGAAGGCAGGTCCTTTGCAAAATGCTGCCCGTCTGAATCAATGGTAACAGCATATTTATAGCCTTTTTCAACGGCATAAGCAAAGGCCTTGCGGAGTGCCCAGCCCTTTCCAGCATTTTTTGGATAGCTGATCAACTGAACGTAAGGAAAGGCGTTCACGAGTTCTAGGGTATTATCGGTTGACCCGTCATTCACCACAATGATATGATCGCTGTATTCTGCTACCCCTTCAATAACCTCCCCAAGTGTAGCGGCGTTGTTATAGGTTGGAATAATAATACAGGCCTGGATAAGATCAAATTTCTCCTTAAGCGAAACAGAACCGGTCATTATTATTGTTGTTTGTCATTAAATGAAAATTGTATGAAGGGATAAAATTATGACATTAAAGGGAATCAGGCACAAGCCTTTGTCATCCTGAGCTTGTCGAAGGGTGTCGAAGGCGATCATCAACGAACCATACCGGCTTCGACAAGCCTGTCTGCCGACAAAGGCAGACTCAGCCTGACATCCCTTTTATATTGAGACAGCATTCAACTTGCGGTTGGTGGGGACACCAACCGCGGCCATCGCCGTGGCCGGTGTCTCCACCGGCCACTATCTTTATCACTAAATATAATTTCAATGGCACAAGGTTGTGCTAAAGCGATAAAATTAAAACATTCGGGGGAATAAGGCGGGGTTAGAATCTACTTAAAACGAGCTGCCAGCCTGAGCTTGCCTTGCTCCGCCGTAGCTATGCAAAGGCGAGTCGAAGGCGATCATCAACGAACCATACCGGTTTCGACAAGCCTGTCAGCCGACAAAGGCAGGCTCAGCCTGACATCCCTTTATATTGAGACAGCATTCAACTTGCGGTTGGTGGGGACACCAACCGCGGCCATCGCCGTGGCCGGTGTCTCCACCGGCCACTATCTTTATGAAACAGCGCTAACCGTTTGTGCTATTTTACTATCTGAGCGCCTTTTCTTATCAGCTATTTTTTGCTGCAGCCATTCGGGCCATTGAGAGCAATCCTCGGCGTCATAAATGCGGATATTTTGGGATCCATCGGGTTTTACCAGGTCTTCTTCTGTACAGCCAAGGATCCTGGCTGCTGTTTTTACACCTGAATAACTGGAACCCGCCACGCCATGCGACATGATACTTGAGCCACACATATACAGGTTCTCAATTTCGCTCTGGGCGGTAAAAGAGAAGGGACCGGTTTGCCAGAACCCCTTTTCGGTACCATATACATTACCCCTGGTGGACCTGATATAATGCTCGTTGGTCATTGGTGTACCAACATCCATTTTTACAATATGGCTACGGATACCGGGAACGACCTTTTCAAGGGTGTTCACTAATTTTTCACTCAGTCTTTCTTTAAAATCCAGGTACGCTTCTGAATGTTCGCTTCCTTCATCTTTATATGCCTTGAAAGAATCGTAATCAATAAAGGTTACCACTTCAATGGTGTGCTGTTTTCCATTAAAGCTCGCCGGGTCTTTTAAAGATGAGCAACTGATAAAGAGCGCAGGAAATTCATCAGACGCTAAAATATCAACTGTTGTAAGGTCTTTGTAAAGGTCATCCAGGTCGCGGTCGGGCATGAGCCATATATTACCGGAATCTAAGCCTGCCTTGCGAACGTCCATTTCCACCGTTAAAAAAAACATCAGTGAAGTAACGGAATAACGGGTCTTATCCAGCCTTTTTAAAAGTTTATCACTCAGGTTTTCGGCGCCTACGAGTTTATAGGTAGTTGCAGGATCTGCATTTGATATTACTCTTTTCGCCCTGATCTGTTCACCGTTTTGCAATTCTACGCCAACAGCATATAATTTTTTATCGCCGCTCAACAGGATCTTTTTTACTGCCTGGCCCGTCCTTATCTCACCCCCGTATCTTTTTATGGCATTGGTCATTGCTTTCACAATAGCCCCGCCCCCGCCCATGGGGTAGAAGCCTCCATGAAAATAATGGTCCATCAATGCACAGTGCAAAGGAAAGCTTGCTTTTGCAGGCGGAAGGCCATGATCGCCACATTGAATATTGAGTACCTTTTGTAAAAGCGGGTCTTTAATATGCCAGCCTACTACTCTTTTTAAACTGAACAATCCAAACTTACCCAGGTGGCGTGTACGGTAAGGGATGGTGATATGGTCCCAAAATCCTTTCATTTTAGGAATAAGGTGTATCTCCCTGCTTACATTTCGCACAAGCTGCAGGTATTTTTTTAATCCTTTCTTTTCTTTGGGAAATCTTTCAGCCAGTGATTCATACAGCTGGTCAACTTCTGCAGGCATATTGATGCGTTCTTCACCGATCCAGCAATGTTCGTATGCCTTCGGGTTCATCCTGAAAAAAACCAGGTCGTTTGCAATACCCAGGCCTTCGTATAGATTGCTTGTTGACTGGCCTTTATCAACCAGGCCTATATAATGTACCCCCGGGCTGAACCTGTGCCCGTCAACATAAAAGCTATGGCACCAGCCTCCCGGTACATAATGCTGTTCGATCACCGCCACCTTTTGGCCTGCCCTGGCAAGGCAAATAGCCGCAGACAAACCCCCTGCACCCGAGCCTATTATAATGGTATCGAACTCATTCATTGGAACTTATTAGTACCCAAGATAAGCCTTTTATTAAAGATGAATAACAGTCACCTTTTAAGGATTTTTACCACGGAGACACTAAGATGGGCACAAAGAACACGGAGAGACTCTCTCTGTGCTCTTCGTGAAAATCTCTGTGTCTCCGTGGTAAAAAAAGAAAGCTTTTTTAATAGATCGGAATTTAGTTTCGGCTATTGTATTTGTTAAATGATCTTAACTTTTTTGCCTGTTTTCATGAAATGTTATAGTAAAACGGCTGCTTAAAACAGCAGGAAGCTCTAAAAATCCCCAAAAAATGATTATGGCACGGTTTTGGATTTCGGGGGTGCAGAAGTCAGCAAAAAAGACTTTTAACCAAACCAAAATTTTTCAACTTTAAATTTCAATATTATGACTGAAACAAATTTTCCAACCCCGTCAGGACACACCACGAAGGTAGTAACCAAGAACAATAATGCTAAAAATGCTATCATCGGTGTGTTAGCTGCTGCTCTAATTGCTGTATCAGGTTATTTGATCTATGCAAAAAATCAATCTTCAAGTACGATCCAGCAGCAGGAAACGCAGATCGCTAAAGTAAGCACTGAAAAAAGCGATGTACAAAACAGTTTTGATGCTTCACTGGCACGCCTTGATTCTATGTCAAGCATCAATACCGGTTTACAAAGCCAGTTGGCTGAAAAGAACAGCGAGATCACAAAGACAAAAGCAGAAATACGCAGCATTTTAAATAAAAGGAATGCTACTGCTGCTGAATTGTCAAGAGCAAAAACACTGATCGCTTCGCTTAATGAAAAGATCACTTCAATGGAAGCTGATGTTGCCCGCTTAACGCAGGAGAACCAGACATTGAGCAACGACAAAGTTGTATTAACCCAGGAAAAAGAGAAATTAACTACAGACCTGACCACTACTACAACAGCGAAGGTTGAGCTTGAGAAGAAAGTTGATGTAGCATCTACATTGAACGCTTCTAACATTGTAATTACCCCGATCAATGTAAAAAATAACGGGAAAGAAAAAGTTTCAACTACAGCAAAGCGTGTTGACAAGTTCGTTGTTAGTTTTGATGTAATGAACCGTATCGCACAGCCGGGAATGACCGATGTTTATGTATTGGTTATCGGACCTGATGGCAAGCCGGTAAATACAGGATCAGAAACTTTCACAACACGTGAAGAAGGTGATAAAGCATTTACAGCTAAAGTTCCGGTTGACCTGGAAACAGCTAAAATGAAAAATGTAGAGTTTGCATTTGTTCCGGGTTCTAATTTCTTACAGGGAAATTATACCGTTCAGATCTATCAGAATGGTTTCCTTATCGGACAAGGCACACGTGAGTTAAAGAAAGGTGGTTTATTTAGTTAAATAAAATATCGATCCTATATCGTGAATGACTAAAACATTCATCAAATAATTACAGACCCCTGTGAAACAAACAAAGAGCTGCCCGGTGTAAAAACCGGGTAGCTTTTTTTATTGAACCACATAGGAGCATAGAAAACACAGAACCAGCCGTTGTTGGTCGCCTGACCAACAACATTTTTATTAAACGGTCATGTTGAGCCTGTCTAAACATGTTAGCGCACTATGTTTTTCTATGTCCCTATGCTCCTATGTGGTTCAAAAACCTTAAACAAATAATATTTATTTTCCCCGTCCGTTATATATTTGCACGCTTTTAAAGGATAATTCCTTAACCCTTATTTTAAACTAAAACACATTATGAAAAAGATCATTTTGGCTGCCGCATTATTCCTTTGCTTCAGCAGTTCATATTCGCAAACCTTCATGCACGGTGTTGGTATCACCGTCATCGGCAGCACTACTGCCCAGGGCCGTGACAGCGATATCGGTTTTGGCGAAGGCTTTACTTATTTCCCCCGTATTAATTTTGTAGAAACAGAAAGCCTTTCTGTATCAGCAGGTATTCCGCTGGTATTGGGGATCTCTGCCACCACGTCCACGTCAACCGATTCCTATGGATATGTTTATGAAAACAGCTCCGTTGGATTTGTTTTCCAGGCGCCGCTGATCATAAACTTAAATATGGGCAGGGGCTCAACCAAAGAGAACACGCAAAAATTCGGCTGGTTCCTTGGCGCCGGTTTTGGTTTTCACCATGGCGCTTTCATTACTGATAACTATGATCCCGTTACCGATACTTATTTCAACAGTTATTCCTCCAATACTTTTGGGCCTGCAGGAAATGCGGGTGTAAGATTAGGTGTGGGAAGAAAGCATAAGAATATTGAAATAAGGCTTTCTTACATGAAAGGCATTAATGAGAATAAGCCGAATGTATTTGGTATTGCCGGTGCGTTTAATTTTTAATCGTTATTGATCGCCTGACCTAAGCCGTTGTTGGTCGCTGACCAACAACAATTTTATAAACGTTTGTGCTTTATAGATATTAATGCGCCTCCCTTCGGGAGGTTTTTTTATTTTGAACCACATAGGAGCATAGAAAACATAGAACCAGCCGTTGTTGGTCGCCTGGTCAACAACAGTTTTATAAACATCTGTTATGTTCAGTTTGATAACAGATTTCACATAATAATTAAATCTACATAAACACTCCCCCTGTTCAAGTCAGCATGATCTATTTGTTTTAGTTTACTATTTTGAATTTAAAAACTCCATCTCCGTGTCCTCTGTGCCCATCTCCGTGTCTCCGTGGTAAAAAAGTTTAACCCCAAAGAACATGAAAGTTGTGCTAAAGAACATCCCTCTATGTTTTCTATCCTCCTATGTGGTTCAAACAAATTTCTTCATTAATTTGCACTCGCATTTTAATCATGAAGAAGAACATCAGATCTATTGCGGTCATTGGCGGCGGGCCATCGGGTTGTGCCCTGGCAACCTTATTAAAGAGAAAAGGATTTACCGTAGCCGTATTTTATTTGGAAAAGCGCCCTGAAATAATCGTCGGCGAATCACTGGTTCCTGCTATCATCCCCCTGCTGCGTGAGCTGGGTGTGGAAGACGAAGTAAAAACCTACAGCACCTATAAGCCCGGCGCTTCGGTATGGGTAAGTAAGGATGAAGAAGCAACCTCTCCTTTTAGTTTCGGTGGCGGCGGACTTCCGCCCTATGCCTATAATGTACCGCGTACAAAATTCGATAAAACCATTTTTGATCTTGCCGTTCGTGAAGGCGTAACTTTCTTTAACCAGGCCGCAAAGCTTGAGCGGGTAGGCAATACCGATGAGATAAGATTGAGTGATGATACCATTGCCGCCATCAATGATCATTTTAATGGCCAGCCCGATCTTATCGTTGATGCAACAGGCCGCTCACGTACGATCGCACGCATGTTGAATATTCCAACAAAGGAAGGTTACCGTAAAGACGTTGCGGTGTTTGCGCATCTTAGCAATGCAGAAAAAATTGAACCTTATAATATTCATTTGCACCGGCTGCAAAAGGGCTGGACATGGAGGATACCCCTGCCAGACAGGGTATCGGTTGGCGTGGTAATAGATCCTGATCATTTAAAGAAATTCGGGACAACCAAGGAAGAGCAGTACGATAATATATTAAAGGCGGATGAGGTATTGAATAAGTTCACCAAAGATGCAAAGCGGGAGACCGGTGTTGTTCAGTACAGTAATTACCAGCTCATCTCCCAGCGTATGTATGGAAAGAACTGGTTACTGACCGGTGATGCAGGCGGATTTCTCGATCCTATTTTTTCATCAGGATTATTTCTTGCTATTAAAGGGGCATTCCGTGCTGCCGGCGCCATTGAAGCAGGAACGGATGCTGCATTTAAGCAATACCAGAAAGAGCAGCTATATGAATTAAAGATTTGGCAAAAGCTGGTAGATACCTGGTACAGCGGGCGCCTGTTCACCTTATTCAAAGTGGGGCAGGACAGGCTGGATACTGCATTTGGAAGGTTCATTGGTCCGCATATGCAGCGGCACTTAACAAGGATCTTCAGCGGTGAAGCGGTATATAGAAATTACAGCCGAATTTTTTTAAGGTTTGTAATGGGGCCAATGCTTGACCTGATGAAGGTTGGGCGTTTGCATAACAGGAAAACGAGTGATCTTGAGATTAAATAGGTGATGGTACATAGTTAATGGTTCATAGGAGGGCACGTTTATTTATTGGTGCTGTATTAAATAATTGGCTTACATTATTAGAGACTACCTTGAACCATACGCCATGAACTATGAACTACTCCCTGAGCTACTGCCGCGATTGTCTCTATAAATATAAAACAAAGACATTTTACCACAAAGACACAGAATACACTAAGAGGCCCTCTCCCTGGCCTCTGTGCTGTACTTTCTTTGTGTCTCCGTGGTAAATCCATGTCTCTCCAATTAGAATTGTCACCCAAAAGTCATCAAAACCCTCCCCATTCCTGTCCAAAAAACTACCATCCATCACTACATATCACCAATCTTACCAATACAAAAGAATTTTTTCCCGGCCTGTAACTTATCTAAGTCATTGATCGTTAAACATTTCAACAAGAGGATATGCCCATAAGCACACCTACTACTAAAAAATACTTGGTACTTTGTGTTGCATAGTACCAAATATTACCCTATCTTTGTGTTATCAAAGGAGGAAGAGGAAGGAACTAAGAGGAGAAAGGAGGAAAAGAGATAAAAAAGCAACCAACTATTAAACAAATAAAAATTAAAGTCATGAAAAAGCAAACAACAACCTTTAACCCGATCAGCAAGGAAGAAATGAAAGAATTAACTAATGTAACTCCCGAAACCCTGGCAAAGCCAAGGACCTTCAGCGCTGCTGATCTCTGGAACATCCAGCGCAGAGGCAGGACAATGGTAAGCCGCAGGTACGCGTAAGGAGTATATAAAGTAAAAAGTATAGCCATGAAATTTTACATCTTCCTCCTGGTAATGATAGCCCTGACATTCGCGGCCATTACAGCGTAATAAAGCAGATAAAGTATAAAAAGTATAAAAAGTAAATAACGTTTAAAAAGTACAGTCATGAAAAAGCAAAACGAGAACACGATCAACATCTTAACCAAGAAAGACGTGGAGACCCTTACCAGGGTAGTAAAAGAAACCCTTGCCATTGCAAGGCCCAGGACCTTCAGCACCGCCGATCTCTGGAATATCCAGCGCAGGAGCAGGACCATGGTCAGCAGGAGAAACTTTTACATTTAATTCCTACATATAAAAGTATAGCCAATATTTTTGATAGGATAGTATAGCCAGAGATCCCGTGTAATACGGGATCTTTTTTATGCATTTGTCTGAACTGTGATTTAGGTGATTAAAGGATTGACCATGATTTTTCAGGGTTAGAAGCAAACGAAAAATCGTTTTGCCGGCATAAGCCAGGCTCAAACCCCAAACCTCAAACTTTTAAACCCTATTTATTTCATACAAAACCTAAAAAGCCCTATTTTTGCCTCCCGTTTAAAACGGACACTCCTCCTTAGCTCAGTTGGTTAGAGCATCTGACTGTTAATCAGAGGGTCATCCGTTCAAGTCGGATAGGGGGAGCATCGGCGGATAGGCCTGGTTTGAAAGAACCGGGCTTTTTTATTGAATATCGAACAAGGAATGTTGAACAAGGAACAAGGAAGTGGATCCTAAGCTAAAGCTGGTTTTAGAAGGGAAACTCTATTTTTAATTGTCATCCATGGTTTTACCACGGAGTACACAAAGACCTTCGCTTCGCTCAGGATAGGCACAAAGAGCACGGAGCGTCCTAACTTCATTCTCTCTCCGTGTCCTTCGTGACCATCTTTGTGTTCTCCGTGGTAAATCCATGGATCTCCATTTGACTGCCAATCTCAACCACTCACCCATGCAACATATCTCAAATCCCCTTGTCCCTATAATTCAATTAGTATAGCAATTTTAATATAGCCATTAAAAAACTGAATTAAAAAATGAAAAACATTTTATTGCTTTTTATGTGCGTAGCCATATGCACAACAGCCTTTTCGCAAGCAACCCTTAAGGGAAAATTGATGGACAGTACAGCAAAAACGCCCCTGGGTTTAGCTACCGTAACTGTTTTTAAAGCCGCTGATACAGCCATTATCACTTACAGGTTAAGCAACCCCGAAGGTGATTTTAAAGTTCCGGGGTTACCATTTGATGTGAATTGCAGGGTTGTAGTTTCGTATAGCGGGTACATTGGGTACAGGAAAGAATTTACCCTTAGAAGCGATCAGCCTGTTTTAGATCTTGGCAATGTTTACATGTCGCCCGCTTCCACAGCAATGGAAGAAGTGGTTGTATACGCAGAACGGCCTCCGGTTGTAATTAAAAAGGATACGGTTGAATTTAATGCATCTGCTTTTAAAACATTACCCAATGCCCTGGTGGAAGATCTTTTAAAAAAATTACCCGGTGTACAGGTAGATAAAGATGGAAATATCATGGTTAATGGAAAACCTGTTAACAGGATATTGGTTGATGGCAAAACATTTTTTGGTGATGACCCAAAAATGGCTACCCGTAATTTGCCGTCGCAGGTGATCGATAAAGTGCAGGTAACGGATGATAAAGAAGAGATGTTGCGTAATGGAGATGATAATGCGAACAACGCAGGCAAGGTGATCAATCTTACATTAAAAAAAGGGATAAAGAAAAGCATGTTCGGTAAAGCCTATGCCGGTGGTGGCGGCGGGCCGCAGGGTGGCCGGTACGAAATGGGAGCTATAGCAAATATTTTCAGGGACACACTGCAGGTAAGTGTAATGGGCTATTCCAATAACCTTAACCGCCCCGGCTTTAGCGTAACTGATATGCGGCAAACAATGGGTCTCAACCGTTCGATCGAAACGATGGGAGGCAATTCTAACAATAACAACAATACCGGTAATTTCGGTTCCTCCTTTAGTATCAATGATATCAATTTTGGAGGAGAATCACGAAACGGCGGTATCACAAAAAGTGATGGGGTAGGCATTAACATCAACCATTCGCCCAACAGGAAGCGATCTGTTTACGGCCAGTATTTTTATGGCCGTGTTCATACAGATGTGCAAACTGAGAACAGAACCGATATCTATAAAGAAGATACTGTAATAAGTAATTTTTCAAAACAGGGGTATACCGAGACAGGTAATTCGCATGTGTTTGGAGCCGGTGCAAATTTGAAGCCCGATTCTACAATAAACCTCATCATGGGATTAAACTATGTAATATCCCGAACCACATCTGAAAGAAATGATGCCAGGAGCGGCGTCAATAATTTTCTTGGAAACTTAAACCACGGTCTTGTAAATAATACAGGTGACCTGGAAACGAACATGTACAGTCATAATATAATGTTCACCAAACTATCCAGGAGTAAAAAAGGGCGACGATTGAATATTACGCACTACACGGGATGGAACAAAAGAGACAGGGATGACTATACCAATGCTGACATTTCATACCTGCAGCCTTTTGCCAAAGATACCAGCTACCGGCAATTGCGTAATGAGTGGGTACCAACGTGGACGGTTAACGTGGCCGGTAATTACAGCGAACCCCTGGTCAAAAACTTTTTCTTCAGGCTGGGTGCACGCTACGATTTTGAAAAGCTGGATAACAGGGTTGGCACATTTGCAAATAACACAAGTGACCCTGTCAAAGACCTGAGCAGCAGGTTTACCCGGGAAAGCAATAAATACAGCATTTCCGGGGGAATTGAATACCGGTACAAAAACCTTACTTTCCGGCCAGGCATACGTTATCAATCGCAAAAATTTGAAAACAATATATACCCGTTAAACCAGTCAATTACACAGGAGCAGCGCAATGTGCTGCCACAGTTTGATTTTATATATAAAAAATTATCGCTTTCGTATAACCGGGATGTAGTGTTACCTTATTATACCAACCTGGTACCGGTATTGAACAATAGCAACCCTTATATGACAAGGCTGGGTAATCCTGACCTTCGGCCGGCATTACAGGACAGGGTACGTATTACATTGAACACGTATAGCCCTAAAAGTACTTTGGGTGTATGGTCATGGTTTGAAGCCTCGCAATCGAAGAATGTGATAGTAGACAGCATTACACTGGATCAGCGTGGTATACAAACCATATACCCCGTAAATGCAAATGGGTATAAACGTATTGCGACTAATTTTGGGTTGTACCAGAATAAAAGGAACTCTAAGAATTTCATGATCCCATGGAATTTTGGCACCTGGACCGAATATGTTCAAAATTATTTTTACTATAATGGGGTCCGAAGCCGGCAAAACAGGTTCAATTGTAATTTCTGGAGTGGCATTGGACTTAATTGGGATGATAAGCTGGAGTTGAACCAGGAGTATTCCTTTAGTTACCGCTTTGTAAAGAACAGTAATGCCGGTTTTGAAGATATCAAAACATTTAGCCAAACGATCGGTACAGAGGTAATAGCCCGTTATATAAAGCATGTAATATTTGATACAAGATTGCGTTTGATCACGAACGATGTGTTTGATGACCCGGCATTAAAAAAGATGTACCTATGGAATGCCGCAGTAAATTTTACTTTCTTTAAAGATGAAAGAGCAGTTTTGAGGATAAGTGCAAATGATATATTGAACCAGGGGAAAAATGTGTACATGTCGCCTAATCAAAATACAGCATTCTTTTCCAGGGGGGATGTACTGGCGCAATATTTTTTGTCAACATTCACTTATAATCTAAGGCCGGCCGGCGCAAAGAAAACAGCTGCAGGAGGAAAGTGGTCTTTATTTTAAGCGGGATCAATTTGAAGATGATCCGGTTTGGAATGGGCAGACTTGGTTTTACCACAGAGAGCACAAAGATTTTACACAAAGAACACGGAGATATCCTGAGCGAAGTCGAAGGGCTCTGTGTCCTTTGTGTTTCTTTTCTTAGTGTCCTCCGTGGTAAAACCATGTCTGCTCTTTAGTAATTCATATCCGGTTATTCTTATGCGCCAGGCTGATCACCTGCGCTTTGTACCAGTAAAATTTAGCGTAGATTCGGAGCTGATATAAACTTATATTATGCGTAAGTCAATTTTGACAGTAGTATTCATTATCGTGGTAAATATTGCTTTTGCCCAAACCAGGGTTAGTGTTGACTCTGTCAGCAGGCATATGGGCGATACCGTCCAGGTGTGTTCCAAAGTTTATGGTATAAAGGCATTTGAGAGGATCACTTACATTAACCTGGGTGCCGCCTACCCAAATTCATCCCTGGTTGTTGTGGTCTTTGGGAAAGATTACGCTAATTTCAAAGAGTTGCCTTCTGTACTTTATGCAAACAAACAGATCTGCGTGACCGGTATGCTTGCTGAATACAAGGGGAAGCCCCAGATTGTTGTAACAAAACCGGATGAGATCATAGTGCAGTGACCAATTACCGGCTGAAATATTTTACATTCAATTTACATTTAATTTACAAAGGTTAGTCCTCGCCATCAACCGGCCTGTTTACCTTTAATAAAAACAGGTATATGCTTAAGACCCGCCTTAATATCATTTCTTATATCATCGTCAGTTGCTGCGGGCTGCTCTCCTGCGGACTTAATAAGAACAGCCGGGGTTCCGCAGGCGATGCAAAATCTGTTGCTGTCATTATCAAAAAGCAGCCGATCGTACAAAAGCTAAAAGAGTTTGATCATTTGCCGGTTGAGCAAAGGATCGCAGTTTATCATAAATTAAAAAAAGACAGCGCTGCTGCTTATAGTTTCGGGAATGAGACCGAACTTACCATGTACGGCTACGCGTCTTTATGGGCCAATAAAACAACAGAGGCCATAGAAATATTTAAGCTGATCGCTTCGGAGTTTCCCAATTCCGCTAATGCCTATGATAACCTGGGCGAAGGATACGGGAAGAACGGGGATAAAGAACTATCGCTGGCTAACTATAAAAGATCGCTGGAACTTAATCCCGATAATTTTAATGCGGAGGATCAGATCGAGCGCATATTAAACCCCAACCTGGTAGCGGAAAAACCTGCAGAGAAGTTTGCAAAAATTTATACGGCCGTGGCTTACCGGGCCGACCTTGACCAGCTGGGCAATACTTTATTAAAGGTTCACCCCAATGCACTTAAATTCATTTCCAAAGAGGCATTTTGGAGGGTCATTGAAAAAAAGAAAGCGCTTATTACAGATCGTACAACTTATGGCGAATTCGCCTGGCATTGCAGTGCAATAATTGCTGCTGTTAAATGTTCGCATACTGATATGGGAGGTTTTTACTATGAAAATGAGATGCTACCGGCTTCATTAAGATTTCCCCTGCAAACCCGCTGGGTAAACAATCGCTTATTTGTTATTGACCCGCTGAACAATGAGGCTAAGCTGAAGATAAAGGACGAAGTACTGGCCATAAACGGAACGGCCGTTGCGGAACTTATACCGGCTATTTATAAACATGTTTCAGCCCAGGGCCATACCCAAACATCCCAAAGGCATATCTTCAATACCTGGTCTACCCGCATGATCCCTTATGCGCTCGGTTTCCCGCAAACCTATACCATCAGCATCAAAGGAGCGGAAGCCCCCATTGTATTGAACAGGGCAACAACGGTTAAAAACCTCTTTGATGACCCTTCTGTAAAAAGCTGTCCTTCCAGGATCTGCTACGAGGTTTTAAGCAATGATAAAAAGACCGCGATACTTACCATTTCTTCCTTCAACTATTATCCCTGGGCCAATCTTGATGTTTTTAAAAATTTCATAGACAGCAGTTTTAAAAAAATAAAGGAGGGCGGTATTGAAAACCTGGTCATCGACCTGCGTTTCAATGGCGGCGGCTCGCAGCAGGCCGGTATCCACGGGTCATTTCATGTCGCTGGTAAAGGTTTTAAAGCTGGGCACCATCATCGGCGGCTGTTAGTGGCCCCGGCGTTAGGGCTTTGCCAATGTGATGTTCCTGGTTCTTTTAAAGATCCGCCCCCGGTTAAACTTCAGTAACAGGTAAAAATAGGGCAGGTAGTATCTGCTAATGGGTCAACACATTTTTCAAGTTTATTCCAGTCACTTTCTGAAGGTATATGCCAACCTGCCGGTGCCAGGCCTCTGGGATCGTTCACTGCATACCAATTATATAGTTTTCCATACACAGCAGCATAAGTAGCACTATCATTATTATACCAACACCAGGCACCTGTTGTAAGCGTAGCCCATTGGAGGTTGTCTGTTACGTTAGGTATTGGATCACCATTGCTGTAGCGACTGACATTCAAATTCTTTTGTACCCACACCTGGTTACAAATAGTTATTACCGGGTAAATATTACCATCAATATCCGTAATGGTATTTGATGCCGGCAATGTTGTGAAAGTCTGTTGATTTCCATAAGCCGTCCCAACGCTATTGGTTGCATAGGCTCTTACATAATAATTTGTATTAGGGGCTAAGCCGGTAATACTACTGGAAAATGTTCCTGCCCCGGTTCCATCAGATGTCTTGGTTGACAAAGCAATACCTGGATTTGGTGCCGTACTCCAGCAAATACCACGTGCAGTTACTGTTGCACCACCATCGGTACTTATATTGCCACCCCCTGATGCAGTCGTAGTAGTTATAGAAGATATGGCAGTCGTGGTTAGTGTTGTTAAAGCCAATGCCGTATTAGTAGTTGTAAAACTTATTTCAGTACCATAAGCAGTACCTACACTATTTGTTGCATAAGCCCTGGCATAATAAGTTGTAGACGCTGTTAAACCTGTTATTGCACTTATGAATGTCCCTGTTCCATTGCCATCAGTGCTGTGATTCCCTGTAACGACCGGGTTTGGTGCAGTATTCCAGCAAACACCACGTGTGGTTACTGCCGCACCACCATCGGAACTTATAGTACCACCGCCGGCTGCAGTTGTAGAAGTTATTGAACTTACTCCTGTAGTAGTAATTATTGGCAAAGCTGTTGTTGGACCTGCCGGGTTATTTTCACTGCCGGGTTCTTTTTGACAATTAAAAGAAATAACGGATAACAGGGCTATAAAAAATAAGTTTTTCATTTAAAATATTACTTGGTCATCGAATATTATAACTTTTACACGAACAATACTAAATTTTCGCCGGCATTCATTCGTGTATAAGTTGGTTATACGACTTCCTGTTTTCGGGCTGGTTAAATAATGCTGCTGCCTTTTTTAGATAGCAGCCAAGTTTTAAATATACGCAGAATTGCTGTCTTATTAGTTTCCGGCAATTTAAGCCAGGTATTGATTTCGGGTGCTGTAGTGCAATGTTAACTCATGTCAGTGGAGCAGGCCTGGTAATACTGAACAAGGAATTTGTAGATCTTAGAAAAGATTATTCCAACTTTAAGGAATTACCCTCGGTCATGTATCAAAACAAGCAGATCTGCGTGACCGGAACTATATCTGAATACAAGGGCAAACCTCAAATTGTGGTGACAAAACCCGAAGAGATTATTATGCAGTAGTCCTGGTCCTTGTTAATACCCTGGAATTCTTATCTCACCTGTCACTCCTCTCCTCCATTTTTAAATTATCATCAAAAGGGCTTTTGGTAAATGGGTAAATGGTTTGTTTTATAAAACCTTTGGGGTATTGCGACTCATGTACACCTGTTCCCTCGGGCCAAACGTTGCCCGGCAGGTAGTAGGTGCCGAATATCATGTCAATAAAAGGGAATATGGAGGCGAAGTTCTTACCATAATATTTTGGGTCTTCGCAATGGTGCCAGTGGTGGTACTGCGGTGTGGTTATGATGTACTTTAAAAAACCAAAATTAATGCGGGTATTGGCATGTATCAGCACGGCATGTACCGCAATAAAAATAATGTAGGTATTAAAAACGGCATGGGAGAACCCTAAAACATACAGTGGTATGAACGTCATCGCCCTGGTGAAAAAAATATCAATGAAATGCGTACGGCTGCCGGCCAGCCAGTCCATATGTTGCGTGGAGTGGTGTACCGAATGAAAGCGCCAGAGGTAAACATGATTGTGAAAAATGCGGTGTGCCCAGTATTGGAACAGGTCGGTGGTAAAAAAAGCGAGCAGTAAAGCCAGTACAAAAGGAAGTTGCTGTATCCAGGCATGTACCTGGTCGAGCCCGATCCATCCAAAAAAAACAATGGCGGGCTTTTGCGTGATAATGCCAAAGAACTGGATGAACAAATGGCTGATCACAAAATATACCAGGTCGGTACGCCACTCGGCATGAAATTTTGTTTGCGCTGTATTTTTTGGAAAAAACAATTCGATGGGAATAAAGATCAATGTCATCAATAACAGGTCGAGCAACATCCAGTCGAGCCCAAAATACCAACCCGATTTTGGCACGGCTGACCCTTCAACGGTAAATGCGCCCAGTGCTATGGCGGCAGCAGAAATGCCCGAACCGGTCAATGCCCACTTCACTTTCTTACTCAATAGTAAACTTACCAGCGCAAAAATAAAAGAGGCCACTATTACTACTTTCAGCAATACCTGCATTGATTGTGCGGTATATATTTCCCTGAATTCAGGCGTGGTTAATTTTTCGGGAAATACAAAGCAAATGATACTTACCAGGGCTAAAATGGAAAGAAAGATAGAAATATAGCCGCTGATCTGGCCCTTGCCAATTTGTAAACGTGCGGGTTGATGCATTGCTATTTTTTTTTGAAGATAATAAAATCAGGCCATAACCGGGAAACAGAACAAAGTCAGGTGTAACCGGTCATTTGTTGCCAATTTTGGCCAGGTCATTCAAAAAACGACGGACAGTTTTTTTTCTTTTGAAAAGCCGTTTTAGATTTGTGTTGCGATCATGGCAACCGGGAGATAGCTAATGAACATAAAAATTAAAAAAATGAAACTTATACTTTTTACCTGTTTACTGGTGTTTACACAGGGAAGAGTCAATGCACAAACACAGGTGGAAATAAATTTGCAAACGGCTGCGGAACTAAAAAAAGCAGATGCAGAGATGACCAAAGCTTATAAGGAAGCCATGAGTTACCAGGACGAAAAGGGTAAAAAATTACTGCTGGAAGCACAGCGTGCCTGGATAAAATACAAAGAAGCGCATTGCAGGTCGGCCGCCAATTCAATGGAAGGTGGTTCGGGACATCCCCAGGCCATGAATACCTGTATGGCAGCATTAACAAAAGCAAGAACAGCGGAATTGTACGAGTTGTTTGAAGACAGGGATTAAAGATCAGCATGCAGCCGGTTCATCTTTTCCCTACGCTGATACCAGTTTCACCCGGGTCTTAAATGATCTTTCCGCAAAACCGGTATTTGACAAATCGCCTTTTTCAATATCTTTACCATGACCATAAAGCTAACGGCATGGCTTTTAACCAACCCTAATAAATATGAAAAAGCTATTTGCATTACTGCCCTTTTTAGTACTGTTTCAAACTTTGGGCAATGCTCAAAGCAGAGCCTCCGTGAATGATGAGCCCATGGAGCTGGAGGATGGAATTATCGTAACGTATGCCTTATGGGCTGCCCCTACCAATGTATTAAATTATTACCTGAATAAAAGATCGTTGTGGGTGAGGGACGATGAATTGAATAAATGGCTTAAAAGCTACAACAAACAAAAAAGTACCAATTATTCTTTTATAAACAGGAGCATTCAATCTAACAAAGTTGTACTGGGTTCAAAGGATTATATTGATGAAATGAAAGCCAAAGTCGCTGCAGGTGACCCCGGCGATAATTTCAGAAGCGAAAACGAATTGCGCCCTAACGCTGCTTCTAATTGTGGTGAATTTGTAGTGCGGGCAGGCCGGGAGTTCCTGTTTGTTGAGAGCGGCTCTTATAAATTTCCCCTGCAGGCCGGTATACATTTTACGCAAAACAACTTACTTGATGCCGCGTCAGTCTATACCAATGATGATAAAACGGGCGGCCAGCTCCTGGACGGTAAAGTATCCTTACGTGTTTATGATAAAAATAAAACGGTTACCATGGCTCATTACAAGGGCGGCATGAAAAACGGGCTGATGGACGGCTACGGATTATTCATTAAGCGGGATGCAGAATGCAAAGAAGGTTTTATAAGAAAGGGGCCCTGGAAGGCAGGTGTGTTTGTAAAAGAAGGTTATATGAATCGCCTGCAGGAAGAGCTTAGAAAAACGGTACTTTTTAATGTGAATGCGCCGGATATAAAAACAAATATTGAAGAAGCATCTTTTAATACAGACCCGCTGCTGCCCGAAATGGATAACGGCTACCTGCTTAAAGTTAATTACACCTGGTCGGTTGGAGAAAAGAACAGGCAGATCAGGGTGTGCATGTATGCGGGTGATTATTCTGCCGGACCCAGTATCAGTATCCTGGATAAAGATGGCTGGGAAGAAATATACTTCGTAAAACAACAGCGGTCACTGGAACAGGGAAACATGCTTAATAACCTCTTTTCAATGGCAGTGGAAGTAAAAAACGAGATCGTTGAAAGAAATACAGTCCTTCATGACGACTACCTGAGGTATTATATCCCGTCATGGAGTTCGGTGGGCGACAGGCAAACAATTTATAACTATGGCGACCCCATGGATTTCACCTTCCTCTTTTTTGATGTGAGAGATAAAAAATCAGGTGACTGGAAGCAAATTGGAAGGATAAAAATATTCCGCAACAAATCAACCACCGCAGTGGAAGATATATCGGTAGAAGAATTTTCCTTTTTAACACACAGGTTCAGGCCGCATTACAATACTGCCGGTGAAATAATAAAGGAACTTATTCCTGTCATCAAAAAAAAATATCCTGATCCCCTGGCCGATAACAGCTTTGAAAAACAGCCGGTGGTGATCCAAAACAACATTGGAAAAGACAAGCTCAGTTCACTTAAAAGAAGATTGCTGGCTGCCCGTGTGTATGGGTTTACCGCAATAGATACACTGGCGGGTATGTGGCAATCAAAAGATCGTGTTACAGTAATAAAAAGGGAAAGCAGCAAGATCTATGATATCACGGCATCACTCTGGCAACAGGTATCATACCAGGCTGCATTGAGAGTATATAGTTACGAAAGGAAAGGAAAAGAGCTGATCCTGCTTGGCGAGTATGGCGAAACAAAAAAATATGTTATTAAAGAAATTAAGCAGGATGAAATAAAATTCGAAGATGGCAGCACCTGGCTCCGGGTAAGATAAAGTAAATGCCTGTGTTCCTCACGCAATTCCAAATTAATTATCCCCCTGGCGCAGATATGCAGCAAACTAAGTGAGCGATAGCGTATCTGTGCCATTATAATGCTTCGTGGCGCAGGTTCAACTTTCACAATGATCAAATTAAAAGCAGGCAATAATGAGGATCGCCTGTGCATTTCTTTCTTTGCCTTATAAATACCGTCTTATGGGTATCCGGAGGAAGCCCCGGTTCTTTATATTGCATAACTAAACCTGCAATATGAAATTTACTTACCTGGCCAGCATACTGTTATTCTCTTTTACCGCTGTTAAAGCACAGGTATATTCATTTACACCAACCACCAGGTTTACCAGTACGTATTTTTCATTCAAAAAGAGCATTGATCTTATATCTGAGATAGACACTTTATGCAACGTTGGGAAAGTGATCGTAGATATTGATAATAAAAAGATCTCAAACCCTGAATCAATTGAAACTCCGCTTGCATTTTTTCCTATAAAGTCTGTCTCTTATGACGCAACCAACCGGGAGTATAAACTGGAGGCAACAGACCCTTACACGCAGCATAAATTTCTTTACTTCCTTATAAAGCTGAACAGCAAAGACGAGATCGTGTACCTGAAAAAGGTAAAGCGGTTTAAGGGACATGATTTTAAAGGAGACACTTCTTTCAGTACGTTTACAAACGATCTAAGGGTTATTGAATTTTCAGTTAACTCCCGTCGCATGAAGGAGAACCTCATGTTGCCTGCTGATTCCGCTGAAAACTTAAAGCAATTTAACGAGGTATATGAGGCAGCATATATAGACCAGGATACGAAGCTGGAAGTGCGTAATGGATATGTAAGCTGGACAGAAGGAAAGGGCAGTGATATGAAATATCATTCATACCGTGTTGATGAAGTTCGCATCAAGAACGAGGCAGGCCTGACAAAGGGTTTCGAGTTAATATGTTATTTAACGCCTTTCCGTTCCATTGTTATAAAGAAAGTTAAAACACGGAGGTTAGTGGTGGCCCGGCAATATGGATGGGTAGATGTGATCATGATACTAAAAATTGAGAATAATAAAAGAACTGCCTTCAGCATTATACAAGATTAATGCTGGCCCGCCTTTATTGCTGTTTGGCTTACCCCGGCGAGGCTGTTCCCGTCGCTGATTTTCAAATTAATCAACTGTAATGTTTGTGGGGCCACTATATCATTCAATGTCGCTTTCACTATGATTAATGTTGCGGGTGGTAATAACCTGAAAAAATTCTATCGACAGAAGCGTTTAAAAGAAATTACTTTAACCGGCAGACCAGGATAACAGCTTCAACCTGGCAGGTTCCTTCATCTTCAAATTACCAAATCATCAAACCTGCCTGTCGGCAGACAAGTCTTCAAATTAGCCTACATCCTCTCCAACAACACCCAACTCATCACCGGCACATCATTCACCCGGTTTCCTGTTAATATCAAGAACTTTGCTCTTAACCTTAACCAGCATCCACCCGGGGACCCCAAGCTCCCGGAATATGATCTCTACCTGCTGGGCGGAGTAACAACGGTTAATGTATGGCCCAAGCTGATCAGTGAGTGAGGCCAGCCATTTCTTTACGATATGTGTGCTGGTTCCGTATAGTTTTGCGAGCTCGCCAATACGGTAAGGCCGTATCGTTACGGAACGCTTGAAGCGGCCATTTTCATTAAACCATTTTATTCGACGTGGGAGCATCATTTCAACCCTGGCTTGTTTAGGTGTTTTTTTCTTTTTCATAACAGGCTAAGTGTTTTGAGTTTAGTGCGGAAGATCCTTGATACTAAATGCAGGATACCGGATGCTGGATACTGGATGCTCCGATCAATCATCCTGGATCCTGCGACCTGTATCGGCTTTCCCTCCCATTTTTTTCCACAGGTATTTACAGAACACCGACATCACAAAACTCACCACGGCGCCCGAGGCAGCCAGGATGACGGTGGATAAGAGTTGCGTGGCATCAATATTCAGGATGATGACAAGGAGGGTTCCTCCAAGTGTTCCTGTGCGGGTGTGTATATCTGATATGTAGTTCATGTGCATGAGTTATAAGTGATAAGTTATAAGTTGTTGCAGAGCCGGGTTCGGTTCTAATCATGTTAATCATTTAAATCACCTTAATCATAGTTCAGACATGTTCGTCAGGTCGCTTATCATACTAATCATCTAAATCACCTTAATCACAGTTCAGACATGATCGCTCACGCATTCTCATTGATCAAATAGGGTATCCCCAATTGCAGGAATATGATCTCTACCTGCCATACATTGTAATAACGCCCGGGCTTTTCTCCCAACTTGTCCCTGACCGGCCGCAGACTGGTAACGAAGCTGCGGTACGTCATCTTATACATTGCACGCAGCTCCTTCATACTATAAGGCCTCACTTCCGCACGAACTTTAGCAGTGCAGGAATCATCAAGCCAGTTGGATTTATCGATCAAAGGTTTGAATTTCTGTTTCGGCATGGTTATGCTTTATAAAATGTTCAATGCCCCGGGCCTGTATTCAATAAGATCATTGGTCGTACATTCCAGCACCTCGCATAATGATTCCAACATTGAAAAATTTATAACCCTCGTTCTGCCGTTCTTCAGCCTGGAAAGCGCGTACTTATCCAGGCCGGTTTTTTCACTAAGCTCATTAAGGCTCATTTTTTTAAGCGCCATACGAACATCTAATCTTATTATCATTGGCATAATATAAGTTTTAAGAGATCAAATCAATTCTCCCCGACTGGGGTCTACAGGTTGAACACCTGTTGATGTTTTAAATGTCCTCTTCCTCCAGTATGAACAGGTCATCAAGGGGTACTCCAAAGAACCGGGCCATTCTCAACCCCAATAACAGTGAAGGCGTGTACTTATTCAGTTCAACCGCGTTCACCGTTTGCCTCGAGATCTTTAAGGCATCTGCAAGTTCTTCCTGGGTAATATTTTTTATGGCCCGCTGAACTTTTATTTTATTTTTCATTGTACGAATTTTTTTAAAAGCAAAAAGCAAATATTATAGGTCAGCAACATGCCCGTCACCAGTTCGATACCGAAGAAGGGCCAGTAAGTCAGGCCCGACATTACCTGGGCAAGCGTATAACCCAGCACAAAGAGTACTCCTAAAACAAATGCTATAATGATCGAGCGTACCCTCAACATCAGCAACCTTTCGTCCTCTATTTTGTCCCTCGACCATGCAACCATTACCAGGCCGGCAATAACAACCAGGAGAAAAACAAAATGGAACATATCCAGTTTTCCCTGTGTGAGCGTGGGTCCCATTTTTAAACTACCCTTCTCATCTGTTATATACATGGTTGACTCAATGATCTTCCGGTAGGCCAGGGGGATTGCGCCAAGTACAGTAAGTGTCCAGCCAATTATTTTGAAGACCGAGGGAAAGAATACCGATCCGCTTTGCGGATTTTTAATTAGTGAATTTTTCATGATTCAATGTTTTGGTGGTAGCATAAATGTAGAAACAATTTTCCGAAATGTATAATATTTTTTACATTAAGTATGTAATTTTATACTTTTTGTAATATAATTAATTGAATTACTTGGGAATATGCGTTTTTAACCAGCTTATAATATTCTTTCGTTCCGGGCCTGCATTTTTAATGGCTGACCTGATGGCCCTGTGCGAAAGGGCCGGGAATTTCCTGTGCAGCACTTCAACTTCGGCCGGATCATCCAGGTCTACTTTGCGGCGATCGGCCTTACCGGTTAATTTTTTATTGTCTGGCATTGTAAAAGTTTTAAATGAAAAAATAGTGTTCAATTAAAAACAGCTCCCCGCTAGCAAGGGAGTTGTTCAGGATCAGTTCAGCTCTTCCATCCTGTCCCTTACGGATGTGATGAAAGCGTCTGATTCGCCGATGGCCTTGTCAACGCAGGCGATGTCGAACTCTTTTTCCAAAAGAGCCAGCACGCCGTAGTTACCCTTCCGCTGTTCCAAGAGGAATTTTTTGTATTCACTTTTCTTGTACTTGCGGATGGTCTCCGTTTTGAAGTTGCCTTCAGGAAGGGAGTCGATCAGCGGGCCAAGGGTGTCCAGTTCGGCAATTACCGCTACGAGTTCAGCATCGATCTCTGCGGAAGATACCGAAGCCGATTCCCGCTGGCGCATCAGGCCGGTACGCCTGTACTGGAGGTTTTCCTTTTCTGCATTGGCGATGTTGATCAGCGCCTGGCAGTCAGCCTCTGTTGTGAGCAATGAAACGGTGTAATTCATGTTCTTTTTTTTAATTGTTAAAAAATGGTGTTTGATTACGCGTAATATTTTTGATCGATCGCATCCCGGGCACACCTGCTCAGAAAGACATTTCGAGTATTTTTATTTTAAGTCGCAGTTCGTCCTGCTTAACCGGGTTGCAGCTGCTGATCTTTACCCTTAGCTTTTGCCGCTGCAATACAAGGAAGTCATAACTTTCCGAGTCTTCCGTTTTGTTAGCCAGGACATTCTCAATGCATTGCAGGCACTTAAATAAATGTTCGTGTTGTTTTATCATTGCATTTAACTTGTCATTCAACTCATCCAGTTTATACCTGTATTGATATTCTTTTGCGGCTAATGATCCGTCGAGGAATTCCTTGTCTTCAAACCTGGCAACATTTGTCAGCGGTTCTGTGTTCTTGTCCGTGCTACTGTTAAACCCAACCTGTAGTTCAGCGATCTTTAAAAGGATCTCCACCGGCAACATTCTTCGATTGATCTCCGCCATGCTTAGCTGCGACCTTGATATGCCAAGGTGTTGGGCCAGTTCAGACTGACTTAGTCCCAGCATTTCTCTTATTTCTTTTATTCCGTTCATGTTCCCGGTTTAGTAGTTTTTCTGTGGCAACTTTTTCGTTTTTAAATTTTCGGCAACAACTGTGTTGCCGGTTTTTATTTTTTTATTTTCCTGCCACAACATTGTTGCTGATTTTTATTACCTCGGTCGTCTGCCACAAAATCTTTTCAATCATCCTTTCCAAACAAACCTACGATGGCGCAAAAGTGGGAATGCAACGAAACGCATCAAAACGCATCAAATGATACCAAATGGTAACGAAACGCATTAAAGCGCATCGAAACGCATCAGAACGCATTGAAACGCATCAGAACGCATAATTTGTAATGAAGAGAAGCTGGGTCAAAGAACCCGGGACCAGTGCATCCTCGCTCGCCTTGCGCCACCGCTAAAGCTTAGGCGGCACGCGGTCGCAAAGCTTCAGCGGAACAAGGTCAGAGACGGGGACGAGCGGAGAGAATTCTTCGGTTTAATATCATGGTTACAATAACAATTGCTTTAAAGTAAACAGATACATAAGTTTGATAATCATGGCCTTGATGATCTTGCTTTTAAAGGCAACTAGGAATTGCGTTGTATTAAAAGCCTACGAAAACTATATGCTATCAATCCGGAATAAAATTCCATATATTTATACTATCCCTCCATGTATATTTTCCTTTAAGAAAAATCTTGCTTCCCCTATTAATGATTGTATTCATTTGAATTGACAAAAATGGTTTATGGAAAAACAGAATTTCTTTTTTAGTTTGATTGATATGAACAAAATCTTAATCATATCATTATTGTGCTTTGGGTTTTCCAGGGCTAATGCAGCAATAGACCTGGTTGTTATAAATCATTCCTTGGGTACGTCCAATATCATGGCAGGTAATAGTTTAATAGTATATGCTTCGGAAAGAAATTTAGGATCAACTAACGCCGGAGCAAATGTTATTTCTGTTCATTTGTCAGCCAATACTGTTCTTACGCCGGGTGCTAATGGAGACATTTGGATCGGGGATATTGTAATATCCAATTGTCCTGCTAATTCCACTACAAGCATATATAATACGACAACTATTATATTACCAAACACGCTGGCAAGCGGTACTTATTATATTTTCTTTTCTGCAGACGGAGGCCAGGTAATTACAGAAACAAATGAGACAAATAATTTTGCCTATTTACAAATAAATATAACGGCCTGCTCTATGGCCACTCCGTCAAGCTTAACTCCCGGAGGTTCATCAGGATCTCCTGCTACTGTCTCAACAACTACTCCTTTGTTGCAATGGGCTGCTGTACCAAATGCTACTTGTTATGGGGTTTACATAAGGAATGTTGTAAATAATGCTTTGATTTATAATAATGATGCTGCAACAACTACCAATTCATTTACAGTGCCTGCAGGATTGTTAAGTATTGGTGGGCAATATAAATGGAATAATTTAGCAAAATCAACATGCAGCAATTCAAGTTGTTTAAGTGGAGGTGCTACAACGGTTTATTTTAATGTCGGCTGTACCCTTCCTCCGGCTCCCACCGGATTTACTGCAACTGCTGTTTCATCCAGTCAAATTGATCTAAGCTGGAATAGTGTAAGTGGGGCAACGCGTTATGAAGTAAATTATGCACAGGGATCGTGTCCATGGGGTGCAGGTGGTCAAAATCTCACCACCACAAATTGCAATACCTGTACAACAGCAAGTGCACCTGGTTTGAGTCCCAATACAACTTATCGTTTTATTGTTATTGCTTATAATGCCTGTGGGTGGGGCACCACTTATAGCTGCGCCAACGCCACTACATTTTCAAATTGTTCTCCGCCCCCAGCACCAACATTAAATTCTCCAACGGTTATTTCATCAAGCCAGATAAATTTAAGCTGGAATAATACTGGCGCAACAAACTATGATGTCTATTACACTACCGGCAATTGTCCCTGGAGTACTGGAAATTTATATACAAATACAAATGGTACATCGGTTGCGGTTACCGGGCTTTCACAAACTACAACATACAAATTTGTAATTGTAGCAAAAAATTCGCCGACCTGTGTTTCCGTTAACAGTAATTGTCACAGTGCAACTACACAATCGCAAAACCCTGTCAATTATAATGTTTCGGGCACTATTACCTACAATGGCAATGGATTGAATGGTGCAACTCTAACTGCAAGTCCGGGTGGTTACTCAGTATCAACAAACAGTTCTGGCAACTATTCGCTTTCCTTACCATCCGGATGGACGGGCACTGTTACTCCTGGGTTAGTTAATTACTCTTTTACTCCTGCAAATAAAGCATACAATAATCTGGCGGCAAATCAGCCTGGGCAGAATTACACAGCAACCAATACATCAATACCTGCTGTGAACAGTATTACGTTCACAAATAAAATTGAAAATCATGCCGGCATTACTCCACTACACACGCTTTATACAGGTCTGGCCAATGTAACAAACGATCCCGTTAAAATATGCGCAGATGGCAGTACTTCAACCTTTATAAAAGTTAATGTATCGAATACGGCCGGAGTTAGCTTCAGGATACTTGACGGAAATAACAATCCGATTAATGATATTGAGAAATATGGTTTGCTTGGATCTTTAAATATTTTCGGTAATAATGTTGAAGTGTCGTATACACATCCGCAATATATGGATGCAGTCGGGGTATCCAGACAATTAAAATTGGAAGTTCTATACAATCAAATACCTATTAATGGGATTAACTTTCCGCTGCATATTTATAGAGCTCCGATATTAATGGTACATGGTTTATGGGGGGACTATAGTAGTTTTGAAAAATGTGAGAGCGAGTTAATCAATTCTAATCTTTACCCCGGATCCTTTCTCTTCGTTTTAACTGGAACGGGCTCAATCCCTATAATAAATGAGAGCACTAACTTCTTAACTCAAAGAGCAGATTATGAAAGTTCACACGGAAAAGATTTCAACTCAAATGCAGGAGTAATACCGCTCTGGAGTAAAATCTTGTTTAACAAATCAAGGGTTGGTAATTATTCCTGCGGCAAATTTGATTTAATTTGTCATAGCATGGGTGGGTTACTAGGCAGGTTATATATCTCCAATAAATACGGCAATTATAAAAATGATGTTCACAAGTTCATAACTCTTAATACGCCTCACAGAGGAACCCAAGTGGCAAACTATTTAGACAGAGACTCTTGGTACACCAATTCACTCAAAGCGACTCTAAAGAAGCTTTTTGGATGGAGATCTGATCAAGGTGCTATTCAAGACCTTCGTGTTGAAAGTACAAGTATGCTTTATTTAAATTCAACAGAAAGTGCTTATCATTTCAATCCTCCCGTACATACAATTTCCACAAAAGATTTTTCGCTTTTGGATCCAATGGGAATTGCAGTTCAAGATCTTTTGGGATATGCAATTTTACACCATAACATTTATAATTCAGACCTGAGTGATTTGATTGTACCCTTATCATCTCAAAAGGCTGGGCTCTCATTATCAGCAACAGTTCCAAATCAATTCCATGTTGGTTCATCTAAGAATTCGAATGTTCAGGCTATTTTAAAAGAATTATTAAACTCCAGTCCCTCTAATACGTCACATTTTTCGCAAAACGGTATTACTCCTGCTGTACTTACTCCCCCGGTGTTTGATAAACCATTAAATCCTTCGAACGGGTCATTGACAAATGATAGTATATATTTTGTTACTCCTACCAATAACCAAATCTTTTCTGTCGGATCAAATGTTAGTATAAATATACAGTCAGTTGGTAATATTTCTAAAATACTTTTCGCTGCTGGAAATCAAAATATTGATGTTACAACTATTTATTCAGAAACATCTCAACTGGTGACTGTTTATACTATTCCCAGTGAAGCAATAGGACGAATTTTTTTGACAGTCTATGGCGGCGACTCAACAGGATATAGAGTTATCGACACAATACAAATAAATATCACGTCACCTGTTGTTATTGATTCAATTTTTTCTATCCCCCAATCTTTATCTTTACCAATAGGCTTTACTGCTTCTCTCACTATTAAAGGATTGTTTAATGATGGCATTGTTAGAGATATCTCCGATCTGCCTGAATTATTGTTTTCAGGAGACACTTCAATAGTTAAGCATATTGGTAACTCTGTATTGATAGGTACTGGAGAAGGTAATACCCCAATTACATTTTCCTATCAAAACAAGTCTACTCAGATTAACTTACATGTCTTTGCTGATACGTCCCTTCTTAATGCAGGATTTGGTTCTGATAAGATACAGGTATGTCCAAGCGATAGCATTTCATTTAAAGATCAGTCAACAAGTATTCCAACATCATTACTATGGCAATTCCCGGGAGGAACACCATCTACTTCGACTTTGCCAAATCCAGTAATTACATACAATATACCTGGTAATTATAATGTGGTCCTGGTTGCCAGTTACCCAGGAAAAACTGACACCTTATTAATGTCAAATTACATTACTGTAAATCAAAAAAATAAAACAATCAGTTCCGGTAATTGGGAAGATCCATTAATCTGGACCTGTGGTGTTATCCCTTCTGTTACCGATTCAGTAGTTGTTAGCTCCAATCATAATATAATTTTGAACAGTTCTTCCCAGGTGAGAAAACTTGTTCTTGAAGAAAATTCTTCGATCTTCCTAAATAATCCAGCAGTTGAATTTACAATTGGTGCGGATTCAAATAAAACAAGCCCCTTAATTTGTAATGGTTCTTTGAATATGGCTTCCGGTATTATAAAAATCAATGGCAATTTATCGATAACAAATACCGGCCAGTTTAATATGACGGGGGGCAAGCTTATTCTGGACGGAAACACCGGCCAGTCATCGACCAGTATACCAGATGGACAACACTTATTTAATGTTTCCACTACCCCGGGTAATTTTAATTTTACAGGCGGAACATTACAAATCATAAATCCTCCATTGGGCGTAAACAGCCAGGCAATAAATTGCAGCTATGACTTTAGTCCTGCCAGTACTGTCATTTTTGGAGATGGCGTTTCAACTATAGCGAGCGATAATCCAAATGGTTTCGGAGGCTATTTACTGCCTGCTCAAATTGGCAAACTTATCTTTGATCCTGCAACAACACAAAATAACAGGGTATTCAAAAACCTAAATCCCCTGGTCATCAGAACAAGCTGTGAAGTAAGATCAGGCAACCTGGTACAGGGAGCCCTGCTCCAGGTCATTGATAGCCTGGCCCTATTAGATATTGATGGTAATATTTATCCCGTGATAAACATTTGCGATAAACAATGGACCGCAAAAAATTTAGAGGTCACTCATTATAGAAATGGGGATACCATCCCCCAGGTGCAGGACCCTGTTGCCTGGTCAAATCTGACAACTGGCGCCTGGTGTTATTACCAAAACAACACAGCTAACGAACCGGTTTATGGGAAGTTATATAACTGGTATGCAGTTAATGATCCAAGGGGCCTTGCCCCAACAGGATGGCATATTCCCGCAAATGCTGAATGGCAGAATTTAGCAGATACCTGTTTAGGTGGTTTCCCAATAGCGGCCGGAAAAATGAAAACCACCGGAACATTACTGGCCGGTACAGGTTTGTGGGGAGGAAGCACGAACACTTCTACAAACAGCAGTGGTTTCTCTGGTGTCCCCTCGGGATATTGCTTCACTAATGGAACATTTGCCAATCTCGGTGCCGCCGCTTTCTGGTGGAGTACTACGCAAAGTACTGCCAGTAATGCATGGTACTATGAAGCCGACCAGGAAGCAGAAGAGTTATCCAGTAGTACATATAGTAAGAAATTAGGTATCTCAGTACGTTGTGTTAAAGACTAAATTTTTAGCTTTTTTGCAATACTGTCTTTGGCTCAACTCTCAGAATCGCAATAGGTCAAATTCACTTTAATTCCCAATGCAAATTAATGATCATGAAAATAGTCAAATTTTGTTTTGCAGGTTTAGCAATTTTATTTTGTTTGATTTATTCAGACAATGCTTTTTCACAGGTAGGAATTGGTACACCCAGTCCTAACTCCAGTGCAATGCTTGACATCAGCGCCATTTCCAAAGGTTTACTTATTCCCAGGATGACCAGCGGACAACGTACGGCTATTACCTTACCTGCAACAGGGTTGCTGGTTTATCAAACTGATGACCCAAAAGGATTTTATTATAATTCCGGTACACCTGGCCTGCCGGATTGGGTTGCTGTTGCTAATTCAACGACAGTAGTTGGCGTGTGGACCCCTTCTGGTAATGACATTTATAATTCGAATACCGGTAATGTGGGGATAGGCACCATTACCCCAATACAAAAATTAGATATTGTAGGTGATATTAATATTCCCTTGGATAACAGCTATAGAATCAATAACATGAAAGTTCTTTCGATAAAAGGAAATCAAAATGCCTTTGTGGGATCAAATGCAGGTACGTCAAATGTGGGGACACAGAATTCAGGCTTTGGGGAGGCGGCGCTTTATGCTAATACAATTGGAAATTATAACTCCGGTTTTGGCCGGTCAGCTTTAGCGTTCAATACCGAGGGTAATGAAAATTGTGCTTTTGGCGTGCAGGCACTTCAAAATAATTCCACAGCAAGCAACAATAGTGCTTTTGGTTTTAATGCCCTTAGAGTTAATACAACAGGGACCCGCAATGTAGCCATAGGGGCATACACTATGTCTATAAATAATGCAAATGATAATACCGCGGTTGGTTATTCAGCATTATCAGCTATTACAACGGGTACATCCAATACAGCGGTAGGAAGCCAGGCGCTGCTGGTTAATAACAGCGGCACAAACAATACAGCAATGGGCTTTCAATCGCTTAAAAATTCTTCAACCAATGACAATACAGCCTTTGGCTATATAGCACTTTCCGAAAACACCAACACATCAAAAAATACAGCGATAGGAAGCAGGGCGCTTGGCTATCAAACTATAACAGGAGGAGGTGAGAATACTGCGGTCGGGTACTTAGCGCTGGCAAACAATACCACAGGCGCGGATAATACCGCAGTTGGCAACCAGGCTTTACTTTCCTTTGGTGGTTCACAAACAGGCAACAGGAATACCGCGATCGGGCATTCTGCACTTTTTGTAAATACATCAGGTGAGTATAATGTTGCTGTTGGATATGAAGCGCTCAAAAATTTTACTTTTTCAGGCAATACCACCGGCAATGGAAATGTAGGAGTTGGCTGGAGGGCGCTTGGTAGTAATACAGTTGGCAACTATAATACCGGTATTGGCCATAATGTAGATGTGGGTTCAAATAGCCTGACAAACGCAACAGCAATTGGATATACTGCTAATGTTGATGCAAGCAGCAAGGTCAGAATTGGGAATGGAAGTGTTAATTCCATCGGCGGCCAGGTCGGATGGTCAAGTTTTTCAGATGAAAGGATTAAAAAAAACGTTCTTGAAGATGTAAAAGGGATCGAATTTATACGGCTGTTAAAACCAATAACCTTCCAGTACGATATCAAAAAACAAGACGAATTAACAGGCAGGAAAAATTCAGAAGATTTTAAGGGTAAATATGACATTGAGCAAATACGGTTTAGTGGATTTATGGCACAGGATGTTGAAAGATCTGCGCTTAAGGCAGGATATAATTTCAGTGGCATTGACAAATCCGGAAAAATCCTCAGCCTGAGATACAGCGAGTTCGTAGTGCCAATTGTAAAAGCGATCCAGGAGCAACAAATTATTATTGAGAATTACCAATCAGAAAATAAGCAATTAAAGGAGATGATTAGTGATATAAAGAAAGAAATTGAAGATTTGAAGAAATTGATTTTAATAAAATAATATTTTTAGCCAGCACAGTAATCTTTGTCAAACAAAGGGATCGCATTAACCTTCTTTCTGCCAGCAGCCGGGAGTTAGAAAACTCAAAACCAAACCATCCCCGTCAGAGACCAGGACGAGAATGGTCATGCCTGTCATTTAATCATGTAAATCACAGTTCAGACAACAGCCGGGTCAAAGACCCAAAACCAACCCATCCTCGTCAGAGACGAGGACGGGGATGAGAATGGTCATGGCTATCACTTAATCATATAAATCACAGTTCAGACAATGTGCCAGGTACCCGTTTTTTCTGGTATTAAACAGGGTGTTTACACGCTACGTGGTCTGGCAGGGAATTACCACTTTGTGGTATAGTTTAAGACAGAAATTTTTTTTATTTTGGGATGCTCTCTCTATGAATTCCAGTCAGTGTCTGTATGAAAGCCGCTCACCCGATAAAACACTCATATGCCGGATCTAACAGCAATTGATTACATCAATGTTGGCAAAGACGGAACCTTTGCTCATTCAGGAAGCTCCAGTACAACCCCTCAACAGGTGGAAGAAATATTTGAACACCTTAAACAAAATGATACTGAAAAACTGGTCATCTATTTTCATGGTGGACTGGTATCTGAAAAAACCGGTATGGAGGCAGCCACCACCATGGTTACCCATTTTACAAAAACTTCCGATAAACGGCATACTGTGAGTTTTGTCTGGGAAACAGGCCCCAAAGAGATCATCATGCAGAACTGGCAACACATCCTGGATAAGACCGGGTCATCGTTTTTCCAGGATGCGATGAAGTTCGTTATCAAGATCGCCGCCAAAAAACTGGGGATCAAAGACGGGAAAGGCGGGGATGGCGGAGACTATATCAGCGATGGCACCATCGAAGCTGAAAAATATAAACAATTTCCCTTTGAAGAACTGGACAAAGAAATGGATGGCAAGGGAGGCCCTGAAGCGTTTTCCGAAGGACCCTATGCGGAAATGGAATTTCTTGCAGATCTTGAAAAGGAAAGCCAGCTTCTTATAAGCAACGACGCCAGCGAAGCGTTCAAGCATACCACAACTGATGACGATCCTGCACTGACAAAAGAACTGGAGCCAACGGACGACGGCACTGCAAAGAGTGGCGGATGGTTTACCATCGCGAAATTGGTGGCCCAGGTGGCATTTAAGGTTTTAAAAAGGTATTACCACAAAACGCACCACGACTTTTACCCGACCGTAATGGAAGAAACTTTCCGGAAACTTTATATCGGCAGTATTGGTACCTGGGGATGGAGCCGCATTAAAGAAAAGGCGGAGAATATGTTTGCAGGTAACACGGGCCTTAGCGGTGTAAACCTGCGTGCAGGAAGCTATTTCCTGGAACTGTTGCAACAGCATTATAAGGAGCGGAACGCTGCAGGAAAAAAAATGGAGATCCATCTCATCGGGCACAGTGCAGGTTCCATCGTTATCTGTGTAATGCTAAAGGAAGTAATGGAAAGATATAAAGACCTTCGTTTTGAAAACGTTTTCTTCCTGGCCCCCGCCTGCCGTACAGACCTGTTTATTAAGAATTGTCTCCCTGCGAAAGATGCCGGGCATTTTAAGAAGTTCAAGCTTTTTACCATGAAGACCGAGAATGAGAAAAAAGACCATTGCATACCCTATGTATATACGCATTCGCTGCTCTATATGGTATCCGGGTTGTTTGAAACAGATGCAGAAGGGAACGGTGAAACCGACGCAAAGATCCTGGGACTGAACGAGCAGTTCAAAGCAGAAGGCCGGTATGCCAACTTCGAGGAGCTGAAGACGGTGAACAGGTTTCTTTATTCCAACTATATGGTGTTATCCGATGATAACCTCAATGAAGACCTGAGCCTGAGATCCACCGCCCTCAAACACGGCGATTTTGATAATGACATAACAACACTCACCTCTATGTTAAATTCAATATAGTTATGAACTATGCATTGGCAATAGGAATTAGTCATTATCAAAAAAGGCCGCTGGAAGGCGCTGCGGAAGATGCAGAGCAATTTTCAGACTGGTTGAAAAAGCACCAGCTGGTGGATGATACCAGGATCAAAGTGCTTACCTCAACAGATAAGAACAAGCTTGCCATGCAGGAAGATATTGACCTGGCGATCCTGGAAATTCTTAAAGACGCCGCGATACATAAAGAGGAGAAGAACAGGTTCTACTTTTATTTTTCGGGCCACGGTATAGGTGTCACCTATCACAATACCGGCCTTTGCCTGAGGCTATGGCAAAGCGACCTTCCCAATTTTAATATCTCCAGCCGTGCTTACCAGGAAAGTCTTATCAATAAAGGATTATTCGATGAGATCCTCATTTTCCTGGATTGCTGCAGGGATTACGACCTGCTGATAGAACCGAAAAGTCCAAATTTTAGTACGGCTTATGTGGGACAAAGGGATACGAATGTGTTGATCTGCTACTCGACCGTTTTCGGGAAAAAAAGTTATGAGATAGCCCGCGTTGCAGACACAGAACTAACTGAAGACGCCAGTAAGAAGCGGGGCGCTTTTACCTCTTTCCTGCTGGATGGACTTCGGGGTGATGCAGACATTGACGGTGATGGATTTATTTCGGGTGAAGACCTGACCACCCACATCAAGGATAATTTTAAGTCTTACGCACTTAAACACGGAAAGGACCAGGATGCGGATGTGATGGTGAGCGCGGGAGGTCTCAGGATCAACATCTGTAAGGTAGAGAAAAACGAGCGGGCCTATAATTACAGCATAACTTTCCGGCGCAGATCAAATATCAGTCTCTATGATGGAGACAATGTGCCCGTTGAAAACGGCGTAGGCATTAACGTGGTGGAAGGACAAACATTGGATATACAGTTACCAAAAGGATTGATAAAGATCGTGGATAACGTTTCAAAGGAGGAGAAATATTTCACCAACTACAATTTAAATACACTTACTCTTGAGCAGTTCTGACACATACAACGTTCGCGTAAGTTTTCATGAACAGGTCTTTGGGATGAGGTTACAGCTCATCAATGGTAACCTGGAAACCGTTCATGATGAGATCAATCACTTCCTGGAACTTCGTTTGCCCGGGGGGATCTACCAGTTGAAAATATTCTATCTCGATTACTACCAGGAAGAGTTCTTCTCGGTGAATGCAGATATGAATTTGTTGCTGGATTTTAATTACCCGCTTACCATACCCGTCCTCGGCTTTAGAACTACACACGAATACTATTCAGAAGATGCAGTACATTATAGCCTGGTTTGTACAGAAAATGATCAGCCCGGCCCTAATTTCCTGTTTTTTGCAGCCCTTCGCGATATGGACAAGCCATCTGCAGAAACACCAGGGCAATGGCTAAAGAGCTATAGTATTTTTAATATCGACAGGACGAAGGAAATTCAATTCACAGAAAAGAATACAACCTTTGAAGATGCGGTTGGAAAAGTTTATTTCTCCACGTTCCTGGAGCCCGGACTTTACTTCCTGTCTTATGACAACAAAGAACATTCCCGGATATTCCCTTTATATATTTTTGATGATTACCAGACACAATTCTTTATTAGGTATGATCTTCAGCCTGATTTTAAGAACTGCCGGTTCTTCTTCTCGAAGGAAAAAAACTTTAGTGAAACAGGGGTTGAATATTTCGTTCTTGAAAAGATACTATATGCTTTTGCTAATTTTAAACACTTTGACCTGATAACCAGTGAGGATATTAATGTGATCAGGCATCATCCTTACCTTGTTACGCTGGTGAATATCCTGTTTTCAACTTTAAATAAAGATACGCCCGGTGAAGCGCATAAGCCTCCTCTTGTTTCCCCCGTTCAGGATAATGAGCAGTTGGAACTGCCGGACATTCATTTTTGCGGAACAAAGGACGCATACAGTTTATCCGATACGCCCCCGCTTTTATCTTTTATCATGGCCAGGCATACACGCCAGCTTGGTACCGCAACGATGACTTTTAAGCCGGCATCCATCCTGGACCAGATCGTTGATAATATTAAATGCGATCTTTTCTGGAATAATTTTTCCAGGATCGATAAGCCCGGTAGCTGGGAAAATATATATATGCCGGTTCTTCAAAAAATGGATGAACCCAGGAACATTTTCGCCCGTGCGTTCCGGACCGCAAAGAATGCGATCACAAACTACCAGGATCCAAAAGTTGCTGAGAACCTGGGCCTGCTTCTTGGTAACACAAAAATGGAAGAAGGACATTTGAACTCATTCAATGACACGCTTGGCAAAATAAAGGGTGTTTCGGATATGTCTAAAACATTCGGGTTACCCCTTACAACTATTCTCAGGCACTATGATACATACCACAGTTATTATGTTGAGATCACTGAGCCGGGTTCTTCCGGAACGAACCCGGGATCCCGCAGGATCAGGGTGATCATCATATCGGGAACATTGGCGCTATTGGCTGTTGGCGCTTTTTTCAAATTTTCCGGTTCCGATGATTCACTCACGTCAACAACCACTGAAATTGCAGCCAACATCACAACCTCCGGAAAAGAAACTATGCCCGCGGACGATATGTTGAGATTCAAACCTGATGAGGAAATAACTAATGCAAAGCGATCGGCTGATACAACTGTGAAATTGAAAATTTCTCCACGACCAAAAAAAATAACGGTCCCGGCAATTGGTCCGCCAGATGATATAGTAAAAGCAAACATCCCTGTCGATAACCAGGATAATGACAAAACGGTTGGCGTGATAGCCAGCGCCCCGCCGTCGTCACAACAGGAACTTAAGGATACACTCGCCAGGTTTGAGTACCTGGTAAAACTGCTCGACGCCAACAATTCACTTAACGTGCAATTAAGGAACGACAGCAGCAACCGGTACCAAAATACTAAAAAGCTATGGGAAATAAATTCATTGCTGCTTGATGTGGTTAAAACAGAAGGTAGCTACCTCATGCCTAACCTCACGGAATCGGAAGTAATGACCATGCAAAATTATTTTGAGAACTGGCAGAATGCCCTCGAACCGGAGCAACCATCGAACCGGGCATCGGCGCAGGCATCAAGGGAAAAAACCATGATGAAAAGAAAAAGTGCTGTAAGGCCTGTAATTCGTATTAAGCCAGGCCATCTTACTCCTCTTCCCCCAAAGCTCAGGGAAAGGATTGACAATGCGTACGAAGAGTTAAAAAGGAAGGTGCAGGATTGAATTTTTTATCGATAAAGTTTATTTAATAGACGGTACCGGAATATGTTTGCAATTATTAAAGAATATCTTCCTTTCTTCCTGCTACCTTGTTTTCTTTTCTTATAGTTTTTTTCATAAAACTTATTTTTGTTTTTTATAATAACGGGATTTATTTTTCACTGTTTTAAATCCATGCAGCCGTTTCAGGTGTAAAGATTAACGCATTGACCGGGCTTAAGATTCAGTGTGTACTAAATTTGTAGTTATGGCAAAAGCAGTAAAAAAAAATCAGCTAAAGAGGCATCTGACCTATTCCATAAGATAATGAAAGCATCTGTATCGGGTAATCCAAAGCCTAAAAAGAAAGCATTAAAGAAGAAATAGCTAACTCGGGGAAATGCCATTTAAAAAGCTTAAATTGTAGTAACAATCAAGCATGGACAACATACAAAATCTAACCGAGGCAGAGTTATTGGACAGGCTTGTTGCTTATACTTCAGAATATACCCAAGATACTAAAGGGTTAAATGGAAATCACCAACTATATAAATTGCATATTACTCAGGTTCTTGATGAATTAGAAAGGCGTGAAAATGCTGTTAAGAAGACAGAAACCACTCTTTAAACTATTAAGTCCTATTTGAACCTAAACTGTAAAGAGCCTTCATTAAGAGGGCTCTTTTTATTATTATATGTTTTTTGGAGAACCCTATTCTGCGGTTCTCGTAGCTGTATCTTCATCTTGAAATACTTCCTTATAGTCTTCCCGACTTTTTAATTCTGTTGTTATAAGTTCAATATGCTTTTCTACTATTTTCTTATTACGGTCATTCCCTACCGTCTTACATAAGTCCATGTAGTACTCTGTATCCTTTATTAGCATTTCAACTAACTCGCTTGATGCAATACGTGTTAAATCCTGTTGCATTTTGCAAAATTACAAACCAAATTATTTCAGTGTGTTGTTGAGAACCACATTTTTTTGTCATAAAAAGGTCAAGAAATAAAACTCATTGAAAATCAATGCTTTTTTGCTCCGTGGTCTAACTGCCATGTAGTTACCTATCAAGACAAAAGAACAATAATTAGCTGCGCAGCAATGATATGTTACTGGTTCGTAAAGACAGGAACCACGGTATGGGAAATCATACCCATCATTGAATCATTTAAATCAAAGTTCAGACAACAGCCGGGTCAAAGACCCGGAACCAGTGCATCCCCGTCAGAGACGGGGACGAGAATCTTTATTGCTTCACAAACTGCAGCACCTGCTTATCATCCCCGCTTTGTAAACCCAGCCAGTACTGCCCTGCCGGCAGGTCTCTTACCGGTATTGTTATTGTTTGATTTGATGCGGGAAGCTTATTGAATTGTTTTACAACCTGCCCTGCTGTATTTATGACCTGCACATTCATTTTATCATAAACGGAGTTAAGCTGCAATTGCAAAACATCTGTTGCTGGGTTTGGAAATACCAGGATATCCATTGCGCCATTATTTTGCAATTGCTGAATATTACTGTATTCTGTTTGTCCCGTGATGCCTTTGATCTTTAAACGATAGAACTGCTTTTTGCTGTTTGCATTATTATCAATGAAACTATAATATTGTTTACCTGTTGTATTTTTTGCTGCAATGCTCCCGATAGTATAAAAATTAAAGCCATCCATGCTTTTTTCAATATCAAAACAACAGATGCCCGATTCCTTATCGGTAGTAAAATTAATTTTAGCTGTTTTACCCTTTTGCTGCCATGCGGCATCGAAAGAAATTAATTCAATGGGTAAGGCGCCAAGACTGTTGGCGTCAATAACTGCTGATACATTGCGCCATGGGCCATATACCTGGCCGGTGATGGCGGTGGCAGGGTTGTATTTTACCCTTGCCCTTAGTTTGGTGTACCTGCCGCTGCCCAAAAGCTTGTTGATAATATTTTTTAATTCAACACCGGCCAATCCAAGATCAGTGTAAGCGCCCTGCTGCGAAGTAAAGAATGTGCTGTTGGTAATTGGACTACCGCTGTAGGCATTATAATTGAGCCTTGTTTCCCAAACCATTTTTCCTTTATTCCTTCCTAAGAAAGATTTTGCAAAAAGCCCTGCGCCAAAATTACCCATAACAAAATTGCTGCTGTTGATGGGCGTTGTAAGATCGGAATTGTACATGCGGAGATTGTTGCGCTTGTTAAAAGTGAATTCATTGCCGTTATAAAGAAAGGCCCTGCCTTCATCTGTATTAGCGTCATCATATCCCGGTGCACCAATAATTATATCGCTGTACCCATCTCCATTTATATCTCCTGCTGAAGCTACGCTATAGCCAAACATGGCATTGGGCTGATCCGCAACATCTTGCATATTATTTGGCGTGCCGGATAATCCGGTGGTAGAACCATAGTAAACAAAGGCACGCCCTTCATTTGTATTAACCCCGTCATCGTAACCATCTGCGCCAATTATAACATCGGCGTATCCATCTCCATTAACGTCTCCTGCTGATGCGACACTATGTCCAAACCATGCCTCAACCTGGTTGGCAGCATCCAGTACACTGTTCGGGCTGACAGATAAACCGGCTGCCGAGCCATGATAAACAAAAGCACGTCCTTCATCTGTATTGACTCCATCATTATATGCAAGAGCTCCGATGATCACATCGCTGAAGCCATCACCATTTACATCCCCCGCAGAAGATACGCTCAGTCCAAAATAACTATCTGCCTGGTCGGCATCATCAGGTGTATTGTTAGGGTTAGCGGACAAACCTGCCGCCGAACCATGATAAACAAAAGCACGCCCTTCATTTGCATTTCCCCCGTCAGTGTAGGTGTCAGCACCAATGATCACATCAGCATAGCCGTCCCCGTTCACATCACCCGCACAAGCTACGCTACTGCCGAGCCGGGCGAATGCTTGGTCTGCATCATCAGGCGTACTGTTTGGGTTAGCCGATAAACCGGTTGCGGAGCCGTGATAAACAAAAGCACGGCCTTCCGATGTGTTTGCACCATCATTGAAACCCTGTGCGCCAATGATCACATCGCTGTAGCCATCACCATTCACATCACCGGCAGAGGCAACACTCGCTCCAAAACCCGACTGCAGTTGATTTGCATCATCAGGCGTACTATTAGGGCTGGCAGATAAACCTGCGGCAGAACCATGATAAACAAAAGCACGGCCTACGTCTGTATTAATACCATCGTCATATGAATCAGCGCCAACAATCACATCAGCATAGCCGTCGCCATTTATGTCTCCGGCACAAGCTACGCTGCGGCCAAATAAAGCTCCAAACTGGTCTGCGTCATCAAGGATACTATTTGGGGTAGCAGATAATCCTGTTAAAGACCCATGATAAACAAAGGCCCTGCCTTCTTCAACATTTGCACCTTCAGTAAAATTCATAGCACCAATGACCACATCGCTGTAGCCATCACCGTTCACATCTCCGGCAGAAGCAACACTTATTCCAAAACTGGTCTGAAAATCATCAGCATCATCGGGAGTGCTGTTAGGTGTGGCAGATAATCCGGCAGCTGAGCCGTGATAAACAAAAGCCGCACCTTCATTTATTGAGCCGTTATCGTACTCGCGGGAGCCCACAATAACATCACTGTACCCATCCCCATTAACATCACCGGCACTTGCAACTGCAGCCACCAGTGCATTGACCTGTTGAGTTTCCAGGGTAACTGTTGCTATGGAATTAATTCCTGTCGGCGAGCCCTGGTATACAAAGGCGGCGCCCTCAGCGTTCTGACCATTATCATATTGATAAGCGCCCACAATAACATCGCTGTATCCATCTCCATTAATATCTCCGGCACAGTTAACGAACCAACCCATATATGCACCGGCCTGGTTACACTCCAGCGTGGCAACCGGTGCTATATTAATTCCTGCTGCAGAGCCATGATAAATAAAAGCGGCGCCTTCATCAACGTGGCCATTGTCGTATTGATAAGCCGATGCGATCACATCGCTGTACCCGTCGCCGTTAACATCTCCTGCCGATGCGACGGAATATCCCATATGAGCATTAACCTGGTTACATTCCAGCGTGGTTGCTGCGGTAGTGTTGACACCCCCTGCGGAGCCATGATACACAAAGGCACCACCCTCGCCCGACTGCCCATTGTTGTAAAAATGTGCCCCCACAATAACATCGCTGAATCCGTCCCCGTTCACATCGCCGGCCGATGCTACAGAATATCCTAAAAAAGCGCTGGCCTGGTTGCTTTGCATCATAGACACCGGGGTAATATTAATTCCGGCTGCTGAGCCG